>Ga0335069_10005461_pt1 | contig 18695 bp, 20 predicted proteins | sample Lox_Sample_11_FD_206714 | JGI IMG/M metagenome (GOLD analysis project Ga0335069, IMG submission 206714) | Soil microbial communities from Loxahatchee National Wildlife Refuge, Florida, United States - Lox_Sample_1.1 | ecosystem: Environmental > Terrestrial > Soil > Wetlands | place: USA... | reverse complement strand
ATCTTCTCCATGAAGCCCTGGAGCTGCTCTAGCTCAGTAGGCGACAAAGCATCGAAGTTCCACTTCGTGTGCATCGGCTTGCCGAGGATGCCCTTGTTGGGCTCCACGACCTGCGTCCGCATGAACAGATTCGGAGCCTGGAGGTGCTTGTTCTCCGGGTCCATATGCTCAGCCGGGACACCAGCCGACTCACCCATCAGGGCTTTGAGCTTCCCTTTGAGCGCCTTGTCGAACTGATCTAGCTTCGGATTGTCGCGCAGGATGTCTTCGCGCGACTTCCCGTGAATCTTCATCAACTTCTTGATCTGCGAGTTGATGGCGTCGAACGCCTGCTTGTACTTGACGTTGGCAGGATCGGCCAGGACCTTGTCGTAGGCCGCGTTCATGTCCACGGTACGCTTGGCGTACTCGTCCAGCTCCTGCTGCTGCTGGGTGGTGAGCCGAGTGAAATCCGGGCGATCTGGATCGTACTGAGGCGCCTTGGTGCGGTTCAACACCTCAGGCTGTTCGATGGTCCGCTTGCCTTCTGGGAAGTCTCCGACGGGGCGGCGCTCATTGGCCAGTGGGGTGCCGTCGTCGCGATAGAGTGGCACCTGCTTCTCTTCCGGCCCGGCAGAACGCTCCATCTCGCTCCGCTTCACGCGGACCGGGACGCCACGGCTCTCCTGCTGACGCTGCACCTCTGACTCAGGAGCCGTCTTGGTGGTGTAGTGCTCCTCACGAGGAGCGGTGGTAATCTGTGACCGCTCACCGGCATTCGAGTTGAGCTTCTTGAAGATGGCCGGGAACTGAGCCGAAACCGCCTCGACCATCGACTTGTAGGTGAACCCGCCCGAGCCAGGCTTCACATTGCTGGGGCGGTTCTCACGGATGGTGGTCAGTTCATGCTTGAACTGCTTGAGCGTGTGCTCATTCTTGGCGGCAGCACTGGCGCCACCAAGCTCATCAAAAAGTTCCTGGTCTTCGGGGCTCAGGGGCTGCCCGCTCTGGAAGCTCTTGAGCAGGACCTTGTAGCGGTTCAGATCACCGATACGAGCGTTGAGGAAGTTCACGCGATCTGAGAGCTGCCCCAGGGGGCGCTCCTTGTCGCCAACCTGAATCTTCTTAACCTCAACGTCGCCATACTCGGGCAGCTTGCGCTCGGTGGCGAACTCCATGTTCAACAAGTCAGACAGGTAGACGTAATACTTGTCCTTGTTGTTGTCGTAGGCCTCGACCTTCGCCTTCATCTCGGGCGATAGATCGCCTGCCGCCACAGCGGCGCGGGCCTCGTCTTCGAAACCCTTGTTCGGCTTGAAGCTGGCCTCAGGAGGCGCCTCGCTGACGGTCCCTGGCTTGGTGTTGCCACTAGGGTCTTCCTCAAGCGAGGTTTGTAGGCTTTCGATAGACTGCCGAGCCAGCTGTAGCTTGTGCCGCGTCTCAAGGGGCAGATCCTCTATAGACTTCAGACCCTTCGACTTGAGCATCTTGGCCAGGTCAGCATCGAACTTGGCTAGGTTGGTGGGGAGCGCGGGGGCCGCCTGGTCCGGCGTCGGCGTGACCGACTTGAACCGGGAGAGGCTGGGTGGGGCGATGCGCTCCTCGCCCCGCTCCTTCTCCATCTGCACGCGGGAAGAGCCACCAAGCTCCGCCACAAGATCCGCTAGGGTGGCTCCCTTGTGCGGGCGCAGTTCAACCATCTTCTTGCGAATGGAATCCGACTGCACGCCCTCCAGGATACCCTTGGTCTTCAAGTACTCCTGGATGTCCCGCATGGTCAGATCGGAGAGCAAGTCCGTAGGCTTGGCCGCTTCCTTGTTCAACGACGCGGCGGCGCCCATAGGGGGCGCGGGGGCATAACCCGTGTCGCCCTCAACCGGAACGACTTCCTGACCATGGAGGGTCGTCTCCCCGCTTTCCTGCTTCTTCTTCAGCTCGTCGAGGGCAGTCTGCATGCCCTGGATCATCTGCTCTAGGTCCTCAATATTCTGCTGAGGGGACTGCCCGACCCCATTGGCGTCCTGGCCCGCAGGGGCCTGCTGATCTCCCTGTGGGGCACCGTCCATCGGGGCGCCCATGGGGGCTGCTGGACCAGCCATGCCTCCAGGGGTGTTCTGCTGGTCTGGGTTTTCAGGCATAGGCATCGGCGGCTGCATCTGCGCCGACAGTTCCACGCCTTCGATGTTCCCGATCTTCTTCTGGATGGCCGAGAGCATCCCGTAGAGTTCATCCAGGGCAGCTACATCCAGGTTGGCGTCTGGGGTGGCAGGCTCCGACGGCCGTGAAATCAGGGAGTCAATCTCCGTGATCTTGCGCAGCGCGTCGTCAACGAGCTTCAGTAGCTTTGCGGCCCCATGCTCGTCACCCTTACGGGCCATCTCATAGAGGCCGCCGTTGATGGCAACGGCGGCACTCTGGATCTTCGACCAGAGGTCGCCAGAGGAGGCCAGAGCCTGACCCTTATCGGTGCCGAGAGCCTCTAGGGCATCCTCTACCGCTTCCCACCGCGCGAGGACCTGTCGAAGAGCCTCCTTGACATCGCCCTGCGGACCAGCCGGCACTTCATCGGCGGCCTTTCGCAGGATGATGTCTAGGCAGTTCTGACTCGACTGCCCGCCGACAATCTTGTGGCCAGGGTAGCTGGCCTCTACGAAGTTCACCACATCGATTGGGGCAGGCTTACCCCAACCGGCGTTGAACGCTACCTTGATACCCACGTGGTCTTCCACCCGCACCGGAGCACAGGCCAACTTCAGGTCTGGTCGGTGCTGTGGCGGTGTGGGTAGGGATGGCGCGGAGGCCACCAATTGCTGACGCGGTGCGGTAGAAGTGCCGAGCCCGAGCATCCCATGGAGCTGCTCCAGGGACCACTCTTTCTCCGAGGCAATACCACGGAGCTTGGCCTTCTCTGCGGCAGTCATCCGACGCAAGGGCTGCTGTGCCTCGCGCTGAATGAAGCGGTCGTCCTTGATAATGGGCATTGGAGTCACCGCACCTATGAGTTACTTGTTCTTGACGTGGCTGGGGGTCGGGATGGTGCCGTGGGTATCCGAGTCTGGGCCCAGGTCCTTGTTCTTCGGGAGGTTCACACCACGGTTCATGCCCATGTCGTGGTGAGTCGAGGGCTTGCCAGGGGTCGGAATCTCGCTGCGGGTCTCGGTGTCCTCACCCAGGTTCTTGTTCTTGGCGCCGGGCTCCGGGTGCTTGGTCTTCACCGAAGGCGTCTTGAATGGATCTTCCTGTGAGAGGTCCTTCCCCGGTACCTTGCCCAGGCCCTTCACGTGATCCTCGGGCTTGCGTACGCTCGGGGTCTTCATCCGGCCTGCGGCCTCCTTTGCCTCAGCAATCCGGCGCTCCGCCACCTGCTTCATGGTCAGAGCACCAGTCACAGGCATCGGGGGAGGCTGCTGGGTTGGAGGCGTGGTGCTGGGAGCACTGGCGTCCGGCTTGCGCGACTGGCCCCAGAGATGAGCGGCCGTCTCGGCAAGCGTGTGGTCTAGTTCGGGGATGTCCTTCGAGTGATTCTCGAAGAAGTCCTTGTACTTCTTGTAGATCTGGGACATCGCCTGGGGATAACTCATCCCCTCGGCCTTGTAGGTCACCAGTGAGGAGCGGAGTACCTCAACCGGGTCCATACCATTCATCGCCTGGGAAGGCGAGATGGTGGCATCGGCCGGGTCCTTGGGCTTGCCCATCTCCTGGTTCTTGGCCGGACCGTGACCTTCTCCAGCGGGCGGCATACCACCCGCACCGGGCGGGTTCGCCATCTGGGCCCACTTGCTCAGGAAAGAGGCGATGCGCTTGGAATCGATGAGCTTCAAGCCGGCGCCCTGGAGCTTCTTGGCGATGTCCTGTACCTTTGTGGAATCGACGTTCCAGAGTTCCACCGATACGTGGTCGCCCTCGTCGTTGATGCGGCCCTGGCCAGCCAGGAGCTGGTTCACCACCTTCTTGGCCTGCTCCATCTGCTGCTTGCCGAGCGAGCGCTCATTGCCCTGGAGCCAGGCCATGTCCTGGTCCACGCCCTTCGCAGGAGCCGGGCCCACGTCGATCTTGTAGACCTCGCCCGCGCCGGCTGCCGTGGCCAGTTCGTGCGCCTCCTGGGCCTGCATCACGTGGCCACAGCCACACTTGTAGCTGTCACCCTTCGATGCGTTCTTGAGGTACTTGAACGCGGTCGCCTGGCCACACCCAGCGCAGGGAACGTAGAAGAGCCGGTCGATGGAGAAGGCCACTCGCGAGAGCTTGCCCTCGTTGGTCTTCTTGTCCACAGCCGCCGTGACGGCCAGGAAGTCGGCCACCACGATGTCCATGTTGTCGAGGATCGCCGCCTTCACGTCACCGTTCGGGGCCGAGAACTCGATTTCATTTTCCGCGTTGAACGCCAGCTTGTAGCCAGCGTGCTCAACGGACTCCAGGCCGAGGAGCTTCTCCTCTACCTCTGAAGCCGTCATGGTGAAGGCCTTGATGGTGTTGCCAGCATTGGACGACACTGGAGCGCCCTTCATCTCTGGGGCGTCGTTGGGATCCTGCTCCGGTGGCATCGAGGGGACCGGGATGTCCGCCGCCAGCTTTGGCGAGAAGCCACGCTCTTTCATCCAAGCGGTGAGGGAGACGGGGTCCTGCAGACCGATCTCCTCAAACTTGCCAGCCATCTTCTCCCAGCCCTCAGGGACCTCCTGGGCGGAGAAGCCAGCGGTCTTCATAGCTGCGTGCTCATCGACCGACTGCTCCAGATCGACCGGCATACCCTCGGGGCCGCCACCCTCGATCTCCTGCATCTCCTCGTTCAGCCATTCCTCGGAAGGCGGGGGCGCCTCATGGCCCTCCATGGCCTCTTCGAAGCCCCAGGTCGCGGTACCGGGCTCACCAGTGTGGCCCTCCGCGCGCTCGTGCTCCAGGTAGGGCTCCACATCTGGCGGGGCCTGCTCGACGGTGTCCTGCACCTCCTGCTCGATCTGCTCCAGCAGGGGCACGGTGTCCTGGGCGCCCATCTCCACATCGCCATCAGCCGCCGGGACCTCGGGCTCGGTCGGGAGTGCATCGAGGCCCTCGCCCAGGCCGTCCTCTGCTGGCGCCTCGGGAGGAAGCTCCGGCATGGCCTCGGGCGGGATTTCCTGGGCCTCGCGGCCAATACGATCGGCCACGCGCTCGGCAGCAGACCGGGTGTCGCGCTCGGCGTCGGTCGCGATGACATTGGCGCCGCGCAGGTTCACCAGTTCACGCAGGAGGGCGCGAGCCCGAATCTGGTTGGGCTGGTGTCCAGCGAAGCCCAAGGACACCACCATGTTGTCGTAGTCCGCCTGGGACTCGATGTTCTTGGCGGCGCGCGCGATCTTGGCGACCGGCAGCTTGTGCATGCCCACCTGGCCCGCGACGAAGTTCAAGGCGCTCACGGCCTTGGAACGGGGGAAGTTGCTCGCCAGGTGCGACCGGAGCCGCTCCAGTTCAGCGTACTTGAAGACGCCACCCGGGTCCTTCTGGAAAGCGTCCTTGACCATGTGCGCCAGGTGCGCCAGGCCGTTGTCGCGGGGATTCCGGTCGGCGGTACGCCGGATCTCCGAGTAGAAATCCACCTTCATCGCCACGGGCAGCTCTGGCGAAGGGGCCTCCATGGCAGAAGCCACCTTGCGGCGGAGCACCTGCACGAACGGCATCTGGACGGTGTCGGCGTTCTTCTTGGCGACGATGCGACGCTGCTCAGCCTCAGCAGCCGCCTTGAAGCGCTCCACGTGTGGCGCCAGGGGCCCAACCGGGTCTCCGGTGTAGACCTTCTCGCCCTTGGAAAGCTGCTCCAGCGCCTTGCGTGTACGCGACATGGTGGCCTCGTTAAGCCTTGGGGGTTTCGGCACCCGGACTGTCTAGAATCGCCCTTAGCCGTGCGATCTCAGGGTCCTCGTGTGCCATGGCACCGTTGGTTTCTGCCTTTACCACTGGTGCCGATGAAGGTTCGGCTGGCTTCGCCTTGACTACTGGTTCAGCTGGCTTCAGTTCTACCACTGCGATGCGCGGCGGCACCCGAGTCCTGTAGACTGCCAACTCTGGTGCCATCGATACTGCTTCAGCCCAGGAGGCGAACTCAAGGTGCTCGCCGTGCTTCAACTTCGTGTGGAGGCTGTCCACCGTGAGCAGCCCCTGGGTGATGTTCACGACTTTAATCATGACGGGTCCCCTCCCAGGTTCCCAAATCCGTTCACATCAGAACTACGCGAAGGTACCCCACACGTGCAGGGTGATCGTCGAGCCCGCCGCGACGTCGTGCGTGCCGTCGGACCGGATGGTGAGGCCCTTGTTGGCAGTCGCGCCAGTAACCGCCGGGGCCTTCATGGTCACGTTGGTGGGCGAGTAGATCACCACGTTGCCGGTCAGAGCGCCCAGAGCCACTTCCGCGAGTTCCACCGGAGACCCGGCGGTGTCGTCGATGAGGAGCTTGGTCGAGCTGGCGGTCGCGCTCCAGGCAGTGCCACCGCCGACCGTGAGGGAGATGCCCTTGATTCGGGCCTGGAGACCAGTCGGCACGGCCGAGTCAGCCACGATGGTCTTGCCGGCATTCGCCTCGGCCGTGGTCAGCGTCATGGTGACGTCGAAACCATTGGTTCCGACCGTCACCTCTACACCAGCCGCCGGGATTTGGGTCTCGGCCACCACCTGGTAGGTGATGTAGCCCTTCGTCTTGAGAGCGTCCAGGGCCAGGATGATCTGGTCGAAGTTCTTCTGGGGGACCTCGTAGGTGTAGCTGGTGCCCACGGGCAGGGTGCTGGTGTTCGAGCCAGTCGGAGCGCCAACCGCGCCAACGAACGGCAGAGCGATCTGGCTGGTGGTGGTGTTCGTAACCTTGATCATCATGGCTTTCTACTCCTTGAAGGGGATGAACTACGAAATTGGCTCACCACCTAGTCGTGGTGGTCGGTCGGAGCCTCGGTACCAGGCTTCCCGGTGCCTTCTTCGTGGTGCTCAGGCCCCTCGATCTCGATGCCCTCGGCCATCTCCTCCAGAGGGAGATGCATCACCTTGGGCTCACCGATCACCGCGCCCTCGGGGCCGATGGTGATGGTGAAGACCGCAGCGCCCTCCTGGGCAGTGCGGTAGGTGCCCTCGAAGATCTGGTTCTCACCGCGCTCGACGCGAGCAGTCGGCACGAGCAGACCCTCTTCGTCCTTGAAGCCGGCCTGCTTGGCGACGGCAGACTTGATGCGCTTGGGGATCTCACGCACCCAGGCCTTGCCGTACTCCTTGTAGTACTTCTCCCAGTACGACTTGGCCGCCTGGTCCACTGCCTGCTTGCTGAGCATCGCGCTCTCCAAAGCAATTGTGTAGCGTTTGGACAAATAGTGGGTTCCTGCTACACTCTGGGAACCTACATGGTTGGTTAACCCTGCTTTGCAACCTCGAACTGCTCGTCCGGGTTGTGCACCTTCTCCTGGCCGTCTGGGGACTGGAAGAGGATGCTACCGTCCGGCTTGACCTCTTTCACTTTGCCCTCTCCACCCGGATTCGGTGCCGCATTGGGGGCCTGCTTCAAGTAATCGCCCACCTGCACGGGGACTCCCTTGTTATCTACCGGCGGAGCAGTAGTGGTATTGGGCTGCTGCTGTGGGGTCTGGCCCACCGTTGGGGTCTGACCCACCACCTGTGCCATGGTGACTATTCCGCTGTACTTGCGGATATACTCCTGCGCCTTCCAGTTAACTTGAATATCGTCAGTCTCTGGCCATTCGAGCATATCACCCAGCTTCGTCTTGGCCCGATACTCTGGATCTTCATTAACGATCTTGTCTGGGCTGAGTGGCATTCCAGACTCTTGCACATCCTTAAGTATCAACTCCCTGACCACGAGGTTATATTTCCCGTTAGCACCACGGGTGAGACCCTTGACAACGCCAGCTTGATTGCGGCTGACATTGAATACAATCATACCAACCACCGCTGGAAAGCGACGATCGTCTCCGGGCTCGGCAACACCAACGGCAAGAGGCACACCCATTGGGTAGTTCACCTTGCCATCAGAGACCTTAACGTCGCCCATGCTCGGCCACTTCTTGCGCCACTTTGCACGCTCATTGGGATCAAGCGGCTCGCGTGGGGTCGCGGGGCGGCCTACGTCGCGCTGGCTCGGGCCACGCTTGATTGGCTGCGGTGACGGGGCGACAATCTTAGGCTTGAACTGCTTATACTTCTCCAGAAGAGCCAGCGTATTCTTGCGCTGAACCTCGATTTGGTTCTCCATCTTGTCGAACTCGACCTCCGACAAGACGCCTTCGTCGTAGAGCTGCTGGGCCTCTTGGTAAGTCTTGTTGATATCGCGCAGCTTCTTGGTCAGCTCCTCATACTTGAGCTTCCCCTCCTCCTTCTCAGGAGACGGGGCGGCCGGTGGCTTCTCTACCGACGGCGCGGCGGGGGTGGGCGGCGCGGCGGGTTCGACGGCCGGCGGCGCAGCAGGAGCAGGCTGAGGAGCAGCAGGAGCCGGTGCCTCTGGGACTGGCTTGAGTTGCTCCTCTGTGTACTTTGGTACCGACACCGGTTTGACATTGATCTGCTTCCCTACGGCACCCTTATCCAGGATTGCCTGCCATGCCTTCTCGTCGAGGCCAGCCACTTCGGCTGCCATTGGGTCTTGCACATCATACTTAGCGATCACCTTGGCCATCTCCATAACCGGGCCAAGAGTGGACATGTTATAACCAGCTTGCGTCATCGCCTTGTAGAGGATGATGGCTCGGTCTTCCTTCGTTGCAGACTTCTGAAGCGAGGACCGGCGGAACTGGTTAATGTTCTCGTGCTCTGGCTTGGGCTGTTCTGGCCGATCAAGCCATTGTGGCATCTGCTGGGTGCGCTGGATGTCAGGCATCACCTCGTTGTTGACGATGGCCTGAAACTGATCAGCAGGCATCGCTTGAGCGGCCTGAGCCACGGCATCCCCATGCACGAAGTCCAAGAACTTGAACAACTGTGGGGATTGAGTGAGCGGAATCTTCTCGCTGTATGCGTCAATCAGTGCATCGACGAGAGCCTCCGCAGTCGGGTCTGGCTTGGGTGGCTCCGGAGGCTTGGGTTGTGGAGCGAGAAGCCTATCCGATAGGCCATCAACCTGCTGCTGCGTCGGGAAGAGGGTCTGGGCCTCCTCCACCAGCTGGGCGTCAGGATGTAGCTGGAGTGCGGCCAGGATGGCATCACGGACATCGACAGGCAGGCCAGCTTGATAGAGCAGCTGCAGGGTCTTCCAGAGCTTGTCGCTCATCCCGCCCATGGCGAGCCGCTTCATGATGGCAGCGAGCATGGTGCGCATGGGTTAGCTCCTCAGGAACTCGACGTTAGAATTGACAACCTTGAACTTGGACGAGCACTTGGGACAAGAGATCTCTGGCTCAATGGTGATGTTGTTGTCAACACACTCGATGGAGATCTGTGGTCCGTCAGAGAGAACGGAGTTGGTGCCACAGCTTGGACACCCAAGCAAGAATTCAAGCGGTTCCCCAGGTTTCACATAGGGATTGCGCATGGCCTGTCCGGCCATTAATCTACGGGGAATCAGCCCCTTCACTATGGCTATGCGACTGGGCATTGGTCTCTATCGCCACCACAAAGAACCCGCACTCCGTGACCCCATCCTCGTCCCTCTGGAAATGCATGGCCACTATCGTAGCCGGTGTCTTGGGCCAGAATCTCTGGAAGAGACGCTCTATGCCCTCTATGCCCTCTGGAGTGGAGAGCAAATCCACCTTGGGGATACCGTTCCAATCGAAGTATGGACCCCACTTGTGTGGTGGCACCACCACTTCTTCCATCGCTTCTTTCCGAACCATGACTCCGCCCGCGCGCCCGCATGGCACGGCCGCTGCAGCTTGAGCCCACAGGAGGCCGCACATGGACCAAATTCCCACCCGCCAGCCCTACGCCGCTCATCAGGTTACAGGTCTCCTCAACTTGATCGACTGGAAGCGCATACCCGCAAGCGCCACCGGCTGTCCGGGCCAGTGCCACAATGGCTGCTACCTGGACGAGAAGGGCGAGTGCCATAAGTGCGAGGTCTGCGAAGGTACGGGCCGAATCTTCCGGCCCGCAGGGATTAAGTGCGAGCTGCCCGAGTACGCGCACCGAGCCGATAGCTTTTGACCACAGCGTTCTCGTAATTCTCGATGGCGCCGGTCTTGGCTTGTGGCTGCTGCTGTGGCTGGCCAGGCTGCTGCTTCTTCCAGGGATCGCCACCTTGCAGGCGGTTCTTGAAGGCATAGGCGTTGAACTCGTCATTCGACATGCGCTGCGGCTCGCCCATCGGCTGCAAGATGGTGGTGGGCACATAACGGAATACCGCCACATGCCCTGGATCCGCTTCCACAACCGACAGTACGTTCCCCTCGGCGTCCTGGAACCGAAGCTTGTCGGTCTTGTGCTGCATGAACAGCCCACCAACCATGTCGGTCTGCTGGGGCGGCATCCCCTGTGGTGGACGCTGGGGTGGCGGCTTCACCGAGGGATCGGCCGGAGCAGCAGGCTGACTCTTACGCTCCTGGATTAGCTTCTGCTCTTCAGGAGTGAGTGGCTGCTTCGGGTCCCAATTCGATGGGGCGGCCTGCTTCTGGGCGCCCTTCGTCCACTGCTTGCCGGTCAGGGACTTGTACTGACGACGCAGAGAAGCCATCTCGGCGTGCAGTTCCGCCACACCAACCACATCGTCGGAGGCCTCGGCCTTCTCCAGCTTCTTCTGAAGAGTGGAGAGCTGCTTCCCGATGGTCTGTTCCTTGTTGCTGACTTCAACCTCAGGGTCCTTCTTGACCTTGGGCTTCTTCTCCGTTTCGGGCGACTTCTTCTCTAGGCCCGATTCGTCTAGCATCTTCCATGCATCGTCGATGTTGAACTTGCGGTTGGTCTCCACCTCATTGGAGATTGCCCGCACGATCTGTTCGAACTTGCGCTGCTTGGCCCCGCTGAACGGACCATGCTCCTGTTCGAATTGATCGATGGCTTCCTTGACCTGCTCCTCAGTGGACTTGTCACTGACAGGCTTGGCCTCTGGCTTAGCTAGCTGAGGCTTGTAGTCGTCAGGATTGAGACCCAAATCCTTGAACACAGCCGGGTCGATATTCTCGATCGCAGGCTCGGCTGGCTCCTTGGCCTTCGGCTCTGGTGCAGGCTCAGGATTGGGTTCCGGAGCAGGCTTCGCCTCCGGCTTGGGTTCCGGAGGCTTGGGCGGCTCAACCTTTGGTTCCGGTGGCTTGGTCGGCTCTGACTTGGGTGCCGGGGCAGGCGCAGGAGCTGGCTCGACAGCCTCAGGCTCTGGGGCCAGCTCTGGCTCCTCTACTGGAGGAGGCGGCGGCTCGGCCTTTGGCTTGGGCGGTGCCGGGGGTGGCTTGGCCACAACTGGCTCAGGCTTCGGCTTTGGTGGCTTCGCCCCAGGATGCAGCTCATTGAACGTCTTGCCCTTGAACTCACCCTTCTCCATCTCCTGGATGCGCTTCTCGCGTTCCGAGAGGGGCTCGGGAGCAATCGGATTCTTTGGCGCCTCTACCGGCGCCGAGGTTGCAGGGGCGGAGACGGAAGGCGGGGTCGCAAGACCCTTGCCCTTGTCGGAAATGGACTGGCCCAGCGACTGGCCCTTGTCCTGGATGGCCTTGCCCTTCTCCTGTAGCCACTTCCCAAACTGCTGCTTACCACGATCTAGCCAACCCTCACCGCGCTCCTTGCCGGTGTCGTGCAGGCCCCACTGCACGATCCGCTCAAGTTCCTGCTTCTTGATTGGATCGCGCCGCATCACCATCTTGAGTAGCTCAGCACGAGTGGCTGCAGGCAGAGCCTTACGCGCCTCTGCGTTGCCCTTCAGCTCACTGATGATGAGCTTGTCGATCATCGGGGCGAACTTGGCGCTCGGACCCGTGTCGAGACCCGGGTCCGCCAGGTACTGCGCAACCTCATCCAGGCTCTTATTCTTGAAACGGCGACCAGCGAACCAGTCCTTGACCTGACGACCGAGGGCCTGGGCCTCTCGCTTACTGGGCGAGCGACCAAGAGCGTTCAGTGTCGGGATCGCTAGAGCTGGCGTATCTGCGCCAAACGCCTCACGAATCAGGGCAGACCTATACGCTACGATGGGTCCAGGGTATACCGTAGCGAAGCCGAGGGGCACGCCATCCAAGATACCATTGGGGGTATCAATTGTGATGGCACCGTTCTGGCAAGCGATGATCTGTCCATGGATCTCTTCTCCACAGCAAATGGTAGAAGCGAACCGACCCACGACTTCATCACTAATCGAGGCAGACTTGTTGAGGCCCGCAGACCGAGCATGCTTCCCGCTGTCCTCCGGGTCCGGGGGAGTCTCCTCGGCCTTGCGGACGACAGATGGAACCCCACCTTCCATGGACAGGGCCCAGACATCGTGGGCCTTCTTCTCCATGGTTGAAGCAATTTTGGAGATGGAGTTGTCGCCCAGAAGGGACGACTGGTTGTCATCCGGACGCAGCCGATGGTGACTCATTAAGGGTTACCTCGTAAGACACGAAGTCACTTAATAGTAGGTTCCAACCAAGCCCCAGCAATGCCCGCGCTCCGCCGGCATCGCGCATGCAACAGGACGGTGCGGCGCAATGGGGCGTCGAGGGAGAGAATGCTAGTGCGCAATCCACTGAACAACGACATGCTCGTTTTGTCCGATGACTGGCGCCACCTGGGAGGGGGCGTTGTTCCAAGCAACAATACAACATGGTCCTGGACTTCAATCCTGCGCAACCCCGAGGGAGACGCAGTCTTCATCGGGCGCGCGCGGGAGTCCGGCGAGTACTTCATCGGGCCATTCCCGGAAGCACTCCCAGAGCGTGAGTTCAATGCCTCGGGCGAGAATCTGGATATCGCCTGGGCGACCTACATGCTCGTGACCAACGACCCGGCCGTCCCGGTGGTCTAACCATGATCTACACGCTTGGACACTCCAACATGTCGCTTGACGAGTTGGTACAACTCGTGCAGCCTCGCGGCATTTCGACTATCATCGACATTCGTAGTCACCCCACCTCAAAGTGGGAGCAGTTCCGCAAAGAGAATCTGGAGAAGTCACTGCCAGAGCACGGTATTGCCTACGAATGGTGGCAGGGTCTAGGCGGGTGGTCCAAGCGCCACCTGGATCTAGTGGAGAAGTTCAAGCCCCTTGGCGTGGATGTGGAAGTCTACGCCAAGGGGAAGTTTCCTAAGCAACGCATCGGGGTGGACAAGAAGGACAAGAACGAGAGCGGGAAGCCTACCTGGACCAACCAGGGGCTCTACGATTACTCATGGTATATGACCCTACCGGAGTTCTTGGAGAGTGCGACCAAGCTCATTGATCGCGGGCTACACGAGGAACACATCGCGATCATGTGTGCCGAAACGCTCTGGTGGAAATGCCACCGCTCGATGGTTGCCGACTACCTGGTGTTCAAGGGGCGGCCGGTCTGGCACCTACAACCCAAGGTGACGAGCCACAGCGACGCCATCGGCAATCGGCTGGAGCGTTACCTCCCAAACATTAGGGCGGTGTGGGCGAACTACCCTCCACGGTGAGGCTTGCTGTCCTCGTAGTCGGGGCTGAGATCTACCGCCTCGACTCCCACTTTGTTCGCGATTACCCGAACCAGCCGCTCCTCGATGATGAGACGGTTCTCTAGGTTCGTGACCTGGTTGCTGACTCGCCAGGACATGCCCAACATTGCTGCGCCAATCAGACCCAGCAGGCCCAAGGATATTTTCACCCCGGAATTCTCCGAGATGAAGCCACCAAGACTGGGAGGTCGTGATTTCACTTTGTCACTTTCCAGGGTGGGAACACGAGCTTCATCATTACGATGGTCATGGCTCATGCAGAGTCCTCGCTAGTCGTTGATTCCCCGATCCCCGATGACGTGAATACGGAGCAGTGCATCCACGGTGGCGCTGGTGTTCTGGATGGATAGCACCAACTGGTAGCCGTAGGTGTTGACCTGGGTAACACCATCACTAGCAGTGACGGTGAGCGGTGGTGCCTCAGAGGCGCCGTAATTGGCGAGCTTCGGAATCCAGCCCGTCTCGTTGTAGACCTTTGAGAAGGCCTGCGCCGCTGTGATGGTAGTAGCTGAGCCCTGATTCACACCAGCCAGCTTGGGCTGCACCACGATGCTTACATTCTGACCAAGAGAGTCCACCCAAACCGTGAGATTCTGCACCGGCCGGTCGAACATCGGCAGGATGCAGGTGGTCGTGGTGTTCTTCGTCGCAGTGAACGAAATGTCTTTAGTCAGCAAACCCATGTAGCACCTCTATACCCAAATGGTGTATGGTGGTGCCGCTTAGGAACCGAGCTTGTGGACCTCTGGTTTGATTCCGGTTGCAACGGGCGGCTGCTGGAGGAATGTGAGTAGGTCTTGTGGCGTCGTGTCCTCCGGAACAAAGTCCTTGGTTCCCGGATACTGTGACGCCTGCAGGAACCTCACCACTAGCTCCGAACAGAACATTGCGCTGTGTGAGGCGAAAGGGTTATTCCACTTACGCTTCAGCCAGCGCCCAATGACGACAAAGGCCATCCCAATCAAGCCGCTGAAATCGTACATCGAGCTGAGCCACTCACCTGCCGTGGCCAGGCCGAGACCGTAGTCCCAGTTGCTGTTGAGGGTGATGAGATACTTGATGTCGTTGCCCAACTGAAAACGATCGTACGGGATGAGACGGATGCCAAATTCGTCCGCCTCCATCACCATCTTCATGCCAAAAACCGGGTCCTCGACCAGTAACCAAGTGTGGCTAATGGGAGATCCCGTAAAGAAACGGATGATAGCAGATAGTGGGTTCTTGGTCTGTGTAGAGAAACCTACGGCGATCATGCAGCCTCCACGACATATATTGAATAGTGCCGTGAGGGCCCAGCCGGGTATTACTAATCGTCACTCAGCGCAGCCATCTCCTCGCGGTGGCAGTGGATACAGAGGCCGCGCTGAATCAAATGCTCACAAAACTTGATGGCACTAACCACGTCGCCAACATCTACATTGATGATAATAGCTTCACTTGGATCCTTGGAATGAGGAAGAAGCGACTTCACAGCCGTCTCAATGTCCATCTTTAGTCTCCTAGATTTGAGGGCGATTATGGCCCTACGTAGCCTCTTAACCTCAATAAGCAATCTCGCTGCCGCCTTCAGGCACAACAAATAGGGCGGCGAGCCACTTAGGGCGAACTCTAGCTCATCAAGTTCGCTCGAAGTCAGCGGATCCTCTTCCATTACCCAATGCTATCGCACGATCTTCTTGCGGTAGTTTGGGTCCCTTTCCTCTGGGAAATGATGCTTAGTAAGCAGCACTAAGCCATCGTAGAATGATTTGTCTAGTTCTATTCCTAGAGCCCTTGCACGTTCTTCTGCCTCTGGAGTCAGGTGGGCGACCCCACACGATCCACATCTCCACATTCGATTGTGGTATGAGAGGTAGACTTCGAACGCGGCGCGGATGGCTGGGTCGGTCATAAGGGCGCGAGTAGATCTGGACGATCAAACTCAGCACCAATATATAGCACCACCACGCTCACTCGTTGACTGTTGCGCTCCCAGCTATCGATACTAAATCGCCAAAATGTACCATCGCCACCAAGCGGCTTCACAGTACCTTCATCCACCGCGAAGGTAACGTCAAACACCTTGCGGGCCAACATGCTCATATCTACTGCGGTCCCAACTTTGGATACCAGTGGGGCGATGTTGATCTTCCTACCACCAACTGCACCTATCTTAATCTTCCCTTTCTTAGTTGGATGCCTGGTGATCCAGAAGATGCCAAACACGTACGTAGACAGTTCGAACAAGACTACGGCCCCTCAGGGTGTGATAGGAATATGGCTGCCGTTTTCTTCTCAGTGCCTGGGTTGAGCACCAAGAGCCATAGTCCTGGCCTGACCATTTCTGGACCCAAATGATAGTGGCTATCTGGAAACACCATTTGCTGAGTCTTCATAACCGCCATTATCTCCGAATCGCCATAATAGTAGCGGCTACGGAACACTGGGTGTGGGATTGTGTCTGTCTCATAGGCAGACTTAAGCCCATATTCGATCCAGATTACATGAACTCTAAACACCGTCATATGAAGTGGCCATGATACCAGATGACGATGCGATATCTTACCATTGAGCCATTGAGCCCCTTAATTAGTATTTTGTATCTAGCTAACTCAAGCTCATGAATAAAAGTCTGATCTATAGAAATTACGGCTTTTTCTCTATAGGTTTCGCCATGGGGCCAATAGCCTGAAGAGACAATCTCCTTGAACCAATAGTCGAGCTTACTCCCATCGAATGGGTACCCCGTTTCCCTGCCTCTCCTAATATGCCCGCCGACAGCCTCCTTATCCCAATGAGGCTCAGTTCCTAGCTCAGGCAGCGACTTCGACACCTCGACCCAATATAGCAGCATCACATGCGGTACGGTCTTGGCGTCCACAGAGTCACCAGAACACAAACCCAAAATCCTCGGTTGCGCCTACCCACATACCAGGCCTGACCTGCCGAATTGTGTAGGACTTATTGCGCTCAGGTCTCGGTCGATTCTGCATAATCCTGGCGACAACTTCGCTTACCGTTACGCCTTCCATCACATCTCTAGGACTACGGTGCTCCAAGATTGGCGTCCAAAGTGGTTTTACATGTGATATGTATTCGCATCGGTCTTCTGGGACACCCTTATTCCAGACGATCGTCCTCACTTCATGACCCTTCTAACAAACACCACGCAACTCAATGGCCTCTTCCGTAGGTGATCTCTCTTAAATCGCACGAGATGGAGCCCAGGACTGAGCATCTTGCTGGTTGCAAAGGATTTGGACACTACGGTGAACTGACTTTTGTGTAGGGCTGTCGCTGCGGCCTCTATCATCGCACTTCTTCGATGACGCGGGCCGCGAATCATCCTTGAGCTATATTTACCACGAGATGTGATACACTCGTACCAGATGCCCTTTACCTGAGGTTCGGTCATGTGATTTCACACCCGGCAAATGGTATGAGCATAATATCATAGACTGACTTACGAGCAGTTGTGACCTGGAATCGTATGCGCTGCAGCCCAGGCTGCGGAGAATCGATTCGATACCTATCCTGGCATACAAATCTGCCTAACTCCCGGCGCAGCCGTTCACAAACGGTCTCAACCAGATGTTTACGCACAAAATCGTCGTCACCATTGGTGCCGAACCCAGCGCGTCCATAGAAAGTGCGCTTGCGGCCGGTTAGACTCCTGGCACCCCAAATAACTTGTATGTTTCGTACGCGCCGCATACTCGCCCCGCTGCACGCGTCGGGCCATGCAAACGCGCTTTGAACCGCCTCACCACGCCATTTGGATGTGGCTTACTTTGCGATAGGGGATACCTACGTACGTCAACGTTGCGACCACAGCACCGCTATGGTCTTTCGCATAATACGCTTTGTAAAGATATACTCCATTGATTTCGCGTTCTTTTGTGCTGCTCAGATATAGCCTTTCTTTATCGATGTGTCGCATGTACTCGCAAGCCATCTTAGTAGCAATCTCGCTCAGTGTTCTACCGAACTCTCGATGAGAGTGAGAGTACACTTCTGCATCATTTATCAGTTCTGTGCGACAGATTATGTACCACCACAACTCTGGCCCACTGGACTTAGGTGGATCCTGTCGCGCTGGTGGAGGTTCTGCAATCGCTATGATGTCCCATAAGTTCTTCGCCATACTACCACCGTCCCTTTACTTGCTCCATATCACATAGCATCTCTCTTCACTATTCATGAGTGAGCTACGTCTCGCTTTGAATATCGTTATTCCACGGACATTGCGTTCCTCCACCATATCAAATTTAAGGTTGCCGCCTATCTGATCGAGATCTTGTTTTATAGGCTCAGTTAAGGCAATGGACCTATTGTATCCAGCATTCCAAGTGAGAACGGTCGGGTGCTGTCTGTCTACATCCCAAAGCACTCTTGTTAACACAATGAACACTATTATTCGCCCCAGACCACAATTATTCTAAGCTTCACAACACTGCCCTCTACGGTCTTGTATTGGATTAACGAGACACCGTGTACGGTCTTCTCGATATCAAGCTTCCAATGCTTGTCTTCACGGTAGTAGATAGACTGCTTTACATCTTCATCGCTGTTGCAGTCCGAATCTGAGAATACCATGGCATTGGTAATCAACCATCCCTGAATTGGGTTCGGTCCGCTTATCCAAACTGGAGTCAAATGCCTGTTGAGGATAATGGCCGGCATCAATCACCAAAGCACAAAGACGCGAAACCCGTTCTCCCGTCTAGAATGATCTTCGTACCTAAGTATTGTAAACCCTCGCACTGTCCGATCTGTTATGAGCTTCCAATGCACTCCATCTTTCTGAACTAAGGTCTTGAGTAACTCCGGATCGCTATAGTCCAACCTGTAGCCCAGGGTCATAGGGGATCCAACTTCATAACCACCGCCCACAATCGTTGGCATCTCTCACCAGATAACCGCGACCGATTCGCCACGCCCATCCACGTGCTTGATAATAGTCAAACCACGAACTTGCCGTTCCTCTCGTAGCTTCCACACGCTCTCGCCAATTAGCTCCATGGCTTCTGTCCGAGCCGAACGATGATACCTAGGCTCATTCCTGACGTAGTGGCTTACCATGCGCCTTGTGCCCGGGATGGGCGACCAGGAACCGACCCGCTCTAGCCTGGCATAAATAATCGGCATCAACTTTCCCAAACCACATA
>Ga0335069_10005460_pt1 | contig 18696 bp, 12 predicted proteins | sample Lox_Sample_11_FD_206714 | JGI IMG/M metagenome (GOLD analysis project Ga0335069, IMG submission 206714) | Soil microbial communities from Loxahatchee National Wildlife Refuge, Florida, United States - Lox_Sample_1.1 | ecosystem: Environmental > Terrestrial > Soil > Wetlands | place: USA... | reverse complement strand
TTCGAAGATGCACTGATCGGGGCCTTGGGAATTTGGAAGGGATGTTCTGCGACCCTCACCTTCGACGAAAAAGCTGCGCAGAGACTGCACGGTTTCGCATTGGCCTGATCGTCCCGTTGCTCCAGAACATTGGCGACATCCGCGTTTATCGTTCCCGATCTTGGCCGCTTTCCTGTGGATTAGTTGATCCCGGCGGCCTAAGAGGCTAGAAGCCTCATCTGTCAATTTGGTTCCCGTTCGGTGCTCCAACAGTTCCTACGATCCCCGGAAGGTTTTGTAGATCGCGAAAGAGGTATCACGCGCCGTGGTGACGCTCCACACAGACTTCCGGCTGACCCATGTGGAAGTTCTGGCCGTGCACGCGGAGGAAGCGGTGAAAGAGAGCGATGAGATCGTCAAGCGCCAGGGGACGCGGATCCGGTTCCACAATAAGGACATGGATTTCATGTTCAACTGGGTCCTCGGGATGGGGTCGATCGTCGGTCTTTCGCATGGAGAGCTGTTCCAGCTTGTGGACGGGATGAAGGACGGCGATCCGGGCCAGTGGCGGGAGCGGTTCGGCCGACACGGCGATTTTCTTAGGTCGCGCGCGGTCAGCGGCAAAGGCCCCTCCGCGGCGCAGGATAAGCTAGCGGCAGCCTTCTGCTACCGGGCGGTGCTGCAATTCTCCGACCCCACGTCGAGCAGCTTCCTCCCTTTGGTCGAGCGCATGGAGGCCGAGTTTCAAGACGGGACCAAAGGCCTGGGCGTCCCGCTGCGCGCGGTGGAAGTACCGTTCGAGGGCAAGAGTCTACCGGGCTATTTCCTGGAGCACGACGCGATGCCCCGCCCGCTCGTCGTGATGATTGGCGGCGGAGACAGCTACCGCGAGGACCTCTTCTACTTTGGCGGCTACCCGGCGTGGCGGCGCGGCTACAACATGCTTATGGTCGATCTCCCGGGACAGGGTAAGGTGCCGTCGCGCGGCCTGACCTTTCTCCCGGACATGGCCGCTCCCATCTCGGCCGCAATCCACTTTGTGACTGCGCAAGCCAAGTGCCCGCCTGAGAAGGTCGCGATTTACGGCGTCAGCGGCGGTGGCTATTTCACGGGACAGGCGGCTGCGTCAGATCGGCGTGTTGGAGCGTGGATCGCGAGCACGCCGATCACGGACATGGCCGAGGTGTTTCGTAAGGAGATGGGAGCGACCTTCAAGGCCCCTGGCTGGTTGCTGCGCGCTGGCCTTGCAGTAGCGGGAGCCGTCAACGAGAGCGCCGAGCTTAACCTGAAGAAGTATGCGTGGCAGTTCGGCACTTCCGACTACAAGTCCGCGGTAGAACAACTTTTTCTTCAAGCACGTCCCGTTCCCACAGCGTCGATTTCTTGTCCATGCCTCTTTCTGGTGGGCGCCTGCGAAGCCGACGAACTCAAGCGCCAGGCAATTGCGGCGTTCGATGAACTGAAGCGCCGCGGAGTGAACGTGACAATGCGCACCTTCCTCCCAGAAGAGGGCGGTGATGCCCACTGCCAGGTCAACAACTTTCGGCTGGCCCACAACGTGGTCTTCGACTGGCTCGACCGCATCGTCGCGCTCCCTCCTCCAAAAGTCGATCCGCGGCTCCTCGCTTGGTAAGCTGTTCGCAAACGAGAATGCAGGCTGAGTGACAACATGCATGGATCTTTGATCCCGGGCACCTGATTCAATCGACGACGTCTACTCTGGAGTTGGAAGCCCATGAATGTGGCGGTGATCATCGTAGGCGTCACGATCGGCTTGCTGGTCCTTCTCCCGGTGGTCCACTGGGCCATTTGGGCGCTTATCCCGCCGCTGTCACCCCATTCGCTTGCGAAGACTGGGCACTTCGTCTTAGTCGGCGGCATCGACACCTACTACGAACGGCTCGGCTCGGGTCCGCCGCTGATCCTCATTCCTGCCGGTGGCAGTCACACCAGCACTTGGCGATTCAACATCGGCGCCCTGAGCCGCTCACACGAGGTCTGGACACTCGACCTCCCCGGCTCCGGCTACTCCGATAAGCCCGCCAGGTTCCCCTACACGCACCGGAGCTACGCTGAGTTTGTCGGGGACTTCATGACTACCATGGGAATACCGAAGTCGGTAGTTGCCGGGCAGTCGCTCGGCGGCACGGTCGCGCTCGAGTTCGCCCTCGACTTACCCGAGCGGACCGCTGGCTTGGTGCTTATCGACTCGGGTGGCTATCCTCGTGGAGACACGCTGGGAATGATCAATCCCCTGGTCCATCGGGCGACCAACGCGATCGTGATGTCGTTTTCGTCGTACCACGCCAGCGTCAAGGGCTTTTTCAAGTACATTTATTATGATCCCGTCCCGTTCGCGCGCGACGCGGCATTCGTCGCTGAGATCTGCGACATCAACCGTACCCCGAATGCCCGGGACGCGTTCTACTGGATGCAGCGGGCGCTGCACTTCGACTTCGCCATCCCCGACGTGACACGCATCAAGTCGGTGGCGGTGCCGACCCTGATTGTCTGGGGACGCAACGACCGGATCGTGCACGTCCGGACCGCATCGCGCTTCCAGCAAGACATCGCTGGATCGCAGCTGGTCATCATCGACGACGCGGGCCACGCGCCGCACGAGGAGAAGCCAGACGCCGTGAACCGCGCGATCGCGTTGTTCCTTGACGGCATCCGATGGTGAACCGGCACGCTCGCCGGCAGCGCCAAGTTGCGCGGCGTGATAGGTGCAGCGTTTCACCCCGCTTGGCAGCAGAATTGACTCAAGGCCGAATCTTGCAGTAAATGCATCCAGCAGAACCAAGACCTGAACGCATTCTTGCACTCCGCACGTTACAGTTTCTCTCCAAGAATCACTCCCGGAAAGTCGGCTACGCTTCAGGTTTCCGGCAGCGGTCCCCGCCGTCGGAAACCTTGAGCAGACCCCGTTAGAGGGAGTAATCGTGAAAATGGCACGTATTGGTGGCTCAATAGAGGTCTTGTCCCCGGTAGGTAACACCTCGGAGTGGGAATGGGGCCCGGTTGACTCTACAAATGCGGCGGGAGTCGGTGAAACCGGCCTTGCCGACTACAGTCTCAACGACGTGCCAGCTTCCTTGACTTCCAATATGAACATCGGGAGGCGCCAGTTCAAGCAAGATCGCCAACTCGATGGATGATAAGCACTACGACTGATCTGTCGGCATGTCGTCAATTTTGGCTAAATCAGCAAGATCCTCGGCGTTATGTCGGGAATGACAATTCCGAGCATTGACCGAAGGTGCCCGGTTCGATATGTTCCGAACGAGGGGCTGGACCCATCGACTGGAAGGAACAGGCTAATCGTGCCGGAAAACAAATCGCACGAGATCGGGACGCAAGATCCTCTCGAACTCTTCGACCGGTGGCTCGCAGACGCGGAACGGTCCGAACTCAACGATCCAAATGCCGCAGCGCTCGCAACTGCGTCAGCAGACGCTATACCCAGTGTGCGCATGGTTCTTGTAAAGCGAGTCCGGACAGACCGCTTCTGCTTTTTCACTAACGCGGAGAGCCGAAAAGGCCGCGAGCTTCTGGCAATCCCGCACTGCGCACTTTGCTTCCACTGAAAGTCGCTGCGCCGGCAGGTACGTGTCGAAGGCAAGGTGCACGAGCTTGACACGCCAATTGTGGATGCATATTTCCACAGCCGTTCTCTGGCGGGCACACTCGCTGCACTTTGAAATATGGACTCTACTTGCAGTTGCAAAAATGTTCCCGCAAATGCGCAAGATCCAGATCGGCCAATTCGCGTCGTCTGAGTCGGCGGGCTCGCATTCCGAAGGTCTTGAACAGCAATCGCGCAGGGTGCTCCGCTGAATTTCCAGGCGATCAACGATTGACAGTTGGCAATTGAGGTCGTAGAGATGCCAACAAATTAATCTCTATTTCCCTTGACGCGCTACGGAGCTTCGCGTCACCTTCAAAGCGGGTCCCCCGACTTACTCCGCAGGAGTTTCCATGCCCGGTCCTCCCTTTCCCTTCCCCTCGCGCATTCAGATCAACAACATCACACCGGGCAAGGGAGCCGGGTCCGCGGGCGGAGGACTGCCCCGTGTGATGGGCCAGTGCTCCGCCGCAATTCAAGGCGACTCCGACGGCGTTTTTTCCGTAACCGGATTGGAGACGCTGGCTCTCGTGTCGGACCCCGATTTGCCCCACGGCGGCCGCGCCTGGGAGACGCAGCAGACCGTCAACGGAGCAGGCCCGATTGACCTCGGCGGCGGCGAAGGCCTTTCCGTGACAGTGTGGTTCGCCTGTCCGGCAAACCCGACGAAGCAGAGCTTCAGCGCCATCGTCGCAGTTACGGCGGCCTCGGCGCCGCAGACTCCGGTGCTCCAAATCCCCGTGGTTGGCACCGTGATTGGCGAGTCAGCGCAGATCTCCGTTCTGCAGAGTCCGGCGGCGTTCAATCCCGGCCAGGTCCAGACCATGCAGTTCGAAATCTCTTCCACGTATCGGCAGGAGATCACTGGATTCTTCAAGTGCAGCGGACCTAATCCGCCGTTCTCATCCCTCGATCCCGATCCGATGTTTCCGGCTGTTCCGTCGTTTGGATCGGTCACTGTGAACCTGCCCATCCAGTGTGCAGGCGACGCTGCGACAGGCAGTTATGAGCTGAACTTTATCTACGCCGAGATTGGCGGACCAACGACCTGGGCCACCGAAGCATGGGATGTGCTGGTAACCGCCGCGCCTCCCCCACCGCCTCCGCCTACGCCCGATCCGCGCAAGGATCACTTCGACGCAGTCTGGGTCCCAGGCAGCACGGCCCGCATCTGCCAACTCACCGGCGGCGGCGATCCTGAGGGCAAGCCGCACCCCAACGACACCACGCGTTTCGCGCTACTCGGCACCGACCTCGGCATTTCATTCGATCATTTTGAAAACGGCGAGCACCGCACCTACTTCTTCTTTGGCGACACGCACACAGGCGCGGGCGACCAGGACGGCGACGCCATCGCCTACACCACCGACGATCAGCCGGAGCCCGAAGGGCTGCATCTGCAGTTCATCATGGGCGACAACCAGTGGCGGCGGCTGGTCATTCCGGGCATCTCGCTCGGCAACTTCGAAGTGCCCACAGGCGGCTTCAGCCACGCCGGCCGAATCTGCGTGATTGCCTCGACAGGTGTTCTTCGAAGCGGGGGCGCCGTATACATGGAGAACTCCGTCTTGGCCAGCACCACCGACGCACACAACAACTTCGACCTTGCCTACTTTGCTTCACGCCGCGACGACACGGTCGACACGCCGGCGACGGGGGGCAAATTCATCAACGTGGGCTGCTTTGTCGTGAACAACGATGACTGGCCGGGACTGCCAGACAACGCGCAGGCAGGCGGTCAGGGCCTGTTGATGGCGGGCACGGGCAGCTACCGGCAGAGCGCGCCCTACCTGGCCTACGCACCGCTTCCCAATGGTCAGTTGCCACAGCAGTCCGATTGGCGCTACCTTCATGGATTCGAATTCTGGGTGCCAGGCTTCGGGCCCAATGGGCCGCCCAACTGGAGCACCGCGGAGACCGACGCCGCTCCTATGTTCACCGATCAGATCGGCGAGATCTCCTTCTCGTTTCACGCCGGCTTGAAGCGCTGGCTGATGGTGTACGGAGGATGCGCGGCAGACGGTTGCGGCATCGTCCTGCGGTCGGCACCGATGCCATGGGGACCGTGGTCCGAGGCCCAGTTACTGTTCAACACTCAGCGCGAAGGCGCGCAGGGCAAGTACATGTTCGAATGTGGTCCCTATGGATCCTATGTGATCTGGCGCTACAATCTGTGGGACCCAAATTCGCAGCAAGCGACGATATACTACACGATGTCAAACGGCAGCTGTCCGCCGGGCGACAACACTGAGCCCCGATACCAGGTGCACCTCATGAAGTCAAGCCTGCGCCTGGTCGGCATTTGAAACTAAGCGTCCGGATCGAGGTTGATTCGAGCGCTGCCATGTGTTGGCTTCAGATTACGGGTCAGTCCATCCATTTGACGAGTAGTCGCCATTCCGCTCTTATCCTGCGAGCCACACTACGGCTCGATACCGATGTTGTCGTTGACGGCTCCGCGAATCCGCTGCTTGCATCCGAGGTAGCGTTCGGATTACTTCCCCATTGTTTGTGCCGATTGGCCCGTTCAGCCGAAGCAGTTTGGCCGTATTCATGTTTGGCGCCCCCCTAATCTCCGCCCCGCCTGTTGGACTCGGAATGGCCCCGTGATTTATGGGAAAAGGTCTTACTAAGAATCAATCAATGTGCAATGGCTGCCATTTCGCTCACATGACACTGTGCTGCGCGCTGAACCCCTGAGCTAGCTGGCTATCGCGGCGAAAACCGACGAGGATACGATCCTTTCGTTCAGGTCCTTCGGCGAACCTACTACCGAGTTTCGCCTCCTCCGCCTGAGCCGGCGAGCATTGGCTGGAAGTCGGTGAGTGCCTCGGTACTGAAGTCGCCAATTGGCAGCCGACCACATCGTCTAAGTGACGACGCATGATCGCCTCAATCAGAACAAGCTTGATCGGGAACCAACTGGTTCAGGGGTCCGATGCTTACGCCGGCAGCTTCGGTCACGGCATTAGGAGAGGTAATCAAGGACGGCATTTCGGCGTCGTGCTCGCAAAGATTTGACCCTCCCCATTGCAGACACCATGCAGCTCGCGACCGGATACAGCCGTTCCCCCTCACAGGTGCTATAGTTTTCCGTTACTCCACGATGGGGTCATACCACCATGAATCGCAGAAAATTTCTCATCGGAGGAACTGCCGCTTCGGCTCTTCTCTCCGCCACGCGATATTCATTCGCCAGTCCGCTTGGCCTGCCGATCGGCTGCCAGACTTATCCTGTGCGCAAGTCGATCGGTTCGGACTTCGCCGGCACCATGAAGAGCTTGAGTGCAGCCGGGTTCACTCAGATTGAGCTGTGCTCGCCGTACGGCTACGAGGAGTTTTCCAGCCTCCAGAAATACAAACCACGGGAATTGCGGCGCATGCTCGAAGACTGGGGACTGGGCTGCATCTCCGCGCACTGGTCGGCAGAGGAGCTCTTTCAAAAGGCGGACAAGAGCATCGCCTATGCCAAGGAGTTCGGCATGACGCAGATGGCGATCGCCGCGCTTGGACCGTGGAAGCCAAGAACCACGGAGACAGCCGACGACGTGAAACGTTACGTCGATCCCTTCAACGCCTTTGCCGAAAAAGCCCACGCCGCGGGTATCGTTGCGCTGCTGCACAATGAAGGCTTCGTCTCCGAATACATCGACGGCAAACCGGTCTACGACATGATGATCGCCGCACTCAATCCCGCCACCACCAGCCTGCAGTTTCAGGTCTCCACGCTCCAGCAGGGCTACAATGCCGTCACCTATTTCCAGAAGTACCCCGGCCGCTTCCTCTCCATGCACTGCCAGGACTGGGTGAAGGACCCCTCCACCAAATCCGGCTTCCGCCAGGTTCCCATAGGCAAGGGGGTCGTGGACTGGAAGGCAGTATTTACCGCCGCAAAAACAGGCGGCGTAAAGAATTACTTCGTCGAGCTTGAAGAGGATCCGGCGTTGATGCCGCAAAGCGTACCTTTCCTGAAGTCCCTGAACGTATAGGCGGAATCTCTCGATCGGAAGCCAAGGCTCAGGGGATCCCAGAAAGCCTGAGCAAAACAACGGAAACATTCCATCGGTTCTGACATTCGCAGTTCGAAGGAAGACAGAAAGGGTCACAAACAACATGAATCGCCGCGAGTTTCTCGAAACCGCATCCGTATCCGCCGCCGGTTTCACAATTCTTCCGAGGCATGTACTGGGCGGCCCTGGAGTGGTCCCTCCCAGTGACAAGATCACGCTTGCTCACATCGGCACAGGCACGCAGGGTCTTCGCGAGATGCCGCGATTGATGGCGAACCCGGAAATCCAGATCGTCGCCGTCTGTGACCCTTCAAAGCATGCGATCGGATACCGGGATTGGGGAAAGGACGACCTTCTCAGTCAACTGCGGACCGTCCTCGATAAGCCCGCATGGAGGTCGGGAACTGAAGGAACTGTCCCCGGAGGCCGCGATGTGGCCAAGGACTTTATCGAGACCTACAACGCGACCGACCAACCGGGCGGCGCGTTCAAGGGCTGCTCTTCCTATGCCGATTTCCGCGAGTTGCTGGACAAAGAAAAGGACGTGGACGCAGTCAAGATCATGACGCCCGATCATCTTCACGGGGCCATCAGCATCGCCTGCATGAAGAGAGGCAAGCATGTCATCATGCACAAACCCATCGCCAATCGATTGCAGGAAGCCAAACTGGTGATCGATACTGCGCGCAAAGCGGGTGTTGCCACGCACTTCATGCCCTGGGAAGCCAATGGTTCGATGGATCAGGTGATGGCTTGGATCAACGCTGGAGCCATCGGCGCTCTCCGCGAAATCCATAACTGGACGCAGCGTCCAGTATGGCCCCAGTACACCACCATCCCCGCCGCCGCCCCCATTCCGGATGGTTTTGACTGGGATTTGTGGCTGGGCCCTGAAGCCGAGCGGCCCTATTCGCCCGATTACACGCACATGGTCTTTCGGGGGTGGTATGACTTCGGAGGCGGTTCCATGGCGGACATGGGGCATTACAGCCTGTGGACGGTGTTCAATGCCCTGGAGTTGGGATCACCCACCAGTGTCGAGCCGATGCTCAGTCACACATGTGGGTTAAAGGACAGCATCGCGTTCACAGTGCAAAATGACTTTTCTTTCCCGACGGCCTGTACCGTCCGCTTCAAGTATCCGGCGAAGGGAACAAGGCCCGCGGTGGACCTGGTGTGGTACGACGGCGGCATGCGTCCACCCACGCCGGACGAACTCGAAGTCGACAACAAAGAACTTCCCGAGGAGGGCATGATGTTCGTCGGCAGCAAGGGAAAGATACTGGCGGGCTTCTTTCTTGAAGACCCACATCTGATTCCTGAAAGCAGGGCGAACAAGGATTCAGTAGCGCCGACTCATGTCCGAGGCAAACAGGTTTCGCCGAGCATGCGCCAGTGGATTGCCGCCGTGCGCGGAGGAGCGCAGCCGCCTTCAAGTTTCCTGAATGCGTGGCCCATTTCAGAGGCCGTGAACTTGTATGCGGTCGCACTGCGGACGGGCAAAAAATTGCTGTACGACGCCGAGTCCCAGAAGGTCACCAACCTGGCGGATGCCAATAGATATTTGGCCCGCGAATACCGCAAGGGTTGGGATCCCCAATCCGCATGAGAATCGTAGGCTGGTCACCGGATGGCTGTCGGGAAAACGGGCTTTAGTCCCGCGACGTTCACGCAGAACGTTGATTTGCGCATAATCGCCTTTGCGCTCGTCGACCCTGCCTGCGACCCAAAGGATTGCTCTACCTTGTGCATGTCAGCGGCGTTGGAGGCCGCATGCATGCGCAAGAAGAGTAGGAAACCCCTATGTCGCAAGATCGTTCTTCGGCTGCCGGACCTAGATCACACGAAAACCGCGGTCCTCAACAGCCTCAGTTCCGGGCACTCGAGACGCAACTACAAGTTCGCCATGGAGCAGTTCATCACCTGGTATTGCTCTGAACCCCGCCTTGCACTGAATCGGACCGTCGTACTCAGGTTCCGACTCTACCTCGAATCGCTCGGCCTAGCAGCAGGAACGGTCAATCAGCGGCTCGCGGCAGTGAGACGGTTGGCGTATGAGGCCGCAGATTCAGGTCTGCTCAGCCCGGAACTTGCCGGAGGCATCCGCCGCGTCAAGGGTGTCAAAGCGTTGGGCACTCGTCTAGGAAACTGGCTGAATGCTGATCAGGCCAAGCTGCTCTTGCTAAACGCCGACGGCAAGGACCTTCGCAGCATTCGTGACCTCGCCATGGTTGCAGTGTTGCTGGGTTGCGGCTTACGGCGTGCGGAGTTGTCAGCCCTGAGAGTGGAAGATATACAAAACCGGCAGGGACATTGGGCCATCGTAAATTTGGTTGGCAAGGGTAAACGCGTCAGGACTGTGCCCATGCCGATGTGGGTCAAGGAGGCTGTCGATCGTTGGACGGCAGCTGCGGACATCATCCAAGGGCGGGTATTCAGGGCAGTCAGCCGACATGGAACTCCTTGGGGCAAGGGTATCCCTGAGAATGTCATCTGGTACGTGGTTCGGAGGTGTGCTGAACGGATGCAGCTGGACCACCTTGCTCCCCACGATCTGCGCAGAACCTGTGCAAGGTTGTGCCATACTGCCAGCGGAGAGATAGAACAGATTCAGTTCCTGCTCGGACACGCGTCTGTCCTCACCACCGAGCGATATCTCGGTTGCAAACAGAACTTTGAGGAGCCCGTAAACGGCCGATTTGGGTGTTTGTGGGCCGACAAACCGGTCGAACTACGGTAAGGCCTGTTGACAACAGTCGAGAAGCCGGTTGCGGGTACGGGTCAGCTTTGATTCTCCCCGCCCGCTGCCGCGTGGTTCGGTGTTGAGAAATGAGGTGCCCTGGCTATGGTGCCGACTTGAGGATTCAGAAGGAGACTCCGGTAGAGTGGGTCCTATGAGCTCAGATGACCGATCACCGCAAACGATTTCGCCAGACGAGGCAGTCCAAATCGCTCGAGAACTCTACGGGCTGGAAGTGTGCGCCAGTTCTCTGCCGGGGGAATATGACAACAACTTCCATGTCATCACCTCAGATCGCCGCCCTTTCGTTTTGAAAGTGATGCACGCAAGCCGCGACCGCGCATTCATCGACATGCAATGCGCGGCACTGACACACCTTGCACAGCACGCACCCGATCTGGCGCTGCAGCGGGTTCAGTTGACTCGCTCAGGTGAGACATTTGCCAAAACGTCTTTGCGCAACGGAGAAGAACGCTTTGTGTGGCTTCTTAGCTTTCTTCCCGGACGAGTTCTGGCTGAGGTGCGCCCGCACACGCGCGAGTTGCTTCGCAGTATAGGCAGCCTGCTCGGCCACATCGACCTCGCCCTCCAGGATTTCTCTCATCCCGCTGCCGCGCGCTCGCTGAAGTGGGATTTGGCGCAGGCCGCGTGGATTCGCGAATACCTCTTCCATATTGAAGAGCCGTCGCGCCGGGCGCTCGTTGAACAAGTACTCGAGCGGTATGAAGCGCAAGTCATGCCCCTGCTTCCGACACTGAGGAAGAGCGCGATCTATGGCGATGCGAACGACTACAACGTTTTGGTAAGCAGTGCCAGCTCGCCATCACGCGACACAATCGGCGTCATTGATTTCGGCGACATGCATCACGGACTTGTTATTGCCGAACCGGCCGTCGCGGCGGCTTATGCCGTCCTGGGCAAGAGCGAGCCAATCGCGGCGGCGGCCTCACTGGTGGAGGGATTTCACAGCGTGTTTCCTCTGCAGGAGACGGAGCTGGCGATTTTGTTTCCGCTGATCTGCATGCGCCTCGCGGTGAGCATCGTAAATTCGGCTCATCGCAAGACGCTTGTGCCCGATGATCCCTACGTCATCATCTCTGAAGCGCCCGCGTGGGAGGCGCTCGCCCGGCTTGCCGGGATTCACCCGCGTTTCGCGCATTACGTGTTTCGAAATGCTTGTGGTTTGCCGCCGATGCCAGGAGGAAGACATCTTCGGCAATCGCTCGCAACTTCTGGCAAGACCGCAGCGTCCGTTGTGGATCCCGATTTGCACACCGCGCCGTGTCTTGTATTCGATCTGAGCGTCGCCAGCACATTCCTGGGGGCCGATCCGAAAGCCGCGGAAGCGCCTGCACTGACACCAGCCATCGAGCGCGAGTTGCGGATGGCCCATGCTTCCGTCGGTGTCGGCCGGTACGATGAGCCTCGCCTGCTGTACACATCGCCTCTGTTCGGGCAAGGCGGCAACCCTGTTGACGAACGCCGCACCGTGCATCTGGGAATGGATCTGTTTCTGGATGTTGGCTCCAACGTCCGTGCGCCACTGGACGGCGTCGTGCACATCATCGCCGATAACCTCGCTCCGCTCGATTATGGGCCCGTGGTTATTCTGAAACACCTGACGCCTGAATCAGTGGAGTTCTTCACTCTCTACGGCCACCTGTCGAAGGAAAGCGTCGCAGAGCTCTTCATCGGCCAGCGTGTAAATAAGGGTGATGCCTTCGGAAAGATCGGCACGACCGCTGAAAACGGCGGGTGGCCGCCTCATTTGCACTTCCAGATCATTTCGGACTTGCTGGAACTGAATGAAAGATTTCCTGGCGTGGCGCGTGCGTCGGAGCGCGCGATCTGGGCGGATCTGTGCCCGGATCCCAATCTGCTGCTTGGCATCCCTGCCGAGCATTTCCCTTCGGAGGAGCGGAGCCTGACCGATACCCTGCTCGAAAGACGTTCGCTGATGGGGCGGAATCTCAGCCTTTCCTACGAGCGTCCATTGAAGATCGTGCGGGGGTGGCGGCAGTACCTATACGACGATACGGGCCGGGCTTACCTGGATGTTTATAACAATGTGCCGCTGGTAGGTCATAGTCACCCCAAGGTCGTGGACGCCGTGCGCAAGCAGTTGGGCCTCCTCAATACGAATACCCGTTATCTGCACGACAATGTAGTTCGCTTCGCAGAACGACTCACCCGGAGATTGCCGGAGTCACTCCGCATTTGCTATTTCGTGAATTCCGGGAGCGAGGCAAACGAACTTGCCCTGCGGCTGGCGCGGACGCACACGAACTTCGACGACATCATTGTTCTGGAGCATGCATATCACGGCCACACGAACACGCTGATTGACGTCAGCCCTTATAAGTTCGATGGCCCCGGCGGCAAGGGCCGCAAATCCTGGGTTCACGTGGCTCCGATTGCCGACGATTACCGCGGCATTTATCGAAGGGGAAAACCCGGCCTGGGTATCAAGTATGCCAGCCATGTCGAGGAGATTCTGCATCGCCTCCAGGTCGAGGGCCGAGGAACTGCCGCATTCATCGCGGAGACCATGCCCAGCGTGGGTGGCCAGATCGTCTTTCCTCCTGAGTATCTTGCAGCGGTCTATCGTCATGTTCGCGCTGCGGGCGGTGTGTGCATTGCGGACGAGGTGCAAGTCGGTTTCGGGCGACTCGGCACTCATTTCTGGGGTTTCGAAACCCAAGGAGTAGTTCCAGACATTGTGGTGCTCGGGAAGCCCATCGGAAATGCTTTTCCGCTAGCCGCGGTGATCACCACCTCGGAGATTGCCGCCTCCTTCGATAACGGTATGGAGTTCTTCAGCACGTTTGGTGGCAATCCAGTGTCATGCGCCGCAGGCCTGGCGGTATTGGATGTCCTCGAAGAAGAGCAGTTACAAGAGAATGCTCTTCGCGTTGGCAACGGCTTGCTCCGCAGACTGGAACAGCTTCAAGAGCGACACCCCCTGATTGGTGATGTGCGTGGCTCCGGGCTGTTTTTGGGTTTGGATCTGGTGCAGGACCGCGCAACGCGTGAGGCGGCAACCGAGCAGGCTTCGTATATCTGCAACCGTCTGCGGGAGCGCGGAATACTTACAGGCACGGACGGTCCTTTTCACAACGTAATCAAGCTTCGCCCTCCGTTGATCTTCTCGGATGCCGACACTGAGCTGTTCGTCACGACCCTCGATGTGATCCTTGACGAGGACCGAGCCCGGCAAGCTACTTAGGCGCGGCAACGGCGACAAACCCCAGGGCTTTGCCACTTCGGCTTGCCATACTGCTGCCGCGAGCGACACTACTTTGGATGAGCACCAAATCGCCAAACCGTATTCCCAGCCCGCCTAGGTCTGGAAACGTGGTAAGACCCGTTCACATCAACTCAAAAGGATGCCCAGCAAAATCGGCGAACACTTGCCGACATGTCGGCACTTATTTCGTAGTGGGAAGCTCGAATTGCCTAAGGGTGAGGTCTATCAATGGCCACGACTCGCCACCTAGCCGCGAGGCAATCTCCTTCATTAAAGAGACTCGCTGTGATGGAGACTGGGACATTGCGAACAGGATAAACGGTCATGGCAGCTTTTCCAATTTGGTTTCCTTGAATGCTGTCATGCCACGATTGATCGATGCGATATCGGGGTATGCCCCAATCCTGATTTCAGTTCCAGAAGAGTCGATATGGTATCCCCGCCCGAATTCGGATGGCCGTTTGGGGGTGTGGGGGGTCTGCGGTAGGCTCTCACGACTAACGAGCGCTGCGAAGGGTCTAAACGGCACTCCCAAGATGCAAGTTTGCCCGAAACTTGCCCGAAATGTTTACCGATTGATTACTACGCGAAGATTAAGTTATTGATTCTATTGGCGTCCCCGACGGGATTTGAACCCGTGTTATCGCCGTGAAAGTACGGGTTCTTTGGACAACATTAACGCACTGCTGAGAACCAGAACGCATCGGTACGAATCGTAGCAACATTAGCGAACAAATGAACTGCTCCCCAAGTGTCCGCGGCTCGGATTCTCAAACGGGCGCTCACAAGCCGTCATCTTACTCCTCGGCGCGACGCATGTCAGATTCTGAGCGCGACTTGGTGACCGCAGTTCAGATCAGTTCGTCCGCACTCAAATCACCGAACAGAAGGCAAAGAGCCAGCGTACCCTGAACTGGGTCCTCAACGGCGGATTTGAGAGGTTCCCACCTTGACCGCTGGGCGCCCATGTCGCCGTGCCGATTAACGCCGGGGTACTCCCACCCCGAATGGTTGGCGAGGTCAGAAAATTGAGCAATCTAAACATCTTTACTTTTGCTAAAATGTAAGGATTGGAGGATCCGTGCTCATGGAAGCCAAGCTCAGCAGTAAAGGACAAGCCACAATCCCCAAAGCCGTACGCGAGCGTTTGCACCTGAAACCGGGAGACAGGTTCAAGTTCTTCTTCCATCCGGATGGCGTGATCATTCTGCCGAAAATTCCGGCATCACGGCTGAAAGGAATCATTCCGAAGCCGGCCAAGCCTGTTTCCCTCGAGGAAATCGACGCGGCTATTGAAGCTGGCGCCACGCATAGATTCAGGCAGAAAAAATGATTGGTCTTGATACCAATGTCCTGTTGCGCTACTTGGTACAAGATGATCCAGTCCAATCTGCACGTGCGACGGAAATCATCGCAAGCCAACTCACCGAAGAAGAACCAGGCTTCGTCAGCCTGGTCACCATCCTCGAGGTGGTGTGGGTCCTTAAGAGCCTTTACAAGCGTTCCGGGCAGGAAATCGCAACCGACATCGAGTTGGTGTTGGCGGCCGATACGCTCGAGGTTCAAAACGAGCAAGAGGTTTACTATGCCGTCGTCGCTCTGCGGAATGGCACCGGGACCTTCGAAGATGCACTGATCGGGGGCCTTGGGAATTTGGAAGGGATGTTCTGCGACCCTCACCTTCGACGAAAAAGCTGCGCAGAGACTGCACGGTTTCGCATTGGCCTGATCGTCCCGTTGCTCCAGAAAATGGCGACATGCCCGTTTGCCATTACGCATTATGGATGAGCAGCATTCAGAGATCCTGTCATGCAGGCGGCCGTTCAATCCAAATGGAAGACCTCTTGCATGGCAGCCCACCATTCCCCGTCGCGGCGACTGGCTACCGGAGTCTGCATCGGCATTGTAATGCTCCACCATTTTTGCGTGGCGGCGTCGGCTGCCATTTTGGCCATGTCACCGTCAAAATCGTCTCCATGATATTCAAAATAGCTGAACAGCAATCCGTTCTTAGCGAAGATCGAGTAATTACGGATATTGCAGTTGTGAATCGTCCGGATAACTTCCGGCCATACGGCGGCATGCAGCTCTCTATATTCCTGTTCCGCCTCGGGCTTCAATCCGATCATCATTCCGTGGCGAGTCACTTTTCCCCTTCCGGTCTCTAAAAATAAATGACAGAAGTTCGCTGGCTAGCTGACTTGAAGCTCGCCATAGGCGCGGACTGCATCATACATGGCGAGAATGTTCTCTACCGGGACATTGGCCATGATGTTATGGACCTGCTGGAAGACAAAGCCGCCTCCTGGCGCCAGCGCGGAGCATTGCTGAAGCACGTGAGCCCTTACTTCCTCAGGCGTGCATTGGGGTAGCACGCGTTGCGTGTCGCACCCGCCACCCCAGAAGGTGAGATCGCGCCCGAAGTCACGCTTCAGCCCTTCCGCTTCCATCCCCCGGCAGCTTATCTGCACAGGATTGATTGCATCCAGACCCGCATCGATGAGATCGGGTAGCAGCGGGCGCACCGCCCCACAACAATGGAGCATGACCTTTACGTTTGCAAGTTGCTTGGCGCGTTCCCACATCATCTTGTGGCGCGGCTTGAAGAATTCGCGGTACATGCGCGGCGAGATCTGAGGGCTGTTCTGTGCGCCAAGATCGTCCCCAAACACGATGACATCTATCGAATCGCCCACCGCGCCCAGGAATGACTCGAGATTGCGGAGATGGATCTCCACCAGAGCATCAAGGAAGCGATGCACTCGTTCCGGCTCACTTCCAAGCATTGCCAGAAAATTATCCATGCGGTAGTAGAACTGTCCCATCTCGAGCAGATTGCCCCCAAATAGCCCGAGAATGGCCCGCGTCGTGCTCGCGCGCAGCGCGCGGGCACCCGCCGCAAGTTCGTCAGTGCCGGCCACCGAGTTTCCGGGCGGCGAGCCCAGGCCGGTCCACATATGTTCCGGATAGAGTTCCTGGATTCGACTTAAATCCTCTTCGCCGTCCAGGAATGGCCAATATACCTGATCGAACACCACAGCACCCTCGGGCATGCGCGCGATGATCCTGCCTGACGGCGAGCGCAGCACCCAATCCTGCCCGATCCGTTCCGGGTTAGCCCACGACGGCATGCGGCAGGGCGTTCCGTCGGGCAGCACCCAGTCCACCCACCATCTGTCGTCGAGGCAAAACCCGCGGCCCATCTCGATGGTGTCAATCCCAAGCACGTGGAGCACGTCTTCGTGACAGATGGCAAGCTGCTGAACGGGATCGTAAACATCCACAGAGCGCGGCTCCAATCCGAGGGCAGCACGCAGTTTCGGATACGCGATCGCCGCAATCCCTGAAGAACGATACCCCGACAGATCTATCGGAACACGGTCGGGCTGCCGATGGTTCAACGAGGACAACACGCGCTCTTTCGATGTCATTCAGACCTTCCAATCACTAACCGTGAGATTGCCGATCATCATAACTCCGGCCATCGTTCCAGATAAATCCGGCCGGCGGTCGCCGAGCGATTCCTGTAAATAAGCCGGTGCCTTGAACACAGCTATGTGATCTTGAGTGCGCAGCACAGATGAGTCCGCTCAATGGCAGACGATGGAATCTCAATGCTTATCCCCGCACCCTCCGGACGCCACGCGACCCTTTCACCCGTGCCCAGGACCTGAATGCCGCGGATGCGGCCGCTAGGCAAAGCATGCGGGGCCACGCAAGTCAGCTTCAACGTGTGCTCTGGTTTGCCCAGGATTATGGCATACAGGGCAGACCCTTTAACTGTGTAACGCACATCCTGGCCTGTGAAAGCCTTGTCTTTCTCCTCGCTGAACCCCGCCCCGCCCGCATTGTGCGTAGGTCCTTCCCCATAAAGGGAGAATGGGCGCGTACCGTAAATTGCCTCGCCGTTTACACCCAGCCAATCGCCCATTTCAAGTAAAGTTCTTTCGCTTTCCTCGGGGAAAGTGCCGTCGACCTTCGGGCCGACATCCAGCAGCATGCAGCCGTTTTTGGCAACAATATCGGCCAGTATGCCGATCAGGTAGGTTGCGTCCCGGAGCTTGTAATCGGCTACGTAGAACCACGGTCCGATGGCCGTGTCCGTCAGCCATGGATACGGAGTGATGGTATCTTCGCGGCCGCGCTCAAAATCGAGGACCCCGGTGTGTTCATGGATCCCGCGGTCTTTTTGCGTAACCGAGATAGTGCGATGATTCTTCGCCGCCCAGTTGTATGCCGTTGCAAAGAGCCGTTGCTGGTACTCGGGCGTGATCACTTCGAAAAACTCAAAATCGAAGTAGATCAATTCGGGCTGATAACGCTCCAGTACTTCGTACACCTCCGCCAGCCACCGATCCTGGAAATGCCGGCTGGGCGGCGCTTTGGGCTCATGCAGTTCTGTGTACAGATCGGCGGTTTCCGGGGCGGCTCCGTCGAAGGCGAACGAAGGCTCAAAATACCGCCAGGCAAATCCATGATGGAAGCTCGATATGAAGCGAAGGCCCCGCGCCCGGTAGGCGGACTCCAGCTCGCCCACGATGTCGCGGCGTGGACCCATATTCAGTGCATTCCAGCGAGTAAGCCCGGAATTCCAGAGCGCAAAATTGTCATGATGGATTGCAACGGGACCTGCGAACTTCGCGCCTGAGCGAGCCACAATGTCTGCCCAGCGGTGCGCATCGAAATGCTCGCCGGTAAAGCGCGGAATGATGTCCTTGTACCCGGCAGTGTGCTGGTCGCCAAAGGCTTGCTGGTGATACTTGAACGCGGGATGCTTCGGGTCGTACATCTGGTTGCCGTACCACTCGGCATCGCCCGGCGAAAAGGAACTGCCCACCGTGACCGGGCCCCAGTGCGAGTAAATTCCGAACTTGGCGTCGCGAAACCACTCCGCATCCTGGTGGGTACGGAGCGACTCCCAATCCGGCTTGAAGGGGCCGCCTTCCAGCAACGCATCGATCTTTGCTCTTGTGCTCGCGAGGTTTCGCTCCTCCAGGGCCTGGGCCTGTTGCAGATTGAGGCCGGCGAACGGGCTGGCGCCTTTTCCGGACTTCGCGCCCGGAAGAGCGTGCAGCACTGAATAGGCGGAACCGGC
>Ga0335069_10005459_pt1 | contig 18696 bp, 13 predicted proteins | sample Lox_Sample_11_FD_206714 | JGI IMG/M metagenome (GOLD analysis project Ga0335069, IMG submission 206714) | Soil microbial communities from Loxahatchee National Wildlife Refuge, Florida, United States - Lox_Sample_1.1 | ecosystem: Environmental > Terrestrial > Soil > Wetlands | place: USA... | reverse complement strand
CTGGCTCTTCCTGCTGCCTGTTTTCATCATTCATAGATTCGCCGGACTTACCTGCTGCCGCGAATTGTTCATCAAGAACAGAATCATTCGGATTATTTTCGGTCATCTTAAATCCTGTTATGGTTCAGTGTATTAAGCACATAGATTTCCATATTAATCATGGAAATTTAAAGGTACGAAAATATTGAAATATTTGTTAAGCTCAAAGTTTTAGCTCAAATTAAATCACAATCACCACCTCATGGAAAAAAGGGTATGCGAAACACTGTACCTGCAAATATGACAAAAGGCCCTGGTCAGATTTTCGGAATTGGCATATCTTTGTGTTCAACAATAACATTTTTATCTATGAAAGACAGCCTTTCGATTGCACTTATTGTTTTTGCAGTGGTATTTGCAGGCTTCAGATGGTACCAGAAACTCCAGGGGAAAACCAAGCCGGGCAATCCAGGAAGAACAGGCAAGGAGGATGATTACGAACCCTACTCAAAGAAATAGGCTACTTCCTGTTTTTGGTAAGAAGATACCTGAAAGGGTAAAAAATCTTTTGAAGCAGGCTGATATTGTTTGTCAATATTTCTGCCGTGCCCTGCATATTCTGCGTGAAAACAAGCTGATTGCCATACAGGGATTTTAATCCTCCGGGCAGGCTAACTTCAATCAGGTAATTATTTCCGTCAGGTACCAGGGATTTTGATTTTACCATTCCCCTGATCATACCGAATTCAAGGTATGGAAAACCCGTTAGCTTTATATTAACGGTTGCACCTGCTTCCACCTTGCCCGATCTCTCCATCTTCAAATAAATTCTTCCGATGTACTTCCCCTGGTTGGAAGGCACAATGCTCAGAACCGGTTCGTCTTTAGCGACAGTCTGATTTTCACTCCAGTATTTTGTAAATGTAACTGTTCCACGTATGGGTGAAATTAAAAGGTAGTTATTCTCCCATATTTTTATCTGGGCTTTCAGGTTATTCAAAGCCTCGTCGCCGGCGGAAATTAGTTTGTCCCTCTCCTCATCGCGTGTGGAAGTGAGTTCATTAATCTGCTGTTCATACCCGGCGATATCTATGGTTTTTGCTGATATTTCAAGCTGGACATCTTTTAGTGTCACTCCCTCGGTATTGAGCGCCTTTTTGGATTTCTCGAGGGCGGCCTGTGCCAGGAATTTGCTTCCATTCAGGCCTGAATCTCTCCCGAAGGAGCTTTTTTCAAGGGCATAGTTTTCAGACAGCATTTTCTCCTTTTCAATCAGAATCTGCCTGTATTTCCTGAGCCCATTGAGTTCATCCCTGATAGTTCTTATCCTCTGACCGTAATAATCATTCTTTTTAAAATTACCGAGATCGGTAATGGTTTTTATAAGTGCCGAGTACCAGCCCTGAAGCTCACCAAGGTTAACCAGGGCCGGAATTTCCGGGGAAGCAAGATCCGATATACCATGGCACGAATCTGTGAAAATGTGCAGTAATTTTTCCTCCCTGATGTCTGCAACAGATTCCATCACCCCAATTTGTTTGCCGGAATCAACCACTGCTCCGTTAGCAACGAACAGGTGCCTTATCCTGTAGGTTCCCTTCGACACAAGTGTAACTGGTGGATTTTCAGTAGTTATCTCGACCGGGGAGGAGACAACATCGGGGTACCTGAAGAGCCATGCAAAAAGAATAAAGAGGACAAAAATTGCAAAGATAATTGTAGTTCCATACCTGAGGATAACCCTGGGAGGGTTTCCCATTATCTCCCTGACGGGTTCTGAATAGATTATATCTGGCTTTTTCTTTTCCATCTGTCATGAACCAAGTTCAAGCTGATTCCTAATGAGGTTATAATACATTCCCTTCCTTTCAATAAGGTCGGGATGGCTCCCGGTCTCTACTATCCTGCCGGAATCAAGAACGACAATTTTATCAGCATCTCTCACAGTACTTAGCCTGTGTGCAACCACTACCACGGTCTTGCCTGCATAAAAATCCTTCAGGTTGTCTACAATTACCTTTTCGTTGTTGGCATCAAGCGAATTAGTTGCCTCGTCGAGCAGGATAATCTCCGGGTTCCGGTAAACAATCCTAGCGATGAGGAGCCTTTGCTTTTGTCCCTGGCTCAGACCGTGACCATTTGCCCCTATCCTGGTATTATACCCTAAGGGAAGCGATTCGATAAAGCCACGTATATTGGCAATTTCAACTGCTCTGAGCAGCTTATCCTCATCAGGAGTATCTGCACCAGGCGCAATATTAGAGGCAATGGTATCGGGGAACAGGTAACCATCCTGCATCACGGCGCCGACCTTTTCTCTCCATAGCCTGAGGCTGATATTGTTCAACCTGGTATCACCTATAATTATTTCACCGTTAACCGGCTGGTAAAATCCAAGTATCATCTTAAGGAGGGTGGATTTTCCGCTTCCGCTCGTGCCGACAATTGCAGTAATCCTGTTTTCTTCGACTACCAGGTCTATGTCCTTAAGCGCATAGGGCGACCGGGGGCCTTCATACTGGAATGACAGGTTATTAATATAGATATCCTTTTTCCCGGGCATTTTCCTCACCTTCATTTCTGAACCGGATTCTTCATCCTCCATGGTATGGATTTCATTAAGCCTGTCAAGGCTCAGGCGGGCATCCTGTGAGACTTTAAAAAACGCAATTATCTGGTTAACAGGAACATTCAGCTGGCCGATAATAAACTGAATCGCCAGCATCGTACCCAGGGTCAGTGGACCATTAAGAACTGAAGTGGCTGCAATGAAAGTAATTAAGATGTTTGTCACTTCGTTAATAAGTGTACCGCCTACAGACTGATACTGAAGTATGGTAAGGGCCTTTACCCTGAGGTCGAAAAGCATCGCCTGCAAGTTTTCCCATTCCCAGCGCTTGCTCAACTCGCTCTGAGTGAGCTTTATCTCCTGCATCCCGTTTACAATGCTGATCAGCTTGTTATTTGTTGCAGCCATCTGTTTGAAGCGCTGATGGTCGAGCTGGGCACGAGGCTTCATAAAAATGGCAATCCATACCAGGTAGAGTAATGTTCCAGCCAGGAAAATCAGCAGAATTTTTATGCTGTAATAGGCCAGGACAGCGCCGAAGGTGACAATGCTGAAAAGTGAGAACAATATGTTTAACGAAGTTGATGTAAGGAACTCCTCAATACGGTTGTTATCGTCAATCCTCTGAAGGATATCACCTGTAAGCTTGGTGTCAAAGTAAGCGACCGGAAGTGCCATCAGTTTCTGAAGAAATCCTGAAACGATAGCGACATTCACTCGTGCACCTATATGAAGGAGGAGCCAGCTTCGTATGAATTCGACCGAGAGTCTCCCGACCACAAGAGCAAGCTGGGCAATAAGAACAAGATATATGAAGCTGATATCGTTGTTATTTATCCCGATGTCGATAATCGACTGAGTCAGGAATGGTATTATAAGCTGTATAAGACTGCCGATGATAAGCCCAAGAACAAGCTGCCGGAGGTATTTCCTGTACAGCCTGAAGTATTTAAACAGGAACCTGAATCCGCCTGCATTATCTGTTTCATCCTCGTTTTCAAAAAATGCCGGAGTGGGTTCCATGATGAGAACCAGGCCAATTCTCTCATTCTCGACAGTACCGGATGACCAGTTTCGCAGGAACTCCTGCTTTTCCAACTTCACCAGTCCAACTGCAGGGTCAGCGATCCATACCTTATCCTCCGAGACCTTGTACACAACAACGAAATGCTTTTGCCTCCAGTGAACAATACAGGGCAAGGGTACATTTTCGACGAGTTTGCTGAATGGTATCCTTATCCCGAGAGTTCTGAAACCGATTGAGTCAGCTGCTTCCGAAAGGCCCAGGAAAGAGACACCCTCGCGGGTTATATAGCACTTACGCCTGATGGTCTCGAGAGAAAAATTCTTTTTATAGTAACCGGCCACCATCTTGAGGCACGAGGGTCCGCAATCCATTGCATCAGGTTGTTTTACAAAAGGGAATGACATCTGCGGCCGGGATCTTGTTTTGATTAAGGTAAAGATATTCAATTTTAAAATCCTGTTACCAAACAAAAATAATTTTAGAACCGATAAATGCCGCATGCACAGGTTTAATGCCGGAAATAGTATATTTGTCAGTTCATTACAAAAGTGAGGTAAGGAATTTGTTCGGTAAGATTTCCGATAAAGATATTGTCGAAGGGATCCGGAAGCAGGATGACAAAGTTCTTAAATATCTGTATAATACATATTATCAGACCATTAAGAATCATGTCTTAAAAAACAGCGGGTCCGCAGATGATGTTTCCGATGTTTTTCAGGAAACTATTATTGCTTTATATCAAAAGATAACAGACAATAATTTCCACCTGACATCTGATCTCAAGGGCTACTTTTTTGGTGTTGCAAGGAACATCTGGAGTGCCGAGCTAAGGGCAAGGAAGAAGACAGAAGAAATAAAGTCGGATTATGCTGATGAGGTTAATGAAGATTACCAGGATCCAGTATTCCAGAGAATAATGGCACGTGCGTTCGCCAGGCTGAAACCCGACTGCAGGATGGTGCTGACTCTTTTCTATGACGGCTGCCCGTACGATGAGATTGCATCGAGGATGAAATTAAAGAACGAGACATATGCAAGGCGAAAAAAGTACCTGTGCAAGGAAGCTTTGATGGAGCTCATAAAGCAGGATCCGGAGTACAGGAGCTACCTGCGTTTCCAGAAATAGAGCAAAACAAATCCGGCTATTCCGATCGGGAAAAATATTATTAACAATCGCAGATATGATGGAAAATAAAGCGGAGAATTGTCACCATATATTACCAGTGTGGACCAGAAATACGGGTGAGCCTGCTTCATATTTGCTGTTTCCAGGTATCTGAGCCTGGCTTCCCTGAGTGCTTCGCTCTTCGATTTTCCCGCTTTCAGCTTGCTGTAGAACTCTTTCATTATGGATGTGCCGGATCTGTCATTCACCTCCCACAAAGACATTACCACAGAACGGCTGCCTGAAAAAATAAATCCCCTTGCGATACTCAGTACCCCTTCCCCGGCATACAGGGTTCCGACACCCGTGAAACACGAGCTGAGAACCACCATTTTTGCATTTAAGGTATTGTTATAAATTTCGTAAGGCTGGAGGAATGAGGTTGCAGGGTCCGACTTCGAATAGAAGATCATCCCGGTGCTTGCAGGGCTCTTGCCATTTAGAACTGTATGCATCGCAAGATGAATGATATCGTATTTGCCAGCCACCGAAAGGTATTTGGCTTTTGTTGCCAGGGTATCGAGATAGAGTTCGCCGCCGGTTATCCGGGCAACACTTTCGGCTTCGTCGCGAGCAAAAATCAGTTCGGGGAGCCTGCCTGCCTCCTGTTGCCTGTTAGGTGATATGGAATCAATTATTATTGGCTCCGGATATGTCGGTGCAAATGCGACAGACCTGTTAAGCAAAGTTGATTTCGCATTTCCTGATTCACTTAAGAGAGTAGCCGAATACACGTTCGAGATCAGGTACTTCTTCATCAGGTAAGGAAGCCTGTTGTAATACAGGTCATCACTTTTGGTATTTTCACAAATAAGAGTTTCAAAAGGGAAAAAGGAAAGGTAATTGTCGGTTGAAATGACAAGACAGTCCCCGATGAAATAACCGGACACCGGTGCTATCAGTTTGCCATAAAGTCTGTAACCCAGGTCCTGGAAAAGGAGAAATTCCTCCCTGGCCATACCGTCAAAATTAGGTTCTGAAATTAGCTTCCGGTAATTCTTTACAAGGGTAATGAAAGAGGTATCTATCTTTTCCTTAACAAGCTTTACCCCGCTTTTATTGACAAGGAAGATATAGAGGCAGGTATCGGAAACTAGGTAGCTCAGGTAATTGCTCTTTCCGCCAATAAGACGGGCTATATCGGCCGAGCCCACTACCATGGTATTGGTTCTGAGGGTATAATAATCGGGGTATTTTTTCTCAAGAGTGCTTTTCAGCCTGTTCTTCTCTCCTATCAGGGAGACCATGTTGTTTTCCCACATATTAATCTTTGCGGTGTCAGGTTTTTCCAGGCTCTTCTCTTCTGATGATTTCTTTTCATAGAAATCAATGTCCTTCTGTATCCTGCTTTCTTCCTTTATCAGTTCTTCGGGTATTGAGGCCTGGAGGGCCCTCCTGTCTCTCATTGCGGTGAGCAAAGCCTCTGCCTTACTCCTTTCCGATACCTGGAAAGCCCTTTCAAGAAACAATTTATCACCGCTCAGCTGATAGCATTCGAGAAGCGTGCCAATGGCATCAACATAGACATTTCTTTTCTTTCCCCCGAGAACAATCATCCCTTTCTCCTCTCCAATGTTGAGCCGGATGTGTTCCAGCAGATCAATTATAAGAACGGATGTCTCAGCTTTTACCGACAGCCATTTTTTATCTGTGGTTGCAAGCTTTTCCAGGATATTGTACTTGGTCTGAAGAACATTGAGGGTCCAGTTGTCAGCCTTCAGCTTTTCAAGGGGTGGATTTGCGGACCTGTCGCCAGATATCTTCACCCCGGCATTCCGGAAAAGGATTGAATTAACAGAGTCAAGAGCCTGGTCCGGTTTATTATCATTAAGAAGCGCCGTCGAATATGTGATTAATGCTTCAGAAGCATATTTATGATTCCATGGATGCGATTTAGAATATGCAAAGCAGTTTTTCAGGATTGCAATGGCTTTCTTATTGTCAAACCTGCTGTTCACAAGATACCGTGCAAAATCCAGCTGGGCCTGGTAGATCTTATCATGATCATCCGGAAAATCAATACTTATCTTTTCAACAGCACTTTCGAACAGTTTCTTCCCATATAACGGATTGCCACGTTCAGTCCTGATAATTGCATAGTTCCTGATAAAATCAAAAGCGGCCGTGGATTTCTGGTTTTTCACCTCAGGCATTGCTTTTTCATAAACTTCAAAACAGGCATTAAATTCCCCGAGATTATAAAAAACGACTCCCAGGTTATTCAGCGCGGTCAGATAATTACCATCAGTCTTATTATTGTTCTTCGTGAATATCCTTACAGCTGCGTTAAGGTAATGCACAGAGGTTCCATAATCAGAAATGCCAGCAAGGGCAACTCCCCTGTTGGCATAAATAATTGGCAGTGTGTATTCATCTATCTTTGAACTCAGACTCAGAGCCTTGCTTGAGTAATCCAGTGCTTTTTCGAAGTTTCCCAGGTTTATGTTTGCAATTGAGATGGCAACATATGTCTTGGCCCGGCTAACCGAATCCGGAATATTTGTTAAGAGGCATTTCTCGCTGAGACAGTAATAATGCTCTGCATTCACATAGTCTCCGATTTCTGACAATGCTGTTCCCAGGTTATAATAGACCTTTTCTACATAGACATTAGCGGTATCAGTATTAACAAAATCGATGGCTTTACGAAAAGACTGTATTGATTTCAGTGGCCTGCCGGAAAAGTGATATGAGAGACCAATAACATAATTCAATTTAATTTGGTCCGAATCCTGCAGGGTGCCCGAGATATTTACCAGTTTTTCAAGCGAATCAGTCAGCGATTTCATTCTCACCTTAAAAACCCTGCTCCTTGCCGGCTCGTCAGCACTATAGAAATCTTTAACTGCTGAATAAAGGCTTTCTGTAACCTGTCGTACTGCCGAAGCGGTAACGACTGGTTTCAGGATTGTTGTATCAGCCTGTGTTGGGGAGGCTTTATGCCTGGGTATAACGAGCTCATTTCCTGCAAGAGGTTTATGGAAAACCAGTTGCATTATCAGGATAAAAATGATGCCGGTATTTCTCTCCTTAGCAAAAAGCATTGTAGTGACAGACCCCAAATTTTCACGCAAACTTACTCAATAAAAAAGAAAAGGGATCACTTTTTCAGGGTTTTTAACATACTGCTTCACTGATATTTAGATTTTTTTTTGATTTTTTTTCATTTTTCCATGTCACAAAACGGGCCGACCCGACATGTATGATTGCGAATTACCCAATAGTATCAATGTTAAACAAAAAGAATCCAGATCATGAAAACAAAAGAAACAAAAATCGGCTTTGACAGTTTTGAAGTTTATGCTTTAACCAGCGAGGAAATGATAAATGTACGTGGCGGTGAGGATATCCCCTGCACACCTACCAAACCTCCTGTCAAAATCTGAGAGAATAATATTTACTGATTACCTTATATCAGTTTTTATTGATTAAGGTAAAACAGAAGGTTCTTTATCTGGAGTCAGAAAATTCCCCTCGGGGGTAAGTCTGATTGCAAAGAAGACTGGCAGTAATATGTCAGCCTGGTTACCGATAAATTCCTGTGAATATTGGAAGGTTTGGCTTTAGCATATAGCTGAATTGGTCTGATATTGGTACTAGGAGTGCAACGGAGTCACTTAGTATGGGCTAAAAGTCGATGTTAAGTTACCTATAGCTTCCTGCAAAAGGCACAAGGCTGATCTTGTACCGGTTTTTGCAACCGGGCATTGATGCAAACTGTTTTAACAGAAGTGCGTTAAATGTTTTTACAGGGATGAATTGATTATGAAATAAATGAAAAACCAGAATATGAAGACAATTGACTATTCCTATTTCATCGAGAGGTACATAGCAGGTACCATGGACGAAGCCGAGAAAAAGTGGTTTGAAAAAGAGCTCGATGGGAACAGTGTGCTGCAAAATGAGCTGAAACTCAGAAGAAGAGTCGATTCATCCCTTGCCAGGCACGATGTTATTGAACTTAGAAATAAGCTCACTGCTATTGAAAAAGAGAGAAGAGACAGGATGATCATGGCAAAAACCTACGGCGAAAGAAGAACACCGTTAATCAGGTTCGCGGCCGCGATTGCTACACTTCTTATAGTTGGCAGCCTGTATTTGTTATTAAACCATGGCAACAGCCCGGAAAACCTCTACAGGAAAAATTTTGTCGCACACGAATACCCGGGAGAACCCAGGTCAGGACTATTCTTGTCCAATAATTTCAAATTAGCGATGGAGCTTTATAAAAGAAGTGATTATACCGGTGCAGCCAGCCTTCTTGAAAAATACCTGGGATCCAAGCCAGATGCAATGGAAGCTCGCCTCTACTATGGCATATCGGAAATGAAGAATAATAATTTCCCCGTGGCAGAATCATCCTTCAAGACTATTATTGATAATTCAGACAACCTGTTTATTGATATTGCACAATGGTACCTTGCCCTTTGCTATATAAAGACCGATGAGAAGAGCAACGCACTTACCCAGCTTGAATCAATAATTAATTCAAACAGCATATTCAGAGATAAAGCAAAAAGACTGGCCAGGAAAATAAAATAAAACCGGTCATAAAACCCAAATGTGAATAGTGTGAGTAGTATAGGTTGACGGAGCCTGCAGTTTTTGCAGCGGATTAACTGGCACAAGATGGATAACAATATACTTAGCATGATCAACAGCCCGACAATTTTGTCGGGTATGTCCCACGAGATGAGAACACATATGAATTCCATAGTGGCTTTCACGTTCCTCATGAACAATGGAAATTCAAGCGAGGAAGACAGGATGGAATTTTCAAGACATATATTGAGTTCATGTGATCAACTGATGATTCTTTTTGACAATTTCCTCGATTCGGCCGTCATTGATACGGGTAGTTCAAAGGCCGAACCAGGAAAGTACAATATCAACAGTCTTGTTGATGAGCTTCTTTCTGAATTCAGACTCATTCTGAAGAGGGAGGAGCTTGACGACCTGGTACTTATCCAGGAAAATCATGCCGTGAGCAATACCGATTTTAACATTGATGCTAACAGGGTATCTAGGGTGATTCGCACTCTTTTCCTGAATGCCCTGTCAAACACTTCTTCGGGTTATATCAAGGTTGGCCACCAGTTCAGGGATGGCAACATCAGCTTCTACGTCCTCGATTCGGGACATGGCTTCGAAAAATGCAGGGATCTGCTGCAATCTGAAAATATAAATGAAGCCCTGCAGAAGTATAACGATACAACGTCGGCGGTCAACCTTACACTCGCAAGAAAACTGGTCCACCTTATGGGCGGAAAGATATGGATTGAAAGCAACGGATTTGCCGGTACAGGGGTTTATTTTACGATCCCGGTGCGTGAAACCATTTCATCCCAGGTTTCAATCAACAAATATTCAAACACGAAAATTGCTATCTGATAGAACATAATAGCTTGGTCTGCAAAAGCGCTTTTTTGATAGCAGGATTTCTGGCGGAGTCCTGCTATTTTTTACCTGTGATTCTGACCTCAGTCCTCCTGTTCAGCTTTCTTCCTTCGTCTGAAACGTTATCACCTATAGGCGTTGCTGAGCCAAATCCTTTTGAAGTTAGACGCAACGGCTGAATACCCTTGCCTATAAGGTAATTAACCACACTCTTCGCTCTTTTTTCGGAAAGCGATTTGTTGTACTGGGCAGTGCCGATGGAATCGGTATACCCTGCGACTTCAACCATAACTGTCGGATTGTCCTTTAGCAGCTTGTAAAGCCTGTCGAGTTCAGCTACAGATTCCTTTTTAATCTGCCATGAATCGAACTCGTAGAATACATTTGACAGCTGCATTGTCTCTCCAATCCTCACAGGGTTCAGGTAAATATTCTTAATAAACGGACTTGCAGCCGTATGAAGTCCTTCGAACATGAAATTGTCGGAGTAAAACAAATATCCCTGTTTGCTTACATTAAGCCCGTAATCGAATCCCGACGGCAGGCAAACCAGGAAGGTCCCGTCGTGTTCTGAAATGCCCGAGAAAACAACCTCGCCCGTTGTCAGGTTTATAAGCTCATAATCTGCCCTGAGCCTTCCGAGGGTGACTTTATCATATACAGTCCCCTTGAAATAGGAGACCGGATCGGGTCTAATGGAATCATAGAGGCTGAAACAAAAAATATCCTTCCCATTATTCTTATCACGCACCGTAGAATAGTAACCGTTCCTGCCGGCTGCATCGATAATCAAACCTGTTTCATCCGCACTGGTATTAATGGGATAACCCAGGTTTTTAGGGGTCGTCCATGTGGTATCAGGTTTCATCTTTGAAAACCAGATATCGAATCCGCCGAGCCCGGTTCGCCCGTTGGAGGAAAAATAAAGTGTGTGACCGTCAAAATGGATAAACGGGGACATTTCATCCCCGGTGGTATTTATTGAGTCACCGCAGTTTACAGGTTGCTTCCACCTTCCATCGCTGCCTTTTATGGTGTACCAGATATCCATTCCTCCCTTTCCACCCGGCCTGTTGCTTGCGAAGAACAGCATTTTACCGTTGGAGCTAACAGACGGTTCAGCCTCCCAGTAATTTGTATTTACCGGCGGGCCAAGGTTTATTCCAGCTGACCAGTATCTGCCGTCAAACTGTGAATAATAGATATCACACCTCCCCAAGCCATCGAGGCGTTCACATGCAGTAAAATACATGTAGGTACCGTCTGATGAAATGGACTGGGCACCTTCATTCTGAGGTGTATTGATGGGTGAACCCAGGTTCTCTGCCCTGGACCAGGATCCATTTTTCAGGTGACTGACGTAAAAATCCTCCTGGCCCTTCTTCGCGGATCCCTTGAATACCTCCTGCCGTGTAAACATCAGTGTCTGTCCATCCGCGGTTATTGAGGGCCAGTATTCATCGTCGGTTGTATTTACAGAGTCGCCGACACTTTTAGGATCAAACGGGACAGCATGATTTACCGCATTTACACCGTATTCGCATTCCTTAAGATTTTTCTCGGCTGTCGCCCTGTTCTTTTCTGAACCTGTCTTCAGATCGAGATATACCTTGTAATGAAGTACTGCCCGGCCGTACTGCCCCGACTTCATCTCTGCATTTGCCAGGGAAAAGAAAACAGGCTTGTAAAAGAGCGAATCAACTCTTACCGCCTGCCTGTAAAACGCAGCCGATTCATCAAACCTGTCGAGCCTCGAAAGAAGCTCACCAAGCAGCATATATGCCTCATAAAAATTCCTGTCAATACTTACCGACTGCCTTAAAAGCATCTCAGCATTGTCGAGATATAGAAAATCGTATTGTTCTTTTGCCCTGACATAATAAGAGAGTGCTTTTGAAGATGTTGTATGATAATTCTGTGCTGTCAGCGACACCGGCAGCAGCAAGAGTAACAGAAGACCATATAAATCAAATCTAATTTTCAAGTTTCAGGGTATATGCATGAATTTATGGGACTGAAGTGATATTTTCCATTTCAAATTCTTCTTTACGTACTCCACAACCTCAGGAATGATTTTCTCAAACCTTCCCCATTCAGGCTGCAGGTAGAGCTGGCATTTATTGCCAACAAGCTTACTACAGGTCTCGGCCCATTCAAAATCCCCGGCATCCTGGATTATTACCTTTAATTCATTACTTTTCCGGCAGATCTCTTCAACCGGCGGCATATTCTTTTTTGGCGACAGACAAATCCAGTCCCATATCCCGCTCAGCGGGTAAGCACCTGATGTTTCAATAAAAGTAAATATATTCCTGTTTTTTAGCTCTTTACATAAATAATCCAGGTTCCAGATTAATGGCTCGCCGCCGGTTACCACTACAGAATCCGTGCCGGAATCCACTGCTTTCCTGACAATCTCATCAGTGCCGGCAAGAGGATGCATTTCCGGGTTCCAGGTGAACCTTGAATCACACCAGCTGCACCCGACGTCACATCCTCCAAGCCTTATAAACCAGGCTGCCTTGCCTGTATTGAAGCCCTCACCCTGGATTGTATAAAACTCTTCAACCAGCGGCAGAAAACGCCCTTCACTATCGTATTTTTCGTTCAGATTCAATTCGTGAGCTTTTTGAGCTTCTGACAAAGAAAACGAATTTATCCTCAGCTTATTTCAGCCTGATTATTTTTTAACCCCCTGTGTCCCGAACATCAGGATGTAATCCTTCTTACCAGCATCCAGTGCCCAGCTTTCCGGAATAATTTTCCAGTTGTTGAAGGGCGCGGGTGAAATGGTACCCTTTTTTTCTATATACTTGAGCATGTAGTACCTTAGATCCTTATCCGTTGAGGCAATAATCCTCCTTCGCAGCTCATCCTTTCCAATGCCCGCTCCTTCAAAGAAGTGACCTCCTCCGCCGTTACCCCTGTAAGAATTCACCGCTACCCTGTATGATTTTCCTTCCTCAAATGGTCGCCCGTCGGACAAGCCTTTTATTCTTATACGGTCCCCTGCCGGTTTTGAAACATCAACAGTATAATCTATACCGGCCGCAGAGTCGAAGTTGTATGGCTGGTTTTTAAGCCTCGCCCTTGTCCCGCTCATAACAGGGTTACCGTCCAGGCCCAGCCTGAATGCAATCAGATGATCGGCTGGTCCGGTCATAGTATTGAGCCATCCTCCGTATGAAAACTCAAGGTAATTTTTTATTTCAGAGCCGGTCATCTTCATGGTATAAAGCATGTTCTCGAACCTGTACAGCTTGAACATATCGCCGACTGTAATTTTTCCCTCCGGGATTTCGACGTCAAATGAAAGGGGCGCCGCAAATGAGATATCAGCGCCGGTCAACTCCAGCTGGATCCGGTGAATAAGGTCAGTAAATGAAGAAGATCCGAAATAAGAATCCCTCGACGAGACAGTTGCCGTTGAACTGCCTATTACTTTATCGACGTAATTCATTATTGTATTATCATAATTGACGGTGAAAGCCAGGAATGTGCTGTCGGGCTTATATTCTCTCACGCTGAGAATTTCTCCTGATACAGAAATCCTCTTTCTTCCGCTCCTGTCGGTGTTTTTGAATAGTACATCGGCCCTGCCGATTATTTGCGCATGGCTTCCTCCGTCAATCACAAGAACCGTATCACCTGCAATGTTTACAATCTTTTCACATGCGGCATTATGATCGTGGCCGGCAAAGATTACATCGAAACCCGGAACATTGTAAGCAACTGCTGCGGTACCGTTTTCGGGATGGTAGTTGTTTCCCTTGTGATCGTAATTCTTATCCCATCCGCTGTGGAAAAGGCCCACGATCAGGTCAGGCTTTTCAGCTTTCATCACAGGCATCCATTTTTTTGCTGCCTCAACCATGTCGGTGAATTCCATTCCCCTGTAAAGTTCCAGAGGCAGCCAATCCGGTATGGATGGAGTGACAAGACCGAAAACAATGATTTTCAGTCCGTTCCGTTTTAAAATTGTATAGGGTTCAAAATATGGTTTTCCTGTATTGACATCCACAGCATTGGCCGCCAGCAGCGGAAACCTGTATTCCTTCCTTACCCTGTCGTAAACACGGTGACCGGTCTCAATATCGTGATTCCCCACGGTGCATGCATCATAGTTCATGAAATTCATGATGGCACTATTAAGATGCCGGGAAACAGTATCGATGAAATTAAAATAATACTCAGCAGGCTGTCCCTGAAGGTTATCGCCATTATCGAGAAGTATCATTTCATCATGTCTGAAGCCTTCCTTTTTAATATAACCCTCCACACCGGCAAGAGAGGCATCCGACTTCTTCTTTTCGATATAATCGAACGGCATTACCATGCCGTGGACATCAGTTGTCTCAAGAAGAACCAGCCTGACAGGCTTCTGCCCATAGCAGAAGAATATTGCAGAAGAGTATAAAACAAAGACAGATAACAGCGCTTTTTTCAATGCATCGTTCATTTTACCCGGTTATTAATTCAATAAACATCAGTTTTCCTTAACAAGTTCATAGCCGTCTTTTTTACCTTTTTCTTCCTGGCTTATCCCGTTTTTCATCCAGTAAGGCATTGGAGCACCTTTCAGATAATGATCAAAGAACTCCATTTTTCTGACAGATATATCTTTACGGTCAGGCCTTTTTACCAGGTTATGTGCCTCATCGTTGTAGCAAAGCATCCAGGCAGGCTTATTCAGCCTTCTTAGAGCTGTTATGAATTCAATTCCCTGATACCATGGAACAGCACCATCGGCATCATTGTTCATCAGCAGAAGCGGGGTATTGATTCTTGGGATCCCGAAAATCGGTGAGTTTTCAATATAGAGCAATGGTTTTTCCCACAATGTACCACCAATCCTGCTCTGGCTCATCTCGTACTGGAACATCCTCGACATTCCCGATTCCCATCTTATCCCGCCATAAGCGCTTATCATATCGACTACTGCGGCCCCGGCGTATGCACAGGCGAACATGTCGGTCCGGGTAACCAGGTAGGCAATCTGGTATCCTCCCCAGCTCTGACCGTCAAGGCCAAGCTTGCTCCTATCAATAAAAGGGTACCTGTCAGCGAGTGCATTTGTACCGCTCACTACGGCATCGTAGCAGCTTTGACCAGGGTAGCCCGTCTTGTAAGAAATATCCGGAACAAATACCAGGTAACCATTGCTTACGGCAAACGTAATGTTTATTCTCGACGCGCTTGGAGAGGGAGGAGTATATGAATATATCTGATCAGAGCTCCTTTCATAGAAATACACTATCATCGGGTATTTCCTTGCCGGATCAAAATTCTCCGGCTTGTATAAAATGCCCTGGAGATTTTCCCTGGAGTACGAAGTCCATTCCACGAGCTCGGCTGTACACCATATATACTTTGATTGCTGGGGATTTGAACATGAAAGTTTTTTTGATCCGCTGAACTGCATATTGCTTACATATACTTCCGGGCTCTCTGAAAATGATCCCTTTCTCCAGACGAGTCGTTCCTCATCCTTAGATTTAATCAATCCACCCGGGAAGGAACATTTTTCCATAACGAGTTTTTCAGGTTCTCCTGCACTAACCGACTTAAGCTGGTAAAAGCCTGATTCTTTTGTGACACTATTAAATGCAGATAAAATGACAGGATCTTTTCTCTTAATAAACAACTCATCTTTATCGAGCTGCTGGTACCTGAAAGAAATGTTGCTCTTTCTTCCTGATCCCGAGGTAAGGTTCAGGGGAGGCTCTGATCCGTTCAGGTCCGTGAGCCATATATCATACCTGTCGCATATAAGAACATGCTTTTCATCATCAAGCCAGCCTTCGATACCGTAGGGAACCGGTTCCCCCGGGGTATCGTTAAGCTCATCATACAAGGGGTAAGGTACAGCTGAGGATATGTTTTTCTTTGCCCCGGTAATAATATTATACGAGAACCATGCCCTTGCTGCTATGTCCCAGTAAACTACGTATTTTGAGGCGGGCGACATTAAAACCCTCGACGGGGCTTTCTCAAGAATGAGTCTTCTTTCACCGGTCCTTACACTTACAATATAATAATCAGTGTAATTGTTCTCATCCCAGGAAGAATAAATGCGGTATTTGAGGTCCGAACTCCCGAGAGCAATATCGTTGTTGCCCTTCTGCATTGTCTTTACAACCGGCATCTCTTTATCGGCCAGCTGCTTTACCATGTACTTATCGGTAAAACAGACTGCCAAATAGCTCCTCTTTTGTTCCTGTTCCATCTGCTTTTTCTGCATAGGTTGCAAAACAGGATCATTCCACGACCAGATATCAAGCTTGTATTTTTCATCGGAGAGCAGGGTATCTTCAGGTTCCTTGCGAGGCTTTTCGGCTGTTGCAAAAAACAGCCTGCTCCCGTCATCGGAGAAGCTTAGTGTGCCATTATCGCTCACTGACCAGCCTTTTGGCATGGATGCATTAGTGGTGTCTGCTACCCTTACAGCATAGCTGCCCTTTGAGAGATACAGATCAAAGACCCTTGTTTTCGAGGTATCGGTTGTGAAGATAAATGAGAACTTTAATCCCGACCTGTCTGAAGTTACCTTCCTGGCAGTCCCTTTTGACTCGAAAATGGTGGCTGAAGTTTCCTTGCCTGAATCGAATACCACAACTTTTGAAGTCTCTGTTTTGGTGGTGTCAGGAATAACCTGTACGAAACTTATTGATTTTCCCGTGGCGGCAACGGAGTATTCGGTCACATCCTGAAACCTGTACTCCTTCCCAGTTACAGGATTGAAAATTACGAGGTCAGTTCCCTTTGGTTCAGGGTGCTTTTTATTCTTTGGGGCAATAGTTTTAGCAGTCGCAACTGTATCTGCTGAAGGTTTTGAATTCTTCTTTTCATCAGTTTTCTTCTCCGTCAGGAAAGCCATCCAATCTGAACCCGACTCGGGTATCGCGTAGGATTTTACATTGTTTATCCTTGTCGTTTTACCGTCTGACAGATTTATGAAGGCAAGTCCGTTCTTCGGCATCTGGTCTTCCTTCAGCTTCTTTTTCTTAGCCTGCCTTGTCTCGGAATATGTTGGTTTGACCTGGAACACAAGATACCTGCTCCCGCCCGAGAAGCTTGCCTTGAAACCGCAAAAGGAAGAATCAAGCTGACCATTGGCAACATTATACAGGTAAAGCCAGCCATCGCCCTGCTGTGGATTAATTTCCCATGATACCCATTTACCATCATTGGAAATAATTGGTGAACTTGTAGATTTCCAGCTATCGAATACATTGTAATCCAGTGGTGCCTTTTGTCCGGATGCAACACTGAACAAAAAAAAGGTAATAATTAACTGAACCGCTCTTTTCATGGCATATGATGGATTTTTGATGTGATAAACTTAGAAAAGATTATCCAGATGACATTCTATAGGGTGTATATTATTAATCAAATTGAACGAGTTTGATATATTTGCTGCAAATCTGAGAAAATGGTTAAAACAGGACTATCCTTAATCCTTGAGAATTTCCCGGCAGGTCTAAGGAACAGGAGAATCGGAATATTATGTCATGCACCCAGCATTGACAAGGAATACAGGCACATCACTGACCTCTTCCACGAACGCCCTGATTGCAGGCTGACAGCAATATTCGGTCCCCAGCACGGTATGTTCGGTGAGACGCAGGATAACATGATCGAATGGACCGGAGCCCTTCATCCGATATGGAAGATACCCGTTTACAGCCTTTATGGTGAGCACAGGAAACCGACACATGAGATGCTTTCAAATATTGATGTGCTGGTTATTGATCTCCAGGATGTCGGTGCCAGGCTTTATACATATGCATGGACAATCAAGCTCTGCATGGAAGCATGTGCTGAAGCAAACATACCGGTATGGATCCTGGACAGGCCAAATCCTGTTTCCCGCCTCCGGTACGACGGCCCTGTACTGAAGGAGGATTACTTCACATTCGTCGGAGGTGCTGAAATACCTTTATGTCACAGGATGACTTTGGGAGAAATTGCCGTTTGGGTGAGGGAAAAGCATGTCAGCGGCTGCGATCTGAATATCGTTGCCATGAAAGGATGGAACAGATCAATGATGTATAATGAAACTGGTCTTCCATGGGTGATTCCCTCTCCGAATATGCCAACGCTACAATCGGCAGTTGTCTATCCCGGCATGGTCCTGTTCGAGGCAATGAATATTTCAGAAGGACGCGGAACCACGATACCTTTTGAATTGTTCGGGGCACCTTTCGTTGACGTTTTTCAATTGATAAAAACTCTTGAAGGGAGGGATATTCCAGGCTGCAGATTCAGAGTTCATAATTTCATTCCAACCTTTAACAAATTTAAAGGCTTGCTTTGCAACGGGTTACAGCTTCATGTAACAAACACTGACTCATTCAGACCGGTAGCCACAGCACTTGAAATTATCGACGCTTTGATAGAGACTTCTCCGCCTGATGCTGTGAAATTCAATCCCCCTCCTTATGAATACGAGTACAATCTTTTTCCTTTCGACATCCTTTCAGGTGATGACAGGATGAGAAAGGTACTTGGAAACAGGGAGTCTCTGAAGCAGGAAAAGGAAAGGTGGAATGAAGAGAT
>Ga0335069_10005457_pt1 | contig 18699 bp, 15 predicted proteins | sample Lox_Sample_11_FD_206714 | JGI IMG/M metagenome (GOLD analysis project Ga0335069, IMG submission 206714) | Soil microbial communities from Loxahatchee National Wildlife Refuge, Florida, United States - Lox_Sample_1.1 | ecosystem: Environmental > Terrestrial > Soil > Wetlands | place: USA... | reverse complement strand
AACCGCGTCCATCACGGCCGAACTGGAAGTGTCCATCTATTTCTCCAAGTGGACACTTTCAAAGTGTCCATTTGGAGAATGCCCACTTATTCTGGATTCGTCGAGACGGCCCAGACCTTACGCTTACATTTCATCAGCATTTCTTGTGTTCTTCCAACCATGAGAACCAGCGGACTCTGACTAAGGCTGAATTTCAGACTCCCATTGCGAAACGCGCAAGGAGATTGACATGTCCGTCATCCTTGACGGTAAGTTTATTGCCGCGATGCATTGGAGGTGGCGCCATGCGCTAATTCTGGCCCTCGGAACGTGTGTCATTGCTGCGGGGCAGCAAGCGTCTGGCGGTGAGAACCAAGCGGCCGTTGCCGCGGCGGCGACACAGAATACGGGTGTCGCGGAGCTCGCCAAGCAGGTTTCGGAGTTGCGGGCGTTGGTCCAACAACTACAGGCACAGGTGAAGGATCTGCAAGCAAACCCCCGGCCAGCGAAGGCCCCGGACCCCTCAAGTGAGGAGCCAGCGGTTAAGGGGCTTATAGCCAGCAATGCACCAATGGTACCCGTGTCTCCTCCCGTCCCGGCCCCGGAACCAGCGCCCTCTTCAGCAATGCAGACGACGACACCCCAACCGCTGAAACGCCGAAGAAGTGGGATTTTCTTTATGGCACGACGGTCAACTTCCTCATCGATGGATATTATGGTTACAACTTCAACGCTCCGATTGGCCGCGTAAATTACCTGCGTGCATACGATGTGAGCAGCAATGCTTTCAGTTTGAACCAGGCGGATGTGGTGCTCGAGAATGCGCCCGATCCCGCCAACGGCAAACGCTACGGGGCGCGCCTGGATTTGCAATTTGGGCAAGCCACCGAGACTTTGCAGGGAAATGCCGCCAACGAACCGCGGCCGGAGATATACCGCAACATCTTCCAGGCGTACGGGACCTACGTTTTGCCGATCGGCAGCGGTCTCACGGCTGACTTCCGCAAATGGGCAAGCTCCCTGGGTATGGAAGGAAATTACACCAAGGACCAGATGAACTACTCGCGTTCTTACTGGTTCTACTTCCTGCCGTTTTGCCACATGGGGCTGCGCTTACACTACAATGTCAACAGTGTCCTGGGGTTGAACTACTGGGTAACCAACGGCACTCAGCAATCCGAGCCGTTCAATGCTTACAAGGACGAGATGTTTGGTTTCGTTCTGCAACCCCGGAAGAACGTGAATTGGACCGTGAACTACTACCTTGGACAGGAGCACCCGGACTTTCAATATGTAACGAACGGTCCTCCGGGGCTTCCCACGTTTCAGGGAGCACCTTTTGAGCCGGTGCCCAACCCTCCCACGGGAAAACTGCATATCTTTGACAGTTGCCTAACCTGGAATGCGACCCCCAAGCTCACGTTCGCCCTGGAAGGCGACGACGTTATCGAGCGCCTCTACATTACTACCGCTCCGTCGCATTCCGATGGCGGGGCGGGCTACGCGCGCTATCAGCTTACGCCGAAAATCGCTCTTGCGGCACGAAGTGAATATCTCTCTGACCGCGGCGGATTATTTTCTGACACAACACAAGCACTTAAGGAAGGAACCCTGACCTTCGAGTATAAATTCTCCGACAATTTCATGATGAGGGAAGAATGGCGGCGCGACTGGTCCAATCAGCCCTACTTCCTTACCTCGACGCTCGGGGTTTTGAAGAACAACCAGACCACGGCGACGGTCGGTCTGGTGTGGTGGTTTGGTGCAAAGAGCGGGGCGTGGTGAAACTTTCCTGACATCCGCCTTGTGGTAGAATGCGCTCAAGCGGTTTGGGTGTTTTCGGACGGGCTCACGCGTCGCATCTCGCTTGCCCTGTTTGACCTCGTGGCCACGCGGCGAGTGAAGGCAGGCCGCGGCGTCGATTTCGTAATTCCAGATTCCCCCTGATACCGACCCGCGAGAGGAAGAACCAACTGATGTTCAGGTGTCTGAAAGCCGTGTGGTTCGTGGTTTTGGGTGGCGCCCTGGCTACCTATGTTGTCTGCGCCCAGGTGCCCGAGAAGCGCCCGTCCCCTGCTCCCAGCAATGATGGGGGCTACACAAGTCCCGGCCCCAAGAAGTGCGTAGAAGTCGGCAATTTCTACCTGAAAAGGGGGAACCTGAGCGCGGCGCGCAGCCGCTTTGACGAGGCTTTGAAGGACGACGCCCACTATGCTCCGGCCTACCTGGGATTAGGCAAGGTGTATGAGGGCATGAACCAGAAGCAGAAGGCCCTCCAGGCTTACCAGCGCTATCTGGAGGAACTTCCGTCTTCTCAAGCTGCCGCAGACGCAAAGGACGCCCAACGCGCCGTGGCACGATTGCAGAAGGAATTAAACCCCTCGGCCCCGCCTGACCACCATTAACTCCTCGACGTCGAATCGGATTCTTCGGCTATAGGGGGCAAGTCCGTGTCGAGGAATTCTTCCAATACCCGGGCCGCATTATCCAGGTCCTCCTCACGGACTAAGAGCCGGACATCCAGCACGGGGAGTAATTCGGCGGCCCCCTCCCCGGAGGGAAGGCTGGGGATGCCCTTTACCCGCAGGAGATTCCGCGCCAGGTCCGCGTCCATTTGCGCGGTCCCTCCGGTAAAGACGCGCACCGGAACCAACTTCACGTCCCTTTCATGCGCCAGGTCGATTGACAAGGGTTCTTCCGGCGGCGCGCCGGGCACCAGGAAGGCGCCGCAATCCTCGCACTGTGGCGTGCCTTCCACATATTCAATAAGGCATTTAGGGCAGTATGGCATGGCGCTCCTCGCTCTTACATCCTAAGTATAGACCCTTCCCTGTTGGGGCGAAGTGATTTCAGCACCCCCCCGACAATTTTCGTCGAAGATCCCGTGGGAGCGGAATAAACTTGAGGGCTATAATGTGGGGCGAATATTGCGGTCAACGATTCCAAGCGGCGTAAAGGTACGGCCGCTTGAGACTTGTTTTGCAAGGAGGCGTCTATGCGGTGGCTTCCCAATCTTCTGGTGATTCTGGCGACGCTTGGCATCCTGCTGGGTCTGGCAGTTCGCCTCGTTAAGGGGGGATTCCTTGGGGATCCCGTTTTCTTTTGGCGCGGATCGGTGGCCCTGCTGGCCATTTCCATGGCCATCACGTTGATTCAGATTCGGAACAAGTGAGCTTGCCCCGGGTCGCGCTTGAAAGCACCCGCATCCATGCTATCCGCCGATCGAAGCCGCACCCCGATCATTGTGCCGGGGTGAAGATCATGGCCCCCCCTCCACCCGGCGCCATATGCAGTGTGAGTCTGTCACCCGATCCCACCCGTTTCTTGTTGACCGCCACGCTGGTTGCAACCTTATCCGCGTCCATGCCATCGGCAAAGATGAGCGCTTCATATTCGCCCGCCCCAAGGAAGTCCAGAGGGATTTCCAGGTCACGCGCCTCCCCATTGGTCATGGCTCCCAGGAACCAGCGATTACCATGGCGGCGCGCCACGGTAACGTATTGTGCGGGCTCACCCTTGATTACCTTGGTTTCATCCCAGACGGTGGGGACCTTTTCCAGGAATTCCATCTCCGGAGTGTGGTCGTAGATTTCCGGGTAATCCGAGAGCATGACGAGTTCGCTTTCATAGACCACGTACATGGCCAACTGTTGAGCCCGGGTTGTCTGGCACATCGGGTCGAGGTCGCGAGCTTGGAATTGCTGGCGCGTGGCGTTGTTGAAGCAACCCGGCGTGTAGTCCATGGGTCCGGCCAGCATGCGGGTGAAGGGAATGGTGACGTTGTGTTCCGGCGTCACTCGCGTGCTCCACTTGTTGTATTCCAGACCCATCACGCCCTCGCGTGTAAGGAGATTGGGATAGGTCCGGCGCAGCCCGGTGGGCTCGTAGGCGCCGTGGTAGTCCAGAACCAGGTGATGCTCGGCGGTCTTGCGGGCCAGGCGCTCATAGAAGTTCACCATGTACTGATCGTCCCGATTCATGAAGTCGACCTTGATGCCGGCGGCACCCCACTTGGAGTATAGGTCTAACGCCTCGTCCATATGCTTGTCCATAGCCTCCCAGTAAACCCAAAGGAGCACCTTTACACCTTTCTGCTTGCCGTGCGCAATGATCTCCGGCACGTTCACCTCAGGAACGTAAGTCAGAATGTTGCCGGGATGTGTGTAATCTTGGGCGGGATACCAACCGGCATCCACGAGCATGTATTCCAGGTGATGTTCGGCGGCAAAGTCGATGTAGTGCTCCATGGTGGGGGTGTTCATCCCCGGCTTGAAGGCGACGTTGCGGTCGAAATCGCCCGACCACCAGTCCCAAGCCGCCTTGCCCGGGGTGATCCAGGACGTGTCGCCGATTGCCGAAGGCGCGCTGAGGTCCAGAATCAGATAGTTGGTTTCGATCAAGCCGCCGGGGCGGTCGTTCATCAAGAGGACACGCCAGGGGGTCGCCTTGGGGGTGGAGCCGGTCACTACTTGGTCCACGCGCTCAGGGCCAGGCGACAGTTTGCTCACCAAGGCGTGAGTGAACCCTGGTGCCCCGCCGACGTACATCCCCGCGTAATCCGTCAAGTCGGCTTCCAGCAAGGCCACCCAGGGGCCGCCGGGGATATCCACCAACAGGGGCAGATTGATAACGGAAACAGGCTTGATCGACTTGAGGTCAGTCTGGGAGTATTCACCTTCATTGTCCGTGTTGAAACGGCCCTTGTTCAAGGCAAAGGCGGAAGCATCGCTTGCGAAATAGAAGCCCGTGTTCTCGTCCATGAGCGTGAACTTGTCCAAGGCGTTTTGCTGGGGCAGGAAATACCGGAAAGCGGCACCTTCATTGTAGGCGCGGAAAATCACGTCCACCCGGCGGCCCGGCGCCTGCTTCTCCTGCAAGGAAACCCGGAGTTGGTTGTACTGGTCCGGGACGTTTCGCAACGCACCGAGGGGATTGTTCCACCTTTCGTCGTGAGAGCTGAGGTCAGTGCCGGTGATGTCAAAACCTTGGTCGAGCGGGGGCGCTCCTTCGAAATCCAAGCCCAGGGGAGAATCGGTCAGGACCGGCACGCTGTTGTATGTCACACGATAATATGCGCGTACGCCGGGAAGGTAAGGTTGAGGATTAGACTTGAGTGCGAAGGAGATCTTAACCTTGCCGTTGGGCGATGCGACATTGAGTTCGTCAACGGCGCAGGCGGGCCGAGCAGGGAAAAGGCATATAAGTAACGTGACGATCGCCAAGTAATAGGGTTTGATTCCACGTGCCATCGAACCTTCCTCCATGAGAATTCGCGCGGTTACAACCGTCAGGAGCACAGGTGCTTGATCTGGCGGCAGGCCGAATCGTATTTGGGAAACTTTCTTTCGGCTTCCCGGAACTCCCGTGAGTGGACCACCCGGCGGTGGCCGCGCCGTTCCACCGGAAACCGGATGTGCAGCATCTCGTGATAAACGACGTATTCTACCAGATAGCGGGGAACCTCCGGCGCGTCGAGCTTCCGGCTGATGATGATGGTGCCGTGGCCGGAATCATAGTGGCCAAGCAGGCGGCGGGAATTCTGATAACTCCAGCCAAGCCGGCAGGGAGGGAGCTGGCCCTGAAAGAACCGTTCATTCAAAGCCTGGAATATCTCATCCAGATCATGGTAGCGGCCGCGCGCCGGTAACAACCGCTTGGAACCCCGTTCGCGGCGCGCCGCATCGATGCGCACCCGCATCGCCGGCCGGAAAGTGTAGGCAAGATAGCATTCCCGCGCCTCGCGCGAGGGGCGGCGATGAAAGACTCGCGCCAGGAGGATTTCCGCCAACCCTTCCAGAACCAGGGGGGAGGCTTCCGCCAGCAAGTCGGAGACGCGCGCCTTGACTTCGCCATTGCGCACGGCAACAGTGCTGCGCAATCCTGCAAAAGGATGGAATCGCGCGTCAACACTCACGAGAGGAGACTTGATTCGCAGGCGAAAGAAAACGCGGCGGAAGATGTCGTTGAGGTTGATCGAAGGCGCCAGCGGTAGGGTGAGTTGTTCCATACAGGCGGTGGCGGGCGGTCAGTGACCAGTAAGCCACAGCCGCTGTGTGCTGACCACTAGCCACTGTCCACCAATCACGGCTCCTCAGTCTTCGTCCTTGTCGGTGGGTGGGCCTTTCTCATGCTCCTTCTTGCGCAATCTGCCCTCTTCCTTGGTGCGCTTCTTTTCCTCCTTCTCCCGGTCCTTGACAGCTTGGGCGTCTGCCTTTTCCTCACGCTTCAATTCCCCGAACATCTTCGACTGTTCGGAGAGGGCTTTGGTGGCGCCGTCGAGCGCGTCCGTGAAATCATCGATAGCGTCGCCCAGCGTTCTTCGATAGGCGGGAGCGTACGGATCCGATCCCTCTTCGAAGTGCCGCAACTGATCGAGCATGTGGGGGCCCGTCTCCATGAATTTCTTCAGGCCAGCGCGCATGTCATCGCGACGGTCGTAATGATCTCCAATCCAGTCCTTCAGTGCATCGGTAATGTGAATGTACTGGTCAAGCTGGATGTCGAGGTAGCCCGCGACGTCGTAATCCGGGTTCGGTGGGCGGTTGCGAAAATCGTCGAACCGCTCCAGGCGGACTTGGGCAAATGACAGGTATTTTTCGATCCGCTCTGAGGGGCCCTGGGCCTCGCGCAAATCCTCCACTTCATCATCGCTGAGGTAATCGCCTTTTTCCGCCCCCGTCGCCAGGCCCACCGAAACAGTGAGCAGGAGAGTCGAGGTCATTAATCTGCGCATAAGGCCATCACCGAACTGACGTGGGACCCCCGGGACTTGCCACCGCCGGTGGGGTTGGCTCGCCCTTGTGGGTGCGGGGAGGTTCTCCGGGGAATTGTTCGTGCAGAACCTCCTCCCGCATCTTCTCCAGTTCCACCGCCGCTTCGGACAGGGGGGCGCGGTCAAAGTAATTCACGGTCCGTGCCAGGTCCTGGAGTGAACGCACATCTTCACGAAGCGCGATCTCCAACTCTCGGAAACCCTCCGGCTGGCGTGAAGCTTTACGTCCCGAATCCTGGAGAAGCTTCCAGGAGGCTTTCAGGGTTCCTACAAAAACGCCAAGAAGCTTATTGCCCTCGTCGACATGCCCTTGTGTATAGGCATTGTGGACCTTTTCGAACTGCAAGCGGGAGAGTTTGATTTGTTCTTTTGCCTTTTTGACGGGATTCTGTTCGCTCTGGATGCGCGCTAGCAGCTGCTCCTCAGTCTCGCGGCCCAAAGCATATGACCCGCCCAGAAGAACCACCCATAGAGCCCACCCGATCACCAAGAGCAAACCGCGTCCCCGTGCCATGCTTTAGATTATAGCTATTTTGAAAGCTCGCGGCGGAGAAGCTTCGCCCGTTGCGTAGCCTGCCATTCCTGGTCTGGAGCTTTTCCATTCGAGAGTTGCAGGAATCGTTCATAGCTGGCCAACGCTTCCTTGCGTGCCATCAGGTGATCGTAACAGGTAGCCAGGACGAAAAAGACGTAGGGCGGGGCATCGGGGGCCTTTGCCAGTTGATCAAGAATCGGGATGGCTTCCGCGTATCTGTTTTGAAGGTCCAGGCTGGAGGCCAAACCGATGGCAGCGTCACGATTGTGAGGATCCAAACGCAGTGCGGTGCGGAACTCCGCCTCAGCTTCCTTGTACTTCTGTTCCTTCAGCAGAATCTCCCCGAGGGCTCGATGGAGATCCACGGCAGTCGGCTGAGCGCTTAGTGCTTCACGATAATATTTCTCCGCATCGGGGAACTTCTTCAGGCGCGCACTGACATCCCCCAAGGCGGCGGCAAGTCCAGGCAGGTCGGGCCGCAACCGGTATGCGCTTTCCAATAACACGCTGGCCTTCTCATTCTGGCTTTGCAGCAAGTAGAGCTTTGCCAGGTGAAATCGCGTTTCCACGTCCTCCGGCCGTGCTGCCAGGTACCTTTCAAAATGCGTAACCGCTTGCGCAGAGTCGTTCAGGTCTTCGGCGGCCACGGCCGCTCCCAGTTCCGCTTGAACCAGTTTCGGATCACCTGCCAGCGCTTGTTGGAACGCCACCAGGGCCTGCGTCGGGTGCTTCTGCTGAAGCTCGAGCATGCCGAGCTCATATTGTGCCGTGGCCAAGCGCGGATCGAGGCGGATGACGTCCTGAAACTCCTTCCCAGCAGCTTCCGGCTGTCCGGTCTGGGCGAGTGCTCGCGCGTAGTAAAGGTGAGTTCGGACGCTGTCCGGTTTCAGCACTAAGGCCTTTTGTAAGTGCTCCAGCGCCTCCTGTGGTCGTTTCTCCTCTATCAGCAGGATTCCCAGGTTCAGGCGCGCAGCGAAAAGGTCGGGGGCCAATTCGAGGGTTTTCTGGTAGGCCTTAATTGCTTCCTCCGGGTTGTGCAGGCCGGTGTGGGCAAACCCGAGGTCGAACCACGCCTCAGGAAGATCGGGCTGTTGGGCGATGACAGCCTGAAGTGTCTTCGCAGCTTCGGCAAAATCCTTCTGTGTCAGCTCATCTTCAGCCTTGTGCATTAATGCGGGAAGATCGGCACCGCCCGCAGGGATTGTGGGCGGGGCGGCGGAAGGAGCGTCGCCGATTTTCTTCAAAAGCTCAATCAGTCCTGGCGTGGCTCCCGCCTGGCGCAAACCTCGTTCGAGCGTGGGAGTCACTTTGAACCCGACGCCGTCCCTGCGCGCGATGGCTTCGATTTTCGCGGAGGGAACACCGGCTTGGAGCATGCCGAGGGTTTGCTCCTGGGAGAGGGGAGCTTCCTTCTCCTCGGGCCGCGCAGGAATTGGCAGAAAGAGACAGTATATTATGAACAACAAACTGCAAAGGGCGAGGACGAGAGGGGGGAGGCCGAGAAATCGTCTTGTTTCGCCGCTCAGCATGGGTTATTCGTTGTTTCTCTTTTGGTTGCCTCGCGACATCTTGGGACCTGGCAAGTACCTTGCCAGGAATTTCCCCGTTAATGATAGGTTGTTGGTCAGCAAGGTCTCGGGCGGGCCTGCCGCAACTACATAACCCCCGGAATCGCCGCCCTCCGGACCGAGGTCAATGATCCAGTCCGCCGTCTTAAGAACATCCATGTTGTGCTCGATGATCAAAACTGTGGCGCCCGTCTCGATGAGGCGGCGAAAAGCAGATAGCAATTTGCTGATGTCGTCAAAGTGCAGGCCCGTCGTGGGCTCGTCGAATATGAATAGAGCGTCTCCACCGGCCCGCTGGGTCAAGTGGGCAGCCAGGCGCACGCGCTGGGCCTCACCCCCGGAAAGCGTGGTGGCCGACTGCCCCAGCCGCAGATATCCCAGCCCCACTTCCTCCAGCACGCGGAGCTTCGCGGTCAACTTGGGAACATTGGAAAAAAAGGCCAAGGCCTCTTTCACGGTCATCTGCAAAACATCGTAGATATTCTTCCCTTTGTACTGGACCTCCAGGATGGCGGCCTTAAAACGGCGCCCGCGGCATTCTTCGCAAACCAGGTCCACATCGGCGAGGAATTGCATTTCCATGGTTACAGTGCCGTCGCCCTGGCAGGTCTCGCAGCGTCCTCCGGGAATGTTGAAGGAGAAGTGGCCCGGGGTATATCCACGCTTGGACGCTTCCGGAGTGGAGGCGAATACGTCACGAATGGCATCAAAGGCCTTGATGTAGGTAATGGGATTGGAGCGCGGAGTGCGACCCAGCGGAGATTGATCAACCAGCACGATTCCTCCGAGATGTTGATCTCCCTCTATGCGCTCATATTCGGCGCGGGGCGCGGGCATGCCGCGATGGGAGATAATTGCGTTGTAAAGCACATCGTGAACCAAAGTGGACTTTCCCGATCCCGATACCCCGCTGACGCACACCATGAGTCCGAGAGGAATATCTACATTGACGGATTTCAAATTGTGCTGGCGGGCGCCACGAATCCGCAGCCAGGACTTGCCCGGCTTGCGCCGCTCCTTGGGCACGGGAATCTGCAGATCTCCCGAGAGATACCTTCCAGTAAGCGAGTGAGGGGCGGCGTGCAATCCTTCCATGTTTCCGGAATAAATGATGCGGCCGCCATGCTCGCCCGCGCCCGGACCCATGTCCAGCAGTTTGTCTGCCTCGCGCATCATCTCGGGATCGTGCTCAACCACCAGCACCGTGTTCCCCAGGTCACGCAACGTTTTCATAATCTCAATCAGCCGCCCGGTGTCGCGGGGGTGCAAGCCAATGGAGGGTTCGTCCAGAACATAAAGCGCCCCCACCAGATTGGAGCCGAGCGCGGTGGCTAATTGAATGCGCTGCGACTCTCCGCCAGAGAGCGTCGATGCCAACCGGTCCAGGTTCAGATATTCCAGCCCGACGCGGTAAAGGTACTTCAATCGCGACCGGACCTCCTCCAGGACCTTCTCGGCAATCGTCTGTTGGGACGGCGAAAGGCGGAGTCCATTGAAGAAGAGATAGGCATCCTGGATGGAAAGGCGGCATAGCTCCGTGATGTTCTTCTGCAGAATGCGGACGTTCAGGGCTTCGCGGCGCAAGCGGCCGCCCTGGCATTCCGGGCAAAGGGTGTAGCCCCGGTAACGGCTGAGGAACACACGCACATGGAGTTTGTATTTCTTCCGCTCCAGATAAGCAAAGAATCCGCGGATGCCCTCAAAGTCACTATCGCCCTCCACCAGCCACTGGCGTTGGGCCGAGTCGAGCTTGTAATAAGAGACGTCGAGAGGGATTTTGCGCGTGCGTGCGGCGCGCCGCATCTCGTTTTGCAGTGACCGGTAACGGGGCTTGGTCCAGGGTTCCACCGCGCCCTCGGCCAGGGTCTTGTTCTTGTCGGGAATCACCAGGTCGAGGTCGAAATCAATGGTATTGCCGAAGCCCTGACAACGCGGGCACGCGCCGTAAGGGTTATTGAACGAAAACAGGCTTGGCTCCGGATCCTGATAGGATACTTTGCAGGTCTTGCACTCGAAGCGTTCACTGAAGACCCTCCGCTCCGGTGGAGTGGTCGGATCGGGTGAAACGAACTCCAGAATGGCTTCCCCCGACTCGGAATAGCAGAGTTCCACCGAGTCGATGACGCGCTGGCGAATGTCTTCCCCCACCGATAGGCGATCCACCAGAACGTAAACCGGTCGCGCGAAGTCCACGTCGAGCAGGGACTCAGGCGTGGAGAATTCAAATACCCGTCCCTCCTGGTAAAGACGGTTGTACCCTCGCTGACGCAGGGCGAAGAGCCGGGGTTTTAATACCCCGCCCGGGGGCGCCGCCTGTCCTGCTGCCGGCGGCGATCCTGCGGCTTCGCCGGGGGCCCGGCGCTTGCGCGCCCTGGAACTGTCTGGGTTCGCCCCCGCGGCGCCCTTCATGGCGGAAGGCCTCGTGCTGGGGACTGCTGCCGAATCGTCAGGGTTCACCTGAAACAGCAGATAAAACCGGCGGCCTTTCTCCTCCCGCAGGATGCTCTCTGCGACCGCGTCGACATGGTCCCTTTGCACCAATTGGCCACACTGGTAACACGTGGTTTCTCCGATGCGCGCAAAGAGCAAGCGCAGGTAATCATAGATTTCCGTGGCGGTCGCCACTGTGGAGCGGGGATTACGCGTGGAGTTCTTCTGGCGAATGGCTACGGGGGGGGCGATGCCGGTGATCTCGTCAACGTCGGGCTTCTCCATGCGCTCCAGGAATTGACGTGCGTAGGCGGAGAGCGACTCCACGTAACGCCGCTGGCCTTCCGCATAGAGCGTGTCAAATGCCAGGCTGGACTTCCCCGAACCGGAAAGCCCGGTGACCACGGTAATTTTGTTGTGGGGAATGGTGCAGTCGATATTCTTCAGGTTGTGGACGCGGGCGCCGCGGACAACAATCTCTTCGCCCAGCGAACTGGTCCGCGTGACGCCGTGCAGGGGAGCGGTGCCCGTGGCTCTTCGCCACTCAGCACCGCCGGCCAATTCCGAGTTTTCTGAAGTCGCCCCCGGCCCCCAGGGATCGCCCTCTTGGATGTTTCCTGTGCTCAAAATCACCCCACCGGTCGGCGCAAAGGGCCGGCCTGCCCCCCGTGGCATGTGCATTCTTCCGTCCCTTGCACGGTCCCCAACATCCGATCTCGACCGGGCAAATACGGTGAGTGCAGCACCCCGAGGCCTAAACATCTAATTATAAGTCGCAGGGAAACTTTGTGAAAAGAGGGATACCTGAGGCAGAATCCGGCGCGTGCCGCTGGTGGAAGCCCCGAGTCGCACCGCCAGCGGCATTTTGCCTGAGATTCCTATTCGGTGGGTGGTTCAGGCGGCTTGGGAGAACTCCCACCGGAAGGATTGCCAGGACCACCGGGCCGTCCCATGCCGCCACGCCGCTCCATGGAGCGGCCGCGACCCTGGCCGTCACCGAAGCCACGGTTCTGCCTGAAGGTCTTGAGTTTCTTCTGCTGGTCGGGCGTGAGCACGCTGCGCGCCGAGAGCATTGTCTCCATGCGCTGCTTTTCCATCTTTCCCCGCAGGGCGTTTACTTCGTCGAGCTTCTTCATGATCGCGTCGTGATCGGGATTATCCGCCCGCAGCAACTCACGGAGTTCAATGCGGCGCAATTGCATATCAGCGCGAGCCTGCACGGAGGTTTTCTCCGATTCCAATCCCAGCTTGTGCAAACGCTCCACCTGCTCGTCCGAGAGACTGAGGTACTCACGCACGCGCGGGTTTTCCGCCATTCGCAGAAGACCACCACCCTCGCCAAACCCGCGCCGGCCACCCCGTTGCCAGCCCCTGCCCGGGCCCCCCGGCCCGCCTTGCGTCCCGTAGCGTCCTTGGCCGCCGCCCCCAAATTGACGCGACCGATTACCCCACTCGTTCTGGGCTTGCGCTGGAGCGCCCCCTTGTGGGGTTGCTTCCTCAGCCCACCCCACAACCACTGCCCCCAGCAATGTCAGAAGACCTAACGTTCCAATAGCAAATGTTCGTCGCATATTTGAATTACCTCCCCGTACCTTTCGACGCAGCAGCTACCCGGCCCGTTACCAAGCGTCGAGGGTAGGGGCCACATTTAACAAGAGTTAACAAGCTGTGCGGAGTATTTAACAAACTTAACAACTCTGCGTTCCTCCACCATTGTGAACACACCTGGAGAAGGAAAGTTCCCCGGACTCATTGAAGAATAAAAAGCGGAGGAGAGACTAAGGGTCTATCGTGCGTTCACCCTTCGCCGAGCCAGGTGCCGTAGGGTTTAAGGGATTCCACATTATCGCACACCGTTTTGATGGCGGCAGTAATGGGCACCGCAAGGATCAGCCCGAATCCACCCCACAACCACGACCAGAACATCATGGCTATGGTAATGGCGAGAGCATTCAGGTTGACCCTCTGTCCCACCAGTTTAGGGGTCAGGATATTGACCGCGACAAAATGCACTAGCGTAACGGAAACTCCAATCACCACGAAGGGGCCGGTGGTTTCGTATTGCATAAGCCCAATCAGCAAGGGGGGGAGAATTCCCAGCGCCACACCAATATAGGGTATGAGGCTGAGGATAGCGGCCAGTGGGCCGACCATCAAGGCATACTGGAGGCCAATAATGGCGAAGATAGGAGTAATAATGCAGGCGGAAATAAGGCCCACAAACAAATTCCCCACTACGAATTGCCGCAACATGCGCGCGATGGCATGAATCACGTCCTCGGCCTGTTGGCGGCGCCGGATGGGGAAGAGGTTTAGCGACGCCGCCCACAACTGGTTCTTTGAAGTGAGCATGAAGAAGACCAGGAAGGGGATGAACATCACGGTGACGGCAAAGGCGTAAACTGATCCGATGCCCCGCAGAAGAAAATGTTCATAGGGGGATTCCTGTTGCAGCCGCACCGTTGGCACGTTCGCTTCTTGGGAGGGTGGCATGATGGTCTGCGTGCTTTGCTGGAAGTTGTGGGCGGTCAATTGAATGGGAGCGATGATGTGCTTCAGCCTCTCGCCCAGCTTGGGCAAATCCTGATAGAAGGCCTGGGCGCGGTCGTAGATCCCGTAGATGACCAGGTAAGTCGCGCCCAGCATCAGCAGCACCATGAAGAGGGAGGCCAGCCAGCGCGGCACACGATAAGTCTCCATCGCCCGCACTCCCGGGTCGAGGACCGAGGCAATCAGGACGGAGCAGATCAGGGTAATGATCACCGAGCTGGCGTAATAGATACATCCGAAAAGAACGGCCAGAGCAATGATGCGAACACTGAACGATGCGGACGCGGAGGAGACAACTCCTGACGGGGTTTCAGCCATGTAACAATTCCCTCGCCAGCGATTCTAGCTTGCTGCGCGCCCAATTACTAGCGCAGAGCCATAGTATAATGACTCGTTTGAATTCCCGTGCCTCAGGCAGTCTGAGCAGACGGGCAGGAGGGAAGGAAAGGACGGCGATGCTTCGCCGCGCCACCACAAGGACGAAATGAAATTCTCGCGACGCAATTGGTTGGGTTCATCGGCAGTAGTTCTGGGGTCAAGTCTTCTCGATGCGCTTACCACGCCCCTGTGGCGATGGGGGGGAAAGCCCGTCCTACAGGCGGCCACGGTGCCGCATCCGGGATCCCCTTCCCCCGTTACCTTTGTGGACGTGGCGAAGGAGGCAGGTCTCGCCATCCCCAACGTATGGGGTGGGGTCGCGCGCAAGAAGTACATCATTGAAGCCAAGGGAAGTGGGCTGGCGTTTTTCGATTACGATCAGGACGGCTGGCTGGATATCTACCTCACCAACGGAGACCGGTTGCCAGGGGAGGAACCCTACCCGGACGGGAAGAAACCCACGCAACACCTCCTGAAGAACAATCGCGACGGCACTTTCACGGATGTGACTGAGCAGGCGGGCCTGGCACGCACCGGCTGGGGAACAGGTGTTTGCGTGGGCGATTACGACAACGACGGCTGGGACGATCTGTTTTGCGGCTACTGGGGCCACAACGTGCTGTGGCACAACAACGGCAATGGGACCTTCACGGACGTCACCAAGCAGGCGGGATTGTGGGAGGAGCGCGTCCGCTGGGCCTCCGGCTGTACCTGGCTGGATTACGACCGCGACGGATTTCTGGACCTGTTCGTCTGCAACTACATCGATCTCGACATCACCAAAGTGCCCGTGCCGGGGCAGACTGGCTATTGTCAGTGGAAAGGTATCCCGGTGATGTGCGGCCCTCGCGGCCTTCCGGGCGGGATGAATATTCTCTATCACAACAACGGTAACGGTACTTTTACCGACGTTTCTGAGAAGGCGGGAATCCTGAAGCCGGGGGCGCGGTATTCCATCACCGCAGTCTCCTACGACTTCGACAACGACGGCTGGCCCGACATTTACGTGGCGGTGGACTCCGAGCCGAGCATCCTGTTTCACAACAAGCACGACGGCACCTTCGAGGACATTGCCGTGTTGGCCGGATGCGCCTACAACGAGGATGGGCAGGAGCAGGCGGGAATGGGCGTGGGGGTGGCGGATTACGACTGCGATGGCTGGTTCGACATCTTCAAGACCAACTTCAGCGATGACACCCCCGACCTGTACCACAACAACCGCGACGGAACTTTTACCGACGTGACCTTTGTGTCCGGCCTGGGCGTGAACACCCAATATGTGTGCTGGGGAGCCGGGTTCATGGACTACGATAACGACGGCTGGTCCGACATCTTCCACGTCACAGGCCATGTCTACCCGGAGATCAACGACTATCATCTCGATGCCCTGTTCACATCGCCGCGAGTCGTCTATCGCAACCTGGGGAATGGAAAATTCCAGGACGTTTCCAAGGAGATGGGGCCGGGCGTCACGGCGCGCTACGCGAGCCGCGGCTGCGCTTTTGGCGACTACGATAACGACGGCGACGGCGACGTGCTGATCCTGAATATGAATGATATCCCCTCGCTGCTGCGCAACGACGGGGGCAACAAGAACAATTGGATCACCATCAAGTTACTTGGCACCCAGTGCAACCGCACGGCCATCGGCGCGCGCGTGCGCGTGGTGACGGGAAAGCATGAGCAGATGGACGAGGTGCACTGTGGAACGAGCGTCATGTCGCAGAGCGACTTGCGACTTCACTTCGGTCTGGGTTCCGCTCCGCAGGCCGACCTCATCGAGGTCAAGTGGCCTACGACTCAAAAACTGGAGAGATTCACGAACGAGCCCGCCAATCAATTCCTGACCATCAGGGAAGGGGCGGGAATCGTCAAACGCGAAAAACCCAACTCATTATCGAAACGATGAGGCTGCCGGACCACGCCTCCGGAGCCGCTGCGGAGGTCTTGAAATGGACGCCCCATATGCCGTATGCGGCCATGGGGGCCGGTGATTACGGCGGAGTTACGGTGCACCGAAACCTCGAAGACTGGAATTGAACATTGTAAAGGACCTGATTCAGGGACAGACTCAGTTAACCGGTAGAGGTTCTTTCCAATGCTCTGGATGCAGGGGGACCATACGTCTCCGATCGTTCCTGTTCCAAGGGAAACCTCGAGGTCGGTAAAACGATGGGTATCCACCGCCGCCAAGGCGGCGCCACAATTCCCTTGCTGGCAGGCGGGCTCATCCTTTGTGTCCTGGGGTGGGCGCGAGCCTTGCCTTCCCTTCCGGGGATTCACGGCGAGGTCGTTAACGATAAAGATGCCCCCATACAGGATGCCATCTGCACCTTGACCAGCCGGTTGCTCCCCCCCGATGGGCTCACCTCGACCACCGATCATAAGGGACAGTTTTCCTTCTCGGGTTTGCAACCCGGCAAATACTCTCTGGTCTGCGCGGCTGCCGGTTACGAACCGCTGAACCGCACCCTGGAAGTGACGGACGTTCCGCCGCCGGAACTCCAGATGGTCCTGCCGCCGGAGGTGGTACTCCACCAAACTGTGGAAGTCCACGAGAAATCTGATACCCTGGCCACGGAATCCACCGTGCCGGCCGGCAAACTGGGCCAAACGCAACTGGCCAGCCTGCCGCTGGTGGAACAGAAATTCAAAGCCGCCCTACCTTACCTGCCCGGCGTGATCCGGACGCCGGATGGAAAGATCAACATCAAGGGAGCCCCCGAGAGCATGGGGCAGATGCTGGTTAATTCCGCCGAGGCTTCTGACCCCGTAACCGGCAGCCAAGCCATTGACATTCCAATTCTGGCGATTGATTCCCTCCAGGTTTACAAGAACAACTACGATGCGCAGTACGGCAGCTACACGGGCGGGCTTACTACCATTCACACCCGGCCACCGTCCGACAAGTGGGGATTCGAGCAGCAAAACCTCACTCCCAGCCCTCGCATCAAGAATGGCCACATCGTGGGAATCGCGGATTACAACCCCCGGCTGTATGTCACAGGGCCTTTGATCGCAAACCGGATGAGTTTCTCGGAGGCAGCGGGGTACGATATTGACAAACAGCCGGTGCGGGGACTGGCCTACCCCCATAATGAAATCTGGACGCACGATTTCAATTCCTTTACGGACGTGCATTACGTTTTTTCCCCCCGCCATTTATTGATCGCGACGGCCAACGCCTTCCCCCTCTACCGCCAGTATGCCAATATCAACTCCCTGGTCCCCCAGCCTGCCTCCGCCGATTACGGCCAGAACGGGTTCAAAGTCACCCTTACGGATCAGTTCATCACCACGGGGGGAAGCATCTTCACCACCATGATCGACGGCATGGCTTTCAACAGCTACAGCCACGGGCAAGGCGTGGCTGACATGCTCGTCACGCCCGAGGGTTGGGGAGGCAACTTCTTCAACTCCTACAACCGGGATGGCGACCAGGAACAATTTGCGGAAACCTACAAGCTCCCCCGCCTGAAGTGGTGGGGAAAGCACGAATGGACAGTGGGAGTTGATCTCCTCAACCGCACTTACACGGGCAGTAACGAATCCCGCCCGGTAAACGTGCTGCGGTCCGATGGATCGGTGACGGAGCGGATTGAATTCGTGGGACCGGGAAACCTGACGGCGCGGGATTTTGAAGGGAACATCTTCGTCGCGGATCATTGGGTGCCCAGCGAGCAAATTGCGGTTGATGTGGGTCTGCGTTATTCCGGCGCGTCACTAGGCAGCCCCTACAACATAGCCCCCCGCCTGGGAATCGCCTACTCTCCCGGCAAGGGCGGGAAGACGGTGTTTCGCGCCGGGGTCGGCCACTTTTACGGTCACGCCCCCTTGCTGGCGGGGAGTTTTACCCAGAATCCCGCGCGCCGGGTAAGCCTGTATGATACCCAGGGCAACCTGGAAGGTTCCCCTATTACCTATGTGAACGCTTACGGCACACTCAACTCGCAGGTAGAGTGGTTGGCCTCACCAATATTTCCCACCAACATGCCCTACAATTGGACGTGGAGCCTGGAGGCGGACCGCGAGTTGGTTCCTCGGGCCGTGCTGCGCCTGAGTTACATTTCCAGCCGGGCATACGATCAGTTCATCATTAACCCGATGGCCGCCTCGTCCGCGGGTCCGGCCTTGTTGCTTACCCCCCACGGCGCTTCCGTCTACAACGAGTTCGAATCGACGCTTCACTTCCGCCTGCCTGGAAGCTCGGAAGTGAACTTGTCATACGTGTATAGCAAGGCCCGCGGGGATTTAAACTCCCTGCCGCAAGTGTTTGTGCCTTTTGAACAACCCGTCATCGTCCCCAACGCCTACTCCAACCTGGCATCGGACGTTCCCAATCGCCTCCTGGCCTGGGGGCGATTCCAGACCCACATGTGGGGGATTGAAGCGGGACCTGTGGCCGATTATCATTCCGGCTTTCCCTACTCTCCTGTCGACGAGCGGAATAATTACGTGGGCGAGCCCAACACCCAACACTTCCCTCA
>Ga0335069_10005456_pt1 | contig 18700 bp, 17 predicted proteins | sample Lox_Sample_11_FD_206714 | JGI IMG/M metagenome (GOLD analysis project Ga0335069, IMG submission 206714) | Soil microbial communities from Loxahatchee National Wildlife Refuge, Florida, United States - Lox_Sample_1.1 | ecosystem: Environmental > Terrestrial > Soil > Wetlands | place: USA... | reverse complement strand
GGGTCGCGCCCGGTCAGGAGCCGGAACACCTCCTGGCGCAGGTCTCCCGCGGGCGTGCCGTCCTCAGTCGCGTACAACACCTCGACGCGGTTGCAGGTCCCGACGTACAGGATCTCCGCGGCCTTGAGCAGCGTGCGTAATGCCGGCAACCGTAGCGGCACCTCGGCCCGCGGCACCGCAAAGCGCGCGACCTCCTCCACGGACGCATGGCGATACGACAGGCCCACCAGGCCGATCTGGTGCATCCTGCAAGCTTAACCGCAGGGCGGGGACGGATGTCATCGAACCGTCATGGCGTGGAGAAGCGCCGCACGGAATCCGACGGATGGAGCGGGTGATGGGAATCGAACCCACGTTAGCAGCTTGGGAAGCTGCAGTTCTACCATTGAACTACACCCGCGCCGGCGGCCATCTTAGAAGTGTCGCGGCGCGCTTCGCAAGGCGCGAAACGCGCCGCCGCCGCCACACTCAGGCGAGCGCGTAGAGGTACTCCACGAACGATGCCACCGCCCCATCGAGCCCCTGCACCTTGGGGTTGGCCGACTCGATCAGGTAGTACTCATCGGGCGCATGCGCGCCGGTACCGTGGCCCATGCCGAAGTGACCCGCCGGCAGGCTGAGCGGTGCGTTGGTGAATACGCATCCGGGCCACGATCCGCCGAGGCGCGGCCACAGGAGCGGCTCGGCGCCGAGCTGACGGTAGGTCACGAGCTGTGTCTGGATGAGACGGCTGTCCGGGTCGGTCTGGGTGGGATCGTAGCCGCCGCTCATGTTGACCTCGATATCGGCGAAGCCGTGCTTCGCCAGGTGCGCCTTCAGCTTCGCGAGCGTATCGGTCGCGGTCATATCGGGCACGAGTCGCATGTCGATCTTCGCCACCGCACGGTGCGGCAGCACCGTCTTGCCGCCCGGCCCGGTGTAGCCGCCCACGAGCCCCTCGATGTTGATCGTCGGGCGCGAGGCCAGCAGCATGCGCGACTCGACCCAGCCGGCATCGTGCACCCAGTGCTCGACGCCGAGCGTGCGCTTCACCGTCTCCTCGGAGGTCTTGGCGGCGTACTCCTCGATCATCTTCTTCTGCTGCGCGGTGAGCGGCCGCACCTTGTCGAAGAAGCCTTCGACCGCAGGCGTATGACCGTCCTTCTCGATGAGCGTGTTGAGGGCCTGCACCAGGTGCCAGGACGGTGAGTCCACGGCGGCCTCGAGGCTCGAGTGAACATCACGCTTCGGCCCGCGGCCCCATTTCTCGCCGCTCGAGACCAGCTCGAGCTCGACCACTCCCTTGGCGCCGAGGTTGACCTGCACTGCCCCGTCCCGGTCCTGCGCCGCCTCGGGCATCCACACGCCGATGCATTTCTTCAGGTGCGGCAGCACGGCGGGGTTGTTGACGATCTCGCTGAAGTGCGGCGAGGCGATCTCCTCCTCGCCCTCGCACACCAGCACCAGATTGACCGGCAGCTTGCGGCCGGCTGCCTTGAAGGCCATGAGCGCACTCAGGAAGGAATTCTCCGGTCCTTTCTGATTCACGGCGCCCCGTCCCATGCACACCGTGCCGAGCCCCGCCTTCTGCACCAGACGCCCTTCGAGCGGCGGCGAGCTCCACTCCTCGGGCACGAACTGCTTCACGTCGTACATGAAATAGATGCCCACCGTGGTGCGGGCGCCGGCATCGAGACGTCCGAAGACTCCCGGCTTGCCGGCGGTCGGCACGAGCTGGACTCCGGTGAAGCCGGCGGCGCGCGCCAGCTGCGCCATGTACTCCGGCCCCTGAGGGTAGTTGCGGTTCTCCGCCGCAATGGAGGGCAGCGCGATCCATTCCTGCAGGCGGCGCACGTTCTCGGCGTGCATCTTCGGAATCTGTGCGAGCACGGCCGCCTTGTCCGGCTCGGCGTCCGCGGCAGCGGCGCGCAGCACGGCCGGGAGCGTCGCGAGTGCTGCGGCCGACAGCGAGCCGCTCACGAAGTCACGTCGATTGACTGCGCCATCACCGGTGTTGGACATGGACAGACCCTCCCCTCGTGCCAAAGGCGGCAACCTTACACCACTTCAGCGCGTCATCAGAAAGGGTAATTGATGCCGCTGAACACCGCGGTCTTGCCGCGGCCGTAACCGACGTCGACATAGCCGACGACGTACGGGCTCGCCACGCCGCGGAAGCCGACTCCGGCCGCGGTGTGCATGTCGGACAACACGCTGCCGGGACCGTTGGAGAACACCTTGCCGGCATCGATGAACGGCGCGAGCTCGATGCTCACCCGCGTTCCGAAGGCGTCGAGGCCGGCCACGCGGGCGCGCAGCTCCGCACCGGTAGCAACCAGGTTTTCATCCACGAACCGGTCGGCGCCGTCCGAGCGCAGCGCCTCGCGGCCGTTGGTGATGCTGCGATCGCCGCCGAGGCTGGACAATGCCCAGAAGGGCGCTTCGCCAGCCGATGGCATGTAGCGCGCAGCGGCGTGAAGCGCCAGGGTCACCTGTTGGCCGAGGGGAAAGTAGCAGCGTGCCTCGGCGCCGAGAAAGCTGTAGGCGACCGAGCTCGCGAGGCTGCGGCTCGCAAAGCCGGCGTAGACCAGGTAGCGCGCGCCGCTGTGCGGGATGGTGATGGAGTCACGGGTGTCGTGTGTGAGGGTGAGCGTCTGCTCGAGCGCATGCTCGGTGCCGAGGCCGTTGAGGTCCGGGTACAGGGTCGGCGTCGATGGGATGCCCGTCAGCACCCCGGGAAGCACCTCGACACGGCGCCAGCGTGCGCCGTAGGCGAGCTGCGTCGCCGCCGTGAAGTTGTATCCGACGGAAGCGGCGAGCGCGGCCTGCTCGTCGACATACGTGCTCTCGTCATAGTCGGGAGTCTCGTTGCCGAGGCCGAAGAAACGCGCCGTGCCGATACGGTCGAAGACCGTCTCGACCGACCACGACAGCGGCTTCGCACGGGTCTCGCCGGCGAGGTAGCGGGCATCCAGCGCGTACTCGATGTGCTGCTTCACGCTGCCGAGCACTACCCACTGATCCTCATCCGATGGAAAGCCGTACACACTCGAGCCCACGCCCCAGCCGAAATACTGGCTGTGAAATATGTCAGGAGCGGTGATGCGCTCGATCTCCCCGTGCTCGTTGAGGTCCAGGAACCCGGCGATGACGCCGACCGTCACGCCACTGTGGGGATCGACGTCGATCTCGGGAATGGGGATGAAGGGCGCGGTGGCCGGATCCAGCCAGCGCATCACCCCGCCCGGCGGCGGGGGTGTGGGCGTGACGCCGGCAGGTGGCGCGGCGGGTGCTTCCGGCACCTGCTGCTGGGCGACGCCCGGAGTGCCTGAGAGCAGCCACAGCACACCGGCCGCTCCCGTCGCCACGCCCGCTGCTTTGAGCCGACATGCCGCTTCGACCCCCGCTGTCACTTCGCCGCGGCCCAGCGCCAGGTCCCCTCGACGCCCGCGGTACGGCGCGGCCCGGGAATCTGCCAGGCGATGGTGGGGCTCGGTGAGCCCGGCGCGCCGAGCGTGCCGCCGGTGTAGGCGTAGCGCTTGTCGGTGAAGTTGTTCGCGAACACCGCGAGCTCCCACGAGCGGCTGTGACTCGCGAAGGCGATGCGTGCGTTCGCAGTGCCGTAGGCGCGCTGGTAGTTGAAGTCGTTGATGACGTTGAACTCGATCTTGTCCTGCCACATGTAATCCGCGCGCAGCAGCAGGTCTCCGGCCTCGAGCGGCACCTGGTAGCTGCCACCGATATCGCCCTGCAGCCGTGGCGTCTGGTAGAACTCATTGTTGGAAAGATCCTGCGCCGGGGCACCGGGGATGGGCTGGTAGAGAAAGGTCTCATAGCGCGCATCGGTCCAGCCGAGACTCGTGAGCAGTGACAGTCGTGAGGTGGCGCGCCACAGCGCCTCGAGCTCCGCGCCGCCGATGCGTGCCTGGGCGGCGTTGGTGATGAGTGTCACCGGCGTTCCATCCGCGTTCAGCCGGGCGAGCAGCCGCTGCATGTCGTCGTACTTGCCGTAGAAGACATCAGCGTTGATGGCGAGCGCTCCGCCGAGAAGGTCCGCCTTGAGCCCCAGCTCCCCGTCGGTCAGCTGCTCGGGGCGGAACGGTTGGTCCTGCACGGTGGCGAGCGGGGAGTTCCAGCCTCCTGAGCGCTGGCTGCGCCCGACGCGCAGATAGGTGTTGAGCTCGGGCGTGAGCCGGTAGCGGGTCGTGAACTCCCATGACCAGTATGAGAACTTCGCCACCTTGTCGATCGGCGGGCAGGGACCGTTGATCTGATACGGCGGCGGCAGCGAGGTGTCGAGAAAAGTGCAGTTCTGCCCGAAGCCCGGGATGTCGACGTAGGCATTCTCCTTGAGCTCGCGGCGGTCGTTGGTGTGTCGTGCGCCGGCCGCTACGGCCCAGTCGGAGGTGAGCTGATATTCCCCATGAAGGTAGCCGGCGTAGGAGCTGTTGGTGACCCAGTTCTGGTCATACACGGGCAGCGGCGGGAAAAGCGGTGTCAGGTCGACCGCGCCGCCGGTTGCCATGTTGAGCTGCTCGAGTGCGGAGAGAAATTCCGGTGAGGCGGGCGACTGCACCGACGGCGAGCCGCCGTTGTCACGGAACCAGTAGAGCCCCGCCACCCAGTCGAGACGCTGATCGAAGGCCTTGTCGTTGATCTGCCACTCGGCGCTTTTCTGGTTCGACGTGTTGTAGAGCGTGGTATCGGCGAGTGGCAGGGTGGTCGCGTCCACGTCGAGCGCGGTGCTCGCATCGAGGTGCCGGTAACCGAGAATCAGCTTCAGCGCCAGGTCGCCGCCGAGCTTCTGCACCGCGGTGAGCTGCAGGCTGTCGGTCTTGGCGTCATCGAAGGCGTGGAAGTTGCCGTCGGTCTGGTACGGATCCGAGGGGAACGATACCGTCGGCAGGCCCGGAATCGGAAACTGGGCGAACAGTGTGCCGATCTGCGCGACCAGCGTGCCGGGCGCGGGCCCGCTGAGCGGATGCAGCAGCGCACCCACCTCGTTGGCCTCGAAGCGCTCGTAGGTGAAATACAGCTCCGTGCTTTCGCCGGGCTTCCACAGTGCGCCGAAGCGCGCCTGGTAGCGATGCTGGTTCTGGAAGTTCTCCTGCCCCGAGGAGACGCTCGAGCCGAAGCCCTGGCGGCTGTCACCCTGGAAGGCGAGCCGTACCGCAGCATCGCTGCCGATCGGCAGGTTGACGATCGCGCGGTCCATGAACTCACCGTAGTTTCCGCCCGAGGCCGCGAGCTCGCCCGAGAACTGCTGCAGCTCCGGGCGATGGGTCAGCAGCAGGATCGAGCCGCCGGTGTTGTTGCGCCCGAACAGTGTGCCCTGCGAGCCGCGCAGCACCTCCACCGAGTCGATGTCGAGCAGCGTCATCATCGCACCCTGGCCGTTGGCGACGTACACGCCATCGACGTACAGGCCCACCGCCGGGTCGAACACGATCGCCGAGCGGTTGACCGTCTGGCCGCGGATCGTCACATCGAGGGCCGACACCGACTGCGGTGAGCTCACCATGCGCACGTTGGGGATGTCGCGGTCGATATCCTCGAGGAGCACCGCATTCGCCTCGCGCAGTTGCTCGCCTGAGCGCACGCTGACCGCGAGTGGCGTGTCCTGCGCACGTTCCTCGCGGCGCCGCGCGACGACGATGATCTCCTCGAGCGAGCTGGTATTGGATGCCGAGGGCTGCGGCGCAGCCGCGGCCGGGGCGCCCTCCTCCGCACGCGCCGGCGCGAGGCTGATGAGCAGCGTCAGCACGGCAACCGGCAGACGCACACACCAGCCGCTGGCCGCCGCCCGTACACAGGCCCGTTGCACGTTCCCGCTCCTCCCGTCGCGCGCCGACTGGACGCTCACCTGAGCCGGTTTCAAAATGTTAGCGGCAGGATCATTCGACAGGAAGCACCCGTGCGTCATCAGCAACTGTCCGGCAAAGGTCGCGCCGGCCGCTCGCCCGTTCCGGCACCGCTCCCGGTCTCATGAGCGCGCCACCCTCCGCAGCGGCCGCCGAGCGCGCGGTGTGCGTGTATTGCGCCTCGAGCCGGCTCGCCCATCCCGACTACCGCGCGGCGGCGCGACGGCTCGGTGAGGTGCTCGCCGATGAGCGTGTGACCATCGTCTATGGCGGCGGCGCCGTCGGCTCGATGGGTGCACTCGCCGACGGCGCCCTCGGCCGCGGGGGCCGCGTGATCGGCATCCTGCCACGATTCATGGCGGAGCTCGAGTGGGGGCACAAAGGACTGACCGATCTGCAGCTGGTCGAGGACCTGCGCACCCGCAAGCACACGATGTTGACACTGAGCCAGGCGGCCATTGCGCTGCCGGGCGGCTCGGGCACGCTCGAGGAGCTGCTCGAGGCGATCACACTCAAGCGCCTCGGGCTCTATCTGAGCCCGATTCTGCTCGTCAACACGCGCGGGTTCTTCGCGCCGTTGCTCGAGATGCTCGAGCGGGCGGTCGAGGAGCGCTTCATGGATCAGCGGCACCGGCTGATGTGGCAGGTCGTCGCCACTGCAGAGGAGGTGCCGGCGGCGCTCGCCAACGCGCCCGCCTGGAGCGCGGAGGCACGCGCGTTCGCCGCCGTGTAGAGGGCCCGCCGCGCCGGCGTCAGGCTTGCCGTGCCGCGGCGAGATCGAACGGCAGTGAGTGCAGGCGGATGCCCGTCGCCGCGCGCACCGCGTTGGCGACCGCGGGAGCGATCGGCGGGGTGCCCGGCTCGCCGACCCCGGAGGGCGCATTGCCCGAGGGCACGATGTACACCTCGATCGCGCGCGGCATCTCGTTGATGCGCAGTACCGGGTACTGGTGGAAGTTGCTCTGATCGACGCGTCCGCCGGTGAGGGTGATGCGGCCGTGCAGCGCCGCCGACAGTCCGAAGCCGATGGCGCTCTGCATCTGCGCTTTCACCACATCGGGCGTCACGGCGATGCCGCAATCGACCGCGCACACCACCCGATCGACGCTGATCGTGTCGCCCTGCACGGTCACCTCGGCCACCTGCGCCACCACCGAGCCGAAGGATTCGTGCACCGCGACACCGCGACCGCGGCCCGCAGCCTTGGGGAAGGGTTGGTCCCAGCCGGCCTTCGCGGCAGCGAGCTTCAGCGCCGCGACGTGGCGCGGACGGCTGCCGAGCAAGCGCAGGCGAAACGCCACCGGGTCCTCGCCGGCCGCCTGCGCGAGCTCATCGATCATCACCTCCTTGGAGAAGGCGGTGTGGGTGTTCTCGACCGATCGCCACCACAGCACCGGCACACCCACTTTCGGAGCGTTCCAGCTGATGTGCGCGTGGGCAAGATCGTATTGCTCGGCCGCGTTGCCGCCGACCGCGGTCGGATCGACACCATTTTTCATCATGGAGCCGAAAGCTGTACCGGCGATGATGGATTGCCCGACGATGCGCTGCCGGTAGGCCACCTTGCCGTCGCGCCCGATGGCCGCCGTCACGTGGTGATAGTTGAGCGGCCGATAGCGCCCGCCGGTGATGTCATCCTCGCGCGTCCAGATGAGCCGCACGGGGTAGCGCCCGCCGGTTGCCTTCGCTATCGAGGCGACCTCCGCAATGTAGTCGGAGTCGGGCGTCGCCCGGCGGCCGAAGGTGCCGCCAGCCGCGAGCGTGTTGATGCTCACCTGCGCCGGCGCGAGTCCCACGGCCGCCGCGGCGTTGGCCTGGTCCACCGTCTGGAACTGGCAGCCGGCCCAGATCTCGCACTTGTCGGGGCCGAGCCGGCACACCGCCGTAAGCGGCTCCATGGGCGCGTGCGCCAGATAGGGAAACTCGAACTCTCCCTCGACCCGCTGGCGCGCCTCTCGCAGCGCCCGCTCGGCGTCGCCGCGCTCGGCGACCAGCACCGCTTCCTTCTGCCAGGCGAGCGCCCGGTACTCCTTCAGCAACTCCGGCGTGCCGCGCTTCTCGGCGGCCGACTCATCCCAGCTCACCGTGAGCGCTTCCCGGCCCTTGCGGGCCGACCACAGGTCGCGTCCCACCACGGCGACGCCGCGCGGGATCTGCACCACATCGACCACGCCGGGCACGGCCAGCGCCTTCGAGGCATCGAAGGAGCTCACCTTACCGCCGAAGCGCGGCGGACGCAGCACGAGCGCGGTCATCATTCCGGGCAGCATCACGTCGATGGCGAATTGCTGTCGGCCGCTCGATTTGTCGCGCGCATCGAGGCGCGTCAATTTCTCGTTGCCGATGAGGGTGAAGCGCGCCGGATCCTTGAGCGGCACCCCGGTCGGTACCGGCTCGCGCGCGGCGGCGACCGCGAGCTCACCGAAGCGCGCCCGCTTTCCGGACGCGGCATGCACCACGACTCCCTCGCTGACGGTGATGTCCGCGGCGGCCACCCGCCATTGGCGTGCGGCCGCCACCACCAGCATCGCCCGCGCGGTCGCCCCCGCCTGGCGCAGTTGCTCCCAGGAGTTGGCGATGGCGGTCGAGCCGCCCGTGGCCTGCAGCTTCCCGCCGAAGGCGAGGTTGCCGTAGAGCGGCACCTGCGCCGGCGCGCTCTCGACGCGCATCTGCTCCCAGGAGGCATCGAGCTCCTCGGCGACGATCGCGGACAGTCCGGTCCACACGCCCTGGCCCGCCTCGAGGTGCTTGGCGATCACCGTTACGGTGTTGTCGGGCGCGATGCGCACGAAGGGCATGACGAGTGGCCCCGCGGCGGCTGCGCCGGGTGCGCTTTCCGCAACTGCGGGCCGCACGATTCCGAGCGTGAGTCCCGAGCCCGCAAGCGTCACGAGCCTGACGAACTCGCGGCGTGTGATCGCCGTGCCCGATGCGAGGTCGGTGCCCGATGCGAGTGCCTGCGGCCCGGGTGTGTGCGGGTAGTACATGAAGGTCCTCACTCCCTGGCGGGTGCCGCGCCGGCGGCGCTGAGCGTCGCAGCCGCCTGGTGGATGGCGCTGCGGATGCGGGGATAGGTCGCGCAGCGGCAGAGGTTCCCGGCCATGGCCGAGTCGATGTCGGCATCGCTCGGGCTCGGTTTGGCGGCCAGGAGCGCGGCGGCCGACATGATCTGCCCGCTCTGACAGTAACCGCACTGCGGGACGTTGAGGTCGACCCAGGCGCTCTGCACGGCCCGGCCCGCAGGGCCCGAGAGCCCCTCGATCGTGGTCACCTTCCGCCCCTGCACCGCCGACACCGGCGTCACACAGGAGCGCGTCGGCTCTCCATCGAGGTGCACGGTGCAGGCACCGCACAGCGCCATGCCGCAGCCGAACTTGGTGCCGGTGAGCTGCAGGTGATCCCGCAGAGCCCACAACAGGGGCATCTCGGGATCGACGTCGAGCTCGCGCGCTGCGCCATTCACGGTCATTTTGATCGCCATATCGGCAGTGCCTCGTATCAGCCGGCGGAATGCCCCGGCGGATTCACGGAATCGTCGCGCCGATGAAGCCGGCGAGATCGCGCTTCATCTTGGCGAGCGACGGCGGGTGCACGTACATCATATGGCCCGCCTCGTAGTACTTCATCTGCACATGCGCACTCAGCTCCCGCGGCAGACCGAGGTGCGTCATGACGTACTCGGTGCCGGAGAACGGCGTGGCAAGGTCGTAGTAGCCGTTCAGCACCAGCACGCGCAGATTCGGATCCTTGATGAGCGCCTCCGCCAGATCGACGCCCGAGTTCACGATCGGCTGCTCGCCCCGCTCGGTGTGATGCGTCCACTTCCACTTCTCACCGATGCTCCAGTTCGCCGTGTGATAGGTCTCGCCCTGCCCGAACCGAAGCTCGCCGTGATAGTAGTCGAGGAACGCTGCGGCATAGGCTGCACTGATGGCCGACATCTGCGGGTCGTAGTCGGTTTCCCTGGCGAGTGGATCGGTCGTCGGACCGACGAAGCGCCCGTCGAGCCGCCCGACCGTGAGGCGCTGCGCCTTGAGCAGCTCGTGCGCGAATTCGTTCTCCGAGACGCGCAGGTTCGCCGCCTTGAGGTACTCGACCGGGAGCCCGGTGTAGTCGTGCATCCTCTGCGCCACGGCGTCGCGCTCCTCGTCCGCGAGCGCATCACCTTTGGTGAGGGCGGCGCTGTAGGCGCCCATGGCGTACTGCCGCACCTCATCGAGGAAGGGCTCGAGCGCGGCTGGCTGGCTCGGCACCCTGTGGTGATACCAGGCGACCGCCGCGTAGCCCGGCAGGTACACCGCATAGGGACGATCGTTGCCGGGCAGCTCCGCGAATATCGCCTCGATGTCCGTGGCCACTGACACCAGCACCAGCCCGTTGAAGGTGAGCGCGCGGCGCGCGCGCAGGTAATTCACGATGGCCGCACCGCGCGTCGTTCCGTAGCTCTCACCGAGCAGGTACTTGGGCGAGGTCCAGCGGTTGTTGTCGCTCACGTACTGTGCGATGAATCGGCTCACCGAGTCGATATCCGGGTCGACTGCCCAGAACTCCTCGTCCTTGTGGTCGCACACCGCGTGGCTGATGCCGGTCCCCACCGGGTCGATCATCACCACATCGCTGACATCGAGCAGGCTGTACTCGTTGTCCGTGGTGCGGAACGGGGCGGGCGGCGTCGGTTTCGGATCCGACACGAGCACGCGCTTCGGTCCCAACACGCCCATGTGCAGCCAGAGCGAGGAGGAGCCGGGTCCGCCATTGAAGGCGAACGTGACGGGCCGCGCGCTGCCCGCCCGGGAATCGCGCCGCGTGTAGGCGACGTAGCCGATTCCTGCGATCGGCTTCTCCTCGTCATCCCGGATCACCAGCACCCCGGCGGTGGCGGTGTAGTCCAGCGACTTGCCGCCGAGGCTGAGCCGATGCTGCGTGACCGAGCTCTCCGCGGCCGGCAGACGGATCCATTGATCCTTCTTGTCGCCCTTCATGTCGAGACGGCACAGCTGCGAGACTTGCGCCGGCGTAGGCGCGGTTGCCTTGCCGCCGCCCTGTGAGCGCGCACCGCCTTCACCGGTTGCGGCGTCCTGTGCGCTCGCAACCTGACCCACCAGCCACAGCAGCACCAGGCCTGCCAACACGCGTTGCGACATCTGCCCCCCAATCATTGCATCGAACCTCCGCGCCGGTCGCAGGGACCGCGCGCGCTTATACCATGGCCACCGGTTCGGCCGCTGTAAGATCGGGTGCATGACAGCCGATGAGCACCCGCGCAGCATTCGCTCCTTCGTGACGCGCTCCGGGCGCATCACCGAGGCACAGCAGCGCGCGCTGCGTGTGCTGTGGCCGAGATACGGCATCGAGTTCGCTGCGCGGCCGCTCGATGCGCTCGCGCTGTATGGACGCGACGCACCGCGCACGCTCGAGATCGGGTTCGGCAACGGCGAGAATCTCGCGGCGCTCGCGCAGGCTCATCCGGAGCGCGATTTTCTCGGCGTCGAAGTGCATCGGCCCGGTATCGGGCGGCTGCTGCGCGTGCTCGAGTCGCAGCAGCTCACCAACGTGCGGGTCATCTGCCAGGATGCGCTCGAGGTGCTCGCGCAGCAGATCCCGCTGCAGTGGCTGCACGAGATTCTCATCCTGTTTCCCGACCCGTGGCCGAAGAAGCGCCACCATAAGCGCCGCCTGGTGCAGGCCGCGTTCGCAGAGCTCGCCGCCGCACGGCTGACCCCCGATGGCGTGCTGCGCATCGCGACCGACTGGGAGCCGTACGCACGTGAGATGCTCGAGACGCTGAGCGGCGTGCGGTGTCTGCAGAACCTCTCCCCGCAGGGCGCTTTCGTAGCACGACCCGGCGCGCGACAGCCGACGCGCTTCGAGCGCCGCGGCGAGCGGCTCGGACATCGCTCCTGGGATCTGGCGTTCCGGCGGATCTGAGCTCAGCTCACACCGAACGCCTGCCGCAGCCCATCCAGCACGAACTGCACCGCGAGCGCGCCGAGGATCACCCCGAGGAGCCGGCTGGCGACGTTGGCGCCGGTGACGCCGATCACGCGCATGAGCGGATCGGCAAGCAGCATGAGCAGGAGCGAGATGATCAGCACCAGCAGCACCGCCACGAGGTAGCCCGCGAACAGCGCCGGCTGCTCGCTGAGGTGGACGGGACCGAACCACAGGAGGATCGTGGCGAGCGCGCCCGGACCGGCGATGAACGGGAACGCCAGCGGAAACACCGAGATGTCGGCGCGTCGCCGGCTCTCGGCGGCCTCGCTCGAGGAGGTGCGCGTGCCCGATTCGCGCGCGAATACCATCTCGAGCGCCAGCAGAAACAGCAGCAGCCCGCCGAAAATGCGAAACGCCTGGAGACTGATCCCCATCAGCTTCAGGAACGAGGCGCCACCGACTGCAAACAGCAGCAGGATCGCCGCGGCGACGCTCACGGCGCGCAGCGCCATGCGGCGCTTGTAGCCGGTCGTCGCGCCGGTCGTGAGACCGGTGAACAACGGGATCAGCGAGATGGGCTCGACCACCACGAAGAAGACGACGAAGAACTTCAGCGGCTGCCCGAGCATTTGGTGCTTTGCGCCAAAGCGCGCTCGAGGACGCGCATCACTGTCACAATTAATGTCTTGAAAGCCTCACAGGCGAGGCGCAACATCATTGCAGAGCGGAGGTAGAATCGTAAGAGTGCCGAGACGATCTTCGTGGGAGGTGGCGACGATGGCGACTCCTCAACCTGGTATCGGCGACTGGTATCGCCTCCACGGTGGCTCCTTGTTCGAAGTGGTGGCCTTCGACGCTGACGACGGCACGATCGAGATACAGTACTTCGACGGCACGGTCGAGGAGATGGACATGGAGGACTGGGAAGCGCAGTGGGAGGAAGGTGCGCTCGAATCCGCCGAGGCTCCCGAGGACTGGTCCGGCTCCGTCGATGTCGAAGGGAACGACGCGGAGGGTCGCGGGAGCGACTCCTTGAATGATGATCGCGACCTGCGTGCGAGCCCGCTCGATGGCATCGACCTGTTCGAGTGAGGGTTCACCCCGCTAGCAACACGACGCCACAGGTCACCTGCAGAGGCACGGGCGTGAGCGATCGTCCGGCACAGGGACCCGCGACGCAGTAGCCGGTGCTCTTCTCGAACAGCGCTCCGTGCGAGGAGCACAGCAGCAGGCTCCCGTCAGGGGTGAGAAAGCGCTGGGGCAGCAGGTCGAGTGCGTGCCCGGCGTGGGGGCAGCGGTTCACGTAGCCCCGCACGGTCTGCCCGATCCGCACCAGGACGATCCGCAGCGGCCACTCGCCGCCGCCCACCGTGAATCCACGCGCTTCTCCCTCGGCCAGCTCGCTCACCCGACAGAGGACGCGCTCGAGATCGACCTCGGTCGTCATACGGCACGGAAGGCGCCGCGCCGGCTCAGGACGTAGAGCAGCACCAGACCCGGCAGGGCGAGCGAGGCGGTATACACGAAGAAATGCGGGTAGCCGATCCGGTCCACCACCATGCCGGAGGTGCCTTCGAGGATCTTGCCCGGCAGCGCGTACAGCGAGGAGAACAGTGCGTATTGCGTCGCGGTGTAGCGGGCGCTGGTGAGACCGGAGAGGAAGGCGAGGAGCGCAGTGCCGTGCATGGCGAGGGCGAGATTATCGAGCGCATTGACCGCACCGAGCCCGAGCAGTGTCGGCGTCGCGGCCGCGGCGAGCACGGCGTAGCCGAGATTCGAGAGCATGATGAGCACGCTCCCGAGTAACAACGACCGCAGCAAGCCGAGCCGGGCGATGAGCACCCCCGCGAGCAGCACGCCGATGAGCGCGGTCAGCGGCCCGACCAGCTTCACGACGGCAGCGATCTGCCCGAGGGTGAAGCCGCGGTCGATGTAGAACGGGTTCACCATCGAGCCCATGGCGAACTCCGTCAGGCGATACACCGCGATGAAGGCGAGCGTCGCGAGCGCGAGCGGCCGGCCGTAGCGGCTGAAGAAGTCGGCGAGTGGCGAGATTACCGCCCAGTCGATCACCCGCTCCTCGCGCACCGGAGATTCGGCGGCGACCGCAGCCGCCGGTTCCGGCACCAGCAGCGTCGTGACGATACCCACACTCACCAGCGCCATCATGGTGAGATAGCTCGCGTGCCACCCGGCCGCCGACGCCACCGCGAGCGCACCCGCCCCGCCGGTGAGCAACGCGATGCGGTAACCGATCTGATAGGCCCCGAGCATCACTCCCTGCATCTGCACGGGCGCCGATTCGATGCGCCAGGCGTCGAGCGCGATGTCCTGCGTGGCCGCACAGAACGTCGTGAACAGCGCCCACAGCGCCAGCGGCCGCACGCCCGCCGTCGGGTCACACAGACTGATGTTGAAGAGCCCGAAAGCGATGCCGAGCTGCGCCAGCAGCATCCAGCCGCGGCGTCGACCGAGCAGCCGCTGCAGCAGCGGCGGCGGTACGCGGTCGATGACCGGTGCCCACAGGAACTTGGTCGAGAAGAGTATGCCGATCCACGCCAGCATGCCGATGGTGCTGCGCTGCAGGCCCGCCTGCCGCAGCCACGCCGAGAGCGTCGAGTACACCAGCAGGAACGGCAACCCCGCGGAGAAGCCGAGCAGCAGCATGGCCAGCACACGCGGCTGGCGGTAGAGACTGATGGCGCTCAGCCAGCCGGTGTTGGCGGGGGCTCGCTGCGGCCCGCCTCCGCTCAAAGACGGTAGTCCATGACGAGCGGTGCGTGGTCCGAGAAGCGCTGCTCCCGGTAGATGCGCGCCGCATGAGCCTTGCCGGCGAGCGAGCCGCTCACCACCTGATAGTCGATGCGCCAGCCGACGTTATTGGCGCGCGCCTGACCGCGGTTCGACCACCAGGTGTACAGCTCGGGCTCGGGGCGCACCTCCCGGAACGCATCGACGTAGCCCGCCGGACCGAAGAGGCGATCCATCCAGGCACGCTCCTCCGGCAGAAACCCCGAGTGGGTCTGGTTGGCGCGCCAGTTCTTCAGATCGATGGGGCGGTGCGCAATATTCCAGTCGCCACTGAGGATGTAGTGCCGGCCGCGCCGGCGCAGCCGCGCGAGGTGCGGCGTGAATGCCTCGAGGAAGCGGAACTTGGAAGCCTGCCGCTCAGCGCCGGCAGAGCCCGAGGGCAGATACAGCGAGGCCACCGAGAGTGCGCCGACCTGCACCTCGAGGTAGCGTCCCTCGGAATCGAACTCCGCCACGCCGAAGCCACGCACCACGCGCGCGGGCCGCTCGCGCGAGTACACCGCGACCCCGGCGTAGCCCTTGCGCTCGGCATCGTAAAAAACGCTGTGATAGCCTTTGAGGCGCACGTCGTATCCAGCGAGCTGGTGCTCCTGACTGCGGGTCTCCTGCAGGCAGATGAAGTCCGCGTGCTGGCGCCGCAGCCAGCGAAACAGCCCCTTCGCGGCCGCCGAGCGGATGCCGCAGACGTTGACGGTGATTACGCGCATGGCGCAATGATAGGGCATGCAGCAATACCAGCTCACCTTCATCGACCTCGCGCTGCGGCGAAACGCGCTGCGCTTCGGGCGCTTCACGCTCAAGTCCGGCCGCGAGAGCCCGTACTTCTTCAACGCCGGACTCTTCAGCGACGGCGAGTCGGCGGCGGTGCTCGGCCGCTGTTATGCCGCTGCCATCGCGGCGTCCGCCGTGCCGTTCGACATGTTGTTTGGTCCCGCCTACAAGGGCATCGCGCTCGCGACCGCCACCGCGTTCGCGCTCGCGGTGGATCAGGGTCTGAACGTCCCCTACGCCTTCAACCGCAAGGAGGCCAAGCAGCACGGCGAGGGCGGCAGCGTCATCGGCACCCCGCTCAGCGGTCGGGTGCTCATCGTCGATGACGTCATCACCGCCGGCACGGCGGTGCGCGAGGCACTCGCGCTGATCCGTGCCGCCGGCGCGCAGCCGGTGGCGGTGGCGCTCGCCCTCGACCGCCAGGAGCGCGGCCAGGGATCGCTCAGTGCCGTGCAGGAGCTCGAGCAGACCGAGGGGGTGCGATGTGTGAGCATCGTCACACTTGCGGATCTCATCGAGGCGCTGGCGCAGCCTGCGGACGGACGGCAGCGCATTTCTGACGACCAGCTCACAGCTCTGCGCGCCTATCGGGAGCGTTACGGCGTGCGCTGAGCTTGCCAGCGGCGGTGCGGGCAGCAGAATATAAACATATGATCGTCGCGTCGCGCCTGGGATCCTGGCTGCTGCTCGCAGCGGCGTCGCTCGGCGCTGCGGCCTGGGCAGCTCCGAGCTCGCACTCCTCTTCACCGAGCTCGAAGGGCATTGCTTATCGATGGGTCGATGAGCAGGGCATCGTGCACTATGGCGACAACATTCCGCCGCAGTACGCCAACCAGGAGCGTGCCATTCTCAATGCTCAGGGTGTGGAGGTCGGCCATCTCGAGGGGCACAAGACCCCCGAGGAGGAGGCGGCCGCGGCGCGCACGCGTGATGCCCTCATGAAGCAGAAGCAGCACGACGCATTCCTCGTCTCCACCTACACCTCGGTGAAGGACATCGAGGCGCTGCGCGATGTGCGGCTCGATCAGCTCAAGGGGCAGCGCGCCGCACTCGAGCAGTATCTGGAGAGCCTGCGCGGGCGGCTCGCGACCCTGCAGTCACGCGCGCTCGGCTTCCGCCCCTACAACGAGCGCAAGGACCTCAGGCGCATGCCCGATGACCTTGCCGAGAATCTGGTACGCACCCTCAACGAGCTGCGGGTGCAGAGCGCCGCGCTCACCACCAACAGCGCCGAGGAAACCGCGCTGCGCGCACAGTTCCAGTCGGATATCGAGCGCTATCGCGAGCTGCATGCGATCCACTCGCAGGCGGCCGTTACTCCCGCAATGCCGCACAACGCCACCGCGGCCGAGTGAGCGGATTCCTCCTCGGGCGCGCGCGGTCCCGTGGCGCGCGGCTCAATGCTGTCCCGAGTGGCCGAAGCCGCCCGCGCCGCGCGCCGAGGCGCTGAAGTCGGTGACGACATCGAGCCGCACCTGCACGACCGGCACGACGACGAGCTGTGCGATGCGCTCCCCGGGGCGGATGGTGTAAGGATCGGCCGCACGGTTCCAGCACGACACCATCAGCTGACCCTGATAGTCCGAGTCGATCAGCCCCACGAGGTTGCCGAGCACGACACCGTGGCGGTGACCGAGTCCCGAGCGCGGCACGATCAGCGCCGCGAGCGCCGGATCCTCCAGGTGGATGGCGAGCCCGGTCGGAACCAGCTCGGCTCTGCCCGGCGCGAGCATGAGCGGCGTCTCGAGGCAGGCCCGCAGGTCGAGCCCGGCGGATCCGGTCGTGGCGTAGGCGGGCAGCGGAAACTCCGTGCCGAGACGCGCATCGAGTATGCGCACCTGCAGTGCGCGCGGGGCGCCCGCTGCAAGGCTCAAGCGAGCGCCGATCCGCGCTTGCGCGCGCCGCCGCGGGCGGCCAGCTCCTGCGCAATGAGTGCGATGAGCCCGCGCGCGAGGGTGAGCTTGCTGGCGCGTGCGAGCTCGTGGCGGGCGGCGCGTGTCAGGACGATGAGCTGGTTGTCCTCGCAGTCGAAGGCCTTGTCGTGGCCGACCTCGTTGGCGGCGATCATGTCGAGATTCTTCTTCATGAGCTTGGTGCGCGCGTTCTGCTCGACTGACTCGGTCTCGGCCGCGAAGCCGACGACGAACGGGCGCTCAGCGCGCGCGGCCACCGTGGCGAGCACATCAGGCGTGCGCTCCATGGCGAGCTCGAGCGTCTCGCTGTGTTTCTTGATTTTCTGCTCCGCGGCGCGTGCCGGACGATAATCGGCGACGGCCGCCGTGGAGATGAACAGGTCCGTGCCCGGCAGCTCCTGCAGTACCGCGGCGAGCATCTCGGCGGCGCTCTCCACGTCGATGCGCTTGACGCCGGCAGGGCTCGGCAGGCTGACGGGGCCCGCCACCAGCACGACGCTCGCACCCGCCTCGCGCGCCGCCTGCGCGACCGCGAAGCCCATCTTGCCGGAGCTGCGATTGCTGATGAAGCGCACCGGATCGATGCGCTCGCGGGTCGGGCCGGCCGTGACCAGCACGCGGCGGCCACCGAGCGCCCCCTGCCCCGGCAGCAGCGCTGACTGCAATCGCTCGACAAGATCCAGCGGCTCGAGCATACGGCCCTCGCCAGTCTCGCCGCAGGCCTGATCCCCTGCGGCCGGACCGTAGATCTGCACACCGCGCGCGGCGAGCGTGCCGATGTTGGCCTGCGTCGCGGCATTCGCCCACATGAGATGGTTCATGGCAGGAGCCACCGCGAGCGGCGCCGCGGTGGCAAGACACAGGGTCGAGAGCAGATCGTCGGCCCTGCCGGTGGCGAGGCGCGCGAGGAAGTCCGCAGTCGCCGGCGCGATGAGCACCGCATCGGCCCAGCGCGCGAGCTCGATGTGGCCCATCGCCGCCTCGGCCGCCGCATCCCACAGATCACTCCGTACCTGGCGCCCCGAGACAGCCTGAAAGGTGGTGGGGGTGACGAACTCGCGCGCGGCGGCGGTCATCACCACCTGCACTTCGGCGCCGCGCTCACGCAGCCGACGTACCAGGTCGGGCGACTTGTAGGCCGCAATTCCCCCGGTGACGCCCACCACGATGTGCTTGCCGTGCATGTGTCGCGCTCCTCGGCCGATTATCGCATTGCGGTCCGCAACCGGCTCCCTGTCGGCGCGAAATTACCCTCCGGCAGGCCTTTAGAACGGCAGGTAATGGGCCGGATGCCTAATCCGCGTACTTGCACCGGTTTCTCGGCTGTCCCCGCGCCCGTCAGGCTCCCTAGACTGCGGTGATCGTGGCTGCCGATCCGCACCGATGAGCATCCGCGAGTGGCCGCGGGCGGAGCGCCCCCGCGAGAAGCTG
>Ga0335069_10005455_pt1 | contig 18707 bp, 15 predicted proteins | sample Lox_Sample_11_FD_206714 | JGI IMG/M metagenome (GOLD analysis project Ga0335069, IMG submission 206714) | Soil microbial communities from Loxahatchee National Wildlife Refuge, Florida, United States - Lox_Sample_1.1 | ecosystem: Environmental > Terrestrial > Soil > Wetlands | place: USA... | reverse complement strand
GGCGCTAGCCTGATGTGGAGATCGACACTATGGCGGCTCCGCGGTTCGTGCAGCCGCGGAGCGGCGCAAGAATGCAGCCCACGGCGTGAGCCGTGGGAGAGCTGTGCGTAAATGCAATGTAGCCCCTAGGGGCGCAAGAAGACACTGCAACTAAGTCCATCTAAGACTCGTGTATTCAAGACTTTACCTCTAAGCCTCATCAAATCAAGACTTTAGCGGGAATTTCGCCCTAAACTATTGATTCTAAGATACCGAGGGGAGGGGGAGGGGGTAGCCCTTGCTTCGCGATTCCCAAATCGATTCAAGAGGGCACAACAGGGGGCGGCCTTTGGGTGTGAGAAGGAGTGTTCCTAGCGGACGAGCCACTCGGTAACTTCGTGGGTCAGCGCGAGAACGGGGCCGTAGACAAGAAGCGCTCCGAGAGCTGCAGCGGCCAGCGGAGGAATTGCCAGCCAATGTGGAATCGGCTGGGGACGTGTCCGCACCGATTCTTCCCAGGCGAGCAGGCGCTCGACTCGAGCGCTGATCGTGCCCGTGACAAAGCCCACCGTGCAAACTGCCGTAGGTTCAACCCGCGCCTGTACGGGAACCAGGCGCGATAGCTTAACGAGCGCGGCCGCGAGGTCAACGGCTTCATTGATGTTGCGGACTGCGGCATCGTCGGCCGCGACTTCGGCGGTCTGGGACCAGGCAGTTTCGAGACCAGCCATTCCCGGAAATGGCGCAAAGCGGAAGACGAGCTTTTTCAGGTTGTCGAAAGAACGAATGTGGGCCAGTTCGTGCTGCAGCGCAATCTGCAGCTCGTCGCGGCTGAGCAGCTCAAGCGTCGAATCAGAAACCAGCACGCGCGGCTTGCTCATCCCGACAAGTGTCAATGGAGGAGCCTCGCGGCGCGACCGCAGCGTAACCGTTGGGCAGCCGGTTTCCAGCGGACGCGCGCCCTCCAGCCACTTCGCTACAACGCGCGACGTGCGCCGCTGTGCCGAAAACACGCGCCAGGAGCCAAGCGAGATCAGAAACAGAGCTAGCACGCCGAGCATGAAAGGCAGCGTGCCCATGCCCTCGTCGGTGGCCCGTGGCTCAAGGATTTGGAATGAGGGCACAACAAACCCGAAAGTGAGCACGATCGATGTGACCAGGGGCAAAACGCGCAGCATGAAAAGCAGGTCCGCCAGGCTTTTCTCATTGGCATGGAGCCAGCGCAGCAAACGCCAGCAGACCGCCACCAGCGCCGAAAGACACGAGTAGATCAAAACGAAAAAAGCCAGCGAGACGGCGATGCCGCGGAGTTCAAACATCGGATCTACTCTTGGTCCCTCGCTTCTCGCTTCGATTCACTGGATTTGATCTGTCGCCGTTTACGCTCGATGAGCGACTGCAGTTCATCGAGCAATTGCGCGTCATGGTCGCTGAGGGCCTCAACCAGATACGAAAGCGGCAGAGAAGCCGTGTCGCCCGATCCGAGTAATTGGCGAATGCCATCGAGAGCGGCGTCACGCTGCAACTCCTCCTCGGAAATGCGCGGCGAATACCGGAAAGCGCGGCCTTCGGCTTCACGGTCCAAGAGGCCTTTTTTGTACAGGCGATCCATGGTGGTCATCACCGTTGTGTATGCCTGGTGGATCTCACAATTCTCGATGAGCTCGCGAACCGTAGCGGATCCGCGCGACCAAATCTGGCGCAGCACCTGCTGCTCGAACGGGCCAAGTTGAGGCGTTGAAGCACTTCCGAAAAACGGGAATGTCTTTGTCATACGAAATTACTCAGTCAAAGGCTGGGTTTGATCGAGATCGCGAGGGAGCACAAATCCTCACGAGCCCGTCCACGAGGATACCATCAGCGACAGGGATAAGCACGAGCGAAAATGGGCGGTTCGGTTGTTGTTTCTGGCAGAAACGCAAAGTCTTGCATACATCCGGCAACGAACATGCTAGTCGTCATCAAACGCCGCAAGAAGTCCAACGAGGCAAAGGGAAGCGGCTAGCGGTCGGAGCCGACCGGCATGATTTCCTCGACGTCAATTTTCGTCGGGTAGTTTCCGGTGTAACAGGCGCTGCAATAGGCCACCTTATCGCCATCCGCCGCGGCGTTGCGCAGGCCTTCGATCGAAAGGTAGGCAAGAGAATCGGCATCGATGAACTTGCGAATCTCTTCGATCGACTTGTTCGCGCCAATCAACTCGCGTTTCGAGGGAGTATCCACGCCGTAAAAGCACGGGGAAATCGTCGGCGGGCAGGAGATGCGCATGTGAACTTCGCGCGCTCCGGCGCTCCGAATCATGCGGACAATCTTGCGGCTGGTCGTTCCGCGGACGATGGAGTCGTCGACGAGGATGACGCGTTTTCCCTCCAGCATGGAGCGAACAGCGTTGAGCTTGAGCTTAACGCCGAAATCGCGGACACTCTGCTGCGGCTCAATAAAAGTGCGCCCGATATAGTGATTGCGGATGAGGCCGAGACGGAACGGGATGCCGCTCTCGGCGGCGTATCCGATGGCGGCCGTGTTGCCGGAGTCGGGCACGGGCACGACGATATCGGCGTCAACGGGTGCTTCGCGAGCGAGCTGGCGGCCCATGGCGTCGCGGCTCTGATCGACGGATCGTCCGAAGACGATGCTGTCGGGCCGCGCGAAGTAAACGTGCTCGAAGATGCAGCTCGACGTGCCGGGCGACGGAGCGTAGAACCGGGAACTAACGCCTTCCGGGCCGACGATGACGAGTTCTCCCGGTTTGACATCGCGCTCGTAAACGGCACCGAGCAGATCGAAGGCGCAGGTTTCCGAAGCGAAGACGATCGTGTCTTTCTTTTCTCCGGTGGGTGCAGCAATGCGGCCCATGGCCAGCGGACGAAAGCCACGCGGATCGCGCACGGCAAAAATGCGATCGCGGCTGATGATGACCAGCGAAAACGCGCCTTCTACGCGGCGCAACGCGTCGGCGATCGCGTCAGGAAGCGTTTGCTCGCGCGACAGCGCGATCAAATGAACGAGCACCTCGGTGTCGCTATTAGTCTGGAAAATCGAGCCCTGGCCTTCGAGCTTGGATCGGATCGCCTGCGCGTTGACCAGGTTTCCATTGTGCGCAATCGCGATAGCGCCTTTGTTCGACTGCACCATGATGGGCTGGGCGTTGAGCAGAGCAGAATCGCCGGCGGTGGAATACCGTGTGTGTCCGATCGCAAGAATGCCGCGAAGCGAGGCGAGAACATCTTCCGTGAAGATGTCAGCGACCAAGCCCATGGCGCGATGGCTACGGAGTTTTTCGCCATCCGAACTGACGATTCCTGCAGATTCCTGGCCGCGGTGCTGCAGCGCATGCAAGCCGAGGTAGGCGAGCTTCTCGGCTTCCAGGTGCGCGTGGATGGCGACCACGCCACATTCTTCACGGAATTTGTCGAAAGGTATCATTTGCCGGTTTTCATTTTTAGTGTTCGCCACTCGTTACTCGTTGCTCGCTACTCGTTGTTAAGCCGCCTGATGCGGTGCGAGTTTCGGACCCTTTCCCGCTTCCAGCGAGCGCCGCAACTCGGCAAGGTCTGCAACGTGACCGCGATCATGCTCCATCCACAACTCGATCAAGCGCCGCACGTCGATTGGTCCTGCGCCTTCCATCTCGGCTCTCCGGCCAAATTCGTGGATCGCAGTTCCCTTGAGCCTCTGCATACTGAGCGAGCGCGATCTCTTCCAGTCGTCGAGAGCCGGGCGAATGGGTTGCGCGTTGTAACTCCGGTCGATGGCGAGTTGCTTACCGTCGATGTCGGCAAGCACCGGATAGTCTTCGGTCAACATGAGGCGCAGCCGCTTCTCGTAACCGAGTACGTCGATATCGCGCAGATGAAGCACATTCTCGCGGATGGAAAAGAACTCCGTCGGCTTCCATGAAAGTTGCTCTTCCGTCAGTCCCCGGATGAGATCTTCTACCTGCGCTGGCGCAACCGAAAGTGTGGCGATTGCGTGCTCAATGAAATCCATGGCGTGTTTCTCCGTTGTCAAATCTAATGCAGCGCTGCGGCGTCTGGTTCGGTCCGCAGCGCTTTTTCCAGCGCGCCCTCGTAAGCAGCTCGCAACTCTTCAATGCTCGCTGAGATTGCGGGCACATCGCCGACTGTAATCTCGACCCGCTGCCCGCCCGTTTCGCCAAGAACATCCGCCGAGACTTCGTATTCGTCTACCACCTGTTTGATTCGCGGCAACTGCGCCGGGTCACAGCTGATGACGACGCGGCTGGCATCTTCCCCGTAAAGACGGAATTCGGGCGGCAGATCGTGGCTGGCTATCTTGACGTTTGCGCCAATGCCCGCAGGCAGAGCGCATTCGACGAGCGCGACGGCCAAGCCGCCATCCGCGCAATCGTGAGCGGATTCGACGAGGCCCGCCTGAATCATCGCAACCAGCGCGCGCTGCAGCGTGGCCTCCTTTTCTATATCGAGTTCCGGCGGATAGCCCCACACCGCGCCGAGAATTTCTTTTGCGTATTCGGAGGAGCCAAACTCGGATTCTGCGTCGACCGCGTCGCCCGGAGCGTTGCTGCGCAAAAGAACAATGCTTCGTCCCGGTTGCGCAAAGTGCATCTTGGCCGCCGTGTGCACATCTTCCAGGATCCCCACGATGCCGATAACTGGCGTCGGGTAGATTCCTTCTCCCAGCGTTTCGTTGTAGAAGCTGACGTTGCCACCAGTGATGGGTGTATCGAGCTCCTCGCAGGCCTTGGTCATGCCGTCAATGACCTGCGAGAACTGCCACATGATGTGCGGCTTCTCAGGGTTGCCGAAGTTAAGACAATTGGTTGCACCAATCGGAGTCGCCCCTGCGCAAGCCACTTTGCGCGCCGCTTCTGCAACCGCGTGCATCGCGCCAAGCCGCGGATCGAGATAGCACCAGCGGCCGTTGCCGTCGAGCGACATCGCAAGGCCCCGCTTCGAGCCTTTGATACGAATTACTCCAGCATCGCCGGCGCCCGGAGCTTCGACTGTGTTGGTTTGCACCATGTGGTCGTATTGCTGCCAGACCCAGCGCTTCGAACAGATATTGGGGCTTGCCAGCAACTGCTTGAGCTGCGGCGTGAAATCGCCGCTTTCCGCCAAGCGGATGCTCTCTGGCATCTCGCGCTCGACGGGCGGCTCCCAACGCGCGAGCGGCCGCTTGTAAATCGGCGCATCGTCGGTGAGCGCGGCGTTGGGGATTTCGGCGACGACTTCGCCGTGATGGAGCACGCGCATCTTTGCGTCGGAAGTAACGCGCCCGACTTCGACCGCATCGAGTCCCCATTTCTGGAACACGCGGAAGACTTCGTTTTCGCGGCCTTTTTGCGCAACGAGCAGCATGCGCTCCTGCGACTCGCTGAGCATGATTTCGTAGGCACTCATACCGGTTTCGCGCTGCGGAACGCGATCGAGTTCGATTTCGATGCCGGTACCGCCGCGTGCGCCCATTTCGCACGTGGAGCAGGTCAGCCCGGCTGCGCCCATATCCTGAATGCCGACGATGGCGCCAGTCTGCATGGCTTCGAGGCAAGCTTCGAGGAGAAGCTTTTCGAGGAAGGGATCGCCGACCTGCACGTTGGGACGCTTGGCTTCGGATCCCTCGCTGAATTCCTCGCTGGCCATGGTTGCGCCGTGGATGCCGTCGCGTCCGGTCTTGGAACCAACATAGATGACCGGATTGCCTTCGCCAGCGGCGCGCGCGTAGAAGATCTGATCTTTACGAACAAGGCCCAAAGCGAACGCATTCACCAGCGGGTTGCCGGAGTAGCACAACTCAAACTTGACTTCGCCGCCGAGGTTGGGGACGCCAAAGCAGTTTCCATACGACGCGACGCCACTGATCACACCTTCCATGACGGAATGGTTTTTGTGAATCTCAGCGAGCGTGGCGCGGGCAAGTGTGGCGCGGGCGCCCCCGCCCGCGTTCCCCGTCTGCTCAATAGGCCCAAACCGCAGCGAATCCATCACCGCCACCGGGCGCGCTCCCATGGTGAAAATGTCGCGCAGAATGCCGCCCACCCCCGTCGCCGCTCCCTGAAACGGTTCGATAAACGACGGATGGTTGTGCGATTCGATCTTGAAAGCGCAGGCCCATCCGTCGCCGATGTCTACGATGCCAGCGTTTTCTCCGGGGCCTTGCACAACCAGCTTGCTGCGCGTTGGCAGGCGCTTCAGGTGCACACGCGACGACTTGTAGGAGCAGTGTTCGCTCCACATCACGCTGAAAATGCCGAGTTCGGTGATAGACGGCTCGCGGCTGCCAAGAAGCTGCTTGATCTTGTCGAATTCGTCAAGCGTAAGGCCGTGGTCCCGAATCATTTCGGGAGTAATCGCAGAGATTGTGGCGGTGGTCATGGCGGGAGAATTCATTGTCGCATTTCACGGCTGGTTTGGCATGCGGAATCGGGCCGCTCAGGCTATAAAAAGTTTCTTTCGCGCCTATCTGTTCCGGCAGCATACGTGGCGTTAGGGTATCGTGGAATCCGTTCCAAATGACTACAGATCAGCAGGCGGGAAACGAGACTCGTGGAGACGGCATGCTAGCGGTATATGGCATCGCCGCTTTCAGCTTCGCGCTGCACTTGTTCTTTAACAATCGTTACGGATACTTTCGCGACGAGTTCGACTACATCATCTGCGGGCGGCATCTGGCGTGGGGATATGTGGATCAGCCGCCGCTCCTTCCGGTCCTGAGCCGCACTTGTCTCGCGATCTTTGGCGATTCGCTGCGGAGCGTGCGGCTGCTGCCGGCATTCACGAGCGCAGCTCTGATCGTGCTGACCGGGGTCATCGCGCGCGAATTGGGCGGCAAGCGCTTTGCGGTTGTGCTGAGCGCAGTGACCATCCTTGTTGCACCGATCTACCTGTCGGGCGGAAGCCTGCTTACGAGCAATTGCGATCTTGAAGTTTTGTTGTGGATGGGATGTGTGTATTTCGCGATTCTTGCGGTGAAGCGCGATGCGCCCAAGAACTGGCTGTGGTTCGGAGTGATCGCTGGTGTTGGCCTCGAAGAGAAGTACTCGATCCTCGTGCTTGGGTTTGCGATTGTCGTTGGTTTGCTGCTGACGCCGCAGCGCCGATGGCTGCTGAACAAATGGATGTGGCTGGGCGGGCTGGCAGCGTTCTTGGTCTTCCTGCCCAATCTGATCTGGAACGTCGTCCACCATTGGCCCTTTGTCCAATTGATGCACAACATCAAAGCCGATGGCCGCGATGTTGTGCTCACGCCCTGGCAGTATTTTTCGCAGCAGATGCTGCTGATTTTCCCTCTTTCGGCCTTCATCTGGATTGCGGGCGTCCTTGCATTTCTAATGGCAGCTCGTTTCCGAACCCTTCGCTTCCTCGGATGGGCTTATCTGGTCAGCTTCACCGTATTCGTTGTTCTGAAAGGAAAAAATTATTATCTGGCTCCGATCTACCCCGTATACCTTGCGGCGGGATCGGTTGTGATCGATGAGTTCATTGATCGAATCCGCCAGCTCTGGCTGAAACCCTTGCTGGTCACGGCTTCTCTGGCAGGAGGCGCGATCTTCGCGCCTCTGGCCATGCCACTTCTAACCGTTGATCAGTTCATTCCATACATGAACTGGCTCCCCATCAAGGTGCCGCGTAGCGAGCACAGTCACGAACGCGTCGCTCTTCCCCAGCACTACGCGGACCAGTTTGGCTGGCAGGAGATAGTGGCAAAGACAGCGGAGGTCTGGAACAAAATTCCGCCCGCCGAGCGCAACGACTGCGGCATCTTCGCCCAGGATTACGGCCAGGCGGGCGCGGTTGATTTTCTGGGCCCGAAATATGGGCTCCCACAGTCATTGAGCGGGCATCAGTCGTGGTGGCTTTGGGGCCCGCGGGGCTACTCGGGGAATTGTCTAATCGTAATGGACGATGATCGCGAAACGCTGGAGCGGCTTTTCGAACATGTCGAATATGAGGGAAGATCGGCTCCGAACCCTTACGCGCTGGAAAGCGAACTGCCGTTCTTCATTTGCCGCGGGCCGAAGTTTGGAACGATGGCGGATTTATGGCCGAGGGTGAAGAAATGGCGATGAGCCGCGCGGGCAGGAATGTCCGCGCCACACATCTATACTGTTCGCGATGAAGTCGGTCATCGTCGGCACCGCCGGACACATCGATCACGGCAAGACTTCGCTCGTGAAGGCCCTGACCGGCATTGACGCTGACCGCCTCGAAGAGGAAAAGCGGCGCGGCATCACGATTGACATCGGCTTTGCTCACCTTGAACTGCCTGCCGCCAACGGCGAATCGCTGCGCCTCGGTTTCGTTGATGTGCCCGGCCACGAACGCTTCGTGCGCAACATGCTGGCGGGGATTGGTGGCATTGATCTCGTGGTCCTTGTGATCGCTGCCGACGAAGGAATCAAGCCCCAGACCCGCGAGCACTTGGACATTTGCGGCCTGTTGGCCGTCCGCCGTGGCATGACGGTATTGACCAAGTCCGACGCGGTCGATGCGGAGACGCTGGAAGTGGTTCGGATGGAGGTCGCGGATTTCCTGCGGGGCTCATTTCTTGATGCTGCGCGCTCGCCCATAGTGGCCGCGAGTTCCTTGACGGGTGCGGGACTGGATGAAGTTCGCAGCGCGCTAGCGCAGGTGGCGTCGGAGGCCACGGCGAAGGATTCGCAGGCGCTCGCGAGATTACCAATCGACCGCGTCTTTGCCATGAAGGGATTCGGTACGGTCGTGACGGGGACGCTCGTCTCGGGAACTATCCACAAAGAAGAGGAACTGGAAGTCTTTTCCTCCGCGAAGCGAGTCCGCGTGCGAGGAGTGCAGGTGCATGGGGCGGCGGCGGAGCACGCAATTGCCGGGCAACGCACTGCTCTGAACTTGACGGGGGCGTCGACAGAGGAACTGGCGCGGGGAATGATGCTGGCGCCGCCGGGGATTTTCCGAACGACTTCGCGGCTCGATGTTTCGATTTCGATGCTGGCGTCGGCGAAACCCATGAAGGACGGCACACGCGTGCATTTTCACGCATACACGATGGAAACGACCGCAGAGGTCCGGCTTTATAACACAAAGCAGCTGAAGCCAGGTGAAGAGGCGTATGCACAACTCAAACTGGCGCATCCCGTGCTTCTCCTGCCGGGCGATCGCTTCATTCTGCGACAATTCTCTCCCGTCGTGACGATCGGCGGCGGAGTTGTATTGGACGCGGCGCCAATCCTACGGAAGCGAAGCGGCGATGCCGTGACCGCCTTCCTCAAGACGATGCACGAGGGCACGATGGGGGAAATTCTGGTTGCGCGCGTGGATCGTCGCGGCTTCGCGGGACTTACCCGTGAAGATGCAGCTGCAGAGATGAACGTGCGCCGCGAAACGGTGGAGAAGCTGGCGTTAGTGCCGGCACTAACGCTCTTTGGATCGACGCTGGTCGCAACATCCGTAGTCGGCCGAATGCAGACGAATCTGATCGAAGAGCTTCGTAGCTTTCATGACAAGAATCCGTTGGTCGCCGGGATCGGCCGCGAGGAATTGCGCAACAAGATGGAAGCAACAGGGGAAGTTTTTGAAGGTGTGCTTGCGCAACTCGCGACGATCAAAAGGATAGAAGTCACTGGAGAGTTGGTTCGGTTGGCTGGCCGCGGCGTCGTGATGAAAGACGAAGAGGCAGAATCAAGGAAGACGATCGAGGTCGCATTCGCAAGCGCGGGGCTGAAAGTGCCATCGCTCAACGATGTACTCTCCGGATTGAAAGTTGATCGAGTCCGGGCGCAGAAGATCGTTACGCTGCTCCTGCGCGATAAAGTGCTGGTGAAGGTTGCCGAGGATCTCGTTTTCCATCACGGGGCATTGGCGGAATTGAAGCAAAAAATCGTCGGGCTAAAGCCAGCGACAACGAGGATCAATGTGGCGCGCTTCAAGGACATGACTGGCGTGAGCCGCAAGTACGCAATCCCGCTGCTCGAATATCTGGACCGCGAGCGGGTGACGCTTCGTTTGGGAGATGAACGAGTGATTCTGTGATCACGAGGAACCGAGGACAAAATCTCGCATCCTTCGCGCCTCTACCCTAGAATAATGAGCATCATGTACAAGACACTTTTCGCCGTGCTCGTCGCCCTTGTGCTTGCCGGTTGTAAGCCTTCCTCCACCGCCACGTCGATATCGAACTCCGCCTCATCGGCTGCGTCGTCTGCCAACCTCAATGATGCCGTCCAACAGAAACTCGCGGAACTTGCGGGCGCCAACGCCACCAACTGCGGGCGGTTGAGTTCGCAGGCAACCCCCGACCTGGAGAAGGTCAGCAAATGCGCCATGGACGCGGCGCAGAGGAAGCAGGCGTTCTACGCCGCTTATGACATGCCCGGCATGACGGTTGGCGTGGTCGAGAACGGCGACGGCAAATTGTTCAGTGTGCAGTCGCAGACGGGCGGGTCAGGACTGGTAAGCGAGCCGTGTCCAGCGGAATTACGGGTTGCGCCGAGTGGACGCATTACCTGCTATCCGCCGGGAACTTTCCCGATGGGGGCGGGTGCCGGTTCGCACACGAACATGACGATGCCTCCGGCGATGGGTGCCAATCCGCATCAGGCCAATCCACACGCGGGGCAGCCGAATCCTCATCAGCAGAAGCCCGCGGACCATCCGTAAACTCTGTTCATGCCGAAAGTCCGCATCATCGGAGCAGGCCTCGCCGGGTCGGAGGCGGCGTGGCAGTGCGCGCGGCGCGGAGTGGCCGTCGAACTGTTCGAGATGCGGCCCGTGCGAACGACACCGGCGCACCAGACCTCTGATTTTGCCGAGTTGGTCTGCTCGAATTCTCTTAAGTCCGATAGCGAGAACACTGCGCCCTGGCTTCTCAAAGAAGAAATGCGGTGCGCCGGGTCGTTACTGATGGAGATCGCTCGCGCCACGGCGGTCCCAGCGGGACACGCGCTCGCGGTAGATCGTGCGGAGTTTTCGCGGCGCGTCACGGAGGCAATCGCTCGCGAAGCGTTGATCGAGGTTCGACGCGAGGAAATCAGCCAAATTGAAGAAGGCCAAGTCACGGTAATCGCGACGGGACCGTTGACGTCGGACGCGCTCACGGCGGAGATTGGGCGGCTGAGTGTGCCAGCGGACGCCACGGGGGACTCCTGCGAAGGACCTAAGCGGGCGGGGGCGCCCGCTCCACACAGTCTTTACTTCTACGATTCCATCAGTCCCATTGTTGAGGCTGACTCGATCGACATGCGCCGTGTTTATAGGGCCGCGCGCTACGACAAGGGCTCCGCCGACTACATTAACTGCCCCATGTCGAAGGAAGAATATGACGCGTTCTATGACGCGCTAACTGCAGCGCAGGCGGTCGAGCAAAACGATTGGGAAAATCTGAACTACTTTGAGGGCTGCCTGCCGCTTGAAGAGATTGGGCGGCGCGGAAGGGACACGCTTCGCTTCGGCCCAATGAAGCCCGTGGGGCTGATCGATCCTCGCACAGGGAAAATGCCATACGCGGTCGTGCAGTTGCGGCAGGAGAACCTGCGGGCCGATTCCTACAACCTCGTCGGCTTTCAGAATCACCTGAAGTTTGGCGAACAGGATCGGGTGCTGCGCATGATTCCGGGACTCGAGAGCGCCCGGTTTCTTCGCTACGGGCAGATTCATCGCAACACCTATATCAATGCTCCTACGCTGCTCTCGCCAACCTTGCAAATGAAGGTGCACGGAAACGTGTTGTTTGCCGGCCAAATTTGCGGTGTCGAAGGTTACGTGGAGTCGATTGCGACCGGATTGATGGCAGGGGTGCATGCTGCCATGCTTGCTAATGGCGAAACCCCGGTCCCACCGCCGCGCGCCTCGGCTTTCGGGTCACTCGTGAACTACGTCACCCATGCCGATGCGCGGAATTTTCAGCCCGCCAACATCACGTTCGACCTGCTTCCGCCGCTTGAGCGCAAGATTCGCGATCGAAAAGAACGGCATCGTCTGCAGTGCGATCTGGCATTACGAGAATTTGAAAATTGGCGCAAATATGTGGATCGGCGGGCGTCTCCGACTGCTGTCGGATAGCCGTTCAAGTCTAACGAACCCGCGAAAAGTACCGCACCGCGGAACAAATGTCCCCCACATTCCGTACCTCGAATAGGCAGCCGTGCGCTTTCGATTCGCCTCCTGCCGCGTCGAAACTTACAGATAGCCGGTATGAGCTTCCGTGACCTCATTCAGGACGTTTTCCGAACCCTGTGGGCACACCGCATTCGCACATTGCTCACGATGTTTGGCATTGCCTGGGGTGTCGTTTCGATCGTCCTGATGGTTGCCGCGGGCGAGGGTCTGCGCGTCGGCCAGGCCAAGCAAGCGGCAACTCTTGGGAAGGACATCATGATCGTTTTTCACGGTCGTACCAGCCTGCAGGCTGGAGGCACGAAAGCTGGAAAGCTCGTGCACTGGTCGGACACCGACATTCCTTATTTGCGCACGGAGGCTACTGCGTGCCAGCACATGATTCCCGAGCTTGAGCAGGGTGATGTGCGCTCACACACTGCATTTAATGCCGCGGCGTTTACCGTGACAGGGTCGACTCCCGAGTTCGCTGACATCCGCAGCTTGGAGGTAAGCGAAGGGCGGTTTTACGACGAGGACGACCTGGCCGAAGCCCGTCGCGTCGCATTTCTCGGCTCGGATGCGCGCAAGCAGTTGTTCGGCAGCCGTCCGGCGCTGGGGCAGTTCGTTTATTTGAACGACATTCCGTTCACGGTGGTCGGCGTGATGTCGTCCAAGAAGCAGAATTCAAGCTACGACGGGTGGGACATCAGCAAGATCTTCGTCCCGTTCTCGGCAATGCGACGCGACTTTCCCGACAAGCCGCCGGGAACATCGCACACCTTCGACCAGCTACTGGTGGTACCGCGCGACCTTGAGCATCATGACGCGTGCAAAGGGCAGATTCGGAAAGTGCTCGGTCGACTGCACCAGTTCGATGCCGCCGATAAGGAAGCTTGCCCCATCTGGGACACGATTGAGGAAGCCAAGGCCTTTCGCACGATGACCGACGGGATGAAGTATTTTCTCGGCGCCGTCGGCGTGGTGACGCTGTTCCTGGGCGGTCTCGGTGTGATGAACGTGATGCTGGTGGCAGTGCGCGAGCGCACGCGGGAAATTGGCGTGCGGAAAGCATTGGGTGCGCCATCGGATAGCATTCTGCGCCAGTTCTTTGTCGAGGCGCTGATGGTGGCGATGATCAGCGGAGGAACCGGGTTGCTGATTGCTTTCGGCCTGTGCGCGCTCGTAGACCTCTTGCCGATGCCCGACTTTTTCGCGGGGTTGCTGCCGACGTGGCAGGCAGGCACGCTCGCGTTTCTCGTTCTCTCGGCAATCGCTATCTTCTCGGCGCTCTATCCGGCGCGGCGCGCTGCCTCCATCGATCCCATCGAAGCCTTGCGGTACGAGGCGGGAGGATAACGTGCTGCTGCAGATCCTCAACGAAGCCTGGATCGCATTGCGACGCAACCGCACGCGCAGCGCCTTGACCATGCTCGGCATCGTGTGGGGCATCGCGACAGTGACGCTGCTGATTGCCTATGGCGGCAGCTTTCGCGAAATTCTCGTCAGCGGTTTCGATGCCTTCGGCAAAGGCGCGGTCATTGCCTGGCCGCAGCAAACAAGTGAACAGCCGGGAGGCCAGCGCGCGGGCAAGAAAGTGATCCTGGAGCAAGCGGACGTCGACATGATCAAGGAGACAGCTCCTTACGTTCGCCACGCGTGTCTCGAAACGGTTCGCCGGCCCGGAATTGCCTACGACAATCGGCTGGTGGGCACAGCGCCTGTGCGCGGAGTTTGCCCAGAATATGGCGACATGCGCAATGAGGTGCCCTCTGAAGGCCGCTGGATTAATTCGCTCGATGAACTCGAACGACGGCGCGTGGTGTTTCTTGGCGCGCGGGTGCGTGAACAGCTGTTTGGAGGGCGACCGGCGGTTGGCGAGACCGTGCAGATCGGAGGAGTGCGCTTCACGGTGATTGGCACGATGGACCGCAAAATCCAGCTCAGCAATTATTTTTCGAGCGACGATGAATCGACGTGGATTCCGTACTCTGCCGCTGGCGATTTGTGGAACACAAAGTATGGCGATGTGCTGGTGTTTGAGCCTATTGCGCCCCAGTTTGAGGCTCGTGCCGAAGCACAGGTTCTGGCAGCACTCGGTACGCGGCAGCAGTTTTCGCCCACCGACAAGAAAGCGCTGCAGATGTTCGGGCGCGAAGAGTTTCGGCCGGTAATCAACGGCATCACGATTGGGCTCGAAGTTCTGCTGATCTTCATCGGTATCCTGACTCTAGGCATTGGCGGCGTTGGCGTGATGAACATCATGCTGGTGTCGGTGGACGAGCGGATTCGCGAGATCGGATTACGCCGGGCTCTCGGCGCGCGCAAGTGGCATATCAAGCTGCAGTTCCTATCGGAGACGCTCCTCATTATGCTGGCTGGCGGACTGATTGGGATTGCCGTGTCTTACGTCGTGGCAGCGGCGGTCGGCACTCTGCCGCTGATGGGTCCGCTGTTCGAGGACGAATCAGGCAAGGCTGACATTCATTTGAAGATTTCTTTCTTCACGGTCATGGTTTCGACGATTGTCCTGCTGTTCATCGGCGTGCTGAGCGCAGTACTGCCGGCATCCCGGGCGGCGAATCTCGATCCCGTCGAAGCGCTCCGATACGAATAACACACCACTGAGTCAGGACTTGAGCGGCATGGGTTTGTTGCTCAAAGCTCATAGCTCATGGCTCGAAGCCCCATCATTGACGCCGTGACTTGCAACGCGATACCTTGGCGGCATCAGCGAGGTGACTTGTTGCCACTTTCCGCCGTCGACTGCATCCAGCCCGCGATCCAGCACACCCGCGAACAACTCTTCCGGCCGTTTCGGTTCGGGCAATGGGTACGGCTGGCGCTGGTGGGATTCCTTGCGGCCGAGCTTCACACCGGAAGTTGCAGCGCTCCGAATTTCAGCGGTTTTAATATTCCCGTTCCCCGGCAGCCCCGCACGGGCGAAGAGTTTCTCTCCGTCCCATTCCCACACATCGATCCCGCCCGAATCGCGCAATTCGCCCTCTTGATCGGCGTGATCATGCTGCTTGGCTGCATTCTGTTTCTCATTTTCCTCTACCTCAACAGCGTGTTCCGCTTCATCCTCTTCGATTCCGTAATCAAGAAGAATTGTTCCATCAGCGAGGGCTGGGCGCGATGGCATCGCGCGGGGCGGCGATATTTTCTGTGGCAGCTGGTGTTGATGACGGCGGAAGCAGTTTTCCTGGTTATCTTGCTCGGCGTTCCCCTCGGAATCGCCTCGATTCTGGGGTGGTTTCAGGACTTTCAGCAGCACGTTGCGCGCACGGTGCTGGGCGTGATTTTTCTGTTCGGGCTGCTCTTGCTGGTCGTCTTGTGCGCGGCCGTTGTGCAATTACTGGCGAAAGATTTCCTGGTGCCGATCATGGCCTTCGATGATGTGGATTTCGCCGACGGCTGGAGCCGGTTGCTTGCGATCATTCGGCCCGAGAAAGGAAAATTCGCGGTCTATCTGCTGCTGAAGATTGTGCTGGCAATCGCGGCTGCGATCCTGTTCGGCATCATCACGCTGATCCCAATCTTCATGATCGTGGTACCGGCGGTGGTCGCTGTATTCGCGGGCTACAAGGCGGGACTGACCTGGAATGTGGCCACCGTCAGCCTGGCCATCATTATGGGTTGCGTGCTGCTCGCGGTGATCTTTTTTATTGTGGCGCTGATCTGTGTGCCGGGCACGATCTTCTTCCCGGCGTTTGCGATCCACTTCTTTGCGTCGCGCTACCCGAAGCTGGACGCGCTATTGAATCCGCCGCCACCTGCGGCGGTGGTTACGCAATCTCCACCGGAAACGTCCCCACCAGATTCGCCGCCACTTCCTCCTGCGCCGGAACCAATCGGGTAAATCGGCAGAATAAAATGGCCAGTCGCAGTGGCAAACGGCCAATGGCGTTTCACAGCGAAACCCAATCTGGAAGAGCGTTCCCCCACGGCTAGCCCTCATTCTATCTGGTGCCGCCACGCGACCTCGTTCGCATTGGTGTAGACTTGCGCCGCCGTGATAGGACGATCCAAATCGCGGCATAGAGAGAAGGTAAACAATGCAGACCAAAAACGTGTGGGGTGTTTTTGCAGTCGCAAGCGCATTTGCAATCGTGGTAGCTTTGGCTGCGCCAGCCTTGGCGCAGATGTCGGAAGTGAAAGAGAAACCGCCGATGTATTCCTACGTAGGGAACTGGGCGATTCCTCGGGCGCAATGGGGTGAGATGGATAAGTACACGGCCACAGACGAGAAAGCGATGGAAAAGGCTCTGGCCGCTGGCACCATCGTCGCTTTTGGCAACGACATGAACATGGTCCACTCGGCCGACGGCTATACGCATGACGGCTGGTGGTCGGCGATGTCCATGGCGGCGTTAATGAGCGTGCTCGACCAGGCCTACAAATCGGGTACGGCCACGTCTCCGGTTCTGGTCAGTGCCACCAAGCACTCGGATGGTATTTACGTCAGCCGCTATTACAACTGGCACGCCGGAACCTGGAAGGACGCCTACACGCGCGTGGCAGTTTACAAACTGAAGGCGGATGCACCGAACGATGCCGTGGATACTCTCGCCAAGAACCTGTTCGTACCCATGCTGGAGAAACTGCTGGCCGACGGCGCGATTCACGAATACGAAATTGACACGGAAGCTATCCACACCGATGACCCCGGCATTTTTGCGGTGGACGTGATCGCGGCCAACGGCGAAGGGCTCGATAAGTTCAACGCCGCCGTGCGCGAACTCAACAAAGCGAATCCGCTCACTGGTCCAGCCTTCGGCTCCATGGTGGAGTTTAAAGAGCACCGGGACTTCCTGTCGCGGACGAGCGCAACTTACAAATAGCAAGTCGCGCAAGTAGCAATTCGAGCGTACCTTTCTTTGACGCCACGGTTCGCGCCGATCCCCCCGGCGCAGCCTGGCCCTCTCGTTGATTCCCCTCTAGCCCTCTGGAACCCGCAGCCCGCCCCGGGTGTCCAATCCCATCAGACACGCGCGTGCCGTAACTGAGAACGGGGAGAGAGAGCGATGGCATTCTCAACGGCAGGCGGTGGTCCGCAGATGAACGTCACTCCGCTGATTGACGTGCTTCTGGTGCTACTCATTATTTTTATGCTGGTGGTAGTCCAGCAAAAACCAACCGGGCTGGAGGCGGATCTTCCGCAGCCTTCAACGACAGCCCCCAACATTCCGCCGCCGCAGGCGACGATCGTGATCCAGGTCAAGCACCCAAAGCCCGGTGAAGATCATCCATCGGTCAAGGTGAATGAGGAGGTAATTGCGTGGGAAAATCTCCGAGACAGGCTGCGCGACATCTTTGCGATCCGCATTGAGCGCATTGCCTACGTGGAGGCTGACAATGAAACCGATTTTCAAGACGTGGCTGACGTGATCGCAATTGCGCGGATTGCGGGCGTGGATCGCGTGGGGCTGCTGACGGAGGACGGCAAGCACGCGCCGGTGACGGCGTAGAGATGGGCGCGGGGTATGTGCGGCACGTTACTCATGGGTGGCGAAGATGCCTTCTTTATTTTGAGCCGGTTGCTGCCGACGTCTAAACTAAAGAGAGTTCCTAGTTATCCTTGCGCGCACTCATCACACTCCTCCTGATTGTGGTTCTCGCCGCTGCGGGTTTCGCCGCGTGGCAGCTCTATACGCCGGTGACTCCGCCGGGCCAGACGTTCGTGCTGTTGCGCTCGGGATATTCCACGCGGCGGATTGCGGCGGAACTGAAGAAGGCGGGGGTGATTCGCAGCGAGCTGGCCTTCCGGCTGTGGCGCTCGGCGCATCCGAAACCCGCGCTCAAGGCCGGCGAATATCTTTTTGAGCACGAGGCGACCTTGCCCGAGGTGGTGGCCCGCATCGCTCGCGGCGATATCTACTTCCGCACCCTCACCATCCCGGAGGGCTACACGATGTTCGACATCGCAAAAGCGATCGAGGACGCGGGACTGGGTTCAGCTGAGGATTTTCTTCACGTAGCCGAGACGCAGACTCACTTGATCACGGACCTGGCCCCCGAGGCAAAGTCACTGGAAGGCTACCTCTTCCCCGAAACTTATCAGTTCACGCGCACGCAAAGCCTGAGCGACATGGCTGGGGCCATGGTGCACCAGTTCCGGCAAGTGGCGCAGCAGATCGGGCTGGGATCAGGCATGGATGTACAGAAAGTCGTGACCATGGCGTCCATTGTCGAGAAGGAAACTGCGGCGCCGGAGGAGAGGCCGCGAATTGCCAGTGTCTATTACAACCGTCTGGCCCGCAAGATGGCGCTGGACGCCGATCCGAGCGTGATCTATGCGGAGCTCCTCAAAGGAACGTATAGCGGGGCGCTCCACCATGAGGACATGTCGGTAAACTCTATCTACAACACGTATCGTTTCCCCGGTCTTCCGCCCGGTCCAATTGCGAATCCCGGCAAAGGCGCCCTCGAAGCGGCTCTGCACCCCGACACGACGAAATTTCTTTATTTTGTTAGTGATGGCAATTCCCGCCACCGTTTTGCGACAACTCTCGCCGAGCACAACCGCAACGTGAACGCCTACCGTCACGCCAAGGGTATGCGGTAAAGCAACGCACCCTTCGGTGCCGTATACTAATCTAATCGTTTAGCGCCAATTTCCAGGTAAGAATTGGGTGTCGGAATAGGAATGTACCGTCTTCATTTGCGCCTGCTTTT
>Ga0335069_10005452_pt1 | contig 18716 bp, 15 predicted proteins | sample Lox_Sample_11_FD_206714 | JGI IMG/M metagenome (GOLD analysis project Ga0335069, IMG submission 206714) | Soil microbial communities from Loxahatchee National Wildlife Refuge, Florida, United States - Lox_Sample_1.1 | ecosystem: Environmental > Terrestrial > Soil > Wetlands | place: USA... | reverse complement strand
GGGTTCAATCACGCCCCAGGCCGGCGCCGGGCAGCGCGCTAGCAGCGTGGGCATCGCCACGGCGGACGCGGTATTGCACGCCACCACCAGGCCCTCCACACCCAGCCCGCAAAGAAAATCCGCGATTCCCGCGGCGAACTCCACCACCATCTCGGGCGGCTTGCGCCCATACGGGACGCGCGCGGTATCGCCCAGGTAGAGGAAATCGCGGCCTGGCATGCGCCGCCGCAGCGCTTGCAAAACGGTGAGGCCGCCGACGCCCGAATCGAACACCCCTATCGCCCGGCTGGGCAGGTTGGTGGAAGTCATCTACCTTTATTTTGCACGCTTTCACCCGCCGCGCGCGCCGGGCGGCGCATTTCGCGCGCTGCTCCGCGCCGCGTGCGATAATCGAGTTTCCCATGCGAGCACGTGTCTTTGTGACGCTCAAGACTACCGTCCTGGACCCCCAGGGCCAGACGATCCGCGCCGCGCTGCAAGGCCTCGGCTATCCCGAAATCGAAGATGTCCGCCAGGGCAAGTACTTCGAAATCGCCATAGGCAATGAAGTGGCCGCTGAGAAGGCGCGCAAGGACATCGAAACCATCGCCCAGGATGTCCTCACCAATCCGGTGATCGAAGACTACCGGATCGAAGTGCTGGACTAGCCGCCCGGCTCGGCGCGCCGTCCGCCGCGTTCCGTCTTGGCGCATCCGCTTTGCGCGCGCCCGCGAGTCCCACGGGTCTGGAGCCGGTGCGAATGGCGAACGGGGTTCTTACACCAGTCCGCCGCCGTGGAGGCCCTTCCCCAGCGGTTCCCGCGCTACTCCACCGTGACGCTCTTGGCCAGGTTGCGTGGCTGATCCACGTCGCAGCCCCGCCGCACGGCGATGTGATACGCCAGCAGTTGCAGCGGCACAATCTCCAGGATGGGCGCCAGCAGTTCATCGGTCGCCGGAATCTCCACCACATGATCGGCGATGTGCTTGGCCTCTTCGTCCCCTTCCGTCACCACCGCAATCAGGATGCCCTCGCGCGCCTTCACTTCCTGCATGTTGGAGAGCGTCTTCTCGTAGAGCACCATGCTGTCCTGGCTGTTGGGATCGCGCGTGGCGATCACCACCACCGGGAGATTCTCGTCGATGAGCGCATTCGGCCCGTGCTTCATCTCCCCCGCCGGATAGCCCTCGGCGTGAATGTAGGAGATCTCCTTGAGCTTGAGCGCTCCTTCCAGAGCGCTGGGGAAGTGCGGGCCGCGGCCCAGGAAGAGAAACGCCGTGGCGCGATGCAGATCGCGGCCCAGGGCCTCATAGGCGGCGTCGTGATCGAGCACCGCTTCCAGCTTCCCGGGAATGCGCGAAAGTTCCTGCACCAGCCGCCGGGATTCCTCCTCGGACAGGTTGCCGTTGGTCTGGCCCAGGTGCATGGCCAGGACGAACAGCGCCGTCAGTTGGCAGGTGAACGCCTTCGTGGAAGCGACGCCGATTTCGGGGCCGGCATGCGTCATAATCGTGCCGCAGGCCTCGCGCGTCACCATGGAGCCCGACACGTTGCAAATGGCCAGCGTCTTCGAGCCCTTGCGCTTGGCCTCGCGCTGCGCCGCCAGCGTATCCGCCGTCTCGCCCGATTGCGAAATCACCACGGTCAGCGTATCTTCCGAGACGATGGGATCGCGGTAGCGGAACTCGCTGCCGTAATCCACCTCTACCGGAAGCTTGGCCAGCTTCTCAATCATGAATTTGCCGGCCAGCGCCGCGTGCCAGCTTGTGCCGCACGCCACGATCTTCACATGCTTGAAGCGCGCGAACTCCTCCGCGCGCATATTCATCTCGTCCAGGAAAATCCGCCCGGACTCCTGCCCCACGCGGCCCAGCGTGGTGTCCCGCACGGCGCGCGGCTGCTCAAAGATCTCCTTGAGCATGAAATGCTTGTAGCCGCCCTTTTCCGCCATGATGGGATCCCAGAGAATGTGCTGGACCTGCCGTTTCACGGGGCGCCCGTCGAAGTCGCTCAAACGCACGCCCTCGGCGGTCAGCGTCGCCATGTCGCCGTCCGCCAGGAAGAACATGTCGCGCGTGTGGCTCAGAATCGCAGGCACGTCCGAGGCTACAAAATACTCGTTGTCGCCAATGCCGATCACCACTGGCGGTCCGCTGCGCGCCGCCACAATCTTGCGCGGGTCCTTGCTCGATATGGCCGCCAGCGCGAAGACGCCGGAAATCTCCTTCACCGCGCCGCGCACCGCGGCTTCCAGGTCGCCGTCCAGGCGCTCCTCAATCAAGTGCGCGATCACCTCGGTGTCGGTTTCCGTCTTGAACGTGTGCCCGGCCGCCTGCAAGCGCTGCTTTAGGGCGGGGTAGTTCTCCACAATGCCGTTGTGCACCACCACCACTTCGCCCTTGCAGTCGCGGTGCGGGTGCGCATTCTCCTCGGTGGGCCTCCCGTGCGTGGCCCATCGCGTATGGCCTATGCCGCAGTCCCCGTCCAGCGGCTCCTCGCGAATGGCGCTCTCCAGGTTATGCAGTTTGCCCCGGGCGCGCCGAACCTCCAGGCTCCCGTTGCCGCAATAGACCGCTACCCCGGCCGAATCGTAGCCCCGGTACTCCAGCCTCCGCAGGCCGTCCATGATGATAGGAACCGCTTTGCCGTTGCCAATGTAGCCTACAATGCCGCACATAATCTCTCCATTATAGGCCGGGAGGCAATCCCCCTCCTGGAAGTGGGGCTGCCCTCGCTGGAAAACCACGACAACAAGGGGTAGGAGCCGCTTCGTGCCGCCCGCCGCATCCGGTACAATGACTCTTGCGCACTCGAATCCTCCCTGTTTTTTTGTCCCTCCTGGCGCCGGCTTGCCTGGCCCAATCCACGCCTGCGGACCAGCAGCAACCGACCGTGGTGACCGGCGCTTTCGATCCGGTCTCGTTCGATGAAATGGACCGCGTTGTGACCGTGTCGCTCGCCCGCGAACAGGAACTCCTTCTCAAGAGCATTGTGGATCTGTTGGAACTGGACCCCTCCATCGATTTGCAGGAGCGCGCTCCGGACGGCGTGCAGACGGACCTTTCCATCCGCGGCTCGAATTTCGGACAGACGCTCGTGCTGCTCAACGGCGAGCGGCTGAATGACGCGCAGTCCGGCCACCACGATATGGACATTCCCGTGCCCCTGGCCGCCATCTCCCGCGTGGAAACGCTTCAGGGCGCGGGCTCCACGCTGTACGGGTCGGACGCCGTCGCCGGGGCCATCAACGTGATCACCGAACCGCCCGAAGGACTCGATGCCCGCATCCGCACCGCCTTCGGCAACTACGGCTCCAACCAGCAAAGCGTTTCGCTCGCCGATACGCTCGGCTCCGTCTCGGAGCAGATCGTCGCCTCCCGCGATTTTTCCGAAGGCTTCATGCCGGACCGCGACTACCGCAACCTCCAGTTCAGCTCTTCCACGCACTACGACTCCCGGCTTGGCGCGGGCGATCTGACGCTCGCCTACATGGACCACCCCTTCGGTGCGAACCAGTTCTACGGCGACTTCGATTCGTGGGAGAACACCAAGACCTGGCTCGCCGCATGGCGCCAGAAGCTGGGCAAGAAGACCTCCGTGAGTTTCGCCTACCGCCGCCACAGCGACGATTTCGTGCTGTTCCGCGAGAACCCCTCCATCTACGCCAACCACCACTCCGACGAGAGTTTTCAAGGCGCCGTGCGGCGCACGGAAACGCTCGCCTCCTACGCCACCTTGAATTACGGCGTGGAAGCCCTGAGTGAATCCATTATCAGCAACAACCTGGGAATCCACCAGCGCGCGCGCGGCGCGGCCTACGGGTCGCTGGATCTGCGGGCCCTGCGCCGGTTTTCGCTTTCCATCGCAGCCCGCGAGGAGATCTACCGCTACTTCTCGGCTGAGTTCTGCCCCACGGTTTCCGGCGGCGTCTGGCTTTCCTCCAAGTGGAAGCTGCGCGCCTCCGCCTCGCGCGCCTTCCGCGTGCCCAGCTACACGGACCTCTATTACGAGGACCCCGCCAACCTGGGCAACCCCAACCTGCGCCCCGAACGTTCCTGGACCTATGAAGCCGGCGCCGTGTGGAACCCCATCGCCCGCGTGCGCGTGGATCTAGGTGTCTTCGAACGCCGCGAGCGCGACGACATCGACTACTTCCGCACCAATCCCGACGCGCTGTGGATGGCCCTCAACATCGACAACCTGAATTTCAGCGGCGTGGAAGGCTCCGTGCGCTGGACCCCGGTTCGTTCCCAGACCATCGATTTCAGCTACACCGGGCTGCGCGCCACGGAGGATACGGTTCCCATCGGCCAAACCAAGTACACGTTCCAGTATCCGAAGCAGACGGGCATTGTCGCCTGGGAGGCTGGCTTCGCCAACGGCGTCATGTTCCGCACGCGCCTGGCCGTGCGGGACCGCTATGGCGTGGGGCCCTACGCCCTGCTGGACGCCTCGGCGGCCTATTCCCGCGGCCGCTTCCGGCCGTTCGTGGAGCTGACCAACATCACCGGCACGTCCTACCAGGAGGTTCAGGGCGTGGATATGCCCGGCATCACGGCCATGGGTGGCGTGGAGCTTTCTCTGAAATAGTTTGGTTTTCGCATGGAACTTCCGCTCATTGAATTTCAAAACGTCACCGTCCGGCGCGGCCTGTCCGACGTGCTGGATAGCATCACCCTCTCCATTGCGCACGGGGAGAACGTGGCCATTCTCGGCCGCAACGGCTCCGGCAAATCCACGCTGGTGAAGACCATCGCGCGCGATCTCTACCCGCTCATCAAGTCCGAACCCTGGTCGCTGCGCATCCTCGGCAGCTCCAACTGGAATCTCTTCGAGTTGCGCAATCGCCTGGGCCTGGTCTCGAACGATTGGATGGCCCTGTGCACGCGTGATTTTTCGGCCTTCGAAATCGTGCTATCGGGCTTCTTCGGCAGCGTGGGCATATGGCCTTACCACGCCGTCACCGCCGAGATGGAGCGCAAGACGCGCGAGATTTTGGAACTGCTGGAGATTCCCCACCTCGCCGCCCGCGCCACCAATGAAGTGTCTTCCGGCGAAGCGCGCCGCATCCTCATGGCCCGCGCTCTGGTGCACGACCCGCGGACGCTCATTCTCGACGAGCCGTCCACCAGCCTGGACCTTCGCGCGACGTACGAGCTTCGCGAACTCCTGCGCAAACTCACGCGCGGCGGCATCGGCATCGTCATGGTGACGCATCATCTGCCGGATATCATCCCCGAGATGCGCCGCGTCATTACCATCCGCGACGGCCGCATCCACGGCGATGGTCCCAAGGAGGAAGCCTTAACATCGAGCGCCCTTACGGAGCTCTACGGCATCCCCGTGGAAGTCGTGGTCCGCGACGGCTACTACCACGTGTTCTAGCCGCGGCGCGGAATCACTTCACCGCCAGCCAGGCCAGAAACAGCCCGTCCGGCGCCACGTCTTCCCAGTACGAGATATAGCGGCTGGATACTTCCCGGCAGTGCCTCCGCAGCAGGCCTTCCAGCTCTTCGCGGCCGAACCACCGCTCCCATTCCGGAGTGGCCAGCTTTCCCCACTGCGCCGCGTTCTTGTCGACGATCGCGATCCGCCCGCCGCGCTTCACCACGCGGCAGATCTCCGCCACGGCCCGTTCAATCTCCACGGCATGTTCCAGGGACTCGGTGGCGTAGAGGCCGTCAAAGAACCCGTCTTCAAAAGGCATGTCGGTCATGGACCCGGCGTGCGTGCGCAATTCCGCCGGAGCGTGACGCAGCATGGCCTCGGAAATGTCCAGCCCCCACAGCTCGGCCGCCGGCTCCTGCTGCAGGAATACGCGCGCAAAGCGGCCCTTGCCGCAGCCGGCGTCCAGCACCCGTCTGCCCGCCAGCGGGCCCAGGTGTTCCCGAATCAGCTTGAGGTGGTAAATGCGCGGATCTATGGTGGCGGGGAAATGCTCTTCGTCCGCGGCGGATTCGTCGAACGAAGCTTGAATCCGCGCCCGAAGCTGCGGCGTGAGCTCCTGGGCAGGCGGCGCCTGCCCAGGCTTGTCGCGGCGGAATAAGGAACGGCAGACGTCCGCAATCGTGCGTCTGCTCATGCCGGTCTACGCTTTGGTGAGAAACACGGGCAATCCCAGCTTGCCGTTGTATGTCGGCCGGTAGCGCTCCGTGTTGTACTGCGTTGCGATATCCACCCGCCGCGGTCCCAGCTTCGGATCGGGAATCCCCGCCAGCGCGTAGCATCCGTTGTTGATGGCCGTCATCAAGCCGTGCTTGCCGTCCTTGATGGCGTCCATGGCCATGCCGGCGAACGTGGTGGCCACCATCCGGTCCACGAAGTCCGGGCTGCCGGAGCGCAGGTCGTAGGTCAGGTCGCTGACAATCGTCTCTTCGCCCGTCGCGGACTTGATCTCATTGCTCAGATCCTCGGCCACGCTCATCTTCTTGCGGTGTCCGAAGGCGTCCGCGTCGCCGTACTCCTTCACCTGGTAGCCTTCCCATTCCGCGCCCTCGGAAAGAATCGCCAGCGCGTAGTTGCTGGGGTTGTGCTTCTTGTCCTCCACCAGGAACCCGATCAGCTTCTGCAAGTCCACCTTGAATTCCGGAATGCAGCAGCGGACGGACGTGACGTAGGCCGTGTAAAGCGCCGTGTACCCCGCATCGCGGCCGAACACGCGGAACAGCCCGATGCGCTCGTGAGACCCCACCGTGGTGCGCTGCCGCTCAATGGCGTCCATGGCGCGCGTGATGGCGGTGGAGAACCCGATGCAGTACTCGGTGTTCCGTACGTCGTTGTCCATGGTCTTGGGCACGGCGACCACCTTCATGCCCTGCCGGTCCAACTCGGCCGCGTAGCTCAGCGTATCGTCGCCGCCGATGGGCACCAGGTAATCCAATCCCAGTGTTTCAATGTTCTTCAGAACAGCCTTGCTGGCGTCGTAGGTGAGGGAGGTGACGCCCTTCTTGGTGGTTTCCTTCGCCGGGAAATCCTGGCCGGACAACGCCGGCGGAATCTTCTTCATCTTGGAAGGGTTGGTGCGGGAACTGTGCAGCCAGGTGCCCCCCGTCCGGTCGATGCTGCGCGTGTTCTCGCGGTTCAGCGGCACCACGTAGCGGGCGCGGCTGGCGGGATCTTCCAGGTTGACATGCGTCAGGCCTTCCCAACCGCGGCGAATTCCAATGACCTCGCAGCCCAGCTCGCTGCTCCGGTAGACCACCGTCTTGATCACGGAATTCAGACCGGGCACGTCGCCGCCGCCGGTGAGAATGCCGATGCGCTTTACTGCCATGAATGCTCCTTCAGTATATGGAGTGTGAGACGCCGGAAAACCTTATTATAGCGGGCGGCGGCGCGGCGCTCTTCCGCGGCGAACTCGGCGCGAACCCCGCGAATTTCCCGGCATTCCAGCATGGAAAACGAGGCCGGCTCGTCTCCTGGAGGAGGCGGGACCGGCCGCCGTGTTCTCTCGGGTCCGCCCGTCTCGATGTACGGCTGTCTTACTGTCCGGAAGTCGGCAGCATGCCGGCCAGGAACATGGGGAGCCACTGGTTGCTCCCGCGGTCGCTGCGCCGCAGCAGGCGGAACTGGACGGCTTGCCCCGCCGCCAGCGTCCCTTCAATGCGCGCTACATCCGCGCGCGAACTCACTTCCTGCCGGTTGATGGACAGAATCACGTCGTCTGGAAGCAGGCCAACCTCTTCGGCGAACGAGTTCGGCTGCACGGAGATCACCTGGATGCCGCCGCTTTGCTTGATGCCGAGCTGCGTGCGCTTCTGGTCCGTGATGTTTTGAAGCGTCATGCCGAACTTGGCGGAAGTGGTCTGCCCCTCGGGAGTCTTGGTGGCGTTCGGCTGCGACGAGCCGGCGCCGAAGCGGTCCGCGAACACCTGCGTCAGGTCGCCTACGGTTACTTTGTAGTCGCTGCGCTTGCCGTCGCGAATCACTCCCAGCGTTACCACCGTGCCGATGGGCGTATTCACGATGTGATTCACGAGGTCGGTGCCGTCGTGAATCGACCGGCCGTCAATCGAGACAATCACGTCCCCGGCTTCAATGCCTGCCTTCTCCGACGGTCCGCCGCTCTGCACGCTTTCCACGAAAACTCCCTCGGAAACGTGCGCCACCGCTAGGTTCGCCTGGCTCTGGCTTTCATCGCTCGGATACGTCACGCCAATGGAGCCGCGCGTCACCTTGCCGTTCTTAATAATCTGGTTGTACACGCCCGCAGCCGTATTGATGGGCAGCGCGAAGCCAATGCCCTGGTAGCCGCGCGAGGTGGAAGCGATGGCCGTGTTGATGCCGATCACTTCCCCGCGGATGTTCAGCAGCGGACCGCCGCTATTGCCCGGATTAATCGCCGCGTCCGTCTGGAGAAAATGCTGGTACTGATGCTCCGGGTCCAGGTCGCGGCCCGTGGCGCTGATGATGCCCGCCGTCACCGTATTTTGGAAATCGAAGGGAGACCCGATGGCGACGGCCCAATCGCCCACGTGCACGCCGTCCGAGTTGCCGATCTTCGCCGGCACCAGATCCGCCTTGCCGATCACGTGAATCACCGCCAGGTCGGTCTGGTCGTCCACTCCCACCACCTTGGCGTCGTAGGATTGCGAATCGCCGGTGAATTTCACCTTGATGCTGTCGGCCTTATCCACTACGTGGTTGTTCGTCAGCACGTAGCCCGCGCGATCCACCACCACGCCGGAGCCCAGCGCTTCGCCGCCCTGCGCGCCCGGCATGTCCGGCGTATCGCCGCCGAAGGGATTGCCGAAGAACTGGAAGAACTGCTCGAACCCGTTGCCGCTGTCGCCCTGGTCGCCCTCATCGCCCTGTGGCGGGGCCTGCGCGCCGCGGCGGCGCCGCGTCTGCGCGGGCGCCTGCGGCAGATACTTCACCGTGATGTGCACCACCGACGGTTCCACCTGCTTGGCGATCTGCGAGAACTGCGTGGACAGCTCCACCGGGTTGGGAATCACCAGCGGCGTGGCGCCCGGCGCCGCTTGACCGCCCCGCGCGGCCCTCACGCCGAAGCCCGTGCTAACCAGCGTGCCGATCACAATGCCGACGCACAACGTTAGCGCCAGCAGGGTGACGGTAAGCAGCTTCTCGGTACGGAATTTTTCTGGGATGCTCATGACCTTTTACTCTTTACTCTCTCGATCTGGTTTCGCGGCCTGCGGCCGTCACCGGCTCTCTCTTCAGGATGGATGCTGCGCCGGAAGCGCCGGTTTCAGCTCCACCAGCAGCACGCCACCTAGGATCAGGACCGCGCCGGCCGCCGCCACTCGCGATAACCCTTCCCCCGTCAGTACGAACGACGTGATCCATGCGAAGACCGGTTCCAACATAAAGATCAGTCCGGTTCGCGCCGCCGTGGTGTATTGTTGCGCCCATGCTTGGATCGTAAACGCCAGCGCCGTGGCCAGCAGGCCTGTAATCAGTATGGCGCCGATTGCCGCGGGCCGCCAAAGCGCCCGCGCCGGTTCCACCCACCAGCAGAGCGCCAGCCCCAGCGCCGCGGCCGTTCCCACCTGCGTCATGGCCAAAGTCTCAAAGCTGATCCTCTCCGCGAAATGGCCCAGCGTCACAATGTGCGCCGCGTAGGCAATGGCGCAGAGTACCGTCAGAAGGTCGCCAGGATTCACGCGGAACGTCATCCCCTCAATGGTCATGAGGGCCAGGCCGGCCGTGGCCACCGCCAGGCCGCATACCTCCCTTAGGCGGGGTCTTGTACGATAGACGAGCGCCGCCACCAAAGGTACCAAAACAGCCGAAAGGCCGGTGATGAAGGCGGATTTCGGCGCGGAGGTCAGCCGCAGCCCCAGCGTCTGGAAGGCGTAGCCTAGAAATAGCAAGAGGCCCACCAGTACTCCGGCGTACCACGGCCCGCCGCCGGAGCGGCCCGGCCGAGCTCTGTGGCGCCGGCGGTTGCGCGCGCGCTTGACGGAGAAGATGGCCAGCAGCGCCAGAGTGGCCAGTGAGAATCGCAGCGCCAGGAACAGGATGGGTGAAATGTCCGCCAGCGCGGACTTCACCATCACAAACGTCGCTCCCCAAACCAGGGTGTTCCACGCCAGAGCCGCTTCGGCTTTGCGGCGCTTCACGGGCCCTCGGGATGGCGCATGAGCAGGAGCAAGATCAACAGAATTCGCTTGAGCCCCAGGTCCCGCCCCTCGGGCCGGAACCATTCCTGCGGCGTGTGTGCGCCGCCGCCGGCGCCGCCGCCGCCAATCGAAATGGCCGGGATGCCCAGCGAAAGCGGCAGGTTCGCGTCCGTCGAGGAGCAGTTCAGGCGGGAGCGAATGCCCAGGTGCGCGTCCACCGCCCGCGCGTAGCTCAGGATTGCCGCGTCCTCCGGCAGCGCCGCCGCCGGCCGCGATCCGATCTCCCGCAGCCGCCGCGAAACCTTGCCCCCGGTGGCGCGCTGGTTCTCCAGATCGCGGGCGCGGTCCACCGCGGCGGAGAGCAATTGCACCAGCTCCTCCAGCCGCTCATTGCTTTCCGACCGCAGGTCCACCTTCGCAATCGCGGCGTTCGGAATGGCGTTTACGCTCGATCCACCTTCTATCAGCCCTACGTTCAGGGACGATCTCGGCTCGCCTTCCAGGCGCGTCTCCGCGAACAGCGCCACCGCGCGGCACAGCGCGTGAAGCGGGTTGCCAATGCCGTAGTCGCTCCAGCTATGCCCGCCCGGCCCGGTAAAAGCCACTTCAAAGCGGCGGCTGCCCAGGCCGCGGTTGGTGATGTGCGAAGTGTCCGCGCCATCCACCACCAGAAACGCCTCAATCTCCTTGGCCAGCCCCGAGTCCTTGGCCAGCCGGCGCATCCCGCGCAGATTTCCCTCGCCCTCTTCACCCGTGTTCGCCGCCAGCACCAGGCCGCGCCGCAATTCCGGGCGAACCGCGCAGGCCTTCCACGCGCGCGCCACGGCCAGCAAGGCCGCCAGTCCCGCGCCGTTATCGGAAACGCCCGGCCCGGTGAGGCGGCCGTCGGCTTCCACCGCGATATCGTCCGGGGTGCGCGGCGCGAGCACCGTATCCAGGTGCGCCGTCAGCGCAACGTACGGCGGCCGGCCCTCAATGGCGATGGCGTTGCCCGCCCGGTCTATCGAAGCCTCCCACCCCGCCGCTTTGAACTCCTGCGCGAACCACGTGGCGCGCTCGGCTTCCAGGAAGGTCAGCGAGGGAATCCGGCACAGGCGCAAATGAGCGTCGTTTACCCAATGCTTCTCGCGCGTGAACCACTGCAGGCATTCGCGCACGCCGCGGTGTTCCAGCAATTCGCCCAGTCCAGCCGCGGCCGGAGTGCTTTGGGTAGCCATTCCTCATGAGTGTAACAGTGACGCGCGCCACGCGCGTTAGGGCCTTCCTGGATAGCGGACTTGGGCAAGAGCCCTCCGGATCGCGTGCTTTTTCCAAAGCCCCGCGCGGCCGTCAAACCCTTGCAGCCAAATCCGATACGAACGTTCCCCGCTCTCCGGCGGCTCCCCGGCCGCCGGCCTGAAAAAGTCCGGTGACGGGAGTGTCCGGAAAATGTTTCGTTGATCCTAAAGGGTTTATCGTCCACCCCCGGCCGAATAGCCTGTGCGGGCCCGCTACTATTTGTTCGTGGAAAGAATAAAGGGTGCGGATCGAGCCTGCGGCGTCGCGGCGGCCACCATGGCGCACGAGCTGAACAGCGAACTGACGGTGATTCTCAACTGCGTGGCCTGCGTTGCCCACGCCCTGGGGCCGGATCATCCGGCACGCGCGGCGCTTGTGGAGTTGTTCCACTCCGTGCAGCGCTGCGCGATCATGAGTTCCGCCGTCCAGAACTTCGCGGCGCGCCACGGCTACGCTCCGGCGCGGGCGTCCTTAGCCGTTCTGGCCGATCGTTGACCCTGCCCTTTCCGCATACCAGCCAGGAGAAAAGATGCCGATTCATCGAACCTATGGGTGGGTACCGGACCTGCCCGACCATCGCGACCATTTGTATGCGGCCGCGCCCGCGGTGCTGGCCCAGTTGCCGCCCAGCACGGACCTGAGGCCGCAGTGCTCTCCGGTTTATGATCAAGGCCAACTCAGCAGTTGCACCGCCAACGCCATTGCCGGCGCCATTGAATTCGACCAGCGCAAGCAGCGCGCCAAGGCCTTCATGCCCTCGCGCCTGTTCATCTATTTCAACGAGCGCGCGCAGGAAGGCGACCCGGCTTCCGACAGCGGCGCAGCCATCCGCGACGGCGTCAAGTCCATCGCCAGCCAGGGCGTCTGCCCCGAATCCGAGTGGCCCTACGACGCCTCCAAGTTCGCCGACAAGCCTTCGGACGCCTGCTACGCCGACGCCGCCAATTGCCGCGCCGTCAGCTACCAGCGCCTGGTTTCGCGCAACCTGAACCAGTTGAAGGGCTGCCTGGCCTCCGGCTATCCCTTCGTATTCGGCTTCACCGTCTACGATGCCTTTGAAAGCGACGCCGTGGCCAAGACCGGCGTCCTCAACCTGCCCGCCTCCACCGAACAGATGCAGGGCGGCCACGCCGTCATGGCCGTCGGCTATGACGATGCCACCCAGCGCTTCACCGTGCGCAACTCCTGGGGCCCGGATTGGGGAATGGCCGGCTATTTCACCATGCCCTACGCCTACCTTGTCAACCCCAACCTCGCGGACGATTTTTGGGTCGTGCGCCTGCTCCAGGAATCGTAATTCCAAAGCGCGCCGCGGGGAATAGGCGGGCGTTCCGCACCGGAAGCCCGCCGGCGCCCTCGCGCCGTCCGCCATCTTCGTGGTGTACCATCGCAACATAAGGAGGGGAAGATGGCTGCCATCAGGTTTTCCGTCAATGGCGAGCCCCAGAGCGTGGACGTCCAGCCGGACATGCCCCTGCTCTGGGTCCTGCGCGATACTCTCGGCCTCACCGGAACGAAATTCGGCTGCGGGATGGCCATGTGCGGCGCTTGCACGGTCCACATCGAGGGAGAAGCCGCGCGCTCCTGCGTCACGCCTGTCTCAAGCGTGGCGGGCAAGAAAATCACCACCGTGGAAGGTCTCTCGCCGGATCTCTCCCACGCCGTGCAGCGCGCCTGGATTGAGGCTGATGTCCCCCAGTGCGGCTATTGCCAGTCCGGCCAGTTGATGGCCGCCGCGGCGCTACTGGCCCGGAAGCCGCGTCCCACGGACGCCGATATCGACGAAGCTCTCTCCGGCAACATCTGCCGCTGCGGCACATATTCTGGCATTCGCCGCGCCATTCACCTGGCGGCCGCGGGACCCGCCCTGAGCGCCCAGGGAGGTAAGGCATGAGCGCGCCGGCTCTGGTGAATCGCCGCGATTTCTTCCGCTCCGGCGGCGCGGGCCTCGCCGGCTTGGTGGTGGCCTTCGCGATCCCGGAGCGCAACAAGCTCCAGGCGCAATGGGGCGCCGCGCCACGCGCCGCCAATCCCAACGCGTACATTCACATCGCACCGGATGAGAGCGTCACCTTCGTCATCACCAAGGCCGAAATGGGGCAGGGGACCGTCACCTCGCTCTCCATGCTTCTGGCCGAGGAGCTCGATTGCGATTGGAAGAAGGTCCGCACGGAGTTCGCGCCCGTGGATCCCGCGCTCTACGGCCAGCAGGGCGTGTTCGGCAGCAACAGCATCCGCAGTTGCTACGGGCCTCTGCGCCAAGCCGGCGCCACGGCGCGCGCCATGCTTGTGCAGGCCGCGGCCAAGAAATGGGGCGTGGATTCCTCCACGCTGCGCACCGACAATGGGTATGTGCTGAGTGCCGCCGGCGCCCGCCTGAGCTATGGCAGCCTCGCGGAAGCGGCCGGTCAGCTTCCCGTTCCCGCATCCGCTCCGCTGAAGGACCCCAAGCAATACAAGATCATCGGAACTTCCGTCAAACGCCTGGATACGCCCTCCAAGGTGAATGGCCAGGCCCAGTTCGGCATCGATGCCCGCCTGCCCGGCATGCTGTATGCCGCCGTGGCGCGCTGTCCGGTGTTCGGCGGCAAGGTGGCGAGCTTTGACGCCGCCAAGGCCAAGGCAGTCCCCGGCGTGAAAAGCGTCATGCAAATCGGCGATGGCGTAGCCGTGGTGGCGGATAGCACCTGGTCCGCGTTTCGCGGCCGTGACGCCCTGGAGGTCCGCTGGGACGAAGGCGCCAACGCCGCCCAAAACAGCGCGGCCATCGGCAAGCTGTTCGCTTCGCTTCTCGCGCAGCCCGGCGCCGTGGCCAAGCAGGCTGGAGACGCCGCTCAAGCCCTGGCTTCGGCTCACCGGAAAATCGAGGCGGTCTATGAGGCCCCCTACCTTTCCCACGCCTCCATGGAGCCGCTCAATTGCACCGCCGTGGTAACGCCGGATTCCTGCGAGATCTGGGCCTCCACCCAGCAGCAGGGTGGCTCGCGCGACGCCGCGGCCCGCGCCTCCGGCCTGCCCGCGGAGAAGGTCAAGGTAAATACGCTCTACATGGGCGGCGGCTTCGGCCGGCGCACCAACGTGGATTACGTCAGCGAGACCGTGGAAATCGCCAAGAACCTCAAAGCCCCGGTGAAGCTCACCTGGAGCCGCGAGGATGACATGCGCCACGATGTCTACCGTCCCGCGGCCCGCGCGAAATTCGAGGGCGCGCTGGATGCCGATGGCTGGCCCCTGGCGCTCACCGCGCGCGTCGCCTGCCCCTCCTTCTTCGGCGGCGGAGGCGGCGTGGACCGCATGGCCATGGAGGGCCTGGACGACCTGGAGTACGCTATTCCCAACGTCCTGATGGACTTCCACCGCGCCGATGCCGGCATCCCCACTTACTTCTGGCGCTCGGTCGGCTATTCGCAAAACACGTTCTTCGGCGAGAGCTTCCTGGATGAACTGGCCGCGGCCGGCGGCAAGGATCCCGTGGAGTTTCGCCGCCGCCTGCTGGCGCATTCCCCGCGCCTGCTCGGCGTGCTGAATCTCGCCGCGGAAAAGGCCGCTTGGGGCAAGCCGCCGGCTGGCCGCAACCAGGGCGTCGCGCTTGTCAACAACGTCGGCAGCTACAACGCGCAGATCGCCGAAGTCTCCGTGAGCGGCGGCAGGCTGCGCGTCCACCGCGTCGTGTGCGCCGTGGATTGCGGGCGCGTCGTCAACCCCGCCATTATCCGCCAGCAGATCGAGGGCGGCATTGTCTTCGGCCTCTCGGCGGCGCTCAAGGGCGAAATCACCATTGACCGCGGCCGCGTGGTGCAAGGCAACTTCGATGAGTACGACGTGCTCCGCATCGATGAGATGCCCCAAGTGGATGTCTACATCGTGCCCTCCGAAGCCAATCCCGGCGGCATTGGGGAAGCCTCGGTTCCGGCCATCGCGCCGGCTGTCGCCAACGCCATTTTCAAGGCCACCGGCAAGCGCATCCGCAAGCTGCCCGTCAAGCTGGAAGACCTGGCCTAGTAGAACCGTGCGGCCCGGCCGCGGCGAAGCCCCAATCGGGAAGGCTGCCGCCGCGGATGCGCGCCGGCCACGCGCCGGCTTAGTACTCGAACAAATCCGGGAAAACCATCCGCAGCTTCGCCAGCTTCGGCAAGTCGTTCTTCACTACATACTCAGCCCCGGGGTTGTGCCACACGTAGTCCTGCTGATCCTCGCCCACCGGATAGAACGCCGCGAAGGGAGTCATCTGAGTGACTATCGAAAAAGGAAAAGACTTCGCCGCGTCAATCTGCCGGATATAAGACTCGGCCACGCGCTTCTGCGCGTCACTCTGGTAGAAGATCGCGGAACGATACTCCGAGCCGATGTCCGGGCCTTGCCGGTTGACTTCCGTGGGGTCATGCGCCACCGCGAAGAAGACTTCCAGCAGGACCCCATACGAGACGCGTCCCGGATCGTACACGATCCGCACCGCCTCGGCGTGTCCCTTGCCGCCATCCTTGGGAACCTTGCCGGTCTTGGGATCGGCCGCCGCTCCGGCGTACCCCGCCGTCACCGAAATCACGCCGCGAACTTTCTCAAAGACGGCCTGCATGCCCCAATAGCATCCGCCTGCCAGCACGGCTTCCGCGCGCGTTTCTCCCGGCGCCGCCGCCAAATCCACCGCCGGCCGCGGAATCCCGCCGGAGAAAGCGCAAAACGCGAACAGGCCCAGCAGCCCCAGTACCTTCATGGCGTATGCCCCGAAACACCCACTATACGCTCTTTCACATTGGCGCGGCGCCGCCAAGGACAGAGGCTAGCAGAGGTGTGGCCCGTCCCCGGCAAGACCGCGCCAATCCCAAGTTACCTTTAGCTGACGACTGACGACTGATGACTATTACTTACTCATACCTCAACGCGTCAATCGGATTGATCCGCGCCGCCTTCAGGGCCGGATAAATCCCGAACACCACACCCACGAACACCGACACGCCAAACGCAATCAGCACGGAGCTGGGAGTCACAATCGTCTTCCATTGAGCCGTGCGCGCAATCAGCCACGCCAGAAAGTAGCCGAACGCAATCCCCAGCGATCCTCCGCCCACGGAAATCACCACGGACTCGGTGAGGAACTGCCGCACAATATCGCGCCGCCGCGCCCCAATTGAGCGGCGTATGCCGATCTCCTTGGTCCGCTCCATCACCGTGGCCAGCACAATATTCATGATGCCGATGCCGCCCACCAGCAGGGAAATCGCGGCAATCGCCACCATCACGTACGTAAAAATGGTCTGCTGCTGCTTCTGCTGCGCCAGCAGCGCCGCCGGAATGGTCACCACGAAATCCTCCACGCCATGGTGCGTGGAGTTCAGGACCGAAGTGACAATCTTGGCCGCCTGTATGCTGTCGGCGTCCGCGCTCAGGCGGATCTCCACGCCGTCCAGATCGTCGCGCATGGAGCTCATCCGGTCCCAGAAGCGGTATTGAAAGGTGTTCAGCGGTATGAAGATGATGTTGTTCGGGTCCAGCATGGAGCCGCCGGAACTTTGCGCGCCGGAGACGATCTGCGCTTTCAGCACGCCTACCACTTCCAGCCACGTTTCATTCACCTTCACGAACTTGCCCAGCGCCGGCGCATAGCCCAGCATGTTCACCTTGGCGGTCTCTCCCAGCACGCAGACCGCGCCGCTGGAGGCGTCGTCGGATTCGTCGAAGAATTGGCCTTCCGCCAGGTGCAGGCTATGGATCAGGCTGTAAGAGGGCGTTACACCGTACAACTCCGGCAGATCGCCCGTGGGCTTGGGCAGCACGGACGCCGGGTGCAGCGTCTTGCGCGGAGAGACTGCTTCAATGGTCTCCACGTTCGCCCGCAGAATGCGCACGTCGCGGTCATTCAGCCCCTGTGAAGATTTGCGCCGCTGCTGGAACTCATCCTGGCTCATGGTGGGCCGCGAATCCACCAGCACGTTCCGCACGCCCAGTTGCTCAATGAACCGCAGCGATTCCTCGCGGGCTCCGGCGCCGATGGCCAGCATGCCGATCACCGAGCCCACGCCGAACACAATCCCCAGGGCCGTTAGCATGGTGCGCGTCTTCTGCGCACGCAAATTCGAGAGAGCCTGCGATAGATCGGAGAACAGCATCATGGGCGCCACCCGCCGCGCCGCTCCACGCGCGGCCCGTGCTCTTGCCGGTAGCTCCCGGCCAGGCAAGTCCCCGGCCGCCGGCGGAAATCGAAAAGCGAAACGCTCTTCCTCATTTGCCTAGCGCCTTGGCCGCGTTCTGTTGTTGCGGAGCGGCTTTCTTCTGCTCGCTCGGGTTGGAGAGCGCCACCACATCGCCCTCTTTCAGGCCCGTGAGCGCCGCCTGGCTTTCGCTGCGGTCCACCAGCGTCACGTCCCGGGCCGTGAATCCGTTGGCCGCGCTCAGATACACGAACGGGTGTCCGTCCTTCTCAAACAGCGCCTGCGAGGGCACCCACAATACGTTGTCCAGCTTGCCGGCGGTAATGATGAGTTTCGAAGACATGCCCGGCCGGAGTTCGGGGCTGGCGTTATCGAGCGAGATGTGACAATCGAAAGTCCGGTTCCACGCCTGCCCGCTGGTATTGCCCAGGCTCTTCACGCGCCCGGAGAACGACTTGCCCGCCAGCGCCACTACCGCCACCTGCACGGCCTGACCCACTTCCAGATGCCCGCGGTCCAGCTCGGAAATCTGTGCGCCCACTTCCCAACTGTTCATGTCCGGAATCGTGGCCATCAGCATGCCAGGCCGCACGGTATCTCCAATCTGAATCGGTGGGATGGTCATCCCCATGGTCAGTACAAACTGGTTGAAGGTGTTCTGGGCGACGCTCACATAGCCGCCCGTCTTGGCCTTCAGCGTCATATTTTCGATATTCCGCTTCGCCAGGTCCGCGGAGACCTGCGCCCGCGCCTGGTTCGCCTTCTGAATCGCCAGCGAGGCGTCCGAGCTTTTCTTCTGGTTGACCTGGTCCTGCTTGGCTTGCTTCAAATGATTCTGCGCCGCTTCGAGCGCAATCTCATGCAGCCGCACGGTCAGCGCGGCGTCCACGTCGCGGCTGCGAAGGTCCTGCTGCGCCACATCCACGGCCGTTTGCGCGGAAGCCACCGCGTAGGCGTTCTCCTCATCGGTGGCCTCGTTAGTGGCCTGCGTCTGCGCCAGGTTCTCGTTGGCCTCCGCCAGGTCGTATTGCGCTTCCTTGAGGTTGTACTCCTGCTGCGTGGTATCGAACTGCGCCACCACGTCACCGGGATCCACCAGCTCCCCCGGCTGGCGGAGGAATGTGACGTTCAGCGTGTCCTGCGCCACCGTGGGCGCCGTCAGAGTTTCGGCGTTGGTCCCCTGAAGCGCCCCGTTAGCCGATACCGTGATGAGCACCGAACCGCG
>Ga0335069_10005450_pt1 | contig 18723 bp, 15 predicted proteins | sample Lox_Sample_11_FD_206714 | JGI IMG/M metagenome (GOLD analysis project Ga0335069, IMG submission 206714) | Soil microbial communities from Loxahatchee National Wildlife Refuge, Florida, United States - Lox_Sample_1.1 | ecosystem: Environmental > Terrestrial > Soil > Wetlands | place: USA... | reverse complement strand
TCTCCCAGCAGCAAATGGAACCCGGGCGCAAAGTCCACGTCCAGCCGCCCGTAATTGCGGAAGTCCCGAAGCCGTAGATGGGCCAGATGCACAGGACCCCATTTGCCACAAACGGGCCGGGAAGGACACTCAAAGTTCAAGCCGCGCTATCCACGCCATAGTGTCTCATTTCTAGACAGCGCTCCCCCCTCAACTCCCGCGCCGCCCCGCCACTTTCTCCCTGGTCCCTCCCTATACTCCCCGTAGTCTCTCCGTAGCACCTCTCATAAATTATGAGAGGTGCTACGGAGAGATTACGGAGGGGCGATGGAGATACTCTGGAGATATCCGCGCAATGTGCCCGCTGGAGCACCCGTCGGCTCCGGGAGCCCAGAGCGGCGGGCCTTTCCTGTCATTCCTGCCCTTTTTCGTACGCCAGGCAAGCAAATTCCTTCGCGTTATCTGAGGATTTGTATTAACATCGATTAGATGTCATTTCAGGACCAATCGCTCAAGCGCAAGGCGATGGCGGTGATGATGCTGACGGCGGTCGCGGTCCTGGTTCTGAGCGCGGTGGCGTACACTGTCCAGGACCTGATCTCCTACCGGCAGCACTTGGCGCAGAGTCTGTCCGGGACGGCGGCGGTCCTGGCAGACAACAGTGTGGCGCCGCTGGCCCTCAAGGACCGGGCGGCGGCGAGCAATTGCCTGGCCTCGTTGCGCGCCGACCCGCGCGTCGTGGCCGCCGCCATTTACGACAGCCGGGGCAGAGTCTTTGCCCGCTACCCGGCCCAGGGGCCGGCCGTGGATGTCCCCCCTTCACCCGGAGCCCCGGGCTACCGGTTCCAGGACGGCCACCTGATTCTCTTCGAACCGGTCGAAGAGAACCACCAGGACCTCGGCACGTTTTACCTGAAGTCGGGCCATTATCCGATTGTCGCCCGGCTGCGGCTCTTCGGCGGAGTGGTGCTGCTGGTATTCCTCGGCTCAATGGGGGTAGCCCTGGTTATCGCCAATGCCTTGCAGCGCCGGATTACACAGCCCGTGCTCGCCCTGGCCGAGACGGCGAAGCACGTTTCCGAGCGGAAAGATTACTCCCTGCGCGCGGCCCAAGCAGGGGGCGACGAGATCGGCGTCCTGACGAACGCCTTCAACCGGATGCTCTCGCGCATCGAAGAGCAGACGGAAACCCTGGGCCGCAACGAGAAGGTCCTGTCGTTCATGGCGGCGATCGTCCAGTCCTCCGATGATGCCATCATTGGCAAGGACCTCGAGGGGAACGTCGTAAGCTGGAACGCCGCTGCCGAGCGGATGTTCGGCTATACGGCCCGGGAGATCATCGGCCAGTCCATCACCCGCCTGGTCGCGCCCGACCGGCCTGACGAGGAAGAGCACATTCTCGAAGAAGCCCAGCAGGGCCGCACCCGGCATTACGAGACGATGCGGCGCCGCAAGGACGGGAGCCTCATCGCCGTCTCGCTCGTGGTCTCGCCGATTAAGAGCAGCTCGGGGCAGATCGTCGGCATCTCGTCGATTGTCCGCGACCTTACGGAGCAGAAGCTAACCGACTTTGAACTGCAGGAAAGCCGTGCCGGCCTGGCCGCCATTATCGGCTCAGCGATGGACGCCATTATCAGCATGGATGCGGACCAGCGGATCACCGTCTTCAACCAAGCGGCCGAGAGGATGTTCGGCTGCCCGGCGTCCGAAGCGCTGGGCCAGCCGTTGGACCGCTTCATCCCGGAGCGCTACCGGCAGATGCACCGCCGGCACGTCGAGGGCTTCGGGCGCACGGGCGTCACGGCGCGCAGCATGGGCGCCTTTCAGCCGCTGTCGGGCCTGCGGGCCGACGGCGAGGAATTCCCCATCGAGGCTTCCATCTCCCACATCGAACTCGGCACCCAGAAGGTCTTTACCGTCATCCTGCGCGACATTACCGAACGCAAGCGCACCGAAGATCACGTGCGGCGCCTCAACGCGGAACTGGAGCAGCGCGTCGAGCAGCGCACGCAGGAGTTGACCGCCGCGAATAAGGAGCTCGAGTCGTTCACCTATTCGGTCGCCCACGACCTGCGCGCCCCGTTGCGGCACCTGGACGCCTTCTCGCGCATCCTGCAGGAGGACTTCAGCGCCGACCTGCCGCCCGACGCCCAGCATTACCTCAACAGCATCCGCGCCAGCACTAGCCGAATGAGCGAGCTGGTGGACGACCTGCTCAACCTGGCGCGGGTGGGCCGCCAGGAGCTGAAGCGCCTGCGCACGCCGCTGGGGGACCTGGTGCAGGAAGTGGTGGCTGACCTCAAGCCCGAGACCGAGGGCCGCGCCATTGAGTGGCGCATCCAGCCACTGCCGTCGCTCGAATGCGACTCCGGCCTGATGAAGCAGGTCTTTGCCAACCTCTTGGGCAATTCCGTCAAATACACCCGCCCGCGCCCGCAGGCCATTATCGAAGTCGGCTGCCAGAAGGTCAACGCTCACACCGCCGTGTTCGTCCGCGACAACGGCGTTGGCTTCAACATGAAGTATGCGGACAAGCTATTCGGCGTGTTCCAACGGTTCCACCGCGCCGAGGAGTTCGAGGGCACCGGCGTAGGCCTGGCGACGGTGGACCGGATCATCCGCAAGCATGGAGGCCACATCTGGGCCGAAGCGGCGGTGGACAAAGGGGCGACGTTCTACTTCACGTTGGACGGCCTGGAACAGCCGGCGGCGCAGGCCGCCGCCTGAGGGGATCCCAGAAGGCAACGAAACAAAGGGAACCACACGGGTTCTATGTAATATCCCATATGCTTTCCGGGCAAATCCATCTGTGAACGGCTATCTCAAGGCGGTGCGCGCGCCTGGCGGCCCCAACAGGCCGCGCGATCAGACGAACTTGCCCGGGTTGAGGATGCCGCGCGGGTCGAGCGCGTGCTTGATGGTGCGATGCAGCGCGCGGACATTCGGGGAAACGGCCAGCGGCCACCAGCGCTGCTTGGCGAGGCCGATGCCGTGCTCGCCGGTGATCGCCCCGCCCCAGGCCAGGACTTGCCTGAACAGCTCGTCCAGCGCGGCCTGGCTGCGGCGTTTGGCGCCGGGCTGGGTGAAGTCCACCATCACGTTGGTGTGGATGTTGCCGTCGCCAGCGTGGCCGAAGCAGGCGACCGCTAGGCCGTGCTTGCGCTGGAGGCGGGCGGCGAATTCGAACAGGTCTTCCAGCCGGCTGCGGGGCACCACGATGTCCTGGTTCAGCTTGGTCAGGCCGGTGTCGCGCAGGGCGTAGGAGAACTCGCGGCGGATTTGCCAGACCGCTTCGCACTGTTCGGCGCCCAGGCCGACCTCGACGAAGAGCGGCTTCTGCGCGGCCAGCAGGGCCTGGAGCTGGCGGATTTCGCCGCGGACCGAGCGAGGCTGGCCGTCCAGCTCGACGATCAGGTGGGCGCGGCAGCCGCGCAGCCGCTCGCTGCCGGTGCGTTTGAAGGCGGCGGCCAGCGTGAACGAATCGGCCAATTCCAGCGCGGCCGGCAGGAACCCGGCGGCGAGGATGGCCTGCAGCGAGCGGACGGCCGCGCGCATGGCGCCGAAGCCGACGGCCAGGCAGGCGCGGTAGGGCGGCAGCGGCAGCAGCTTCAGGGTGGCTTCGGTGACCACGCCCAGCAGCCCCTCGGAGCCGACGAACAGCCGGTGCAGCTCGAAGCCGGTCTTGTTCTTGTGCGTGCGGCCGCCCAGGCGCACCACCGTGCCGTCGGCGAGCACCACTTCCAGCCCGAGCACGTAGTCGCGCGTCACGCCGTACTTGAGGCAGCGCGGGCCGCCGGCATTGGTAATGATGTTGCCGCCAATAGAGTTGTCCGCGCGGCTGGCTGGGTCGGGCGGGTAGAACAGGCCGCGCTTTTCGACGGCCTCCTGGAGCTTCGCCGTATTGACGCCGGATTGCACGACAGCCACGAAGTCCGCCGGGTTGATCTCCTTGATGCGGTTCAAGCGCGCCAGTGAAAGCACAATGCCGCCGCGCACGGGCACGCACCCGCCAACATAACCGTGCCCGGCGCCGCGCGCGGTGACCGGGATGCGGTGCCGGTCGGCGAACCGCAGGGTCGCCGCCACTGACTCCGTGCTGCGCGGCAGGACAACGGCTTCCGGCAGGTGCGCGGCGAACCACTTGTCGCCGGCGTGTTCTTTGAGCACCGAAGCCTCGAAGCTGACTTCGCCGGCCGGCAGGATCCGCCTGAGCTGGGCCAGCAGCCGGGTTCTACTGCGGCTCATCTCCGGGCGTCTTGGCGGCCAGCAGTTCTTTGGCGTCGGCGGCCTCGGCATCCGGCACTTCCACCAGGATGCCGCCGGCGGCCAGCGCGTAGCCATCCATGCTCAAGGCCGAAAGCTCGTTCATGACCACCGCGTGGAAGCCGGCTGCCTCCAGCCGAGCCCGGACCAACTGGGCATCGGCAGGATTGAGGGCCCGATACACCGTAACGAGTTCCATACCAAAGCCTAACGCCGCGCCGAGCGAAAGCCAAGGCCCAAGGGGAATGCTGGGAGCCCGTCGCTGGCCAGTGTGGGCCGTTGGTTCCCCCGTAGACGTCCCGGTGTGTCTCCCATGGGGCCCGGACCACATGGGAGACACACGCGGCACTCAACGGGGACACCAGCCACCCACACCGGGCAGCGCCCGCGTGCTGTCTCGCGATGGGACACGCGATGGGGGCGGTATCTGGGGAATCCCGTATGACCGCCAAAGCGGGATCGCGAATAGCCGATAGCCGATAGCCAATAGCCAATCCGGCTATACGGCCTATAGCTAGCCCTGCCTGGCGACACGGGGCGGAGAACCGGTGCAGCTTGAGACGGATGCAATTTCCGATTGACGCAATCCGCGGGAGGTGTAGAAATGATAGCCTCTAAAACTGGTGTAGTCAGAAGATGGCCAGAAGCTTATACAGGAATAGCGGCAACGGGCGCTGCGGGCAGGCATCGAAGTACGACGCGAATCACACCGTGCTTTCGAAGACGTACGGCGCGCTGGCCGACCTGCGCCGCGAGCTGGGCGACTCGAACGCGGCAGTCAACGAGCGCGAGGAATTGCTTAAGAGCTTCGCCCAGTGCGGCGATTCTCAACGCGCCTGGCTGCTGCTGGAAGACTATTTCGAGAAGCTCTCGCTCAACCGGAAGGACTTTCCCAGCACGGAATGGTGGCCGCGGCTGCTGGCGGCCCAGGGCAAGGGGCGGCTGGAGGAGGTGGCGTTCCTGTTCCTGCGGGCCGGGCGGTCACTGCCAACCGAGCTGGCGCCTTACGGCAATCTCGACCGGTTCGCCCAGGCAGAGAAAGCAGCCCAGGAGCACCGGCTGGTGCAGCACCTGGAGACGTGGCTGTTTCCAGCGCGCCCGGCGCATTTCGCGTCGCCGCGGGTGTTTGTGCGCGCGCTGTGCCGGCCCGAGCCTGATCCCGGCCGCCCGGGCCTGTCGCGCCTGGCTGTCGAGCTGCACCTGCTGCGCCCGCGCACCGGCGAGAAGGTGAGAAAGCTGGGGGAGATCATTGATCTGACCACGCGGGCGGCGCACGAGCAGGAGCTGTTTCCTCCTGCCGATTGGGAATTCGTCCAGTGGCTGGCGCAGACGCAGGGCTCGCGCCGCAATGGCGAGGAGAAGCTGCTGCTGTCCGAGCTTGAGCTGCTGCACTGGCTGGCGCGCTGGGGCCACACCGGCAGGCTGGAACTCGCGGCGGACGAAGGGGCCTCCGAGGCGCTGGAATTTCGCGGCGAGCTTGCCGAGCTGTCCCCGCATCTGGAGAACGGCTCGAAGGAACTCGCCTTCACGCACCTATTGCGGGTGCCGGGCGGGAAGGCTTACCCGTTTAGAGAAGTAAAGTTCTTCAACCGCTACCCGCCGCTGGCGCTGGCGGGGCGGACATTCTACCTGCTGCGCAACGCCCCGCCGCCCGAGGTGCTCGAGCTGCTGATCACGCAGCCGGCCGTGCCGATGCGCAAGCTGAGCCACCGGCTGCTGCTGCACCTGCGCAAGACGCAGTCCGGCCACGGCGTGGATTGGGAGCAGCTCTGCGTGACCCATGCGGCCCGGCCACAGTTCGTCTTCGAGCTGCTGGACGAGACGGTGCGGCTGCGGCTGCTGGCGCGCAGCCGGCGCGACCAGAGCCTCTGGTTGTGGACCGGCCAGGAATGGAAGCCGCAGGAGCCCAAGAAGCCCCGGGCAGCCGGCAGCAAGCCCGAGCTGCTGGACGACCCGCGCCTGGAGCCCGCGGCGGAGTGGCTGCGCCGGCTGGACTGGTTCACCCCCGAGCCCGGCCTGTGGGTGGGCGACGCCAACGAAGCGTTCCTCGGGCAGCTCGCTCGCGCCTGGGCCGAGCGCCCCGCCGAAGCGGAGTATTTAGGAAACCCCGGCTTCTCCCGCCTGTTCCTGGCGCCGCGGCAGTTGCGGCCGAGGTTGGTAGTCAAAGGGAGCGGCATCGACTGGCTGGCCGTGTCCGCCGAGTGGGAGCAGGAAGGGCTCAAGCTTACGGTCGCCGACTTGCAGCGGCTTCAGACCGCCACGGGCCGCTTCATCAAGCTGCCGGATTCCGGGTGGGTCGAGCTGGACGCGGCCGCCGTCCAATCGGCGCACGAGGCGATGGCTGAACTGGGGGTGGACGGCCTGGCGCCAGTGGCCCAGCGCATCGGCCTGGAACAAGCGGCGCACCTGGACGAGGAGGGCCTGCAGCGCTTCAGCGACTCGCCGCAGGCCAAGGCTTTGCGCGAACGCCTTAAGAACTTCGAGGGCCTGCCCAAGATCGCCCTGCCTGCCGGCGTGCAGGCGGAGCTGCGGCCCTACCAGAAGGACGGCTTTGATTTCCTTTGCCACCTCACCCGGCTGCGGCTGGGGGGCATCCTCGCGGACGACATGGGCCTGGGCAAGACGGTGCAGACGCTCGCGTGGCTGGCCTGGCTCAAGGACCAGCACAAGAAAGACCCCAAGCCGGCGCTGGTTATCTGCCCCGCGTCGGTGCTGCACAACTGGCGGCGCGAAGCCAACCTCTTCACGCCCAGCCTGAAGGTGCTGGTCCTGGAAAGCGGCGCCGCCCGCCACAACCTGCGCAAACAGATTCCGCAACACGACCTCATCGTCACCAACTACGCCCTGCTGCGCCGCGACCTCGAAGAGCTCCAGAAGTTCGCGTTGCGCGCCCTGATCCTGGACGAGGCGCAGTTCATCAAGAACCCGGGTGCGCAGGTGACCCAGTCGGTCAAGCAGTTGCGGGCCGATCACCGCCTGGCGCTGACCGGCACCCCGCTCGAGAACCGCCTGCTCGACCTGTGGAGCATCGTGGATTTCGTCCAGCCCGGCTACCTCGGCAACCAGGACCAGTTCACGGAGACCTACGAGCCGCGCGGCGAGGACGCCGAATCCGCGCAGCGCATCGCCCGTCGCCGGCTTTCGGCCAAGCTGCGCCCGTTGCTGCTGCGCCGCCTCAAGCAGCACGTGGCCAAAGACCTGCCCGAGCGCATCGAGCAGCGGCAGGACTGCGAACTGAGCGAGGACCAGCGGAAGCTCTATCTCGCGGAGTTGCGCCGCAGCCGCGAGCAGGTCATGAAGACGATTGCCGAGAAGGGCCTGAACAAGAGCAAGATGCACGTGCTGGCGGCGCTGACCCGGCTGCGCCAGATCTGCTGCCATCCCAAGCTCGTGGGCAACGACGCTGCCTCAGGCAAGACCGAGACCCTATTCGAGTTGGTGGATGCGCTCGTCGCTGAGGGCCAGAAGGTGCTGCTGTTCAGTCAATTCGTGCAGATGCTCCAGTTGCTGGAGACCGAATGCCGGCAGCGCCAGATCACCACGCACATTCTTACCGGGCAGACCAAGGACCGGCAGCAGGTCGTGACCGCGTTCCAGAACGACCCAAAACCGGGCGTGTTCCTGCTGAGCCTGCGGGCCGCCGGCACCGGCCTAAACCTGACCACCGCCAGTTACGTGATCCTTTACGACCCGTGGTGGAACCCGGCCGTCGAGGCCCAGGCCATCGACCGCTCGCACCGGATTGGGCAGAGGCAGACCGTCAACGCCTACCGGCTGATCTCGCCCGGCACCGTCGAGGAGAAAATCTGGGAGCTGCAACAGCGCAAGGCCCAAACGATTGCGGACGTGCTCGGCGAGGAAGGCTTCGCGCGCAGCCTGTCCAAGGCGGACCTCGAGTACCTTTTCGCGGAAGACTGAGCGAATTCGCGAAAGGCATTGAGGTTACGCCGTCAGTGGCAACGGCCCCTGCGCCAGGCTGCGCAGGATCTCGCGGACGCGGTTCAACTCGCTGCCTTTGTGGCACACTTCCATCGCACCCAGCATCCGGCTCACCTCGTCCACGCAAGGATCCGGAGCATCGCTCAAGAGAATCACGGCGACCTCGGGCGCGGCTTGCTTGATGCACTGCATCACCTCGAAGCCGCTGCGATCGGGCAGGCAGACGGCCAGCAACACAACCTCGGGCCGATAGCGGAAGAACAAGTTCACGGCGTCGGCGCCGTTATCCGCCTCGCCGGCCAGGCATAGGCCCGGCTCCTGGGCCAATATGACTCGCAAGTGCGCCCGTAAGGGCAACGAGTCATCGGCCACGAGCACCGATAGCTTGCGGCGGGGGTGGGCCGTCATGGGTTTTTCGGGCTACTGTGCTGCCGAGCCGCTCAATCTTCCGCGCCCCAGTCCTGCTCGCCCAGCACACGCCAATCGCAAGCCTCCTGAGTATACGCTCGACTGTCCAGTTGCAGGCTGGGCGCCTCGCGCCGGCGCCCGAATAAGGGGCTGGCCGGGAAGTCGGGGGGGAAACGAGGAGCCAAGAGGGGAGGTTCGGCTCTGACTCGGATCTTCACCGGCCAGCAAATGTTCTTGAAGAGTATGGGTCTGACTATTTGCCGCCCCGTTCTAATCTTCATGATCCCATACTCCGGTGGATTGCACAAGGGCGCCAGAGGGAGGAACACTGATAATCTTGCGAGCGCAGCGGCCAAAATCTTGTCAGGTGTTCGCCTGACACGCCAGGTCATGTGGCGTGGTGGGTTGGCCGTGGGCGAGCCAGTTCCCGAAGGGAGCCTCCTCGCGCATCGGGACGATGAACCCAGGCGTAGCGGCGTCTCCGCAGAGCGCCGCCGGCTTTCAGCATCTCAAACAGCGGCGCCCTGCCGAGACGCGGCTACGGGGATTCATGGAAGGGGGGGCTGACAAGTGCGAGTTGCCGGGCAGGGAGATATTGTATAATTTCGAACTGCCGAGATTGCGGTTAGGGTAGCAGACTTCGATGAAGAAGACCAACGTACACACAGAAAAGCAGCAAGTTGCAGTAGATGCGCCGGAGGCGGCTGAGCCGCTCGTGCCGGTAGCACCGGAAAACGTTACGCCCGAGCAGCTTAATGAGCTGAAAGAGCGGGCCGCCAAGGCAGACGAGAATTGGGACCGCCTGCTTCGGACCACAGCCGACTTCGATAACTTCAAGAAACGGGCAGCGCGCGAGAAGCAGGATGCCATCAAGTTCGCCAATGAGTCCTTGATCCAGAAGCTCATTCCCGTGCTGGACAGTCTGGACATGGCTTTGGCGGCAGCCCGGAACGCCGAAGCCGCGCCCGGGCAGTCGCTGCAGGATGGCTTCAACATGATCGGCCAGCAGCTTAGGAGCGCGCTGGCCGAAGCCGGGCTCGAGGAGGTGGACGCCACGGGAAAGGTCTTTGATCCCAATCTGCACGAGGCCGTGTCGCAAAAGGAGGCAGCGGACGTGCCGGAAGGCCACGTCGTGCAGCAACTTCGGAAGGGCTACAAGCTCAAAGATCGCCTTTTAAGGCCGGCTACGGTCGTCGTCGCCAAACACCCAGCCGCCTAACTCATGGCCAAACGCGACTACTACGAGGTCCTGGGTGTGGAAAAGCAGGCGGGCGAGGAAGAAATCAAGAAAGCCTACCGCAAGCTCGCCACCAGGTATCACCCCGACAAGAACCCGGGCGACAAAAGCGCCGAGGAGAAGTTCAAGGAGCTCGGAGAGGCCTACGAGGTGCTGAACGATCCCCAGAAGCGCGCCGCCTACGACCAGTACGGCCACGCTGCCTTCGACCGCCGCGCCGGCGGCTTCGGCGCCGCCGGCGGCTTCCATGATCCCTTCGAGATCTTCCGCGAGGTCTTTGGCGGGAGCGGCATCTTCGACGAGATCTTCTCGGGCGGGCACGCCGACCCCAGCCAGCCGCACCGCGGCTCCGACCTCCGGTACGACATGGAAATCACCTTCGAGGAGGCCGCCCACGGCACGGAGAAAGAAGTCACTCTTACCAAGGCCGACCAGTGTGACGTCTGCCATGGCTCCGGGGCCGAGGAAGGCGCCCGGACGCGGACTTGCCCGGCCTGCGGAGGACGCGGGCAGATTATCAACTCGCGCGGCATCTTCAGCATCGCGCAGACCTGCCCGCATTGCCAGGGAGCCGGACGCGTCATTGACCGGCCCTGCCCGGCCTGCCGTGGATCCGGGCGGCGCGAGCGTACCTCCAAGATCACGCTCCGCATCCCGGCGGGCGTGGACACCGGCTCCCGCCTGCGCTCCGCGGGCAACGGCGAGGCGGGCTTCCGCGGCGGGCCGGTGGGCGACTTGTATGTGGTCCTGCACGTCAAGGCGCATCCCATCTTCCAGCGTGACGGCGACGACCTGCTGTGCGAGGTGCCGATCAGCTTCGTAGACGCGGCGCTCGGCGCCGAGGTAGAGGTCCCGGCACTGGATGGGAAGACGAGCATTCGGGTGCCCCCGGGCACGCAGCCCGGCACCATGTTCCGGCTTCGAGGCAAAGGCATCAAAAACGTCCAGGGGTATGGCCGCGGCGACCTGCACATCCGTGTCAACGTCGAGGTCCCCACCCACCTCACCGCGGCCCAGAAGGCCAAGCTGCAGGAGTTTGCCGGCCTGTGCAGCGGCAAAGAAAGCCCCATCAGCCAGAGCTTCTTCGAAAAGGCCAAGCACCTGTTCCAGTGAAGGGGCGGCATCGCCAGCAGCATGCACCGCTTCTACCTGCCGCCCGCCGAGTGCCAGGGTGACACGCTCTTCCTGGCTGGGCGCGAGGCGCATCACGCCCGTCACGTGCTGCGCATTGGCCGCGGCGATCCAGTCATGGTGCTCGACGGGGCGGGCCGGGAGCTTCGGTGCGAGGTGCAGGATTACGACCGCGACAAGGTGAGACTGGCCGTTAAAGACAATCGCACGCACTCTGCCCCCACCTGCCCGGTCACGTTGCTCCAGGCCCTGCCCAAGGGCAGGATCATCGAGGGCATCATCCAGAAAGCGACCGAACTGGGTGTGGCGCGCATCGTGCCCTTGCTGGCCGAGCGCGTGGTGACTCATTTGGGGGACGAGGAGGCCGAGCGCAAAGCGGCGAAGCTGCAGTTGGTTGCCGTGGAGGCCATCAAGCAGTGCGGCGCCGCCTGGCTGCCGAAAGTGGAAGCGCCTGTCACTCCCGCCCAGTTCCTCGCGCGCCGCGCGTCCTTCGAGTTGCCGCTCCTCGCCTCGCTGCAACCCGGCAGCCGGCCCCCCCGCGAGTACCTTCGCTCCTTCCAGGAGCAGCACGGACGCCAACCGAAATCGGCGTGCATTTGGATCGGCCCCGAAGGCGACTTCACCCCGGCCGAAACCGAAGCCATAAAGGCCCACGGCGCTTTTCCCGTCAGCCTGGGCCGGTTGGTCTTGCGAGTCGAAACGGCGGCGATCTACTGCCTGTCCATTCTGCATTACGAGCTGCAGTCCGCCGCGAATTGAGTTCGAACGGCGACAGGCTGCAGGGTAGGGACGCCTCGCCGAGGCGTCTCTACCAGTGTGAAGGATTCGGGTCATTGCAGCGCATCTGTGTCCATCTGTGCCCATCCGTGGTTTCCTTCCGCACAGATACCGCTCAGCGGGCTTGAACGAGGACGCGGAAAGCCCTTCCCAGGTGCTCCGGGTGCGTGAGGGTCTGAAACTGGCGTGTGCTCCGGGCCGTCCATTCGCCGAACGAACTTCCCTCCTGCCATGCCTTGCCGGCTACGTGTGTGAGGAACTGTTCCTGGCTTTGAAAGGCCTCCGTACGCAGGCCGGCAGCCTCTCCTGCCACCTGCAAGGCGCTGAAGTTCACGTGGGCGGTAATGTCCTGCATTCCGGGATCAGCGAGCACGTCGTCGCTCAATTGGTGCCGCCGATATGCGCGCAGCGTTCCTCTCTTCCGTTCCGGCGCCAGCAGTTCGTCCGCGGTAAGCCCGTAGTCGAACGTCAGCAGCTTGCCAGGTCCCAGGGCGTCCGCTGCCGCACGCCACCACTCATGGGCGGCGGGGCAAACCTCCACCACGAAACCGTCGGGCAGCGCGTCGGCGAGTTGCGGGCTGAGCGTCGCCGGGAACGCGCCCTGAGCCAGCGCGGTAGCGTCACCCGGAAGCCGGGTCCAAACGAACCTCCCCTGCTCTACCCTTACGCCCCACTCGAACCAAATGCGCGCCTTCGCATCCCAACCCAACCGATGGACCGGCAGTGCGTCCAGCAGTTCGTTCGCGAAGATGATACGCCGCGCACCCACCGCGCCGGGCTTCACCTCCCGCCCCTGCTCGACGCCTCCGGCTTTGGCTTGCGCAGGCAACTCCCCTAACCCGCCGGCCCAGAGAACCCTCCCGGCGAACGCGGCCAGCGTCTGATGCTGCCACTCCCGCCTCCGGCCCGAGGGCTCGACAATCCAGTACGTCAGCCGCGCATAGATGCCTGGCCGCCGCTGGCGCATCCAGCCCAGGATATCCCGCGCCAAGTCCCCCCGGTGCGCCCCCGCCTCCACAACTTCGATCTGCGGCCCCCCCGGCCCGCCCCCATCCGTCCATTCGGCAAATTGGAACCCCAGCAACTCGCCAAAAAGCCTGCCCGCGCTCACGCTGGTGTAATAATCCCCGCCCCTCCCTATAGTGTCCTCTTCCTTTTCATAATATCCACAAACGGGACAGTAGAGGGCTAATTCCATGAACCGGGAAAAGGGGATGGCCCCGCAGCCCTCGATTTCCTTAGCAATCTTTTCGGCGACTTGGCTCAAGACTGGTGCGGATTTAGCTAACAGATGCCCTGACCGTATGGACCCTTATGGCAAAAATTGATGCGTTCTTCAACCTGATGTTCGAGCAAAAGGCCTCGGACGTGCATCTGTCCTCCGGCAACAACCCGATGCTGCGCGTGAACGGCGAGCTGCACCGGGTGGACCATCCCCCGCTCGACAATGACGAGCTCAAGAAGATGCTCTACGAGATCGCACCGGAGTACAAGATCAAGGTGTTTGAAGAGACCGGGGACGTGGACTTCGGCTACGAGATCCCCAACATATCGCGTTTCCGGGCGAACTTCTTCAACCAGAAATACGGCATCGCCGCCGTCTTCCGCCAAATACCCACCAAGGTGCTCTCCTTCGAGGACTTCGAGAAGTTCGATGCGCCGTTGCCCGCGGTGCTCAAGAAGTTCTCCATGCTGAACCGGGGGCTCGTCGTGGTGACCGGCCCGACCGGCTCCGGCAAGTCCACCACGCTCGCGGCGATGGTGGACTACGCCAACAAGAACCGGCGCGACCACATCATCACCGTGGAAGACCCGATCGAGTTCGTGCACGAGAGCAAGAACTGCCTCATCAACCACCGCGAGGTGGGCGTGCACACCAAGAGCTTTGCGGCGGCGCTGCGCGGCGCCTTGCGCGAGGATCCCGACATCATCCTGGTAGGCGAGCTACGCGACTTGGAGACGATCGAGCTGGCGCTGGTGGCGGCGAGCACCGGGCACCTGGTCCTCGGCACGCTCCACACTCCGAGCGCCGCCAAGACCGTGGACCGCATCATTGACGTCTTCCCGGCCGACCAGCAGAACAAGGTGCGGGCGACCCTTTCCGAGGCCCTCAAAGGCGTCGTGGCGCAGAACCTCTTCAAGCGCATTGATAAGAAGGGCCGCGTGGCCGCGCTGGAGATCCTGGTCTTCACCACGGCCATCGCCAACCTGGTGCGCGAGGGCAAGACGCACCAGATTCCCGGCATGATCCAGGTCGGCAAGCGCCTCGGCAACCAGCCGCTGGACGACGCCATCATGGACCACCTGCGCATGAAGCGCATTGCCCCCGAGGAGGCCTACGACAAGTCCCTCGACAAAAAGAAATTCCGCTCGTTCCTGCCCCACCCGCCGGACGACGACGACACCTAAGCTATGCGCCGACCCGAGCTTGATTACGTCCTGACCACGATGCTGGAATCCCAGCCCGAAGTCTCCGACCTCCTGTTCACGGTGGACAAGCCCCTGCAGGTCGAAGCCTACGGCGAGCTGAAGCCCGTCGCGAGCGACCCGCCCATCGAGAAGCTTACCCCTTTCCAGACGGAGACCGTGGCCCTCAACCTCATGGGCGACAACCAGTGGCACATCGGCGACCTGCTCCGCCGCGGCTCGTGCGATACTGCCTACACGCTGGCCGAGAAGGCCCGCTTCCGCATCAACATCTTCTCCCAGCGCGGCAATTACTCGATCGTGCTGCGCCAGCTCAATACCACCATACCCACACTCGAGTGGTTGCAATTCCCGGAGATCATCAAGCACATCCCGCGCGAGAAAACCGGCCTGGTGCTCGTCACCGGGGCGACCGGCTCTGGCAAGTCCACCACCCTCGCCGCCGTCCTCAACGAGATCGGCCGAACCAAGCCCGTTCACATTATCACCCTCGAAGACCCCATCGAGTTCGTGCACCCGCACGACGTGGCGACCTTCAACCAGCGCGAACTGGGCACGGACTTCGACAGCTTCTCTAACGGCCTGCGCGCCGCGCTGCGCCAGGCGCCCAAGGTCATCCTGGTAGGCGAAATGCGCGACCGCGAGACCATCAAGATTGCCCTGAGCGCCGCCGAAACCGGGCACCTCGTTCTGAGCACGCTTCACACCGTGGATGCCGGCCAGACCATCAACCGCATCCTGGGCATGTTCGAGACGGAGGAGCAGGAACAGGTCCGCGCCCGCCTGGCCGATACCCTGCGCTGGGTTGTCAGCCAGCGCCTAGTGCCGAAAGTGGGCGGGGGCCGTTACGCGCTGCTGGAAATCATGGGCTCGAATCTCCGCACGCAGGAAACCATCCGCCTGGGCGAGGCGGAGGGCAAAAGCTTCTACGAAATCACCGAGGCCAGCCAGCCCTTCGGGTGGCGCACCTTTGATTTCTCGGCCCTCGAGGCCTACGAGCAGAACAAGATCACCGAGGAGACCGCCCTCCTCTACTGCACCAAGCGCGGCCCCGTGGCGCGCGGCATAGACAATATCAAGAAGACGCGCGGCGAGTCCACGCACTCGCTAAATGCGCTGCGCATGAAAGCCATGCAGAACGCCGCCCGTACCAATGCGCCACCACTGCCCGCCGCCCTCAAGCTCAAATGACCCGCTATGACTGAGCGTTTCGACTTCGTCAGCGCCGGCGACAAGCCCGCGCTCCTGGCCTTCTCCACCCCGGAATGGCTGGCCACCGCCAAGTCCGCCCTCGAGGAACTCGGGTACAAGGTCCACACCGCGGCCACCCACACCGACTTCCTGATCCGCTTCAGCCAGGTCCACTATCAGGTGGTCATACTTGAGGAACTGTTCGCCGCGAACAACATCGGCGAGAACCTGACCCTGCAGGCCCTCCAGGCCATGCCCATGAGCCAGCGCCGCCACGCCACGGTCATCCTGATGGGCGACTCCTTCCAAACCTTCACTCCCATGCAGGCCTTCCAGCAAAGTGTCCACGCGGTGATCAACAGCTCCGAGCTGTTCCTGCTCAAGCAGCTCATCGAGAAAGCCGTCGCGGACAACACGCTGTTTCTTACCAGCTTCCGGGAGGCCCAGAGCCGCGCCTACTCCACAGCCGAAAAGGAAGATTGATCGGCGGCCGCGCTCACGCGGCAACAAAATAGATTCCGTGCGCGGCGCCAATCTCGACGATGCGCTGCATATCGGGGCCGCCGGGGCTCGCGAACTCCTCGGCGCATCGGGAAAAGAAGTGCTCGAACCCCCCCGGTGAGGTGCTGACCGTCATTCTCGACGGCTGGTCGCCAACGTTCTTGAAGGCGTGCACGCAGTTGCGAGGGGCATAGATAACGCTGCCCGCCGGGACCTCGCGCCACTGGCCCTCCGCGAAGAAGCTGACACGACCCTCTTGCACGACAAACCATTCGTCCTCATTGATGTGATAGTGCGGCGGCGGTCCGCCGCCCGGCGGGGTGATATTGGTCCAGAGGCTGAGTGCGCCGCCGGTGTGCCGGGCCTCCAGGTGCATGATCAACTCGTCGCCAAAAGCCCTGAGGACGCGGCCCTGGCCTGGAAAAGCAAGTGTCGGAGCTAAAACCGCCTGGGAATTCATGCCAGCACCCTAGCACACCTTGGGGCTGGTGCAATTGAGACACTTCGCAGTCTGAATCTGCCAAAGGCATTGGGGCTTGGGGTTAATGCTTGCCCCATCCCAAGGCACGCATAGCATCCAACCGTGAGCGAACTCCCCAGCCAGGTCGAGCAGAGCATCCGGGCCCGCCGGCTCCTCGTCCGCGGGCAGCCAGTCCTCGTTGCGGTTTCCGGCGGAGTTGACTCCATGGTGCTCTTGCACGTGTTACACGAACTCGCGCCCCGGCACGGCTGGCAGCTCACGATCGCTCATCTCAATCACACATTGCGAGGGCGAAGCAGCGATGCGGACGAACGGCTGCTGCGGAGGACGGCGGCGAGACTGAAAGTGCCAGTCCGGGTTGGGAGGGCCGATGTCCGTGGGTATGCCCGCGCGCGGGGCCTTTCATTGGAAATGGCCGCCCGTAAACTTCGCCACGAGTTCCTGGCGCGCACCGCGGCGCAGCTCGGCAGCCCGACCGTCGCGCTGGCCCACCATTCGGACGACCAGCTTGAGCTGTTCTTCCTCCGGCTATTGCGGGGCGCCAGCGGGGAAGGATTGGCCGGCATGAAATGGCGCGGCCCGTCTCCCGCCAACCGCGCCATCGAGCTGGTCAGACCGCTGCTCGACTGCACCCGGGCCGCCATCCTGGAGCACGCCGCAGAGGCGCGCATCCCGTTTCGGGAGGACGCCAGCAACGCGTCGAAGGACATGCTGAGAAACCGCATCCGCCTGGAGCTGCTGCCGTTGCTCCGCCGGAACTATCAGCCGGCCCTGGCCAGGATCATTCTGCGCACCGCCGATGTGCTGGGGGCCGAGGCCGAGTTCGCCGCCACCGCGGCCGCGGCCTGGATTCAGAACCCACAGCGAGGGAACCGGTCCCGTCCGAGGAGAGAGCGCCCACCGGCAAGCCGCAACGGGGCGCTGCCCATGGCGCGGACCCCGTTTGACGACCTGCCCGTGGCCGTGCAGCGCCGCGTGATCCAGAATCAATTGTTAGGCCACGGCGTCGTGCCGGACTACTCGCTTATCGAGGAGCTGCGCCTCTCGGCAGAGAGGCAAGTCACGGTTCGATGCGTCCAGCAGTGGGGTGAAGGGCTTTCTGAGGCCGAGGAACGGCCGGGCCAGGAAGTCGCTTCTGGCGGACGCGTGCCCTCAGCGCCCTCTACAGACAGGCTGCGCATAACCCCTGGGCTGACGGTGGCCCGCGACCATAAGGGCATTCTGCACCTGCGCAAACCGGCCCGCGGCTTCAATCCCGAGTTCCTTCGGATCGCTCTGGACCAGCAACCGGGCACCGCGCGCTTCGGCGGAGCGGTCCTACGCTGGCGCATCCACCGCCAACTGCGGGCGGGGCGCCTGCCGCCAGCCCTGGCCGGGCGCGAGTGCTTCGATGCCGACAAGGTTGGCTCCTCCATTCTCTTGCGGCATTGGCAGCCGGGGGACCGCTTCCAGCCCATTGGGATGGCCCGCGCGGTAAAGCTCCAGGACTTCTTCACCAACCAGAAGGTGCCGCAGACCCGTCGCCGGGACCTGATCGTGGCTGCCACGGCTGCTGGCGAGGTATTCTGGGTCGAGGGCCTGAGAATCGGCGAGCCCTTTAAGCTCGCCAAAAGCACGATTCACCGCTTGCAATGGTATTGGAGGCGGATTTAAATGGGTTGGTTGCGGCGTAAGGCCGCGGATGTTACGTTTATATAGCCTTTTAGTCCATGTCCGATAAGAACCGGTTAAGCGATGACGAGAGGAACCCCCGTAAAACCGGCGAGTTCCGAGTGCCCCCGCGTACCTGGCTGGTGTGGATAGCCATCTTCGGCGGCATCATCGTCCTCATGCTGTTCCGGGATCGCATGGACTCGACCGGCGAGGTGCTGAACCAGTATCAATTCCAGGAGAAGGTCAACTCCAACCTGATCGCGCAGGCGACCATTAACTACAACCCTCAGAACTCCGCCCTCAATGAGATCGTGGGCAAATACTACAAGATCGAGGGAGACCGCAAGGTCGAGGTGCCGTTCCGCGCCAAGGTGCGGCTGAACCCGAAGCTGGAGGACAAGCTGCTCACGCTGCCGCAGTTCGAACCGCGCGAGCCCAACACCATGCTGTTCAGCTTCATGGTGAGCGTGCTCCCGATCATCGTCATAGCGGCCCTGATCTGGTTCTTCTTCATCCGCCAGATCAAGATGGCGGGCAAAGGCGCGCTCAGTTTCGGCAAGAGCAAGGCCCGCTTGCTGGCCAAGGAGAGGAACAAGACCACCTTCAAGGATGTGGCCGGGATCGAGGAAGCTATCGAGGAGGTGTCCGAACTGGTGGAGTTCCTGAAGGACCCGAAGAAGTTCCAGCGCCTGGGCGGGCGCATCCCGAAGGGCGTCCTGATGATTGGCCCGCCGGG
>Ga0335069_10005449_pt1 | contig 18725 bp, 17 predicted proteins | sample Lox_Sample_11_FD_206714 | JGI IMG/M metagenome (GOLD analysis project Ga0335069, IMG submission 206714) | Soil microbial communities from Loxahatchee National Wildlife Refuge, Florida, United States - Lox_Sample_1.1 | ecosystem: Environmental > Terrestrial > Soil > Wetlands | place: USA... | reverse complement strand
AGCCTCGGGCTCGCCCCGGCGCGTCCGCCGCTCAGCGCGCGCACTGCGGCCGCTGCGCATCGCGCGCTTCTGGAAACCGCTGCGCCGCCGAGCGTGCTGGTCGACGAGACCAATCGCGTGCTGCATCTGTCGGAAACCGCCGGCCGCTATCTTCAACCGTCCGGTGGACCGCTCACCTCGGACGTGACCGACCTCGTTCGCCAGGAAATGCGCGTTGAGCTGAGGTCCGCGCTTCACCGTGCGTTCGAGCGCGGCGAAGCCACGCTGACCGCCGCCATTCCTGTGAAGTTCAACGGCGCGGCGCATCCGGTCCATCTGCAGATTCGCCCGCAGATCGACAGCCGGCACGAAAAGGAAATCAAGCGAGCCCTTATTTTCTTCATCGAAGGCACAGCCGATCGACTCGGCGGCGCCATCGTCGGAGCCGAAGAGCGCAGCAGCGAAAACGTCAATCAGCTTCGCCTCGAACTCGAACTCGCGCAGGCGCGGCTCAGGACCGTGCGCGAGGAATCCGAAGGGGCCAACGAAGAGCTCCGGGCCGCCAACGAGGAGTTGCAATCGATCAACGAGGAATACCGCTCGACGGCCGAAGAGCTCGAGACCAGCAAGGAGGAACTGCAATCGATCAATGAAGAATTTCAGACGGTCAACAGCGAATTGAAGCTCAAGCTCGAAGCCGTCTCCCATGCCAACAGCGATCTGCAGAACCTCATGGCGGCCATGGATTTCGGCACGCTGTTCCTGGATACGAACCTCAAGATCAAACGCTTCACGGCGCGCCTCACCGATCTTTTCAGCGTCACGCCGGGCGACGAGGGACGGCCGATTACGGATTTCACCAATCAGCTCGATTACGACGGACTGCTCGCGGATGTGCAGGCCGTACTCGCCGACCTCGTGCCGATCGAACGAGAAATCCGCACACGCAAAGGCGGCTGGTATCTCCTGCGCATCCGCCCCTATCGCACGCTCAAGGACAAGATCGATGGAGTAGTCGCAACCTTTGTCGACATCACCGAGCGCCGCCAGCTGGAAGACGCGCTGCGCAACAGCGAAGAACGTCTGCGCCAGGAGATGCGCCTCGTCGAACTGTCGCGGGCGCCGATTTTCGTCTGGGAATTGGACGCAGGCATCGTCCTGCAATGGAATCCCGGAAGCGAGGAACTGTACGGCTACTCCAGCGAGGAAGCACTCGGCAAGAATCGCGACGCGATCCTCAGGAGCACGGTGCCGGGCTCATCGCTCGCGGCCGTGAAAGAAGTACTTCTGCGCGAGGGAAAATGGAAAGGTGAAATACGACAGATTGCCAGGGACGGACGTAAAGTTGTCGTGGAAAGCCACCTCGAGCTTATTCAGACCGGCGGAAGACGCGTCGTGCTCGAGAGCGTCCGCGACATCTCGAGCGCGAAGATCGAATAAGCCGCACGCGCATCGTCCGTTCCTGCCCCGGTGGCTCCGTCGAAAAGGTTGCTGGCGGCGCAGCATTATTCCGGAAGCTATTTGGTTCGGACTGTGTGACAATATCATCTGTACTGGGAGTTTTGCGCATGCCTCGTTACTTTTTCGATTTTCGGCAGGGACGCCAATGCAGTCCCGATTGCGACGGCAACGAGTTCGCAAGCGTCGACCAGGCTTACGACGAGGCCTACAAAGCGGCCGAAGAGATGTGGGGCGATCTTATCGGTCGGCAGATCGACCCGCGCCGCTGCGCGTTCGAAGTGCGCGACGGGGAGCGGACGCTGCTGTTCGTCCTGTCTTTTCTCGATGTGCTCGATGGCTGCGACGAAGGCCGCCCCCGTTCGTCGTTCGCCGACACGCTGCGGGTTTCCATGGCCCACGTCGGACATGCCAGGCGCGTCAGCGAGGAGTTCCAGCGCGAGCTGGCGGCCACACGCGCCTCTCTCGAGGAAGCGTTCGCACTGATCGCGACGCCGGTCTAGACCGCAGACGTCCGAACAGCCGTCTTCGCGCTTGCCTTTGCCCCCGCATCGCGCCACGGATGCGCGACAGACGCTGTGGGAGACGAAGAGCCATGGACTACCGGAACATTCTCGTGAGCCGCGAAGGCGCGGTCGCCGTCGTCACGCTGAACCGCCCCAAGGCACTCAATGCGCTCAATTCGGAACTCCTTACGGAACTGGTGTCCGCCCTCGAGGGCTTCGACGCCGACGACGGCGTGCGCGCGATCGTGCTGACGGGCTCGGACCGCGCCTTCGCCGCCGGCGCCGACATCAAGGAGATGGCGCCGCAGTCCTATATGGACATGTTCAAGTCCAACTTCTTCGCGGCCGCCGCCGATCGCATCGCGGCCATCCGGAAGCCGATCATCGCGGCGGTTGCAGGCTACGCGCTGGGCGGCGGCTGCGAGCTCGCCATGCTCTGCGACTTCATTATCGCCGCCGACACCGCCAAGTTCGGCCAGCCCGAGATCAACCTGGGCGTGATGCCGGGCATCGGCGGCACGCAGCGCCTCACCCGCTTCGTCGGCAAGTCGAAAGCGATGGAGATGTGCCTAACGGGCAGGAACATGGATGCCGCCGAAGCCGAGCGCTCCGGCCTCGTCAGCCGGGTTGTGCCGGCCGCAGAGCTCATGGGAGAGGTGCTGAAGGCCGCGCAGAAGATCGCCGAGCAGTCCATGCCCATCGTCATGATGACCAAGGAGACCGTGAACCGGGCCTATGAGACCACGCTGGCCGAAGGCGTCCGCTTCGAGCGGCGCCTTTTCCACGCCATGTTCGCGACCGAGGACCAGAAGGAAGGCATGGCCGCCTTCAGCGAGAAGCGCAAACCGGCTTTCAAAGACCGCTAAAATCGCCAATTGACGGGGCGGCAGGCGCTCGGTAGAAACCGCGCCCGACTTTGGATTAGGACGACCATGCCCAATATCGCCTCGGCTAAAAAGCGCGTTCGCCGGACCGCCAAGCGGACGGAGATCAACCACTCCCGCAAGAGCCGGATCCGCAACTTCACCCGCAAGGTCGAGGAAGCGCTGGCAAAGGGCGACAAGAAAGCCGCTGAAGCCGCTCTGAAGGCCGCCGAGCCGGAGATCATGCGTGGCGTGACCAAGGGCGTCATCCACAAGAATGCAGGCAGCCGCAAGGTTTCCAGGCTCACCAAGCGGGTCGCGAAGCTGGGCTAGTCGCTAAGCCCCTGTCTTTTCTTCAGTAAAGCTCAGTCGAAAAGGGTCCAGACATTTGTTCTGGACCCGTTTTTATTTGTCAGTAGACGGAATTTCAAGAATACTTCACCGACCTGTCGCATCGTGACAGTGACGCACAGGATAACCCTCTGATTTGGCGTAACTTCCTATTTTCCGTATACGTTGCTTGGGGTTAGCACCATTCATCGAACAGTAAAAAAGCCATTAACGGATGCTTTTTCCGCTTGCGGAGCCCACCCTGCTTGGCTATCGTCCTGAGCCTGGTGGCGGGGCCGCGAGAGAAATGATCAAGAACAAAATAAATAACGAACGAGTATTCGGGTTGGTTCCGATCTCTCTGCGACCTAACTGCAAATCCAGTATCTAGTAAAACGTAAATCTGTTCTTCAACCGGCCCAGTACAGGAGCCGGAATGCGGTCCCGTATTGCGGGACTGCGGGGCGGAACGCGGGGTCTATTAATATGGTTAGCAGTGACTATGCGGGCGACCTCTCGACGGCGGAGGCTTGGGCCCTCCTCGAAAAGGAGCCCAAGGCACAGCTGATCGACGTGCGCACCACCGCCGAATGGACATTCGTCGGCGTGCCGGATGTGTCGCCGTTGGGACGCCAGACGATCTGCGTCGAGTGGCAGACCTATCCGGACATGGCGATTAATCCGGAGTTCGCGAAGGCCGTCGCGGGGCAGCTTCAGCGCGCAGGCGCCAACGAGACGACGCCGCTGCTGTTCCTCTGTCGATCGGGCGCGCGCTCGCGTGCCGCTGCGATTGCGATGACGCGCGCAGGCTTCGGCAAAGCTTACAACGTCGCGGGTGGTTTCGAAGGCGATCTCGACGAAGCCCGCCATCGCGGGCAACGCAACGGGTGGAAGGCGCAAGGACTACCCTGGCGCCAAAGTTGAACATTACTGCTGAAGGAGGGGGCGGGCCGGTCTAGGACCGGCAAAGGGGCAAAACGGACTTTTGGGCAAGAGTCAGACGCAATTGGGGCAGCCGGCATTTGCCGGCCACAGAACAACAAAAAGGCAAGGGACATGACACAAGCCATACCAAAATCGGGACCACTCGATTGGACACTTATCTGGTCAGGCGCGAGAGAACGCCTTCGTCGCGAGTTGGGCGACGCCGTGTTCGACACCTGGATCAGTCCGCTGGTGCTCGTCGATTTCCAGGACGGCGAGCTCAAGATCGGCGCGCCGCGTCCCTTCGCGCGCAATTGGGTGGCCAACCAGTATCAGAACCGCATCGAGCGGGCCGTGCGCGCGGAAGGCGCCGAACCGCAATCGCTGTCGATCGTGCTGGCGCCGCAGAGACCACTGTCGCCTCCTCTGATGACTCCGCCGCGCGAGTCTCGTCCCGCGGCCGCCACGATCTCCTATTTGCAGGAAAGCGCCGCGAAATCCGGCGAGCAGCGCCGCGTGCTCTCCAATCGCGTGCTCGATCCTGTCCAGTCTTTCGACAATTTCGTCGCGGGTCCGGCGAACGAATTCGCCTACCGTGCGACGCGCGCGCTGGCAGAAGACGACGGCTCCGATGTGCCGCTGCTCTTCGTCCACGGCAGCTTCGGTTTCGGGAAAACGCATCTCTTGAATGCGGTCGCCCTCGAAGCCCGCCGTCGTGGTCGCCGCGCGCTGCTTTTGGGCGCCGAGGACTTCATGCGCCAGTTCCTGGGAGCACTGAACCGCAAGGACACGCTCGGCTTCAAGGACGAGCTGCGCGCCGCCGACATGCTCCTGATCGACGATCTGCAGCATCTCTGCCGCTCGACCTATACGGTGTCGGAGTTCCTGCACACGCTGAACGCGTTCTCCGATCTGCGGCGCAAGCTCGTGATCGCAGCGGACCGCCCGCCGACGGCGCTCGAAACGCTCGGTGCTGACGTTCGCTCGCGCCTTTCAGGCGGGCTTGTCATCGCTCTGGCGAAGCCGGATCGCTCCACGCGCCTTGCGATCTTGAAATCGCGTGCGGGCGAGTATGCCAAGCGGCGTCCGGATGCAGCGCTGCCGGACGACGTCCTCGAGCATCTCGCCGACATGGAGGATGCATCTCCTCGCGATCTCATCGGCGCATTCACCAAGCTCGCGGTCTATGCCGATCTCACCAAGAAGCCCGTCACGATCGATGTGGTGGCGGAAACCATCGGCACGCGCGCGCGCGGCAAGAAGACGTCCATCGAGGACATTCAGCGGCGCACCGCGGAGTTCTACAAGCTGGAACTGCGCGACTTTCATTCGCCGCAACGTTCGCGCCGCGTGGCGCGGCCGCGTCAGGTGGCGATGTATCTCGCCCGCGAGCTGACCGAACGCTCGCTTCCCGAGATCGGCCGCCGCTTCGGCGGGCGCGACCACACGACCGTGCTGCACGCCTGCCGGCGCATCGCGGCGCTCTGCGAAGAAGACCCCGTTCTCAAGCAGGAAGTCGATTTCCTCAAGGATGTGCTCGGCAAGTTGAGCTGAGTTTTGGGGCGTAGACACTTACCGCCGGGCCCTCGCAATGAGGTCGCCCGGCGGGCTTTCGTCATGGCCGGTCAAGCGCTTACCCGCTAGCAGGGGCAGAATACCCCTGATATACTCTCTTGCTTGAGTCGGACTCCCCGAAAAATCTCAAGCAAGTCAAGGGGTTATAGCTCCCCGCCGCGGCGCCTTTCCGGCCCCGTCGGGAGGCTGAAACAAGCGACCGGAAGCAAGCGCAAAACCTATGAAGATCACAGTCGAACGGGGCGCCTTTTTGAAGGCCTTGAGCCATGTCCAGAGCGTCGTCGAGCGCCGGAACACGATTCCCATCCTGTCCAATGTCCTGATCGATGCGGGCCAGGGGCGGCTGAAGCTGACCGCCACCGATCTCGATATTGAGATCGTCGAAGCGATTCCGGCCGACGTGCTGCGAAACGGCTCGGCGACGGCGCCGGCGCACATGCTTTACGACATCGTGCGCAAATTGCCCGACGGTGCGCAGGTGCAGGCGGAGCTTCTGGCGGCAGAAGGCGGACGGCTTGCGGTCTCCGCCGGCAGCATCCGCTTCGAGCTTGCCTGCCTTCCCAAGGAAGACTTTCCGCAGATGTCGGCGGGCGCCCTGCCCCACAAATTCCGTCTCGCCACGGACAGCCTGAAGCGCCTGATCGACAAAACCCGCTTTGCGATTTCGACCGAAGAGACGCGGTTCTATCTGAACGGCATCTATCTGCACGCGGCCGGCAGCGGCAAATCGAAGGTTCTGCGTGCCGTAGCGACCGACGGCCATCGCCTCGCCCGCTTCGAGCTCGAACAGCCTGATGGTGCGGGCGATATGCCCGGTGTCATCGTGCCGAGAAAGACCATCACCGAACTGCGTCGTCTTCTTGACGACGCCGAAGGCGCGATTGACGTGTCGCTATCCGACACCAAGATCCAGTTCATCACCGATGGCGTGGAACTGACCTCGAAGCTGATCGACGGCACCTTCCCCGACTATCAGCGCGTGATCCCGACCGCGAACGACAAGTCGCTGGCGCTGGATTCGAAGGAGTTCGCCGCCGCGGTCGATCGCGTGTCGACCATCTCGGCCGACAAGACACGCGCCGTGAAGCTCAATCTCGCCAAGGACAAACTGACGCTGACGGTCGTCAATCCGGATTCCGGCACGGCGACGGAAGATCTCGGCGCGACCTATAGCGCCGCACCCCTTGAGATCGGCTTCAACGCTCGTTATCTGCTTGATATCACGGGCCAGATCGAGGGCAAGGAAGTGCGCTTCCTGTTGTCCGATGCCGGCTCGCCCACGCTCATCGAAGACACGGACGACGGCGGCACGCTCTACGTCCTGATGCCGATGCGAGTCTGACAGATTGACGAGCCTGAACAACATGCGCTCCGAGGGAGCGCTCTCTCCCATTGCGGATAATGCACCCCGCCTTGCGGTGACGCGTCTGGTGCTGTCGCAGTTCAGGTCCTACGCGGCGGCCGAGCTTGTCACAAGCGGACGCTCTGTGGTTCTCGCCGGCCCCAACGGCGCGGGCAAGACAAATGTCCTCGACGCGATCTCGCTTCTGGCGCCGGGCCGCGGGCTCAGAGGCGCAAGCCTGAGGGATCATGTCCGCAAGGGCCCCATCGAGACAGCGGACAACGCACTGTGGGCTGTCGCTGCGACCGTCGCGCGCGGTGATGTGAGCTATGAGCTCGGCACAGGCCTTGGTCTCAACGCGCAAGGCGCGGAGCGCAGGCGGATGCATCTGAACGGTGCGCCGATGGGCAACGCGAGCGAACTGGCCGAGATCGTGCAGATGATCTGGCTGACGCCGGCCATGGATCGCCTCTTCATCGAAGGTGCGAGTGGACGGCGGAAGTTTCTCGATCGTCTCGTGCTCGGCTTCGACAGCCAGCATGCACGCCGAGCGGCCCGTTACGAAGTCGCGATGCGCGAGCGGTTGCGGCTTTTGAAATTCGGGCCACGCGATCCTTCCTGGCTCGAAGGGCTCGAGGCGGAAATGGCAGAAACCGGCGTGGCGATGGCGATAGCGCGCGCCGAAACCGTGACGCGACTGAACGCAGCCCTGACCGCGCGCGGCAGTGCCGGCGCCTTTCCCAGCGCGCAGCTGGCGCTCGAAGGCGATGCGGATGTGCCGGCCGCCGAGGACGCAGCCGCTGCGGAAGAGGCATTCAAAGCGCGCTGGGCAAAGTTGCGCATGCGCGACGCGGAAGCCCGCCGCACGACATTCGGCCCTCATACGAGCGACCTCGTCGTCCGGCACACGGAAAAGCGGATGAATGCAGCCGACTGCTCGACGGGTGAACAGAAAGCGCTGTTGATCTCGATCGTGCTCGCCGACGCTTGGGAACTGGCGAGGAGCCGCGACGGCCATGCGCCGCTGCTGCTGCTCGACGAAGTCGCGGCCCATCTTGATCAGAAGCGTCGCCACGCGCTGTTCGACGAAATTCTGGCGCTCGGTGCGCAGGCCTGGATGACCGGTACGGACCTCTCGCTGTTCGACAGTCTTCAGGCGCGCGCGGACGTCTTCCTTGTCAACGCCGGCATATTTGTCCGGCAGGAATAGCAGCTCATGACATTACCGACAGACGAAAACAACGAATACGGCGCAGAGTCCATCAAGGTCCTCAAGGGCCTCGATGCGGTGCGCAAGCGCCCGGGCATGTATATCGGCGACACCGACGACGGGTCAGGCCTGCATCACATGGTCTACGAAGTCGTCGACAACGCGATCGACGAGGCGCTGGCCGGCTATGCGACGCGCGTCGATGTGCTCCTCAATGCCGACGGCTCCTGCACCGTGCGCGACAACGGCCGCGGCATTCCGACCGATATCCATCCGACGGAGGGCGTGTCCACAGCCGAAGTGGTCATGACGCAGCTCCATGCCGGCGGAAAATTCGAACAGAACGCCTACAAGGTCTCGGGCGGTCTTCACGGCGTCGGCGTTTCGGTCGTCAACGCACTGTCGGAAAGGCTCGACCTGCGCATCTGGCGCAACGGCCAGGAATTCTACATGCGCTTCCGCCACGGCGATCCGGAAGCACCTCTGGAAATGGTCGGCCACGCCGACAAGCGCGGCACCGAAGTGACTTTCCTGCCCAGCACCAAGACGTTCTCCAAGACGGAGTTCGACTACGCAACGCTCGAGCATCGCCTGCGCGAGCTCGCCTTCCTCAATTCCGGAGTGACGATCGTTTTCAGCGACCTGCGCGGCGTTGAGAAGAAGGAAACGACGCTGCACTACGAAGGCGGTCTCGAAGCCTTTGTGCGCTATCTGGACCGCGCCAAAAACCTCCTGATCCCCTCGCCCGTCATGATCAAGTCGGAGCGGGAGGGCATGATGGTGGAAGCGGCGCTCGCCTGGAACGACTCCTACCACGAGAACATGCTCTGCTTCACCAACAACATCCCGCAGCGCGACGGCGGCACGCATCTGGCCGGCTTCCGCGCGGCATTGACCCGCGTCGTGACGAAATATGCCGAAGACTCCGGCATCGCGAAGAAGGAGAAGATCGCGATCACCGGCGACGACTGCCGCGAAGGACTCACCTGCGTTCTTTCGGTGAAGGTGCCGGATCCCAAGTTCAGCTCGCAGACGAAGGACAAGCTCGTCTCCTCGGAAGTGCGTCCGGTCGTCGAAAGCGTCGTCAACGATCAGCTGGGACGCTGGTTCGAGGAACACCCGACGGAAGCCAGGAACGTCGTCGGCAAGGTCGTGGAAGCCGCCGCCGCCCGCGAAGCCGCGCGCAAGGCCCGCGAACTCACACGCCGCAAAGGCGCGCTCGACGGCTCGTCCCTCCCGGGCAAGCTGGCCGATTGCCAGGAGCGCGATCCCTCCAAATGCGAAATCTTCATCGTCGAGGGCGACAGCGCCGGCGGCAGCGCCAAACAGGCGCGAAATCGCGCCAATCAGGCGGTGCTCCCGTTGCGCGGCAAGATCCTCAACGTCGAGCGCGCGCGCTTCGACAAGATGCTATCTTCACAGGAGATTGCCACGCTCATCACGGCGCTCGGCACCGGCATCGGCCGCGAAGAGTTCAACGCCGACAAGCTCCGCTATCACAAGATCATCATCATGACCGACGCCGACGTGGACGGCGCCCATATCCGCACACTGCTGCTTACGTTCTTCTATCGGCAGATGCCGGAGCTGATCGAACGCGGCCATCTCTTCATCGCACAACCTCCGCTTTACAAGGCCGCGCGCGGCAAGTCCGAGCGCTATCTGAAGGACGAGCGCGAGCTCGACGACCATCTGATCCAGGACGGCTCATCGGGCGTCGTGTTCACGCTCCACTCGGGCGAACAGGTCGGCGGCCAGGAGCTCGACAAGCTGATCGCGGATGCGCGTGCGGTCTCGGCGGCACTGGCCGGATTCCCGCCTCATTATCCGCGCTTCGTGCTGGAACAGGCGGCGATCGCCGGCGTCCTCAATCCCGACGTGTTGAACGACAAGGCGAAGGCGGCGGATGCCGCAGAACAGATCGCGCGCCGTCTCGACCAGCTCTCAGACGAGACCGAGCGCGGTTGGCATGGCGAGCCGACGCCGGATGGCGGGCTCAAATTCTGGCGCGAAGTGCGCGGCGTGCGAGAGAGCGTCGCCATCGACGGCCAGCTGATCCAGAGCGCCGATGCACGAAAGCTCGATCGCATGAAGGACGAGCTGCACACCATCTATCAGCACGCGGGCAAGCTCGCCCGCAAGGACGAGATCCGCGAAATCCGCGCGCCCTCGCAGCTCCTCGGCGCCATCTTCGAATGGGGCCGCAAGGGCGTTGCGCTGCAGCGCTACAAAGGCCTGGGCGAAATGAATCCCGAGCAGCTTTGGGAAACGACGCTGGACGAAAATGCACGGACGCTCCTGCTCGTGAAAGTGCAGCATGCCGATGAAGCCGACGATCTCTTCGCCAAGCTCATGGGTGAAATTGTCGAGCCGCGGCGCGAATTCATCCAGGACAATGCCCTGAACGCGGCCCTGGACGTTTAACCCTGTTGTACCCGGCCAGCACGAGCCGGTTGTGACCGTCTATACTTGCCCCGCGGCAAGACCAGCCATAGAATTCGCCCCTCGCTATATTTCGGGGGCGGGTATGGAACCGGGTTCGGCCGGGGTCTCGGCAAGCATCACCGACAGGAAATCGCGCGACGAATACGTGGACATCCCGTCCTATGTGGAGCCGCCCGCCGCGGGGCTCGCCACGCGCCAGAAGCTCGCCTATCACGGCAGCGGAATCGCTGTCGGGCTTCTGATCGCAACGCTTGCGTTCGCCGGCTGGCGCTATTTTGATCCGGGCACGACGGCGACGGCGCAGAACACTCCGTTGCCGGTGCGCCTGGCGAGCGGTGTCGCCGATACGAACCACCCCGCCGTCACGGACACCAACACGGCAGTTCCAGCCGCAACCGGCGAAACATCTTCGCCGCTTCCCGGCACACACCATGCGAGAGCGAATGCCGGCGCGGAGGTCATCGCTGCAGCGAAACCGGCGAGCGGCCTCATGTATGTCCACCGCAACAATTCGGATCTGCGCCCCGCGCCATCGACATCCTCTGAACCGATCAAGAAGCTTCCCAAGGGTGAGAAGGTCCAGCTTCTGAGGCTGTCCGACAAATGGGCGCAGGTGGACGATGCCGGCACGAAGGGCTGGATGCGCGCGAGCGTGCTCAAGGATACGCCGCCGGGCGAAAAGAAAAAGAAGAAGAAAACGGACGACGAGTAGTCCCTCGTCCGCGCAGGTTTGCCACGCGTCAGCGAAGGTGATCGACACTCCGGCCGCGCGACGATAGGCTCGCCGCGCATTTGCGTCGCGAGGGGTCTATGCGTGGCTGGCGTCCCGTTCTCATCGGACTGTTGTGCCTGCCGCTCGCCGCGCGAGCCCAGGAGAAGGATGCAGCCGCGCATTGGCGCGCCTTGACTCAAATGGACGTCGAGGCGGCGCACAGGCTTCTCGCCGACAATCATCCCGCCGCAACGCCGGACGCCAAAGATCCGATATTCCCTGAGACGCTGAAGAAGGCTTACGCCGATGCGCGAGGCCGCGCCGCCAAGGCGACGAACTATCCGGGCTATGTCGCCACGCTCGGCGCTTTCGCCAACGCCATGGGCGACGGACATATCTGGTCCCACCCGCTCTATGTGCCCAACATCATCGAATGGACGGGCCTCATGACGGTCAAACGCGGCCCGAACTGGGTGATCGCATCGGAAGACAAGGACATCGTCGGCGAAGACGTCACCGGCGGACGCATCGTCAGCTGCGACGATATTCCGGTCGACGATTTCGCGCGCGACACGCTCGGGCGTTATCAGCGCGTCTGGGGCGTGGAGGCCATGCGCGTCCTCGCGGCGCCGCGGCTGCTTGTCGACGAAGGCAACCCATTCGTGAAACGGCCGACGGCCTGCGTCGTGGAGAAGGATGGCGCGCAGCATGCCATCACGCTGCATTGGACGAAAATCCTCCGCACAACTTTCCTTGCATCGATCAAGGGCGTGACCGGCAAGGCGGGCTTCGGGGTCCGCCGGGTGGGTGCAGGCACTTGGATCGCCATCGAGACCTTGAGCGTAAAGGCCCAGGCGGTCATCGACGCGGCGAAGGCGCAAGCCGAACAGCTGCGCAACGCGCCTTATGTCGTCATCGACGTGCGCGGCAATGGCGGCGGCGACGACGACTACGGCCGCAAGCTTGCGGATGTTCTTTACGGTCACGACTACGCGCTCTCGCGCATCGGCGAAGGTGGCGAGTCGGAAAGCTGCCGCCCCGTCTGGCGCGCTTCGCCTGAGAACATCAAGGCCGTCGATGCGCAAGCGCATGTGTTCGCCGAGACGGGCGAGACGGCCGGCGCGAAGGAATACGGCGAAGCCGTCGTCGCGATGAAGAAGGCGGAAGCGGGACATCATGCGTTGACCGGCGCGCCGACCTGCACGCCACCCCAGAACATGGCGGTCGCGGCAAAACCGCCATCGCTGATGCACGGCCGGGTGTTCCTGCTGACGGATTCCGTCTGCTTCAGCTCCTGCATCAATATGGCGGAGTTTTTCCGCAAGCTCGGCGCCACCCTCGTCGGACAGACGACGGGAGCCGACACGCATTTCTCCGAAGTGCGCGAGATCACCCTGCCTTCGGGCCTTTCGAACTTCTCGACACTGCAGGCGATCGAATCCGACATGCCGCGCGCCATCGGCCCGTTCGCGCCGGACATTCCCTATGACGGCGACATCAGCGATACCGCCGCGCTCGAGAAATGGATTGCGGAGATTGCTGTGAAAGGAAGCGCGTCGCGCTAAGCTTCACCGGCGCCACGCAGCCGGAAGCGCACAGGTTTCCAGTGACCGCGCTGCGCCGCGAGCACGAGCATCACAAGCGACGCGACGAAGCTTATGGAAACCGCAACGATCGAGGCTTCCGGGCCGAACTGCCCGCCTGTCAGCGCATCCGGCCCTAGAAGCGGCGCATGGATGAGCCCGCCTTTGCTGGCGCCTCCCGACACCGCTTCGCCGAAGATGCCGCCTTCGGTGAAATTCCAGCCGAAATGAAGACCGATCGGCAGCCACAACGAACGCGTTACGGCATAGGCCGCGGCGAGGAGGACGCCCGCCTCCAGGGCGATCGCGACCGAACTTTCGAGCGTGGCGCCGGGATTTCCCGAATGAAGGAAGCCGAACAGCGCACCTGAGAGAACGACGGCGATGATCGTTCCGAAGCCTTCTTCGAGGAGGCGAAAGACACCTCCGCGCATCAGGATCTCTTCGCCGAAGGCGGCGCCGAATGCGCCGGCAAACATCGCGAGGAGATTCTCGGTCGTGCCCCAGCCGGCAAAAGATGCGACGCCTAAAGCAAAAAGCCCCGCATAGACCGCCAGAAAGAGGACCAGTCCGATGGCCGCGCCCCCCAGAGCCAGCGGAATGGCGCCCCGAAAGCCGAGCTCGGTGGCGCTGCGATGCTCCGTCCAGCGGACGAGCAGGCGATAGGCCGAAGTCGCAAGCAGCGCGATCGCGAAACCTTCGCCGAGCAGAACGGCATTTCGGGGAATGCCGGGCTCATATCTGAGGAGCGCCCCGCGTCCGACCTGGCAGCCGATATACACGGCCGCGAGCACGACGAAAAAGACGACAAACCTCGACAGCCAAAAGCCCCAGAGCCCGCGCGGGCCGCTTGCTTCCGTCGTGTCCGACATCCGAGTCCCCTCCGGCATTCTGCGCACCAGATGTGGACGGTGTCACGGGATGCCGCAAGACTAGCCGGAAATCCTGCTAGTGGAACTACGGCCGCGCCCGGACGAGCCAGCAGGCGACCGGCGCGCGCACGCCTTCGGGCGTAGCGTAGGATTTCAGTGCGCCCATCACAGCATCGCGAATCTTTGTGCGCGTCGCTTCGTCGACCTCAGCCGTCGCACGCGACAGGGGCCCGATCGTCATCGTCTTCGCAGCGGCCTCTTCGACCGTCGCCGCCATGTCCATATGGCCGTCGAATTTCTCGATATGGATGTGGCGGAAACCGGCCTTCTCGAGAATATCGCGCAGGCGGTCCTTGTCGGCGAAGGCGAACGGGCCCGGCGCGTTGGGATCGATGGGCTCCTGCGGCGGCAGCAGCGGCCGCGCGGCAGCAATCGGGGTCATCGCCCAGCCATTGTCCTGCATCGCCCGCCAGCACACGAAGGCCAGCCGTCCGTTCGGCGCCAGCGCTTTGCGGATATTCGCGAACGCCCCCACGGGCTCGGCGAAGAACATCACGCCGAAGCGCGAAGCGACGAGATCGAAGACCGGCTGGAAGTCGTACGTCGATGCATCGGCCTCGATGAAGGGAATATCCGCCTGCGAGGCTTGCGCACGCGCCTGCGCCACGGAAAGCATCGGACCGGAGATATCGATTCCGGCAACGCTTCCGTCGCGGCCGACGCACTGGGCGAATGTGAACGTCGTCGTGCCGCAGCCGCAGCCGATGTCGAGCACGCGCTCGCCCGCTTTCGGCGCGGCGAATGCGAGGAACGCTTCCGTGATGTGGCCGAGAATTCTGTCGGTGTAGTCCTGCTGCGCGGCCCAGTTCTGGCCGGCGCGGCCGTTCCAATATTCGATCTGGTCCTGATTGTTCATGGGTTCAAACCTTCTTCCAGAACACGACAGTGTCGCAAAGCGTGCCGTCCGGAAAATATGCATAGTCCGGAATGACGCCGGTCCGCTGCCAGCCGAGGCGCGTATAGAGCCGTTCGGCCTCGCCGCCCCTGACGGTGTCGAGCACGAGGAGCGAGCGGCCGCGCCGGCGCGCCGCATTTTCGAGCTCGACCATCAGCTTCGAGGCAAGCCCCGCCTTGCGCGCGTTGCGATGGACCAGGAGCTTCTTCACATCGCCGCGATGCGGCTGATTGGGCGGCGTGTCGAGCCCCAATTGCACCGTGCCTTCGATGCGGCCGTTGTGCTTCGCGGCGAGCAGCACGGTCTTTCCGTCTGCGACGCCTGCAGCTACGTCGCGAAAGAATGCTTCCGCTTCGCGCTGGCCGAACGGCGGCATGAAGCTGACGGAGGCGCCGCCCTCCACGCAGTCGGCGAGCACGCGGGCGAGTTCGCCGACGGCGGCCACCGCTTCGGCCGCATCGAGTTCGACGACTTCGCCCGCCCCCTGCATCGTTATCTTCCGCTCTTCCGCTTGCGCATTGCGAGCGTTCTCAGGCGCAGCGCGTTGAGCTTGATGAAGCCCTTGGCATCCTTCTGATCGTAGGCGCCCTGGTCGTCCTCGAAGGTGACGAGATCCTTCGAATAGAGCGAGTAAGGCGAGGAACGGCCGATGACAATGACGTTACCCTTGTAGAGCTTGAGCCGCACCGTGCCGGCGACGAATTCCTGGCTCTTGTCGATGGCGGCCTGCAGCATCTCGCGCTCGGGCGAGAACCAGAAGCCGTTGTAGATGAGCTCGGCATAGCGCGGCATCAGTTCGTCCTTCAAATGCGCCGCGCCGCGATCGAGCGTGATCGATTCCATGGCGCGATGCGCGGCGAGAAGGATCGTGCCGCCGGGCGTTTCATAGACGCCACGCGATTTCATGCCGACGAAACGGTTCTCGACGAGATCGATGCGCCCCACGCCGTTGGCGCGGCCCAGCTCGTTCAGCTTCGTGAGCAGCGCTGCCGGCGAAAGCTTCTGGCCGTCGATCGATATCGCATCACCCTTCTCGAAGCCCACTTCTATGATTGTCGCCTTGTCCGGCGCTTCCTCCGGCGAGAGCGTGCGCTGATAGACGATGGATTCCGGCTCGACGGCGGGATCCTCCAGCACTTTTCCTTCCGACGACGAATGCAGGAGATTGGCATCGACCGAGAACGGCGCTTCGCCGCGCTTGTCCTTGGCGATCGGGATCTGGTGCTGTTCGGCGAATTCGAGAAGCTTGGTGCGGCTGGTCAGCTCCCATTCCCGCCACGGCGCGATGATCTTGATGGCCGGATTGAGCGCGTAATAGGTGAGCTCGAAGCGCACCTGGTCGTTGCCCTTGCCGGTCGCGCCATGCGCCACCGCATCGGCGCCGGTTTTCTCGGCGATCTCGATCTGCTTTTTCGCGATCAGGGGCCGCGCGATCGACGTGCCCAGAAGATAGACACCCTCGTAGAGGGCGTTGGCGCGGAACATGGGAAAGACGTAGTCGCGGACGAATTCTTCGCGGAGGTCCTCGACGAAGATGTTCTCCGGCTTGATGCCGAGCATCTCGGCCTTCTTGCGCGCAGGGCCAAGCTCTTCGCCCTGCCCCAGATCCGCCGTGAAGGTCACGACCTCGGCGCCATAGGCAGTCTGCAGCCATTTGAGGATGACGGACGTATCGAGCCCGCCGGAATAGGCGAGCACCACTTTCTTGACCTTGGCCAACTGAGCCTCCTGATTACGGCCGGACTATATCGGCCGGGCGCGCTTGGACAACCCCGCGCAGGCGCGGCTATAAGGCCGAGAGGCGCGTTATGCGGGGCGTTGAGACGATGGCAACCATCGAATTCTGGTACGAATTCGCGAGCACCTATTCCTATCCGGCGGCGATGCGGATCGAGCGGCTCGCGGGCGGCGCCGGCGTGGCGGTGCGCTGGCGGCCGTTTCTCCTGGGTCCGATTTTCGTCGCCAAAGGCGGTGCGGATTCGCCGTTCAACACCGATCCGGTGAAGGGCCGCTATATGTGGCGCGATCTGACCCGCATCTGCGCGCGCGAGGATATCCCGCTCAGGCTGCCGCCGTTCCGCTTCGTGCAGAATTCGCTCAAGGCGGCGCGCATCGCCGTCGCGGCCGATCGGGAGCCGTGGATGAAGGAGTTCTTCCGCCGCGTCTACATGGCGAACTTCGCCGAGCAGAAAGACATCTCCGATGACACGACGCTGACCACGATCCTCAAATCGCTCGACGTCGATCCCGATAAGGCCGTCGCCGCCGCGAACACGCCCGAGAACAAAGCAAAGCTCAAGGTACAAACCGACGAAGCCATTGCCCGTGGGATTTTCGGCGCGCCGTCATTCCTTGTGGAGGACGAGTTGTTCTGGGGGAATGACCGGCTGGAAGAGGCAATTGCGTGGGCGAAGTGGTAGAGCAGATTTCGAGAGCACCCGCTTCCGACCAGAATTTGATACCGAACTTTGCGGCCGCTGGCACGCTGTCGCTACCAGCCCCTCAAGGGGAGAGGGAATTCCGCGCCTTCCGCGAACATCGTTCCCGGACGCAGAGTCTTACGGAGGTCTGCGCGAGGCTCAGGATTTCCTTCTCCCCTTGAGGGAGAGGGCTGCCAAACGAGGTTTCGAATTCTGCGCAGATGGGGGTGAGGGGTCGGCGCAGAATCTAACTCGGCATCCGCGCCAGCTCCGGACATTGCGGTCGTCCGGCAGCTGGATTCACCGCACTGTCTCTTTCTTTCTGGGTGCGGAAACGCGGCGCGTCCTGGGTTCGGCCTTGGGCTTGGGCAAGAGCCGGAAGCGCGTCTGGCACCACGCAAAATCGACGCCCACGTCCAGCAGAGCATCGGAGCGTCCGCACGGGCAGACGAAATCCATGACCGCGATCACACGGTAAGTTTCGCCGGCGACGAGCGGCACCGGTCGCCCCGTGGCATGGTTCGGAGCAGCATTGACGCAGAGAACGAGATCGCCGGGACCGACAGCATCGCTCATAGCTTTCATCCATCAGCCTAGACGCAAGATCATACACCGATCTGCAAAGCGGCGGAACGCTACTCGAGCAAGTTGCGCTAGCCGGGACCGAAGCTCGCGTGGTACGCGACCTGCCCCGCGGGCGGCGGTCCCTCGAAGACCAGCCGTTGGAAATATTCGACCGGCGCATCGCCGTAACGGAGCTTGGGATCGCTCGCAAAGCCGAAGCGGGAATAGTAGCGCGGATCGCCGAGAACAACGCAGCCGTCGGCGCCTTTTGCTTTCAGCTGTGCCAACCCGCTTTCGATGAGCGCCTTTCCGACGCCTTTGCCTTGTCTGTCAGGCCGAACGGATACCGGGCCGAGACCGAACCAGCCGCCAGACCTCGTATCGATCGTGACGGGCGAAAACGCTACGTGCCCGATAATCTCGCGACTCTCGACAGCGACCAGGGAAATCGTCAGCGCGCCGGCGTCGCGCAACGCGTCCACGATGGCGGCCTCGGACCCCGAACTGTGCTCCGCGGCCGCAAATGCGGCGGTTGTTATGCTGCGGATGGCGCCCGAGTCGTGAGGCTTTTCATTGCGAATGGCGATCATCGTCAAAACGCCCCCCGGCGTCCGGACCCGGCGCCGGATTTAACTCGGCATTCTTGCCAGCTCGGCCGACTTCATCGCTGCCAGCCTTGCGCTGGCGCGTTCTTTGACGCTTTCGCTCTTGAGCTGGCCGCAGGCGGCCATGATGTCCCGGCCGCGCGGTGTGCGGATCGGGCTCGCATAGCCGGCGCGGTTGACGATCTCGGCGAATTTCTCGATCTGCTCCCAGTCGGAGCATTCATACGGCGCGCCCGGCCAGGGATTGAACGGGATCAGATTGATCTTGGCCGGAATGCCTTTGACGAGACGCACCAGCTCTTTCGCGTCGGCGAGCGTGTCGTTGACACCTTTCAGCATCACATATTCGAAGGTGATGCGCCGCGCATTGGAGACGCCCGGA
>Ga0335069_10005448_pt1 | contig 18725 bp, 16 predicted proteins | sample Lox_Sample_11_FD_206714 | JGI IMG/M metagenome (GOLD analysis project Ga0335069, IMG submission 206714) | Soil microbial communities from Loxahatchee National Wildlife Refuge, Florida, United States - Lox_Sample_1.1 | ecosystem: Environmental > Terrestrial > Soil > Wetlands | place: USA... | reverse complement strand
GCACATCTGCCTGATGTCTTCGTAGCTGGCCTTGTTGTCCACGATCCCATGCCGCTCGAGGATTCGCCGCGTGTAAGCATCTACCACGAACACCGGATGCTGCCCGGCATACAGCAAAATTGAATCCGCAGTCTCCGGTCCGACGCCGTTCAAACCGAGCAGTTGTTCGCGCAACTCGGGCGTCGGCTGGGCAAACATCCGTGCCAGCGACCCGCCATAGTGCGAGTCCACGAAAGTCACGAATGTTTTCAGCCGCGCCGCCTTCTGCCGGAAGTAGCCGGCTGGGCGAATGGCAGTTTCCAACTCTGCCAATCGCACGTCGCGAATCGCATCCAAACCCAGTAGTCTCGCCCGCCGCAATCCTGCCAGGGCCAGCTCAACGTTTTTCCAGGACGTGTTCTGCGTGAGATAGGCTCCCACGATGACTTCGAACTGTGCCGCCGCCGGCCACCAATGCTGTGGTCCCCATCGCCGATAGAGCGTTCGATAGTATTCGCGAATTGAATCTTCAGCGCCCACGACTAGAAGTCTACGCAAACCTCCGCACCCTCTGTGTCCTCTGTGGTCGAAGTTTTTGACTCACCCTTACCAAAGTTCATGCCCGCCGAAACCCCGAACCCCGCCAATCCCGCGTTTGGCGCGCCTTCTACGCGTCCTAAACGACTGAGCGTCCGGCTTCTTCTCGTACAAGTACCAAAGTTACTTTCACGGTTACGCGGCTGCGTTGACAATTTATGTCAACGCGAATGTGTGGTGCTTTCCCTCAATCCATAAACTGCCGTTCGCGCGAGCCAGGTACCGGCTGCGGCACATCCGCCGTATAGGATAGGAGATCGAGGTATGTCTCAACGGCTGGGCGACCTTCTCGTCAAAGAGAAGATCATTACCCCAGAGCAGTTGGAGCAAGCGACCAAGGTACAGAAAGAGACGAACGGTCGTCTCGGCGCTGCCTTGGTGAAGCTCGGCTTCCTCAGCGACGAGGATGTCACCAACTTTCTCTCGCGCCAGTACGGCGTCCCGGCCATCAATCTCGCTTATTTCGAAATCGATCCTTCCGTCGTCAAGCTGATCCCGGTCGAGACTGCCAAACGCTACCAGATTCTTCCCTTGAGCCGCGTGGGCGCATCGCTCACCATCGCCATGGTCGACCCCACCAACGTCTTCGCCATGGACGATATCAAGTTCATGACCGGCTTCAATATCGAGCCGGTGGTGGCCTCGGAGAGCTCCATCCTCGAGGGAATCGACAAGGCTTACGGCACGACCAAGGAAGAAGAGAACCTCGAGCAGGTCATGCAATCGATGACGGAGATGGATGAGGCCGACGTCGAATTGCAGTCCGAGCAAGAGGAAATGGGCCTTGCCGATCTGGAGCGCGCGGCTGACGAAGCGCCCATCGTCAAGCTGGTCAACCTCATCCTCACCGACGCAGTAAAGCGTGGCGCCAGCGACATTCACATCGAGCCGTACGAAAAAGAGTTCCGCGTCCGCTTCCGTATTGACGGTGTGCTGCAGAGCATCATGGCGCCGCCGCTCAAGTTGAAAGACGCCATCACTTCGCGCATGAAGATCATGGCGAAGCTGGATATCAGCGAAAAGCGCCTGCCGCAAGACGGTCGCATCATGCTGAAGATGAACATCGGCGGCCGCAAGAAACAGCTCGACTTCCGCGTCAGCACGCTGCCCACACTGTGGGGCGAAAAGATCGTGCTGCGGTTGCTCGACAAAGAAAACCTGCGGCTCGACATGACCAAGCTGGGTTTTGAGGCCGAATCTCTGGTCAAGTTCGAAAAGGCGATTTTGAAGCCTTACGGCATGGTGCTGGTTACCGGTCCAACGGGTTCCGGCAAGACCAACACGCTGTACTCATCGATCGCCCGTTTGAACGTCCCTGATACCAACATCATGACCGCGGAAGATCCGGTCGAATTCCAGCTGGCCGGTGTCAACCAGGTGCAGATGAAGGAGCAGATCGGTCTGAACTTTGCTGCTGCCCTGCGCGCCTTCCTCCGCCAGGATCCCAACATTATTCTGGTCGGCGAAATTCGAGACTTTGAAACCGCCGAAATCGCCATCAAGGCCGCGTTGACCGGACACTTAGTGCTTTCGACGCTGCACACCAACGGCGCACCGGAAACCATTACCCGTCTGATGAACATGGGCATTGAGCCGTTCCTGGTCGCGACCTCGGTTCACCTGATCTGCGCCCAGCGACTGGTGCGCCGTATTTGTAAGGACTGTGCCGAAACCGTTGATGTCCCGGTGCAGGCCCTCATCGACGAAGGCTACACGCCGGAAGAGGCCAAGACGGTAAAGATCACCAAGGGCAAAGGTTGCGGAACCTGCAACAACACCGGCTACAAGGGTCGAGCTGGTCTGTACGAAGTGATGGAAGTGGACGACGAAATCAAGGAACTCGTACTCGTGGGCGCTTCTGCGGTTGAACTCAAGAAGAAGGCCATCGAGCGCGGCATGATCACATTGCGTCGCAGCGGCCTTATCAAGGTTGCGGCTGGAGTTACGACGCTGGAAGAAGTGGCGCGCGAAACCATTCACTAGGAACCGAAAGAAGGGGATACACGATGTCGCTCTCGTTAAGTGATCTGTTGAAACGAATGCTGGAGATGGGAGGCAGTGACCTTCACCTCACCACCAACTCGCCGCCCCAAATCCGCGTGCACGGCCACCTGGTCCCGCTCGATCTGCCGCAGATGACTCCGGCTGAAACCAAGCAGCTGGCCTACAGCGTGATGACCGATTCGCAGAAGCATCGTTTCGAAGAGAATCTCGAACTCGACTTCTCGTTCGGCTTGAAAGGCCTGGCCCGATTCCGTGCCAACGTGTTCAACCAGCGTGGCGCGACCTCGGCCGTCTTCCGTTTAATTCCGTTCGAGATCAAGTCGTTTAACCAGCTGGGCCTGCCGACGGTAGTCAGCAAGATGTGCGATAAGCCGCGCGGACTGGTGCTGGTCACCGGGCCTACCGGTTCCGGCAAGTCCACGACGCTGGCCTCGATGATCGACAAGATCAACACCGAGCGCCACGATCACATCCTCACGATTGAGGACCCGATCGAATTCGTGCACATGAACAAGAATTGCGTGGTCAACCAGCGCGAGTTGCACGCCGATACCAAAAGCTTCGCCGACGCGCTTCGCGCCGCCCTTCGTGAAGACCCGGACGTGGTGCTTATCGGCGAAATGCGCGACTTGGAGACCATCGAATCCGCGCTGCGAATCGCGGAAACCGGCCACCTCACCTTCGGTACGTTGCACACCAACTCGGCCTCATCGACCATTAACCGAATCATCGACGTCTTCCCGGCGCACCAGCAGCCGCAGATTCGCGCCCAGCTTTCGCTGGTGCTCGAAGGCATCATGTGTCAAAGCTTGCTGCCTCGCGCCGACGGAAAAGGACGCGTCATGGTGATGGAGATTCTGGTCCCCAACGCCGCCGTGCGCAACCTGATCCGCGAAGACAAGATTCACCAGATTTATTCGGCCATGCAATCCGGCCAGGACAAGTATGGAATGCAGACTTTCAACCAGTCGCTGGCAACCGCCTATTTCCAGAAGCAGATCTCGATGGAAATGGCTTTGGCTCGGTCCAGCAACCAGGACGAATTGACGGAAATGATTAATCGCGGCGCCAGCTTGCTGGGACGAAATCAGGGAGCGGCGGCCGGCTCGAAAGGCGCAGCCTCGGGCAAGCACTAACCATGCCCTGCCAAAACAGTTCTTGCGTGACGCAGTAACGAAGTACAGAGAGGTCAACCTATGCCAGTTTTTACATTTTCAGGAAAGAGTGATAGCGGCGAAAAGATCTCAGGTGAGCGCGTAGCGCCCAACAAACAGGCGCTGGCCCAGGCTTTGCGCAAGGAGCGCATCACCCCCGGCGCCATCCGGGAAAAGGGCAAGGAATTCGTCATGCCCACCTTCGGATCGGGCAAAGTCAAGGTGAAGGAGATCGCCATCTTCTTCCGCCAGTTCTCGGTCATGATTGACGCCGGACTTCCGCTGGTGCAGTGTCTGGAAATTCTCGCGGCCAACCAGGAAAATCAGGCTTTCCAGAAGACGCTTACCGGCGTCCGTATGACGGTCGAAGGCGGCGCGACCCTGGCCAATGCCATGCGTCAATACCCGAAGGTTTTCGATGACCTCACCACCAACATGATTGAGGCCGGCGAAACCGGCGGTATTCTCGACGTCATTTTGCAGCGCCTGGCAATTTACGTGGAAAAGGCCGTCAAACTGCGAGCCGCCGTCAAATCCGCTTTGATCTACCCGGTTTCCGTTGTCAGCTTGGCTGGCTTGATCGTCGCCGCGCTGTTGAAATGGGTCGTCCCGATTTTCGCCAACCTGTTTGCCGGCTTGAACGTCGCTTTGCCGCTGCCGACCCGAATCGTCATCGGCCTCAGCGCCTTCGTGGGGCAATTCTGGTGGTTCTTCATCCTCGGTGGCGGCGGCCTCGTCTTCGGCATCAAGCAGATGCGCAAGAACGAGCGTGCCGCTTATTACATGGACTATGCGCTGCTCAAGATGCCGATCATGGGCCTCTTGCTACGCAAGATCGCGGTGGCCCGCTTCACCCGTACGCTCGGCACCTTGATCACCTCCGGCGTGCCGATTCTCGAAGGGTTGGCCATTACTGCTCGTACCTCCGGTAACAAGGTTTTGGAAGAAGCCTTAATGAGGGTTCGTAAGGCCATTGAGGAAGGCCGCACCATTGTCGATCCGCTGCGCGAATGCGGTGTCTTCCCCAATATGGTGACCCAGATGATCGGCGTGGGCGAAGCCACGGGCGCAATGGATTCCATGCTGCAGAAGATTGCCGACTTCTACGAAGACGAAGTCGACGCAGCTACCAAAGACATGTTGGCCATGCTCGAGCCGATCATCATCGGCATGTTGGGTATCGCCATCGGCGGCATCGTCATCTCGCTGTACATGCCGCTGTTCTCGATGATCGCCAAGTTGGCAGGGTAAGAGTAGTAGCTAGTAGTTAGGGGCGAGTCGCTAGGAACCATCTCTCCTGGCCATTTGCCGCCCAGCTACTAGCTACCAGCTACTAAACAATGCAATCCATGTTTGATGAGCGGCAATGGCTGGCCTGGCTGGTTAAGGTCCGCATCATCATTCTTACGTTTCTTCTGGGCATAGAACTTGCCATCGCCCAGCTCGCTCCCAGCCCATTTTCGCTCCGGCTCTTCGTCACTACCGTACTTCTCTGGTATGCGATTTCCGTTTTTTTTATGGTGCTGCTGGCCTTCTGGCAGGAGTATCGCATCCAGTCGCTTCTGCAGGTTCTTACCGACCTCGCCCTGGTCAGCCTGGTCATCTACGCCACCGGCGGCGAAGATAGCTCGCTGAATTTTCTTTATCCGCTTGTCATCATTGTTGCCTGCATTCTTTTCCCCCGAGCCTGGGCATATTTGACAGCGGCATTCGCCTTCATTCTTTATGGCACGGTGCTGGAACTGACTTACTTCCAGGTCATTCCTTCCTACACCACAGCCCACGTTGAATTGAAGGCTTTGCAGGCCATCATTTTCGTTAACCTGTTCGGTTACCTTGCCGTCGCTTACCTCGCCGGGCACCTCGTCTCCAAACTGCGCCAGGTCGATGTGAAGTTGAAGCACACCAGCGGGGCCCTGGAAGACCTGCAGGCGCTGCACGAAAACATTATTCAGTCGATGACCGGCGGCCTCGTCACCACAGGCTTGGACGGTCGCATCACCCTGGCCAACACTGCCGCACAAAAACTGCTGGATCTGGACGAATCCGCATTACACGGCAAATTGATCAGTGGTTTCTTCATTGACGATCTGCCGCAATCAGAAGATCAGCGGCACAGCGAAGTGCGCCGTATCCTGCCCAATGGCTATCGCCGCACCTTTCGCGTGCAGGTCTCTTCGCTTGGTGTTCGGGAGAAAGAGCCCCTCGGCTACGTCTATACCTTCGACGATCTCACTGAGATTCGACGTCTCGAACGGGAAGTCCGCATGCAGGACAAGCTTGCGGCCGTCGGTCGCCTCGCCGCCGCCATCGCGCATGAGATCCGCAACCCGCTGACTTCTATTGCGGGGTCCGTCAGCATGCTTTCCGGGGCCGCTGCCCTTAGTGACGAACAACGCCAGCTCCTGCAAATCGTGACCCGTGAGTCCGAGCGGCTGAACAACATCATCACTGATTTCCTGGCCTATTCCCGCGGCCGCAAATACGAATTCAAGAATATCGACCTCTTGCCCTTACTCGAAGACACGCTCACGCTTCTCGAACATCGACTGGCATCAGAGAATTCACCCATCCGTGTCGAGCGCAAGTATCCAGTACGAGAAGCCTGGACCTTGGGCGACGGCGACAAGCTCAAGCAGGTGTTTTGGAATTTCTGCGAGAACGCAGTCCGCGCCATGCGCGAAGGCGGCACTCTGACGGTCTCGATTGAAAAGTCCGAGGACGATTGGCAGATCAACTTTGCCGACACCGGTCCCGGCATGAGCCAGCAGTTGATCGAAAAGGTCTTCGAGCCGTTTCAGTCGCAATTCGAGGGTGGCACCGGCCTCGGCTTAGCGATTGTCTATCAGATTGTGCAAGCCCACGAAGGCAAAGTGTGGGCGCGCTCTCAGCCGGGACAAGGCAGCGTCTTTGTACTTCGCCTGCGCCGCCTGGCCACCGGCGACTTTGCATCGAATCATCAGGCAGGCATTGCCACCGAGAGCCGCGCAGAAGTGGCCGTCGCAGGAGGCGCCCATGGGTAACATCCTGGTTTGCGACGACGAGCGCTCCATCTGCGAAATGCTTGACATCGCCCTGCGCCGCGAAGGCCACAAGGTCGAAACCGTCAACTCCGGTGACGCCGCCAAACGCAAGCTCGATGGCGCGCTTTACGACGTCGTCATTACCGATATCAAGATGCCCCGTACCGACGGCATCGAAGTCCTGCGCCACGCGCACCAGGTTTCGCCCGATTCCGCCGTCATCCTGATCACCGCCGTCGACGACTACGAAGCCGCCGTGCAGGCCGTCAAGGCCGGAGGCGCGACCGACTACATTCGCAAGTCTCCCGGCCTGGTCGACGAAATTAAGCTGGCTATCACCCGCGCTCTCGAAAAGATGGCTCTGAGCCGCCAGAACTTTGCTTTCAAGCGCGATGCCGCCACTCGCAACTCGCTGGACAACATCGTCGGCGTAAGCGTAGCCATGGAAAAGTTGAAGCAGACCATCCGCACCGTCGCCTCCACCCAAAGCACGGTCCTGATCTATGGAGAGAGCGGGACTGGCAAAGAGCTTGTCGCCCGCGCCGTGCATGTGTGTTCACCACGTGCCGCCGAGCCTTTCGTCTCCATTAACTGCGGCGCCTTCCCCGAAACTCTTCTCGAAAGCGAGCTCTTCGGATACGTGAAAGGCGCGTTTACCGGAGCGAATCAGAACAAGCGTGGACTTTTCGAAGTCGCCGACAAGGGAACCATCTTCCTCGACGAAATCAGCGAGATGACCATGACCATGCAGGTCAAGTTGCTGCGAGTGCTGCAGGAACGCGTCGTTCGCCCCGTTGGCGGCACCAACGAAATTCCCATCGACGTTCGCGTGATCGCCGCCACCAACCGCGACCTCGACAAGCAAGTTGCAGAGCAGACTTTCCGCGAAGACCTGTATTATCGCCTTAACGTAATTCCGATTTCTGTTCCGGCCCTGCGCGAGCGCCGCGAAGACGTGCCGCTGCTGGTCAACCACTTTCTGAAGAAGTACGCGCCGGCGGCAGGGAAGGGCATTGTCCGGGTGCACCAGCCGTCGCTTGAAGCCCTCTGCTCCTACGAGTGGCCGGGCAACGTCCGCCAGCTGGAAAATACGATTGAACGTGCTGTTGCTCTCGAATCCGGCGAGGAACTCCACGTCGAACTTCCCGCAGAACGGCCCAAAGCGCGCGCCGCTGCCGCTGGAGTTGGCGTATCAGGCTCAACCATCGCCAGCGGAGCCGTCCTGCCCGATGGTGTAGATATGGAGAAGTACGTAGCCGACATCGAAGTGTCACTCTTGAAGTCAGCACTATCGCAAGCCAATGGCGTGCAGACCCGCGCCGCCGGCCTGCTCAAAATCTCCTACCGATCGTTCCGGCATTTGATGAAAAAGTACGAATTGCAGTAGTTAGCAGCTTGTAGCAAGTAGCCAGGATTTGTTTTGCCTAGCTGCTTGCCCCTAGCTACTCGCTACTTCTTCTTTAATTGCTGCTTCCATCCCAGAATTCGTGCCTTGTTGCCCTCTTCCTCAGCTTCGGGAATCATGCCTTTCTTCTGATAGAGCACTGACAGGCTGGTATGCGCCAGGACGTCGTCCGGATCGATTTCCGCGATCCGCCTGGCCGCCGCGATGGCCTCATCGAAGCGTCCTAGGTCCTGCAGCGCGCGCGCCATCCCATGCATGGCCTCGGTAAACGTCGGGTCCGCGGCAACCGACTCTTCGTATTCCGTGAGCGCTTGCTCCTGCTTCCCCTCGGCAAACAGGTCCAGCGCGGCATAGTAGTGGTCTTCAGCTTTTTGACGATCTGACATGCGAATCTCGATTCTAAGCCAGCAGCACGGCCCTTAGTGTAACTTCGTGTCCTTGGTGGTAAATGCAGTTTCTCTCTGTGCCCTCTGTGGTTATGATTGATGAGTTCATGCGCTACATGCTGAAATTCCTGTGGAACGCCACCAAGGGCCATCACCTGACCCCTTGGCGCAGCCCCTATCTTCTCTGGCGCCTGGAGACCTACACCGGCGTGAAGATGCACCAGATCGGGTTAATCGAGTTCTGGGAATTTATGTGGCGGGAGCGCAAGCACCTCTGGCGCTTCTTAAAGTGGACGGGCGAGATGGAACGCTACGCCCATCCCAAAGTTCGACAGTAGCGCCGCCGTCCCGGCGGCTGTCCGGCGGGCGTCTCGCGCGCCTAGTATGTCTTCGTGAACCTTCGTGTCCTTAGTGGTTAAAGGATTTTGGGGCTAAGAAAACTCTGTGGTGAAAGGTTCTACTTCCCGTTTCCAGCCGCGGCTGCGCCTTCCATCACGATCGTGACTTCGCTGCCTTTGCCTGCGCCCACCAATTGGGCCGCTGCCGCCCGGTTGGCGGCAATCTCCAGGTATCCCATGCTGCCCAGGATTCCAAAGACTTCGTTCGGCGCGCCTTCCGCGTAATTGGCATGCATCTCGCTGATTTCCGATTTCCCCAGCTGAATCTTGAACGCCGGCGGCTCCGCCTGAAACAAAGCTGGAACCTCCTGCGGTGTAAAGTTTGTGATCAGGTTACCGAATCGGTCCACCTTCAAAATCACGCCCTTCATGGTGCGCGCATCCGTCGCTTTCGGTTTTGGCGCGTTGAAGCGCACATAATCTGAAATCTCGTCGCCAAACTTTTCCCCATCCACGCCTTTTGCCAGCCAGCCCGCCACTGGGGCAAACACATCGCGTGCATGGAAAGTATTGCTGACCGGCTGCAGGAAGTAGTGTTCGCCGGTAATGTGCCGAACCCGGATCCGTTCCTCGCGGTTATAAACCAGCGAGAGCACGCCATTGTCCGGCGCCACGAAATAATGCTTTTCGGTCGACATCAAGATCGGCCGCCGTGCGGTGCCCACTCCCGGGTCGACCACCACCACGTGAATCGTCCCGGAAGGGAAGTAGTCGTAGGCCTGCGCGATGGTCAACGCGCCATCGAGCACGTCGAAGGCCTGCACCGCGTGGTTGATGTCCACAATCGTGGCGTCAGGCGCGATGTTCAGAATCACGCCCTTCATGGTGCCAACGAAGTGGTCGTTGATCCCGAAGTCGGTGGTCAAAGTCACAATCGGACGGTTCGGCAAGGCTTCCTCGCAGAGAGACAGGAATCTCCCAGTGTGGCGAAAGTAAATGGCCGCAGGTAAGCCAGTCAAGGCACGGAGGTAATAGGCGCAGCGGGGTGCCCCCAGTGCTTCTGTGTGCGCTAGGTAATGAAAGCTTTTAGACCTTGCCCCCGACCACCCGCCCTCTTATGCTAATTCTGCGCCAATATGCACATCCCAGACGGCTACCTGAGCCCCTCGACCTGCGCTACGCTGTACGCCGCCGCGTGTGCCAGTTGGTATGCCGCCCTGAAGCGCATCAAGCGATCCATAGGCGGCCGCACCATTCCCCTGATCTCGGTTTTCGCCGCCTTCTGCTTCGTGGTCATGATGTTCAACATCCCCTTGCCCGGCGGCACGACCGGGCACGCCGTTGGAGTAGCCGTCGCCGCCATCGTGCTTGGGCCTTGGGCATCGGTCCTTGCTTTGTCAATTACGATTACAATTCAGGCCCTGTTTTTCGGCGATGGGGGCATTACCACGCTCGGCGCGAATTGTTTCAACATGGCCGTGGTCGGGTCGTTCGTGGCCTATGGTGTCTATCGCTTGATCGCCGCGCGATCGGATGTCAGTTCACAGCGCCGAACTATCGCCGCGGCCATCGCGGGTTATGTTGCCATCAATGCTTCCGCTCTTCTCGCGTCGGTGGAATTCGGAATTCAGCCGCTGCTCTTTCACGATTCGACTGGTACGCCGCTGTACGCGCCTTATCCGCTGCGGGTCGCCATTCCCGCGATGATGATTGGCCACCTCACCTTCGCTGGACTTGCCGAAGCCGTGCTCTCCGCCGGGATGATTGCTTATCTTCAGCACGCGAATGTCGGACTATTGCGGCAAAGTCAGAGCGCCTCGGCATCCACATCTACAAGCCGACTGTGGTGGGTGATTGCTGTTCTCATGTTGCTGACTCCGCTCGGCATTCTTGCCGCCGGAACCGCCTGGGGAGAATGGACCGCGCGCGATCTTGCGAATTCTCACGCCTCGCCCGTCATCGAAGCTGCCAGCAAGAGTCAGCTGCCGCCAGGCTCAGTGCCTGCCGGGATTGAACGCCTCTCAACCATTTGGACGGCGCCGTTTCCCGCCTACGCCCCCACCTTCATCAAGAGCGCTGCCGTCGGATATTCGTTGTCGGCCATGTTTGGTGTCGGCCTGTGTGCGGTGCTGTCGCTGGCAAGCGCCGCCGTTTTTCGCAAGCGCCGGGAGTCGCACGCGTGAGCCGTACCAACTTCATCGAGAGAACGCTCAACCGCTTCGCGCGAGCGATGGCGAAAGCGCTCGTATCTGAACGCACGGCCGCGAAGCCTGGGTTGTTGCAAGCTCTCGATCCGCGTGTCCGCCTCATCGGCTTGCTCGTGCTCGTGATTTCCGTCATTCTCTGTCGGCGGCTCGAAGCCATCGCCGCTCTCTGGCTGCTCGCGGTCGTAATTGCTATCGCGTCTCGCGTCTCGATGGCGACGCTTGCGCTGCGCGTCTGGCTGCTGGTCTTTGTCTTCACCGGACTCATCGCGTTTCCGGCTATCTTTCTGACTCCGGGCGATGCCATTTTATCCTTTGCCAATTTATCCGCATCTGCGCAGGGACTGCGCACGGCGGCCTTGCTGATTCTCCGCGTCGAAACAGCTGCGACCTTGACCACCATCCTCGTTCTCTGCACTCCGTGGACGCACATTCTGAAGTCGCTGCGCAATCTCGGCGTGCCGGTGGAAGTCATCGCGATTCTTGCGATGACGCATCGCTACATCTTTCTGCTGGTCGATACCGCCAGCCAGATGTTCGAAGCCCGCCAGAGCCGCGCCATCGGACGAGTCAACACCAGCGAGCAGCGCAACCTTACTTCGCGCACCGCCGGGGTCCTGCTCGGTAAGAGTATCGAATTAAGCCACGAAGTTTATGCGGCGATGGTTTCGCGCGGATTTCGGGGCGAGGTCCGCCTGCTGACTGATTTCCGCATGCGGTTTCGCGACTATTGTGCTCTGGCGATATTCTTCTGTGCGGCCGGATTCGCAGTCTGGATGGGACGATGAATCTCGCCTTCGAGCTCAAGAACGTAAAGTTTGATTACGAGGGCATTCCTGCCGTTCAGGGCCTCTCCATGCAGATCGCGCAAGGCGAGCGCATCGTGCTGCTCGGCGCCAACGGGTCGGGAAAATCCACGCTGCTGCGACTGCTCGACGGCTTGTGCTTTCCAACCGCAGGATCGCTCGAGTTCGCGGGCCGGCAGCTCACCGAAAAATCGTTGCAGAACGAAACCTCGGCCTTCGAATTTCGCCGCCGCGTCGGCCTCGTCTTCCAGAATCCTGATGTGCAGCTGTTCAACCCCACGGTGTTCGACGAAGTCGCCTACGGCCCTTTGCAACTCGGCTGGAGCAGGGAAGAGGTTCTCCGCCGCGTCGACGAAATGCTGGCTTTCATGTCGCTGGCGAACATCAAAGATCGTCCGCCTTTTCGCCTCTCAGGCGGCGAGAAGAAGAAAGTTGCGCTGGCTTCTGTTCTAGTCCTCGATCCCGAGGTGCTTTTGCTCGACGAGCCAACGGCCACCCTTGATCCCCGCAGCCAGAGCCAGATCGTCGACCTGATCCAGCAGTGGAAGGGAACCGCGAAGACGGTGATCACCGCAACCCACCAGCTGGAAATCGTAGAAGATATCGCCGACCGGCTTTTCGTTCTCGAAGCTGGCAGCGTGATCGCGTCCGGCACTCCACACGAAATTCTGAGTAACGGAGAGTTACTGCTGCGGGCCAACCTGGTCCATGCCCACCGCCACTCACACGGCGGGGTTGTGCATTCTCATCCGCATCTGCACGGACACTCGCATCACGACCACGATCACGAACACTGAACGCCTAAGCAAAAGATCCGGTCGGCTTGTCAACCCCCCGGTTTACCACAGGGGACACAGAGAACCACAGAGGACGCTATCAATCACCTCCGTGGAAAGCTGCCCTGCCCCTCACGCCGCATGCCGCCGAATCACCTCCAGCACATCCTCGGCTGCTTCCAGCGGACGCTCGGACTTCGGAATGGACGCGCCCGCGGCAAGCAATGCCTTGGCCACCGCCGGGTAATCGCCATGACCCCGTTCCCAACTATTCAGAGATCCATGAAGCGTCCAGCCAAGCGGACTTCCCCCGTATTGCGCTTCGGAAACGTTGACCGGGGCGTTGTGACTGAGCAACTCGCGAACCATGGCGATGTTTCCGTGCCAGGCGGCGAAGTGCAATGCCGTCTGATTGTTTTCCATGCCCACGTTCGGCGGCCAGCCGTAACCGAGAAGCAGTTGCATCGCCCGCGTGTTGTTGCGCACCGCCACGCCAACAATGCGGCGCGCAGCATTGCTGCTCAGGCGGGCAAAGAGTGTGGGATGTTGCTGAACAAGTTGTTGTGCCAGCGACTCGTCACCCACCTCAGCAGCATGAATTAGCCGCAGCCAGGGCGCGCTGCGCTGCATGAGAAGGTCGAAGATCGCCTTGTGACCGAACTGGTTTGCGATCATGTGCGGCGACTTGGTGATGCCAAAGCCATAAATGTAAATCGTCCCGCCAGAACGCTCATCGCGCTTCGGAAAGTGGCGATGGTTGACTAGCATGCGAACGGTCTCCGGGTCGTGATTGAGGATGCGCTCGGCCATTGCTAGATCTCCAATCGCAGAAGCAGCAAACAGATCCGCAGCTGCGCCACGGGAGATCAGGTACTTGGCCACTTCGTGACGATAAGGTTTGATCGAGACCATGTACTGCACGGCGGTGGATTCGTGATCGATGTCGCGACCGTCGATGTCAGCTCCGGTATCGAGCAAAAGCTGGGCGATCTCGACCGTCGCTGCAAAATGCAGGGGGAACTGTCCGTCGCCTCCGCGAGCGTGCACCAGTTGTGGATTTGCGGTAAGCAATTCGCGAACGCGATCAATCATCCCGAGGCGTGAGGCGGCATGAATATCGACATTGGCGCCGCGCGAAATGAGGTATGGCGCTAGTTCGGCCCCGGCTGAATCCAGCACGCCATAGCTGCCCGCCCACCACTGGCTGCGCGCATTGATGTCGGCTCCGGCCTCGAGAAGAATATCGATCATTTCGCGGTTGTTGTGGTTTACGGCTGCGATCAGGGCGGGCGCTCCGAAATCGCCGTTCGGCAGCGGCTGATCGATGCGAGCTTTCAACGATGGATGCTGGGCCAATAGCTGGCGCACCAGAGCCGCGTTATTCGCCTTTACCGCGGCGGTGAATGCTTCCATCGGATCTTCGGACGAAGCTTCGATGTGCAACTTGAGTGCGGGCCAGGTATCGAACCCGTATTCACGGGCGATAACGTGCAACGCATCCGCATGTTTCGGGTTTTCCGAAATGATTCCGAAAGCTGCGAAACGCGCAATCGCTTCTTTATCGCCGGCAAGGCGCTGGCGCAACAATGTGCTGGCTTGGTTTTTTAGATGTTCAAGGTTGGGTTGAGCAGGAAGTTCGCGTACGGTCATGGATCACTCCTTCTTTAGCGCTCGTGATCCGCTTCAGCGAGCAAGAAGTAAGTGATTGTGCAAAAGCTCACGTGCAAAAGGTGGGATAATCCCTTTCCGCGGATGGGGTGCACCCTTGATGTGCAACTCAAGCTTAGCAAGGGCGGACAGGATTCGTCCAGAGGCACTTTTCCCCTTTAGTCAATGATTTTTACACCTTATTCACATCCACCCCGTAACTTTCATTTGCGACACACATCTCCTCAACGCACGCGGATCCATCAGGATTCGATTTCGTGCAGGAGGAGAATTATGGTCAAAAACAGCCGTTTCGTATTCATTGTTATGTTGGCAATCGCATTCGGATTGCCCCTTCGAAGCCACGCTCAGGACAGTGCGCAAGCGGGCGCCGTCTTCGTCATGACCAATGCTGCAGACAAAAACGAAATCGTTGCTTACCCGCGAAACGCGGATGGCTCCCTGGGCCTGAAAAGACGTTTTGCCACTGGCGGACGTGGCAGCGGTGGCGTAAACGACCCTCTCGGATCCCAAGGATCACTCATCCTGACCGAAAACCATTCCTTCCTGCTCGCAGTGAATGCCGGTAGCGGCGAGCTCTCCGTATTCCGCATCCACCCCAGCTCGCTCGAACTGACGGACGTAGTCCCGTGCGGTGGTAGCGAGCCGGTTGCTGTGGCCGAACACAAAAATCTCGTGTACGTGCTCAACGCCGGCGGCTCCAGCGATGTCGTGGGCTTTTATCTGGAACGCAGTGGCAAGCTTCGACCGATTCGCAACTCGATCAGGTTCCTTACGACTGCCAACTCGGGCGCGGCCTCTCTCTCATTCAGCCCCGATGGTCAGACCCTTCTGATTACTGAGAAGCTGACCAACAGCATCGATGCCTTCCAGGTTCAGTCGGATGGCACGCTGGGTTCGATCGTGGTGAACCCGGGAGCCGGCCCCGGCACATTCGCGGTGGAGTTCGCGCCAAATGGCATTGCATTGACAGTTGAGACGGGCCCGCCGGGTGGCATGAACGCGTCCGCAATTTCCTCTTACTCCGTTTCGCCCAATGAATCGCTTTCAGTGGTGAGCGCAAGCGTGCCCACGCTGGCAAACGCAACCTGCTGGCTGGCGGTGACTCCTAATGGTCGGTATGTGTACACCTCGAACGCGGGATCGTCATCCATCTCTGGTTTCACCATTGCTGCCAACGGTGCGCTGGCCCCTCTGCCCGGCACGGTCCTGGTCGATCTTCCGGCCGGCAGCACGAATCTTGACGTCGCTATCACTCTGGACGGCAAGTTCCTCTACAGCATGGATTCTGGTACCGGAGCGCTGAGCATTTTCAGTATCGGCAAAGATGGGCTCCTGACTGCGCTTGGAGAGGTTGAGGGCCTGGGCGCATCGGTGGGGATGAACGGGATCGCAGCCATTTAGCCTGCAGGTGGGTTGCAGGACAAACTGCAACCCACACTTTTCTGAAAAATGTTCGAAGGTTTTTGAAGACGTTGATCCTCGGCATAAGCTCTTTGGGGATCTCTAACGGGGAGTCGAAAGTTCATTTTCCTGGCCCGGATTCTCGCCTTCGCAATCGGCGCCAAAGTGCAGTTCAATGTTTTGCATAATTTCTCGGGTCCAGACGGATACCAACCCATGCAAGCACTGATTCGCGATTCGAAGGGAAATCTCTACGGCACGACCGTGCAAGGCGGCACCATCGGCTATGGAACGGTTTACAAACTGAGCCCGGCGCTCTGACCGCAGGAATAAGTCGACGGCTAACCGGAGGATTGCAAATCTTTTCACCCTGTCCCTGACGCCCTGAAAGGACTACACTGATCCGCAATCTCGAAGTGGGCTGCGGAGGCGTGAATGCGGCTCTGCTCGCCGGTTGCAGACCCACGGCGACATTCCATCAAAAGGGACAGGTCATGAAAAGAACTCTTCTGTTCGCACTCGCTATCCTTTCCATCGTCGCAATTCTCCCCACCTGCACTCTCGCGCAAAGCGGTTATTACGCCATCACCAACAACGATCCGCCGGGCGTGACCAATTCGGCCACCATCTTTAAATTGCAAGGCAAGGATCTTAATGTGGTTAAGAACTTGTCGAGCGGCACCAATGGCAACGGCGGCGGCGCTTTCGACCTGCCGCGCATCGTGGTGGGGAAGAATGGTTCGACGCAATGCCTCTTCGTCGTCGATGCCGGCAACAGTGACGTTGCCTCGTTCCAGCTTCCCAGTCTCACCAAGGCGGGCAATTATACCGATCCCAACGGTATTGGCAGCGGCTTCGGGAACAGCATGGGCCTGGCCACCCGGGGCAATCTTCTGTTTGTAGCTTACAGTGTGACTGCCAACATCGGAGTGTTTCAGATCGGCAGCGGTTGCAAACTTTCGTTGCAGGGAACCTATAACGCCGTAACTTCCGTGGCCGGCCTCAAGGTGACTCCGGACGGGAAGACCCTGGTCGTAGGCTACGGATACGGTGAGAATCTGGTCGACTCGTTCTCTATCGGTCAGAACGGCGCTTTGACCGAGCATGGCCCCTACCCATCGCTGAACGGCGCAGCCGGCGTGGACATCACCAAGGACAGTAAATTTGCGGTCTTTGGCGATGCGACTGGCGGCAGCACCCAGATCGAGGTCTATTCCATTAATTCCGACGGCAGCCTGGGGAAAGTAACCAGTTTCGGCGGCGATGGCAGCCTGGGCACGGGCCAGGATTCCAGCAGCGTCGCGATCAGTCCGAACGGGAAATTCATCTATGTGGCAAACAATCTGTCGAAACAAGTGACATCGCTCGGTTTCAGCGAATCGCCGCTGAATGTTTCGTATGTCGGAATCACCACGTTGCAGGATGGCGGCCAGATCACCTCGATCGGCGGGCTGACCACAGTGTCCCCGTCCGGCAATGGCGGCGGACTCTACGTGGCTGAATTCGACGGCGATGGTCTGGTCGGCCTGTTGCAGATCAATGCCAACGGAAGCACCAAGGAGGTGCCGGACTCTCCATTCGACAACGGAGTAAGCTCGTCCCTGCTGTCGGTGGCAGCTTATCCGCCGCGCGGGTTCTAAGGTCAGGGTTTGAGAGCAGATCGTGCATTTGTAGGGTGGCCATCGCTGTTATCGAAGGCCACCCGCTGCGATTTCCCGATAGAATAGGCATCAGCAGAATGCCGAAGTGCTGGTGCTCCAGCAGATGTCAGAGAGTACAGGTGCGCAAACCTTCGATCAGATTGTTAAGTGGGCGTACAGCACCCTTCCCCAAAAGATCAGGGAGTTACCAGACTTCCCGGGCATACAAGTAGTAGACGAACCTCCGCCCGACGTACTCCGGGAAAGGCGAGAAAAAGGGAATTGGCCAGCGGGGCGGGAAATACTGGGCCTGTACAGCGGTATTCGCAGGACGGAAGAACAACTTTTCCGGCAGAAATTCGCACCCGATCTAATCTTCGTTTTTCGCGGACCCATTCTGCGATGTTCCAGAGGCGACTTGCGGGCCGAAGTGAAACAGGTGGTTTGGCACGAAGTTGCGCACTGGCTTGGGCACGACGAAGAAGGGGTAAGGGCCTTGGGACTCTCGGAAGATCAGCCGAAGAGCGAAGTGCCGATGAGCGTTTCACAGTTGGACGGAGACGAAGAAACGGGGCAGGAAGTGCAGGAGGCAACTGAAAGGCCCCGATGTATTAAGTGCTACTCCGCTGATGTCACCTGCCATCAATTTAAGAAGCCTTTGAGCTATGCCGGCGCGAACATCTTCGACGCCACAGCTACGGTGCACGCGAGGAGTTGCAGGTGCAATTCCTGTGGCCACGAATGGGACGACGCGGATACCTATTGAACTATTCGTTAAACCTGGTCGGCTTCTAGAGCAACCTCGCTTGAGATCAATGAGCCTAATCGAGATTTTTCGCCACGCCCAAGCTACAATTTCCCCGTGACCAAGGAACGGTGGGCGGAGACAGGAATCACAGTGCAATTTCTGATCGTTGTCAGAACCTTAGGTGAGTTCTTCCGACTCAGGCATGTTCAAGCTGCGAACTTCTCAACTGCAGTAGCAGCGCTCTATGTAGGAGGTGCTTTGATAGCTGCCTGCTCCTGCTGGGCGGGCGTGAGCTTCTACTTTTTCCGACGATACACATTGTCTATCTGGATCACTCTATTGGCCGTGCCAGTTCTGCTTGTTTACAAGATTACGGTGATCGGATGGTAACAACTCATCTTCATTGGAAGGTCGTCGCAGAGCTTGAAACCGAATCACGGTTTAGACGCCAAACACCGTAATCCCCTCCAAGTCGCATGGGTAGCTAGGTCAACGAGTGTAATGATTCCATAAACAATGTCGGCTCCCGTGGCCGAGTAAACTTTGGAAGCGCAAACCACCAAAGGGCTCGGAGGAAAGGAGCCGAACATGCT
>Ga0335069_10005447_pt1 | contig 18727 bp, 15 predicted proteins | sample Lox_Sample_11_FD_206714 | JGI IMG/M metagenome (GOLD analysis project Ga0335069, IMG submission 206714) | Soil microbial communities from Loxahatchee National Wildlife Refuge, Florida, United States - Lox_Sample_1.1 | ecosystem: Environmental > Terrestrial > Soil > Wetlands | place: USA... | reverse complement strand
CCATACTGAATCGCTTCAATCTGGCTGTCGGATGTTGTCGCATACAGGTAATCGGTATCCTTGTCTTGATGATTACCATTGCCCGCATAGTCTTGCTCGAGCTGACGGGTAAGACCGACGAACTCGCTATCGCCGTGCCATATCGGATTGTATTGGTAGAAGGTCGATTGAGTCAGGACTCCGAGGGGGTTGAAGACGTCGGTGCGATAAGGATGATTGAGTTCTCCGTACCCATCGCTCTGGTCGCCAGCCGCTATTGCCGTTGACGTTGCACCTTGGCTGTAATACGTAACGGCAGTCGATTCTGAGTTAGTTGTTGTCGCAGATGCGAACCCAGCGAACTTTCGATCGAATACGTTCGACGGCAAGTACTGCAGGCCCCCGCCATACGAGTAATCGGTTTCTTCGTTGCTCCCGATACCATCGTGATTTACCATCTTGGTTACAACAAGGAGACTATACGGTAGCTTTGGATTCGATCCCATTTGGGACGTGTATCCATACGTGATGCTTGTACTGCCGCCTTTTGGGTTGGTCGTGGTGGCTAACACGTCTTGATATTGTTCGCCATTGCCCATGAAATTCGCGAGTTCGGTATCAGTTACCACGTTCGCTCCGGCCTGCTGACTTGGGGTAAGAATGTACGGGAGAGTGTATGCCGTCGAAGTGGCCCAGCCGGAACCAGTGTTCAGATACACGATTTGGTACGTACCGCCTTCCATAACGGTATTACCGGTGTTCGTATAAGAGCGAACGAGGTCGGGAAGACCGTCGCCGTTTACATCGACAAAACGCCAGCCGCGATCATAGCAGTTGCCGCCAGATTCAAAGACGGTGCTCGTCCCAATCGTCCATCGCGAATCTGCCGAGCTCCAACCAGAACCATCGTTCAAATCAACATACGTTTTTGTGCCATCGGTATAGACCCAATCGTCGAGACCGTCGCCCGTGAGATCGACGAGCTGCGATTCCGTACAGTCTGAGCCCGAAGACGGAAAGCTTTCCGGAGGTGAGAAGATTGTTGTCGTAGCAACATTCCACGCAGAGCCATTTGGGAGATAGGCACCATTCGTAACACCAGTCATGCCGGAGGAGTTGATGTTTTGCTCGTATGCAGGTAGCCCAGTGCCGTCAACATCGCCGAAAATACCGGTCGTGCCCGCTGCTCCGGTACCAGAACCACTGACATAGAATTGTGGTATTACGCCACTGTACGAAGTTGTCGCGCTCCACGAACCCCCGGTGTTGGCGTAGTAATTGAGCGCGGTACTGGTGCCGGTTGAATAGTTAAATGAGTTCTGTACGACATTGGCCATGCCGTTGCCCTTCACATCAACGATGCGGGTGCCTGTTTCATCAGGACACCAAGAACTTGAACCGCTATATGAAAACACGGCGTTGCTGTTCGGCCAGCTAAGCGGAGAAGAAGGATCGTTTGATATGAACACCTGCGGTGTGATTTCGTTGGTGTAATTGATCGACACCGAGCGACTTAATCCGTCACCGAGCACCGAAGAAGGGACGTATGAGCTTCCGTCAAAACTACAGTCCGACGATCCTGAGGCGGAGGAAACGAAGGGTGTCGTCGAGCTTACATAACTAAATGTCCATGGCGGAAGCGTTGTCTCCGTGTTGGTGTCGCTCCACCCATTCTCTTGCACTGAAGAGAGGAGGGACCGGAAACCATTATTACCGGTCGTATATGTGAGAGTATATTGCCGAACCGTGCTGCCGTGGAATGCGACGGTTATCTGCGAGATACGGTAATTCGTATCAACTTCGAAACCCGGTAACAAGTCGATCATCGTATCGCCGCGCGTAGACGTCGCAAACGTGACTGTTGTGGGGCCATCCGTTGAGTCATGGCCGGTGTAGATAATCTCTTGGGGGTATAACTGATTGTGATCCTTGCTATAAACATAGCGCATATAGTTGCCGTTAGGATCAACCTCCTTTTCAAGCATCCACTTATATGTCTGCACGGTATCAGTCTGACTCGTCGTCGCACTTTGCTGACTTTGGCTGCTCGCGCCGAATAGGTACTCATCCCCATTCTTGTCGTACATTGTCCACGAGTTCGTCGAAGTGGCGTAGGTATACAAGTGGAATGATCCGTTATCGATTCTCGGCGCATACGTGTTCGCGGTCGTCGTGGAATATGTCGCGAGTTCACCGTCGAGAGATGACGTGAAGTATGCGTTCGAGACATATAAATTCTCTGAACCGGTTTTGTTGAGATGTTGGATGTATGGGATTGATAACGACCAACCGTAACCTACTTCACTATCCTGCGCCGTGTTCTGACTGTTGTAGTCTAGCGAAAGTGCGGGCTGCAGACCGTTACGACCCGGCGGAATATCAAGGGGGATCGATTCGGTAAGTGCGCCGGACGCCCCATCTACTTGCGGTTTAGCGGCATTGAACGAGAAAACGTTTTGGCTCGTAACCGTTGGAGCGGTTGCGGCCGCGAAAAGAGGTGCTAACGGAGCAAGGGTAGAAACAAAGGCAACAATAATTGCAACGAGAGTGAATCGATGTTGGTGCAATTCAGAAAAGTGGTTTGATGTCATGGCTCCGTCAGAGCGACATCAGTAGCATATCGTAGTTTCTGAATGGGTGAAGAGCTTATCCCCTCTTTTCAACATATGCCCACCTTGTGCATTGGTGTCTATGCATACGCCTGCTACACTACTTGTGTACGAAGATATGGGAAAGCTTTACCGCCGCCTGAGTGTCAGAGCAGCAGCTGCCGGTACAGGAGTTGCCTTGATCGCAGTTATCGGGATTGCGAGCGTCGCGTATGGAACGGCAACGTTTGCCGACACCACTGCGACATCAACTGACGACACCGTGGTCGCAACATCCACTGATTCGGGCGTTTCTACAACAACCCCACTCGATGTAACGGCGACCTCAACGGAAATGACCGCTTCGACGACGCCCACTGAGGATGTCGCGGCGACATCAACTGACGCAACCTCTACCATTCAAGAAGACGCAATCACCACATCGAGCAGCTCTTCGACGAGCGAATCGACACCAACAACTACTTCTGCGCCCACACCGGAAGTAATCGAATCGGAAACGTCGACGACGACGCCCTCGGGTCCACCCCTGGTGGCGGTAACCCTCGAATGCACGTCAGCCTATACCGGCCCGTTGTACGATACGCCATCCGGTCATCTCGATTCCGGCTTCTATCTGAATGCAATCCCTACGAATACGAGCTCCACGTCTACGACACCGATAACAGGTACAGTGGCGCATGTCATCGGAACCCAATCCTGGATCATTTGCCATGATACCCAAGGGAACGCGCATGAGATTGCAATAACCGGGCACGACTATGCCAATCTCGTGCTACCGAACGCTGTTATGCCGCGAGAGACCGTAATGGAACCGGCGACACAGGCCGCACTCGATTCTTTCTGAGAAACTTCGGGCGCGCCCAGCAGGCAAGGCACCTCTTAAGCAATGCCTATGTTCTAGGCCGATTGCTTCTGTTGCATATCAATTCATTCTGATGACGACAAGCGTGAGTCAACACGCTGGACGAATTCGATCGCTTCTTTCGATTCCGCCCCCTGGACGTGGCGACACATAGGACGACATAGCTAAACATCTGCCGACCTATTCCCCGGAAGGAGCGCCACCGCGGGCTTCCTCACCGTCGAGGAAGTCTGCCCACCACTGCATCATACGCGTACGTTCTTCAACGTACTCGGAGCGATGATAGGCGGCGCGAACGGCATTTTGCTCTTGGTGCGCAAGTTGCCGCTCGATCGCGTCAGGCCGCCACAACCCACTTTCGTTGAGGATCGTCGACGCCAACGCTCGAAAACCATGCGTGGTCGCACGCTGATGGTACCCGAGGCGATAAAGTGCGTAGAGAAGCGTGTTCTCGCTGATCGGCTTGTCGCGTTCAGATCGGCCCGGGAACACAAGATCGTGGCTGCCCGAAATTGGCTTTAACTCTTCGAGGACAGCGAGCGCCTGGCGGGAGAGCGGCACGACGTGCGGAGCGCGCATCTTCATTCGCTCCGCTGGGATGAGCCACAACTTACGCTCGACGAGATCGAATTCATCCCATCGCGCGCCGCGAAGTTCCCTCGTTCGCACCATCGTCAGGATGACGAGGCGCAGTGCGAGCCCGATCATCCGATCGCCTTTGTGTGTCCGCAGGATGTGCAGGAACTCCGGCAATTCGCGCGCCGGCAGCATTGTGCGGGGCTCTTTGCGCCGCGTAGCGAAGACGCCTTTCATTGCCGCGACTGGATTGTTTTCCGCAATTCCCACTCCGATTGCGAAAGCGAACACCGCCGAACACCGTTGCCGAACACGTTGGGCGATATCGACTGCACCGCGCTTTTCGATCCGCCGAATGGCTTCGAACATTTCGGGCGCTTTCAGTTCCACGATTGGCCGCGCGCCCAGGGTCGGGAAGATGTCCTTTTCCAGGCTCTCGATCACGTTGGCGGCGTGATGGGGGGTCCATTTCGGCTTCATCACCCCGTGCCAATCGCGCGCAACGGTTTCGAAGGAGTTGCCCGCCGCGACCTTCGCTTCGCGTGCGCGTTCCTTCCTCCGTTCGCCGGGATCGATGCCATCATGGAGAAGTCTTCGAGCTTCAAGCGCGTCTTCGCGCGCCCGAGCGAGCGTAACGACCGGGTAGACGCCGAGCGCCAACCGCCTTTCCTTACCGTCGAAACGGTACTTTAGCCGCCAGTATCGCGAGCCGCTCGGAACGACTTCAAGATACAAGCCGTGGCCGTCGCTCAGTTTGTACGATTTATCTCTGGGCTTAGCCATGCGCGCCGAAGTGTCGGAGAGGGGCATCTGGGGGCACCTAAAGAGGGGCAGAGCTTTGAGTGCCCCCCTTTATGCCCCCATTTCCGACGCGTGGCAATGTTCCTCTATGGACGTCAGCGAGCAGCTTCAATGGCAACAATCTAAGCGTATTCAGAGCTTTATGCGATGCGGGGAGATGCTATGTGAGGGACGAATGGTGGGGGAGGTACCTCTCATACAAGATAGATATTCCCTATCCAATACAGCTAGCTAGCCAATGTGGCAATCTGTCGCTGCCCCCACTTGTGGCCCACATACCCGTCAATCCGTCTACTCCGCGAAACTTTGAGTTTTCGTCGCGGCATATCGCCGTTTCGTGCACCAATTGCCGGTAGTATCAACCCACCTCTTGAAGGACGTTGTGGGGAACGTCGGGAACGGCGGGTAGCGGGTGTTTCCCGAACGGCGGCACTGGCTGAGGATAGCGGGCGTCAGGGAATAAGCGCCCACGTTCACACGATTTTTCACCTTGCGACATCGTCCGATGTGGACGACTGGCCCGGACGCACGTTATTGGTTCTTGAACGCCGCTGTTGCTGAATCCGCAGGCTTCTGTCAATTTGCTTGTTGACGAGCGGTAAGGAGAATTTTCGCGTTTGCGTGGGTTCTGGACGACTATGGCTCACCGTCAGGAGCAGCAGGGATATCAAGGGTAACGCCCTTTGGCTAGATAGAAGCTTGAAGGAAAGTGTCATGAGATACGTGTTTGTCGGAGCTATATCGCTTGTTTGTTTTACTTCCTCTGTATCGGCGGACGAGAGCGATTGTGCGTCGTTTCTGAGTCAAGATATACACAATAAGCTTATTATCATCGATAATAAAAATGGAAAGCAAGTTGCGAGTTCCTCGCTATGCAAATCCGAAGCTCATCAAAACGCGTCTGGGTTTAGTATAGAATACGCGGGGGTGGGTATTGGGTTCGATCAAGCTAGCGCTTTAGCTAACGCGATGTGCGATAACAAATTTTCTCAATCGGATTTTGTAAGTAGTCAGGCTCTCTACCGCTCCGTTATTGATCCTGCTATCGTACAAGCCGCGCTTGAATGCTACAGACTCAATACAAAGGGACTTCATTATGCCATTCACTCTGACGCTGACACGCACTCAGTTTCGATCTCTATGTACTATGATGGACCAAGCCCAGTAGATGTTCTTGAAATTGGTACTGTAGGAAACGCTCAGTGCACCGGTGAGTTGTTTTCGGCGTGGACGAAAGATAAAAAAATTTCTTTGGACACCAAAATCAGAGCTCTTACCTGCACTCCGAAGGCGGCCGAAGATTCTCCTAGTAACGCAGACATTCCCGCGGGCAGTATCAAAATCTTCACGACTGCAGGGCCTATCTACGCTCAAATACCAAGACGATTCTCACCAAGTCTGGAGGCACGTTTCGAGAAAATGGAAACAGACTTGGTAACCATGAACGGAGTATTGAGGGGAGTGCAAGATGTCTTGCGCTTACGGGTTTTAGGCGCAGCAACAGTAAAAAACTCCAAACTTGAAATGCTCAGTTCGGGCGCTAGTATGGATATTCCATTGGGTCGTTTCACTTTTCCGAACCCTGAGAACCTGAAGTTCATTGCTTTTGCGTCCACTTTGAACAATCAGGGCGGCTCTTACGCTACTAATTCATGCTTCATTCGAAGTTATAATTCAAATGACCAGGGACCAAATTACGTAACTGTCTGGGAGGGTCCTAGGAATACGACAACTGGAAACAGTCCCCCTATAGATTGTAGCGTTGCAGTCATTGCGATCGACTAGCCGGGGGAAGCGAAGCAGAGATTCCGCGCTGGGCAAGGGAAGCCAAGGCTGGCTTCCCAGCTCCGCGACATTTCACATCGCCTCTGCGGCAGAGCCCACTTTGTCGAGTGACCGACCGGGACTACTCGCAAACCGCACGACGTTCCCCTCTCTCGCGTCAGGCGCTCGCAGTCTTGCAAAGACATCTGGGAACTCTCAGAAGTGGCCTTCACTCTCGTCTTTCCTTCCATCGTTTCCAAGACGACGCCGTTGTCGGAGAATACGTTCAATTCGACTGCGCCGACTGGGCTACGCTCACGACGAAATGAGCGCACACGGCTTCCGCTCGTCGGCCAGCGCGATTTTGAACGAGCACGGTTTCAACCCGGACGTCATCGAGGCAGCGCACGGCCACCAAGATCAGAACTCAATTCGGCGCACGTACAATCGCGCCGTCTATTGGCCCGAGCGCGCCGTGCTCATGCAGAAGTGGGCCGACATGTTGGATTGCTTCCAGGAAACGCCGCCGAAGATGGATGCAAGAATATATAAATAGAATGCGCAGCGTGATCGAAAAGCTTTGGCTCTTGATAAGATGCTCGTTCCTCGCGCGTTCATTTGGCGCGTGGTACGATGCTCTATATGACTAAGACCACAACCCGCATCCTTGAGCTGTTCCATACCCTGCCGGCGCGCGACCAACGCACGCTCGTTGCCCAGCTTATCGAGACTGCGCGCGGAGGGTCCTTCTACAGCCGCATGACTGCCGAGCAGCGAGCGGAGCTGGACGAGGGCATATCAGAGGCCGTGCGCGGCGAGACGATTCACGCCGAGGAAGCCTTCCACGACCTGGCGTTACGGTTCGGCTTTTACGATGCGGCATGAGAATCAGGCTCTCCCGCCGAGCCGCCGCGGAGCTTGAGTATCACTTCGAAGTTGGCGTCAGCCGATTCGGACCACTCATTGCCGAACGGACTTTCGCTCGGGTTCGGCATCTGATTTTTGATTTGCTCGCCGCCAATCCCGAAATGGGGACCTATCATCCGAACCGCGACATCTTCGAAAGCATCATCGCTCACACGCCCTTCATCATCTTCTATCGCTCCGACGGTAACGGCGACATCAGCATCGTCGCGATCTTCAATCAGTCGCAAGACCGCGATTGGTTTGAAGACTGAACGATTGGCTCAATTCTTGATAAAATGACGAAGTAACCGAGCAAGAGTTTGAGATATAACCGGCCCAATTTTCGTGGCGTTGTTATTTGATGTTACATTTAAGCGCAGCGTTCTTTGCCAAAGGAGGCACGAATGACGCTGATGCTACATACAGGTGGGAAAGCGCTTACTTACGATGAACTTCGGGAAGTGCCGACGCCGGAGCCGACCGAAACCCACATGCCGCTCGCTCACAATGAGCTCGTGGAAATGGTCCGCTTCACGCTCAACTACCACGGCCACGAAGTGGTCGAGGAACACCACGCTACCGCTCACGAGGGCATGCGCTACTTCGGCGTCATGACCCTTAGGAGCGCGTACGGGGACTACGGCGACATCGTCGGTTTGCGGAACTCCAACGACCGCACGTTCCCGATCGGCATCGCCTTCGGGAGCCGCGTCTTCGTATGCGACAACCTGGCGTTCTCCGGCGATCACGTTATCCGGCGCAAGCACACCAGCAAGTCGAAACGGGAGCTTCCCTCGCTTCTCTCCGAGATCGTGCTGCCCCTCGAGGCCCAGCGGCTCGCGCAGAACAAGAAACTCATCCGCTACCAGGAGACGCAGCTCACGGACTCCCAGGCCGACCACGCGATCCTGTCCATGTACCGCGAGGGCGTGATCGGCGTGCAGCGCATCGCGGATGTCGTCGAGCAGTTCGAACGGCCGTCGCATGGTTGGGGCGGGCGAACAGCCTGGCGGCTCTTCAACGCCGCCACCTTCGCCCTCTCGGGCAAGGTCGCGGAGAACCCCGACCTCACCACGCAGCTCCATCGAGTGATCGACGGAGTGTGCGAGGAACTCGCCCCCCCGGGGACGTGCTGATGGACGCCGTTGTCGTCAGGAACCGGAAACGGGTCTATGCGCTCGCTGGATACACCGTCATAAGCCGTCCAAGCGGATGGTACTTCAGGCGGACGGACTACGACGACGATTGGCGCGGCCCGTATGCAAGCGAAACGAGCGTGTGCTTGATGATAGCCCGCGCTCTGAAGAAAGAGTTGGTCAAGCGCGACGGCTTGCCAATTTAACCAGCAGCCCGCCTCAGTGCGGGCTGTTTTTCTCACCAGGAATGCGGCCGTCTTTGTGCTGACCGCGCAGTCACAGTGTGACATCTTTTGACGCAGCGCCGATCTCCACGTGCTCTACCCGTTCCTTCCTAATCCACGTGAGAAACTTCGGCTGCTTGGTGTCACAAGAGATCAAGAACACCTTCCTTCTCGCTCTCGTGAGGGCGACCAGAAAATCGTATATCTTTTGATCCGAGCATTTCTCGCCCTTCTCCAAGAAAAATCTATCATCGAAATCCAGGATGAAGACGTAATCCTCTGCCAACCCTTTTGAGCTTGGAATTGTCGTGATTTTTATTGGAATATTACGAATAGCTGGATTTCCAACCCTCGGATCACATGAACTAAATTTTTTACGAAGGCTATCTTGCGCCAGACTGTGCACGTTCAGCGACAATTCAGCACACAGCCTAGCTGAGTCCTCGTCACTTATGGTCTGTTCCTTGCGCACCTTCTTAAAGGTAGAGAGTGCGCGTTTAATGCGGCCCCTGACGGGGTCGGATATCAAATCAACAAAATCCATTGCAACAGCGTTAGCCGTCTTGCTCAACAGAGAATCTAACTCCGCCTTATCCATATACAACTGCGCCGCAATCCGCCACCCCAAGTTACACCTTGGATCGACTGACAGTAGACCCAAACAATCGATGAGGTTAAGTTTATCATCGACCTGCTGGTTAACGTACGACAGGTTTTCAAGCCCTTTTAGCTGGAGAGCCTTTGCCACGCTCTGGCAGCGCGATTTTGTCGGCGCAATTATCAGAACCGAAAACTTGTCTCGGCGTTCCTCTGCAATTTTTTCGATTGCCTTGTTGATAAAATATGGAATCTGTTTTGGAAAGCATTGCACATGCGAAAGCTTCTGATACCGTGTACACTCTGCATTTTTTCTTTCATCCTCAAAGTATAAATACGGCTTATTTATTCGTTCCTTCAAGAATCCTTCCTGCTCTGCCGAATTGATAACATCATTAACAGATTCGACAATAACGCGAGTACATCGGGAGCAATATGGCAGGTTGAACGATTCATACCGATTGTCATTGCCGTGCCTATCTCGAATGTGTCCCGGACTGGCTTTCTTGAAGTAGTAAAGTGACTGATCATCGTCACCTGCAATGAGCATCGGACTCTTCAATGCGAGCAGGTCTATAAGTGTAACCTCTAAAGTGTTGAAATCTTGAAATTCATCGACAATAACTTGGTCGAATTGCGGAATACGATATTGATTTTGGTCAAGGTATTTTACGGCGGCATAGATTATGTCGGTGAACCCGTAATGACGATACAAATTCTTGCGAGTTTTATAGAATTCCACGAGATCGTCTCTCCCGTCCATTGCGTGAAAAATTGTGTCAAAATTCACCGGTTCACTCAGAAGCGACTCGGCATCCCGCTTTATTACTTGCGACAATTTCGGAAATATACGAACAGTACTGTCCACAGAACCGATGACGCCTCTAGCGAAGCCATGCAAGGTCTTCACTTCAGAAATTCCGCAAAGCTCTAAAGAAAGGTCTTCGACAAGCGAATTCACAAATGTAAGGGTGAGTGCAGACCGCTTACCCTTAAGAATTTCTTTAAATAGGAAAGTCTTTCCAGTACCTGGTCCAGCGACTACGATTTTGTGTCGAGACTTTGATTGAAGAATTTCATCGATATGCCTCTGCCGTTCCGCTTTGCACAATTCGTATTTGTCAGGAGGCGTGTTCATCATCTTAAATTTTCTCAAGTCACCGTGTACATCACGAGAAACTACATTTTACCAGCGAATGCCAGATCAAGAATCGACGGCGACAAGGCATCTAACTCGGCGGCGGTCTCGACTTGCAGCCGTTTCAACGCGGTCACCTCCTTCTGAAAATTGTCTAATTCAGACACGATCCGCCGCTGCTCGGCGAGCGAGGGATACGCAATGGGCGTCGATTTTAGAATTGCTTGTGAAATATTTACCTGCGCATCTGCTAAACCTGTCTTACGTTGAACAAGGTATTCCTGCGAAAAAGGTGATGCCAGAGATAATTCGAGAAACCGCGGGTCAATTTTCAAGCGGTCAGTGCGGAGACGGATGAGTTTGTCCGAGATTGTTAAGCGGGGCTCATCACGGCGAACTGCGGCAACAACGCCCACGCGCTTTCGGGGGCCAGCACGAGTGACCAAAACATCACCTTCCATTACCGCCAGCGCTGGAATGGGCGCAAGGGTCTGCGGCAAAGCTTTGTTGTGTTGCGGTTGGAATTCGCACCATTGAACTGCGGTGGTCTTCAGAACGCCCCAGCCGTCACCTTGCGCTGCGTTGTCGTCGCACTGCGGGCTCCAGCCCGCATCCATTGATTTGATAACATCGGCCACGGTTTCGCGTCTCCAACCTTCGCCGTGGGGTGTCATTGCCTCGCTTAGTTGCAGCGGATAAAGCGCCTCGGCTTCTTCAGCGGATTGCTGGCGGAGCACGTTGGCCTCGTGGATTTGTGCGGCGAGCTCTTCAATCTGCACCACCACTCGACGTTGGTCCGTCAACGGCGGCAGGAAAATTTCAACGGCGGCAATATCCTGTTCTTTTAGAGAAACGTTTGCAGTACCCTGCATCAGTGGTACGAGTATCGCGTCTTTCTTCGTCATCAGCAAATGGTAAAGATAGTGGGCATCGCAAACCAATGGGTCTTTTGGGAGCAAGGCCACGAGCAGATTCGCGAGAGCGAATCTTCCTTCCTGATAATGGACGCGATGAATGGCAGCATCACCGTGTCCCGTGGACGAAACCAAAGGTATACATACTGCCGGACCTTCAAGTTGCCAGCTATCAGCGGTTCGCCTATAGGCGGCGGTAACAACCAGTGGATAAGACCCCGGAGCCGTCTTTAGTGTCGAGGAAGTTCCTTTTACCATCCGACAAAGCTCGCCAATTCGATATTTCTTCGTAATCATACCGAATTGGTGCTCAAGAGTTTTCGTATATTCGTGACGATCTCCATGATTCGTTGTTCTTTTTTGATAATGTTCTCGGCAATTTGAGTCGGAGCCAAATGCATAATATCTGCCTTTCCTCGTGGGTTTTTTCTGTCAAGATTGCAACCGTTGGCAAGAAGTTCAGCAACGGAAACTTTCCAGGCAAGATCGTTCTCTTCGCGCTGATTCCACCATGCAACTAATGGCGCAAAATCACCAAATTGAATTGGTGATGTTTTTGTGTAATTCTTTCGACCCTCCGGCAAGGGCTGCTCGTAATACCAGACTGCCGCCGCCGGCATCGATCGATCGAAGAATAAGATGTTCGTAGGAATCCCGGTGTAAGGCGCAAACACGCCGTTCGGCAGACGGACAATCGTGTGCAGATTGAATTCCTTGAGCAGTTCTTCCTTGATGCGAGCGCACACGCCATCGCCAAACAGTGTTCCGTTGGGAACAACGACCGCCGCGCGCGCCGGCCGACCCGCGAGCGTCGGGTTCCGATGAAGCTTCCGCATAATGAGCTGAAGGAAGAGCAGCGCGGTCTCGGATGTTTGCCGATCTTCCGGGAAATTCCCCTGTATCCCCCTTTCTTCCTCTCCACCAAATGGTGGGTTGGTAACGATGACATCCACCCGATCTTTTTCCCCAATCTCCGAGAGTTTGAAGCGAAGAGAGTTGCCCGCGTCGATGTGCGGCGCATCAAGACCGTGCAGCAGGAGATTCATCTGGCACAAGAGATACGGCAGTGACTTCGGTTCCCCACCAAAGATTGAGGCATCTTGCAGACGCCTTCGGTCTGCCACGGTCTTCACCTGCTTGCTCAGGTGATTGAACGCCTCCACCAGGAAACCCCCGGTGCCGGCCGCCGGATCGAGGACGGTTTCGCCAAGCCGAGGATCGGTCACCTCAACCATAAAACGCACGACGGGTCGGGGTGTGTAGAACTCGCCTGAGTCTCCGGCAGCATCGCGCATCTCCCGCAGCATCGACTCATAAAGCGCGCCGAGCGTGTGGAGCTCGCCACTCGAAGTAAAATGAATGTCCGCGATCTTGTTAATTACATCCTTCAAGAGGTAGCCGCTCTTCATCCGGTTATCGACGCCCCGAAACACAGTCGCGATCACGTCGCGGCGATCGTCGCCGTTCGAGCTTGTGAGCTGGCGTAAATATGCGAAAAGCCCAGGCCCCTTCCTTCCGTCCGGGAGCATGGCCTCGTCTTGGTTGATGAACGCCAGCAGCTCGTCCCCGGTAACGCCTTGCGGATTGCTCGCCCAGTCTCGCCACCGATATGGAGCTTCGATCGCCGCTCGAAATTTCTTGCCGCCGACCGCCGCCTCATCCTCGCGCTGCATTTCGAGATCGTCGAGAAATTTTAGGAACATGATCCAGGTGAGTAGCGGCAGTCGATCGAGATCGCCGTTGAGCCCCTTGTCCTTGCGCATGATGTCGCGTGCGGATTTCAAAAGACTGCCGAGCGCCTGAGCCGTCGTGGGCTTCACACCATTCGCTGAGGCTTTTGATTTAGGCGACATAGAGCTCATTCTGCAATTCGGTTACGGCAGCCCTGAGTTGAGCAGGGCCACCGAAGAGGCGGATGATTTCAGCCGGCTGGCCATGCGTGGAAATCGGGGGCACTCGCAGTACGTCTGGTAAGACGAACTGTGCGTCTCCATGTTCGGCGTACTTCTCCAGCAGCTCCTCGAGTATCGCCCGCGCTTGCGGCGAGTAGCGGTCGAACAGGTCGGGCTTGGCGGCTTTGAGCTGCTGTGCTCGCTCACGCCGTGTCCGGAGCGGTGCGTTAAAAGCCAGGTGGCACAGCAAGTCGAAGGGATCGGCATCCGGCTGCTTTGCGGCGTCGGCGAGTTCATCGAAACTCACGCCGCGCTCTTTCAACGCCTGAATGATTTCCCCGCGCTTCACCGGGTCGGCCCACTGTTCCCGAAGCGCGGGTGCGTTCGGACAGAGCGTCCGCACCGCATCGGCTGCGTAATCGGTGTAGCGGACGACACGAAGCTGTTTCCCGTTCGGATCGAGTTCATAGACGAGGTGCGCCGCAATCTCGATTTGGCCGCCATCAAAGTAAAACTTTCGCCGCTGACCTGCCGGCGGTTCGGCGATCGTCGCCGCGACATCGCCCTCTTCGATCGGCCCTATTTCGGTTTCGTTCACCGCAGTTACTTTGCCGTCGTCGGCAATTTCCTCTTCCGTGATCCGAACCGGATCACCATCGAACGACGGGTCGGCAAAGAGTCGCGTTGCCGATCCCGTATAGTCAATTATGTTGAACCAGAGCTTGCCGTAGTCGTCGCGCACTCGCGTGCCACGGCCGATGATCTGCTTGAACTCGCTCATCGAACCGACAACGCGCGCAAGCACGATGTTCTTGCAGGTCGGCGCATCCACGCCGGTCGTCAGCAATTGGGAGGTTGTCAGGATCGTCGGCGTTCTGGTCTCGACGTCCTGGAAGCGGCTGAGGTGGCCGCGACCGATATCCCCTTCATCTGCAGTAACGCGACACGCATAGTCGGGATATTGAGCGACGAGATCGCTGTTGAGATTGCTCAACGCCGTCCGCATCTCGCTTGCGTGCTCTTGGTCGACGCAAAACACGATCGTCTTCGCGAATCGATCGCTGCCTTTAAGAAAGTCCGTCAGGTGTCGAGCGATGGCTTCCGTTCGCGCGCGGAGCGCCACAACCCGCTCGAAATCTTTCGTCTCATATTCATCGTCAGGGATCGGTCGGCCGTAGCGGTCGAGATCAGCTTTGCTCGGCCGCCACCCCGCAGCGTCCCATTCCGTAATTACACGGTGCACCCGGTACGGCGCGAGGAAACCATCTTCGATCCCCTGCCGCAGGCTGTACTCGTAAATCGGGTTGCCAAAATAGCGGTAGGTATCGAGGTTTTCCTTTCGGAGCGGCGTCGCCGTCATCCCGAGCTGATACGCGGGCTCGAAATGTTCGAGGATCACGCGCCAGGCGCTCTCGTCCCGCGCTGCGCCGCGATGACACTCATCAACAATCACCAGATCAAAGAAGTCTGGAGGGTACGAGCGGAATACGCCCGCTCGACGCTCGTCTTCGGCAAGCGCCTGATAGATCGCAAAATACATTTCGCGACTTTTGACAATCTCAGCGCCTTCAATTTTGTGACGAGCATCTTCGAAGACGGAAAAAATTCCGTCCTTCGGTTGATCAATGAGAATGTTGCGGTCCGCCAGATAGAGAATCCTCGGGCGACGATGCTCACCTGTGCGGTTCCACCGGGCCGACCACAGCTTCCAGCAAACTTGGAATGCGACCGCTGTCTTGCCCGTCCCCGTCGCCATCGTGACGAGCAACCTTCGCTGGCCTTTGAGTATCGCCTCGACGCTTCGGTTGATTGCGATTTGTTGATAGTAGCGCTCGCCCTTCCCTACCCCGTGATTGAAGGGTGTGAGCAGACGATTCGCCGTCACGTCGTCCAATCCGCTCGCACTTCGATACCGCTGCCAAAGCTCGGCCGGCGTCGGGTAATCGACCACGGAGCGTTCTACGCCCGTACCGTAGTCGAATTCGATAATTTCCTGTCCATTCGTGGCATAGGCGAATTTTAGACCCAGCATCTCGGCGTATTGCTTCGCCTGTTGCACGCCGTCCGCCGCTGTGCGGTAGGCCGCCTTCGCTTCAACTACCGCGAGCGGAAAATCACGCGTGTACCGAAGGAGATAGTCGACTCGCTTTGGCGCTTTTCGTATGAACCCCTTCCCCGCTGGAATGATTCGGCCGTCAGTGATGCTTCGTTGTTCGGCAATCGAATGCGTGTCGCTCTCCCATCCGGCAGCGACCAACTTGGGCAAAACGAATTTGCGGCAGGTGTCCGCCTCATTGAGTCCCTCAGACATGCATTTTCGAAGCGCCCCCGCTTCCCCTGCCGTAGTGACGAATGGCGATCATAAATTCGGCGGTGCTATCTTGTAAATCAAGTTCACTATACCACCCCCGTTCCTGCTGCGCTCGCTCTTCGCTATCGACAGCTCTTCGTTAGCGCTATGTGTGGACAAATCAGATGCGTGCTTAGCCGTGGTGATACGATGTCGTTATGGACAACGACCTGTCGCGACATGCCGCGACGACCCCCGACAGCGAGTATACCCTCACGATCGACGAAGCCTTGGCGCGCTACGAACATGCTGGCCACCCCCGCACGCCTCGCAGCGTACAGCGCTATTGCGCAAAGGGTCATCTGGATTGCCGCCGAATCGAGACGCAATTCGGCGAGAAATATCTCATCTCGCCGGCATCGGTCGCAAAGCACATCGCTTATATCGAGGAGGTTAATCCGACCGCGACAGGTCACGACCTGTCGCGACAGGTCGGCACCGACACCAGCATTGAAATTGGCCGCGACATGCCGCGACATTCTGCTACGACAAGTCCCGACTTGTCGCGACCAGACGCGACAGGCGTCGCTAATGAAATTCAAGACGCCTCAGAGCCGCAGCCGACGCCGACAAGCCACGACATGCCGCGACAGGTCGCGGCCGATCCTGACCTCACAGAGAGATACATCGGCCGCTTGGAAGGGGAGGTTGCATTTCTCCGCGACGAACTCACGACGAAGAATGCGCAGATCAAGGAGCTGACCGAACGCAGCCGCGAGACAAATGTTTTGATCGGCGGTTTGCAACGCTTGCTCGCGCCCATGCTCGGATCGCCAGACCCACATCGTCCCAATTCTGAGGATTCTCCTCGATCGGATTTCGGCCAATAGGGAAACGTGTGCACAGCGAAACCTGACGGCCAAACGCACGGTATAATTCGGAGATGGAGCACATCGCAAGGAACATCGCGAACATCGAACGCAACATCGAAATCGTCGGTGCCGATCCCGCGACGCTGCACGGCTTCACTCAGGTTCCGAACTTCGTCCTCACCAGCACTGAAATTTCGGTCGGAGCCAAACTCGGCTACGCCATGCTGTTGAAGTACGCATGGGGAGACAGCGCCTGCTACCCCGGTCAAACCAAACTCGCCGAGGATATGGGCTCAGGCGAGCGCAGCGTCCGACGTTACCTCGAAGAATTGGAAAAGGCGGGCTTTCTAGAGATACGCCAGCGCGGGCTGGGGAAGACAAATCTCTATCGCCTTTTCCTTACGATTCAGAAGCCGCAGAAGCGTGGCCGTGCCTGACCGGCCAATTTGGCCGGTCTTGATCGGCCAGACTTGCCGGTCAGCATCGGCCAATTCGGCCGGTCTCTCTATATAAGAATACGCATCTAATAATACTCATTATAAATAACACCCAGACAGGGAATTCATTTTTATAAAGACGGCATGCAAAAATGCACCATGAACAGAAAGCACAATCTTGAGGATATTGGTATGCGTTGTCCAATAGGACTTATTACTTAAATCCAAAAGCGTCTGAAACTCACAAAGACCGATTTCTTAATCTTTTGCGACTGCGCCCATAACGCCTGGTTCAAACTAAACCGGGCCGATGTCTACAATGCCAAGCCGCTGTCCGCGTTCGACCTCGGTTTGATCGAGACCGGCAACGAGGTCGATGCTCTCGCCCGTAATCTCTTTCCCGGCGGCGTTGAGGTGGGCCGTGGGGAGATCGAACGGACTCGTCGGCTGCTCGAGGACCGATCGCCTGTCCTTTATCAGGCCGCCTTCGAGACCGAGCGATTTTCTACCGCCTGCGATATCCTCGTCTTCAATCCAGCGACCACTGTCTACGACCTCTATGAGGTTAAGGCCTCGACCAGCGGAGACGACAAAGCTGCAAAGAACGAACTCTATACCGACGACATCGCCTTCCAGGCCAACATACTGCGGGAATGCAATGTGCCGCTTGGCGTCCTCCATCTCGTTCGACTCGACAGCAATTATGTACGCGGCGACGAACTCGATGTTCGATCGCTCTTTTCCATCGAAGATTTCACCAACCGCGTCAACGACGCGCAGGCGCGGACGTGGGAGCGAATGAATAGCGCGTTTGAATTCCTTTCCCGGACCGTACAGCCAAATGGCCCCTGCGACTGCATCTACAAAGGCCGCAGCGCCCACTGCACCACCTTCGAGGCGAGCAATCCCGATGTCCCGAGCTACAGCGTGCACGATATTTCCCGCATCGGCAGTTCCAAAAAGAGGCTCGCCAACCTCATCGACCTCCATATCCTCGCAATCCAAGAGGTTCCTGATTACTTTGAGCTTTCCGACATTCAGTCCCGGCAAGTGCTTAGTGCGAAGTCGGGTAGGGAAGTGGTCGACCCGGACGCTATCGAGGTCCTTCTTTCCGGCTACCAATTCCCACTGGCTTTTTTCGACTATGAGACATATCCGGCCGCGATCCCGCGATTCCGCGGCTACGGACCGTTTGACCAGATTCCGTTCCAATTCTCTTTGGACGTATTGCCGACACCCGACGGGGAAGTGCAGCACTTCGAGTTTCTCGACACCAAGGCCGGCTCTCCCGATGTGCGCCTCATGGACGCCCTGCAGGCATTCATGCCCCCGCGGGGCTCAATCGTGACATGGAACAAGCACTTTGAAATCGGGATCAACAAGAAATTGGCCGTGCGGGAGCCGCAGTACGCCGCGTTTCTCGACGCCTCACAAACCTGGAACGCCATGGTCACGGGAGACTTGGCGGCTGATGAAGCGGCTGCGAAAAGAGCCGCGCTGCTAACGTATTGTTCGCTCGACACGCGGGCTATGTGGGAGATTTGGAGAGTTCTGACGAGGCTGTAAAACGCCCATTCAATAAACGAGGCTTGACAGAGCCATTTTTTCATGGTCGCACAATATCTGTTTTGCGACATATCCAGGTATCGGTCGAGTAGGGCGCTTGCTACTAAACTTTGCCCGGTGAATGATACCCTGAACTGTAACAATAATAGCTCTAGCTTTTTGGA
>Ga0335069_10005446_pt1 | contig 18730 bp, 17 predicted proteins | sample Lox_Sample_11_FD_206714 | JGI IMG/M metagenome (GOLD analysis project Ga0335069, IMG submission 206714) | Soil microbial communities from Loxahatchee National Wildlife Refuge, Florida, United States - Lox_Sample_1.1 | ecosystem: Environmental > Terrestrial > Soil > Wetlands | place: USA... | reverse complement strand
AGGACAGGTTGTATGTGACGATCTTTGAAGGCGCGCCTGACTATGGCGTTCCGCGCGACAACGAGGCCGAGCAGTACTGGATCGAGACCGGCGTGCCGAAGGACCGGATCTTCGAGTACGGGCTCAAAGACAATTTTTGGCAGATGGGCGAGACCGGCCCCTGCGGCCCCTGCTCGGAGATCTTCTACGACATGGGCATCGAGGCGGCCGAGACGCCCGGCGTCGATTTGCCGTTCGGCCAGGATGATGCTCGCTATGTCGAGATCTGGAACCTTGTGTTCATGCAGTTCGAGCGCTCCGCGCTCTTAGACCCTGAGACAAAGTCAACAACCTATAGGCTGACGCCGTTGCCCAAGCCGTCTATCGATACCGGCATGGGCCTGGAGCGCGTGGCTGCCGTGCTGCAGGGCGTGCTTTCTAACTTTGACAGCGACCTGTTCAAGCCGTTGATTGAGGCGGCCATAACGCTCGTGCATTTTGCCTCAGGCAAGCAGCAGATAGTTGAAGCCGCCGATGCGAAATCTGCTGCCTCATTCAGGGTGATCGCAGACCACGCGAGGGCTGCCGTTTTTCTAATCAACGACGGCGTTGTGCCTAGCAACGAAGGACGTGGTTACGTACTCCGGAAGATCATGCGTCGCGCAATCTGGCATACGTACATAAACGGCGCTAAGAGTCCGATCTTCCATTACATGACCAAGCCGGTCATCGACCTGATGTCGGGCGCGTACCCAGAACTTATCGAAGCCAAAGAGCGTATCGAGGCCGCCATCAAGCGAGAAGAGCAGCGATTCTTCAGCATTTTGGAAGTTGGTTCAAAGCAATTCACTGACGCGCTCGATTTCAGTCTGGACGAGGAATTGGAGAAAATCGGAGGTCTAAAGTTCGACGATGACTTACAGCTAAGCGGCTCTCCCGACACCCAGGCGTCTGTGAAACGTTCGCTCAAGATTAGCAGTTTACGCAAGCTCGACCGCCCCACTCTCTTCCCAGGAGCGAAGGCATTTCATCTATACGAGACATACGGCTTGCCGCTCGATTTCATGATGGACGCCGCCCGAGACGCTGGCGTCGATTTTGATCTCGTCGGTTTTGAGCAGGCAAAAAGCGAAGAACAGGCTCGCGCCCGTGCCTCCTGGAAGGGCGGCGCACAGAAGACCGCCAGTCCGGCCTTCCGTGACCTGCCCAAGACCATCTTCGAGGGCTACAAACAGCTCGAGTCCACCAGCTGCGGAGTCCTGGCCATTGTGAAGAACGGCGCCGGTGTGCCTGCTGCACAAGCCGGCGACGAAGTCGAAGTCGTGCTCGACCACACCAGCTTCTACGCCGACTCGGGCGGCCAGATCGGCGACACCGGTTCGTTCCTTTCCTCCGACGGCAACACCACCGTCGCCGAGATCGTCGGCTGCGTCGCACCCGTGCAGGGTGTGCGCGCCCACAAAGCGGTCCTCAAGCACGATCTGGCCGTCGGAGACCACCTCCAAACCGTCGTCAACGGCGAACGCCGCGACGCCATCAAGCGCAATCACACGGGCACGCACCTTCTGCACGCGGCCCTGCGCCAGGTTCTCGGTACTCACGTCAAGCAGGCCGGTTCGGCCGTTCATCCCGATCGCCTGCGCTTCGACTTCTCGCACTATGCGCAGGTGGCCGATGAGGAGTTGCAGGAGATTGAATCGATCGTCAACCGGGAGGTCCTGAAGAACGCGACCGTGGAGACCCTGGTCGATGTGCCCATTGATGTGGCCGTGAACGAGTACCACGCCATGGCGCTGTTCGGCGAGAAGTACGGCGACAAGGTGCGCGTGGTGAAGCTGTCCGATGGATTCTCGACCGAGCTGTGCGGCGGAACGCACACCGCGGCTACAGGCGAGATCGGCCTCTTCAAGTTGACGACGGAGACTTCTGTTTCTTCGGGTGTGCGTCGCATCGAGGCCATCAGCGGCCTGGGCTCTCTGGACACTTTCCGCCGCGACTTCGCAGTGGCCCAGTTTGCTTCATCGATTGCCGGCTCTCCCGACGGCGATCTGTCGGAGGCGTTGCGTGCTCGCGTAGCCGCGCACGAAGAGGAGATCAAGCGTCTGCGCCGCGAGCTGGACGAAGCGCGCATGAGATCGGCTGCGGGCGCGCTCGAGGATGTTCTTTCACGTGCCATCGCGGTAAAAGGGGTCAAGGTGCTGCGGCATCGTGCCGACAATCTCGATCGCGGGCAATTGCGGACGCTGGTGGACAATCTCAAGCAGAAAGCAGGCGAGGGTGTTGTCGTGTTGGCTTCCGCGCAGCCCGAGGGCAAGGTCGCCATCATTGCCGGCGTGACTGCGGGCTTGACCAAGCGCATTCAAGCCGGCAAACTCGTCGGCGCAGTGGCGAAGCTGGTCGGAGGCTCAGGCGGGGGCAAGCCCGAGATTGCCGAAGCGGGCGGGAAAGACCAGGCGCAGATCGACGCCGCGCTCCAGGCAGCGCCGGAGATCGTCGCATCTTTTCTGGCGTAGCTCTGCCACGAGCCGGTCCGGCATCGTCATCAGCACAATGAAACGGGGCCGCCAGCGGCGCGGCCCCGTTTCTTGCTTAGGTGAGACGTTAGGGAATCTCAGTGAGCCGGGCTTCCACCCCGAACCGGGAAGCTATAGGCCACTCCGAACGACAGGATGGGGTAGGTCTGAAGCGGATTCAGATCGCTCTTCCACTTGGTGATCTGCGCAGCCAAGCTGGTTTGCACCTGCTGCGCGGTGGCGTTGGTGGTGTCCTGCATGTTGCCGCACTCGGTCTGCGCCTGGTCCTGGCAGGCCCAACCGGCCAGCGTCACATTCACAGAGGGCGCACCGATGAAGGCCGCGCCGACCTCGAAAGGGAACGACCAGTGGCCACCGTTGCGCGGCAGTGTATTGCCCCAGCCGGTGGTGAAGGTGAAAGCAGGCTTTGTCGTATTCAGACCCAGAGAACCGTTGACGGACATTGGCGTTGCGCCGGTGGCAGCGTTGGCATTGGCTGAGTAGTAGGTTGTGTCATCGAAGGTGAAGGAGGTTCCCCCCGCTGCGACGGCGTTGGCGGTGACGCGATTGTTATTCAGTACCATCAGCCCGGGGCTCACACGAAAGCCCTTGTGAAACGGATAGATGTCGGCTGCGATCGCGGTATTGGTCATGCTCATCCTGGCGTCCGCATTAAAGCCGTTGGTGTTGAAGTTCGTGGAATAGCGGAAGGTGTTTCCAGAGGCGCGAAGATTGAAGTGGTCTGCCAGATTGGTTGTGATCTGGATCCCGGGCCCGAGGGTGTTGAAGCTCCCCCCGATGGCGATGCGCGAGAACGGCCCTCCGTAGACTGAGCCCTTCTGGACCGACTGCACCGGACGGTAGGAGCCGCCATCGGAGCTGTTGTCGGACCGGCGGGCCGACAGGGTGGGAATCTGCGCCGCCAGGGACGACGCCACGAGCAGCACGCTGAAAGAGAGTATCGGGGTCTTGGTTCTCACAGGTCAGCCTCCTCAAATTCGTAGAGCTACGTCTGCGGCTGGGGACTAACTCAAAGGAATGCTTCTATTTAGTCGAATGGCCCTGCAGTTGGATCGGCTCCTCCGCGCTCCCCCTGAATACGGGATAACGGAAGTGGTATGGAAAAAGTACCATAGAGATCGATAGATTGTTACTCAAGCGTACCGATCGCTGGTTACGTGCGGAATAAGGTTGTTCTCATCGAAACGGTTCTGAGTTTGCAAGGCGCTTTCGCCGGCGAGGCGGGCGCGCACGTTTCAATGTCTTTAAGCTTGCGCCATGGCCAGGAATGACATCGAACCCGAGGCAAGAGACAGGATCCGGCAGCAGTTGCTTGCCTGGTATGACCTGAGCCAGCGCGATCTACCGTGGCGCCGCAGCCACGACCCCTATGCCATCTGGGTCTCGGAAATCATGCTGCAGCAGACCCGGGTGGCCGTTGTTGTGGAACGCTACCAGGCGTTCATGACTCGCTTTCCTACCTTGGTTTCTCTCGCGCTTGCGACGGAGCAGGAAGTTTTGGCGCTCTGGAGCGGCCTGGGCTACTATCGCCGCGCCCGCATGCTGCACAAAGCCGCCCAGTTCGTCGCCGAACACCGGGAAGGGAATCTGCCGACGACCGCCGAAGAGCTTCGTCTGTTGCCCGGCATCGGCAACTACACCGCTGCGGCCATCGCCAGCATTGCGCATGGCGAGCCGATTGCAGTGGTCGACGGTAATGTGGAACGCGTTCTGTGCCGGCTTCAGGGTTGGGAGGCGGTGGGACGTTCGGGCGCAGCGGCGCTGCGGCGCAAGATCGACACCGTTTCCAGCCAATTGCTCGATCCCGCACGGCCGGGAGATTTCAACCAGGCGATGATGGAACTGGGCGCGACGATTTGTACACCGCGCAGCCCGCAATGCCTCACCTGTCCGCTTTCGGTACAGTGTGTCACGCGGGGCGAACACAAGACGCAGGCTCGACCGCGCATGTTGAGCAAGGAGGTCGCCTACGCACTTTCGGTGCGCACGGGCAGCCTGCCCGGCTTTACCAACCGCGAAGTGATGCTCGAGCAGCGTCCTGATTCGCAGACTGTGATGCCGGGGTTATGGCAGCTGCCCGCACTGCGCGAGGCGGCCGTGCCCGAGTCGGAACTGCGCATGACCGTGCGCCACGCCATTATGCAGGTCAACTACTATGTCCGGATTCGCAATGTCGCGGAAGAGGATGTGGACACGTTGACGGCGCTCGAAGGGCGCCGCTGCTGGGTTCCGCTGATCAATGCGGCAGGCATGGCACTGACCGGGCTTACGCGCAAAGTGCTCAGCCGCGCGCATCTACTGCCTGTGGCTCCGCTGGAAGTGCTGACGCTGCAGCATGCGACGGCTGTGCAAGAGACGGCCTGATAGCCTGTTGCTGAAGGACAGTGCGTCTCGCGATCATTTCTGATATCCATGGAAACCTCACCGCACTTGAGGCGGTGATCGCTGATCTGCGTGAGACCTCGCCTGATTTGGTCCTGCATGGGGGCGATCTTGGGGCTGGTGGCGCGCGGCCGGCTGAGGTTGTGGATTGCGTGAATGCCCTCGGATGGAAGGGCGTTTTGGGAAACACGGATGAAATGCTCTTTCGCCCCGTTGCGCTGACTGAATTTGCGGCCAAAGCTCCGCATCGCCAAAAACTCTTTGAGGTCATTGCAGAGATGGCCGGGTTTACCCGCACAGCTCTCGGCGCCGAACGAATCGCCCAGCTTGCGGATCTACCTTTCACTCAAACAGAGGGTCCGGCTTCTTTGGTGCATGCCAGTCCTGAAAGCGCGTGGGTCGCGCCGGGAGCTAAGGCAACCGAGATCGAGCTGGACTCTGCATATCAAACCCTCGGGTCTCGCATTGCGGTGTACGGCCATATCCATCATCCTTACGTTCGTCAGGTGGGCCCGCGGATTATTGCCAACTCGGGAAGCGTGAGCCTTTCGTGCGACGGTGATTTGCGTGCCTCCTATTTGCTGATTGACAATGACGTGCCGTCGATTCGCCGAGTTCAATACGATGTTGGCGCTGAGATCAGAGCGCTCAAGGCGAGTGGGATTCCTCATGCCGAGTGGGTCTGTCACTCTTTGGAGAAGGCCGCGTTTGTTATGCCCTGAAGGCGCCGGATGTCCCGGTCGCACAACGTAAAATCAAGCTGACCGCCTGATTCCCCACAAATGCCTGGAGCATGAATGCGCCGATTACGGGTCTTGCTGTTTGTCGCCGTTCTTCTGTCCGCCTCGTCGCTTGTTTACCCGCAGCAAGCTCCCTCCGTGCCGGATGTGCCGGGATTGCCCCCTGCCGCTCGGGCTGCGGCTGAGTCAATTGACGCCGCGAAGATGCGGGCGCAAGTCCGCTTTTTGTCGCTCGATCTGCTGGAAGGCCGCGGACCCGGAACGCGGGGCGCCGAACTTGCCGCCGAATACATCGCCACGCAGTTCGCTCTGGCAGGGCTGAAACCTGCCGGCAACAACGGAACCTACTTCCAGCCCGTTCCGCTCTTCGCCGTGCACACCGACGAAGACAGGACCAGGTTTGCTTTCGTGCCGGCCATCGGCGCGCCGATGGATCTTACCTACGGTTCGGAAATTGTAGCCAAGGACGAGACCGGCCAGTCCTCGGCGGAAATCGACGCGCCGATTGTTTTTGTTGGCTACGGCATTCACGCGCCGGAGTACAACTGGGACGACTACGCCGGTCCCGACGGGAAAGAGATCGATCTGAAGGGCAAGATTGCGCTGGTGATTGTGAACGAGCCGCCGTCGAACGATGAGAAGTTTTTCAAAGGCAAAGCTCTGACCTACTACGGCCGCTGGACCTACAAGTACGAGGAAGCTTCGCGCCGCGGCGCGGTTGGTGTGCTCATCATTCACCGGCGCGATCTGGCCAGCTATGGATGGGAGGTCGTCCGTAACTCTCAAGCAATCGAGAAGAGCTTCCTCGAGGGCGACCCAACGGCGACCTTACGCGCGGCTGCGTGGATCCAGCACGATGTGGCAGAGAGGCTGTTTGCGCTGGCAGGGCTGGGCGATCTCGATCAGGCCATCAACCGCGCCGGCGAGCGAGGATTTCATCCTGTTCAACTTCCTGTGCGTCTTCAAGGCCATGTGGAAAGCCGCGTGCGGCGCTATGTGAGCTCCAACGTGATTGCGCGCGTGCCCGGCGCCGAACCGGGCGGCAACTCGGTTCTTTACACCGCGCACTACGATCATCTTGGCATCGACGCCAATGCCAAGGGCGACAACATTTATAACGGGGCGGCAGATAACGGGACTGGCTGCGGCATTCTGCTCGAAATGGCGCGGGCCTTTGCCCAATCCACGCAACCCCCGCCGCACGATATCTACTTTGCCGCGGTGACTGCCGAAGAGCAGGGCCTGCTTGGGTCGGAGTATCTCGGGACGCACTTGCCGATCCCTGCGCGCCAGATTGCGCTCGATCTCAACTACGACATGCTGCTGCCGATCGGCATTCCGTTGCAGGCGACGGTAAGCGGTGCGGAGCGCATCGACTTCTGGCCGACGGTCGAATCGGTTGCCAAGGCATTCGACTTGCAGATTATCCCCGACGATCAGCCGATGGCCGGTCACTACTATCGCAGCGACCATTTTTCGCTGGCGCGCGTTGGGATTCCTGCGTTCTCGGTCGATCTGGGTAATCTGTTCGAAGGGCACGACGAGGCCTGGGGCAAGGCGCAGTTCGAGGACTTTGTCGCGCACCACTACCACCAGCCCTCCGATGAGTTTCACCCCGACTGGGATTTTCGCGGCAACGCGAAGATGGCGCGCTTCGGGTTTGTGCTCGGCTGGCTGGCCAGCGTCCAGACCAAACCTGTCGAGTGGCTGCACGGAGACGAGTTCGAGGCCGCACGCAAGGCCAGCGAGAAGCAGTAGTACTCTGTTTTTCGGAGTGGAACGGGTCTCGGCGCGAAGCGCAGGGCACCAGTCCCTCAGTAGTAGTCGGCGCAGCTCAGGTAATAGCCGCACTCGGTACAGACAAGCTTGCAGCGATGGCCGGTCAGGCGGTGCGAGCAGGTGGGGCACACCTGGCAGTGGTGCTCGATGGGAAGGTCGGCTGCGACGTCGCAGGCTGTGCCGCTCTGTGAAAATTCGCGCACCGGATCTGCGTCGAGGGACCGCGGCCTATGGGGAAGCATGGGGGAGAGATTAACATAGAGGAGACAGCTGTCTGACCGAAGAACCCTGCAGGCACCTGAAGCATCACCTTTCCAGCACCGCTTCGACTTCCCCTGAGGCGGGGCCAAACTACCTCGAAAAACCACCGGAATCCGGAAACCCCAAGGAGGGTCTATGGCAAGCAAGGCAAGTGCGGTTTGGACTGGCTCACTGAAAGAAGGCAAGGGCACTATTTCGACGGCAACAGGCGTTCTGAAGGACGCCAACTACTCGTTTGCCACCCGGTTTGAAGGCGCGGCCTCGGGCACCACGCCCGAAGAGCTGATCGCAGCGGCGCACGCCAGCTGCTTCTCGATGGCGCTGGGCGCGCAGCTGGGTGGCGCCGGTTTCACGCCCGCCAAGATCGAAACCCATGCGGCCGTAACCCTGGCCAAGGTCGGTGAGGGTTTCTCCGTTACCAAGATCGCCCTGACCACCACGGCCAGCGTTCCTGGAGCAACCAAGGAGGCGTTCGACACCGCAGCCGCCAACGCGAAAGCCGGTTGCCCGATCTCGAAGCTGTTCGCGAACAACACCGAGATCACGCTCGACGCCAAGCTGGTATAGGGCCTGTTTCAAGCCAACGAGCATCCCATCCAGCCGTTTGGCGGATGGGATGCCCTTTTTCGAATCTTCTCTGCGATGCGAGAAGACCATTGCCCGGCTGTCGCACTTGTGGGAGAGTAGTCTCAATCGAACGGGCGACGCGATGCCACCAGAGAGGCAATACAAATTCAAAGCCACGATCGAATCCGTCCCAGGCCCGTCCGGCCGCGGAGGAGCCTGCGTGCTCTTTCCCTACGATGTCGAGAAGGAGTTCGGCACCAAGGGCCAGGTGCCTGTGAAGATTACGTTTGACGGCGTACCGTACACCGGAACGATGATCAAGTACGGGCGGCCGGAGCACATGCTGCCAATGCTGAAGGCCATCCGCGATCAGATCGGCAAAGGTCCGGGCGACACGGTGAACGTCACGGTCGAGCGCGACAGTTCCGTGCGCGGGGTCGAAGCGCCTCCCGAACTCCTAAAACTGCTCAAGAAGGAGAAGCTGCTGCCGGTCTTCGAGAAGCTCAGCTACACGCATCGCAAAGAGTATTGCCGCTGGATCACCGAAGCGAAGAAGGAAGAGACGCGGCAGGCACGGCTCGCCAAGACGTTGACGATGTTGCGGAATGGCGTCAAGACGCCGGGCTGAGTTGACCCGTGCCTGAGATCGTCGATCGGCCCTTCTTTTCTTCCACTTCCATCTTGACAGGGAACACCTTTCAGCGCGACGCTCGACTGCATCCCCGAAACCTTCCTCTGCGGAGGCGCCATGCAGCATATTCACCACGCACTGAATCACTGGGCGATTCTTGTCTCTGCGCTGTTTCTCTGGTTTCTCGGCGCCTTGTGGTACTCGTCGCTACTATTTGCCAGGCCCTGGGTCGAGATCGTTGGCCGCAAGATGGGCGAGCAGCCCAAAGGCGTTGCCAAGGGCATGATCGGATCGTTCATCGGCGATCTACTGCTGGCATTCGCGCTCAACCACTTCATCATTTGGTCCGGTGCAAGCACGATCGGATGGGGAGCCGTTGTCGGCTTCATTGTGTGGCTCGGATTCTTCGCCGCAGTGAACTATCCCCAAAGCGTTTATGAAGGGCGTCCGTTCAAATACTTTTTGATCAACAACGGGTACTGGTTGATTGGGTTACTCTGCGTTGGAGCCCTGTTGGCCGTCTGGCGGTGAATCCTTTCTGACCGCACCGCGGACCTCTACAATCGAGGCATGAGCAAAACCCTCGTCTTCACCAATGAAGCGCCTGAGGCCATCGGTCCCTACTCGCAGGCTATTCGTACGGGCAATCTGCTGTTCACGGCAGGCCAGATCGCGCTTGACCCCGCGACAGGGCAGCTGGTGCATGGCGGCATCCAGGCGCAAACGACTCGCGTCCTTGAGAACCTTAAGGCAATCGTGCAGGCTGCCGGGAGCAGCCTTGCCAGGACGGTCAAGACGACGGTCTACCTGAAGAACTTCGACGACTTCGCTGCGATGAATGCGATCTATGCAACCTATCTTGCGCCCGAAGGTGTTGCGCCGCCGGCACGCACGACGATCGAGGCATCCCGCCTCCCCAAGGACGCCCTGGTCGAGATCGAGCTCGTCGCCGAAGTCTAGGTGCTGTATCTTTACCCGCCGCCGCGCATCCAACACTTTGCTGTAACGGAGGTCGCCATGAGCAACATCCCCAACACAGAGGCAGCTGAGAAGATCATGCGCAGCGATGCGGAATGGCGCGCGATGCTTACGCCGGAGCAGTACAGCATCCTGCGCGAAAAAGGGACGGAGCGCGCGTTCACCGGTCCGCTCGAATACAACTTCGAGACGGGCGACTACCATTGTGCGGGCTGCGGCGCTCTGCTGTTCAACTCGGGCGCCAAGTTCGATTCGGGCTGTGGCTGGCCGGCCTTCATGATTCCCGCTGATTCGAAGGCCGTCGAGGAACACGAAGACCTGAGCTACGGCATGCGCCGAGTTGAGGTCACCTGCGCGCGGTGCGGCGGGCATCTGGGTCATGTCTTTCCCGATGGGCCGCGGCCTACAGGCCTGCGCTACTGCATCAACTCTGCTTCGTTGACGTTCGAGAAAGCGAAGTAAACGCCTGGATTCAGGCACAACAAAACCCCGTCCCACGACTGGACGGGGTTTCGCTTTTCAACGGAAGTTCGAACCGATCTACGCTTTCGAGATTTTGCCGCTCTTGATGCAGCTGGTACACACACGGATCCGCTTGGGAGCGCCATTCACCAGCGCCTTGACTGCCTGCAGATTCACGTTCCAGCGGCGACGCGAAACGTTATGTGCGTGAGAGATGTTGTTGCCGAACTGCGGGCCTTTGCCGCAAATATCGCATACCTGTGCCATGATTCAACTCCAAGATTCTTTGGTGTTTCGCGCGCTCTGTTACGATTCCCCGCGCCTGTCAGGCCCATTTTCAGGGTCTGCAGCGACCAACTCCGATCGCCGTGGCTGGAAACCGGCGGACGCATTCGATGCGGCCCCCGCAGGCTCGCCGAATACCAAGTATAACGTGAACAGCGCATGCGGCCAAGACGAAGGCGTTATATTATTCATTTTAAATAGCTTTATCTTGAGACGTATCCGCTCCCACCAAAGTGACGGCTGCTAGTTCGTTCGGGTAATGTCGTTTAAGGTTACTCGGCCCTACACTTCGATGCGTGGAGGAATCTATGAACGAACAAGTTCATGAACCTGTCTATCGTGCAGCTATCGAATCGGCCCACACGGAACTTCGCCAGATTAGCGAAACCATCAATCGTCTGCGCTCGCGCCAGGAAAAGATCTATGCGGCTGCTGAAGCCCTCGAGACGCTTGTGAGCCCCGCCGATGCCCGTCCGGCAGCGAAACCCGTCTACACAATGGCCGAAGCACCCGCAGAAAAGGTTAAGGCTCTCGCATAGTTTGTTCTGCACTGCAGGCGGAACCGGTTCGGGACCGCCTACGCCTATTCTTCCCCATAGCGACCGACAATCAGCCTTCGACCCTCTGAGGGAGACGCGAGCGACGTTCGTCCGTTATCCTTCCTTGGAATCTCCGATCGTCCTGCACGTCTTTTCGCGGGTCTGGGGCAGTCATGTCGTTTCCTACGCCGCCTTCGTCCGACTCGAAAGCCCAGTTGCGCAAAACCATGGGCTTCTGGGATGTTTTGCTCTTCAACATCGCCACAGTGCTGGGGCCACGCTGGATCGCTGCGGCTGGGCACAACGGAACATCCTCGATCAGCCTCTGGGTGCTCGCCGCCGTCTTCTTCTTTGTGCCCGGCGCGCTGGTCATCAATGAGCTCTCCTCGCGTTTTCCTGAAGAGGGCGGGCTCTACGTCTGGTCGCGCGAAGCCTTCGGCGACTTCCACGGCTTCATCGCCGGTTGGACTTACTGGATCTATACCGTTTTCTACTTCCCAGGGCTCCTCCTCGCCAGCGCTTCGATGAGCGCCTACATCATCGCCGGCCGCGGCGCCACGCTTGCCCAGGATCGCACCTTCCTGCTCGCTGTCTCGATTGCGTTGCTGCTGGTTGCGGTGGTGCTGAATATCATCGGGTTGAATATCGGCAAATGGCTGCAAAACGCGGGTGGAGTCGGCACCTACGTGCCCCTGTTGATGCTGGGCGGCGTGGCGGTGCTCTTTGTCCTTGGCCACAAATCGGCGACACATTTCACCATCGCCAACATGCTGCCTGCATGGAACTGGGACACGGTCAACTTCTGGTCGCAGATAGCCTTCGCTTTTACCGGTCTCGAGCTGGTTTCGGCGATGAGCGAAGAGATACGCGATCCGCGCAGAACATTGCCGCGGGCGGTCTTCGGCTCCGGGGCCATGATCGCGTTCATGTACATCGCCGGCACCTTTGCGATTCTGGCCCTGGTCCCGGCCCCCGATCTCGATCCGCAGAGCGGAGTCTTTCACGCGATCACCCTCGGCTCGGTTGCAATGAGCGTCGGCTTCCTCGGCGTCGTGGCGGCCATTCTAGTCACGGTGGGAAATGCCGGCGGCGTGGGGAGCACGGTTGCCGGCATCGCGCGCGTGCCTTTCGTGGTCGGCATTGACCGCTATCTGCCCTCGGCATTCGGGAAGATCCATCCCCGCTGGAAGACGCCCTATGTGTCGATCCTGGTGCAGGCGACGGTCTCCGGAGCCATCCTGCTCGTGAGCCAGATCAACGATTCGACACGCGGTGCGTACCAGTTCCTCATTGATGCTGCCATCATCCTCTACTTCATCCCATTTCTCTATATGTTTGCTGCGGTCATCAAGCTGGCTCATCGTGCCGATCGCAAAAGCAACACCCATGCCGTTCTGGTTCCGGGCGGGCTGCCCGGCGTGTGGATCTGCGGCGGCCTCGGCTTTGTTGTCGTGCTGATCGGGATCTTCGTTTCGCTCGTGCCCCCTGGGGACTCGACCAACAAGCTGGGATTCGAACTGAAGCTGGTCGGCGGAACGGTCGCCTCGATCCTGCTCGGCCTGATCCTTTACTGGCGGGGTGCGCGCAGCAAGCAGGCTGATGGCTAGTCTCGAAGTTCCCCATCTCTTTCGACGAAAAGCACAGCCTCGTCACGTCGGGCTTACGTAAGAGAAGCCGAATAGAGTAGGCTGGCTGCACTGTCCGGCATCTGTTTCTCTCGTGTCCACTCTCTTTCTTGCATGATCGTATAGTGATGCGAATTCTCAATCAGAGGCAACTTTCTGGAGGCTCATCGATGAAGGCATGGTGTGTTGGTTTGGGGTTGATCGTGACGACGGGTTGGGCGACGGCGCAGACTGCGCAAAAGCCCGTTGAACTTCCGCACATCGACGTGACCCGTGTCGATTCGTCCGTCGATCCCTGCGGAAACTTCTACGAATATGCCTGCTCAAAGCTGAACGCCGCCAATCCGATTCCACCGGACCAAATGTTCTGGGGGGTCTCAGGAATCCTGGAGGAGTGGAACCGCTCGATTCTGCGCCAGATTCTGGAGAAGAGCGAAGCAGCCAATCCTGCACGCACACCCAATGAGCAGAAGATCGGCGACTTCTATGCGAGTTGTATGGAGCAGGCCGAGTCGAAGGCGAACGATCTCGCCGCAATTCGGCCGATCCTCGACCGCATCGATGGAATGAAGGGCAAACGCGACATCGCCGGTGTACTTGCAACGATGCACAGCTCTTTCGATCCGGCCTTCCAGGGAGATGACAATCAGACGCGGGCAACTCTGCTCGGATTTGGTCAGCAGCCTGACTTCAACGATGTGAACCAGGTGGTGGCCAGCGTCGATCAGGGTGGCCTGGGTATGCCCACTCGGGACTTCTATCTTGGCAGCGACGATCGATCCAAGAGTGCGCGCGAGGCCTACAAGCAGCTCCTGGTGGATTTGTTGGAGCTGGGCGGCGCGAGCACAAGTCAGGCGGCCTCGGATGCTGCGACTGTTCTACGACTCGAGACAGCATTGGCGCAGGCGCAGATGGACAATGTATCGCGGCGTGACCCCAACAAAGTGAACAACCGCTACACGCTGGCACAGCTCAAGACATTGACATCGAACTTCGATTGGGACGCCTACTTCCATGGAATCGGCGCGCCGGCGGTTCCGATCTACGAGGTGTCTGCGCCTGAGTTCTTTCGCGTGGAGAACAAACTCATTGCGGATGAAGACCTTCCGACATGGAAGCTGTACCTCCGCGCTCACTTGCTGCTCTCGGCCGCCCCCGCGCTGGGCAATGCGTGGCGCGACGCCGCTTTCAAATTCGCCAAAGCTCTGACCGGTCAGGCGGAGCAGCCGCCCGATTGGCGGCGTTGTACGCAGGCCGTGGACGGCGGCGTGGGGCAGGCCCTGGGACAGGTCTATGTCGCGCAGGTTTTCCCGCCTGAGAGCAAAGAGCGCGCCTTGAAGATGGTGAACGACATCGAAGCCGCAATGGGACGCGACATCGATACAGTCACGTGGATGCAGCCGGCGACCAAGAAAGAGGCGCACGAGAAACTGGCGGCTGTGATCAACAAGATCGGCTATCCCGATCATTGGATCGATTACAGCACGCTTTCGGTTACGCGCGATAGCTTTCCCCAGAACCTCGAACGCGCGAATGCCTTTGAACTGAAGCGGCAGCTCTCCTTTATCGGTAAGCCGCTGGACCGCACGCAGTGGTTCATGACGCCGCCCACAGTGAACGCGTACGAAGATCCGCAGGCCAACACGATTAACTTCCCGGCAGGCATGCTGCAGCCGGTCTACTTCGATGCCACACTTGACGACGTCGTGAACTACGGCGCAGAAGGTGCAGTGGTGGGCCACGAGTTAACCCACGGCTTCGATGACCAGGGACGCAAGTTCGATGTGAAGGGAAATCTGCGCGACTGGTGGCTGCCGGAGGATGCCAAGGCCTATGAAGAGCGCGGCGCTTGCATTGCCAAGGAATACACCGTGCCGGTGCCCGGTGTGCCTGGCGCGGAGCAGAATGGCCAGCTGACCCAGGGCGAAGACACAGCGGACAATGGCGGCATCTATCTCGCCTTGTCCGCGTTGACTGAGGCCCTGAAGCAGCAGGGCAAGACGCTTGAAGATAGGGACGAGCACGGCCTGACCAACTTGCAGAGGTTTTTTATCGCCTACGGCACTGCGTGGTGCGATACCTTCCGGCCCGAGTTGGCGAAGACATTAGTCAAGATCGATGCGCACTCGATGCCCGTGCTGCGTGTGAACAACGTGCTGGCTAACATGCCTGAATTTCAGCATGCCTTTGGCTGCAAAGCGGGGCAACCAATGGTGCACGAGACGCGCTGCCGAGTTTGGTGAGTTCGCTTGACTGACCGTCGACGTTTTGCACGACAAAAAGGACCCCCATCTCGTGAGAGATGGGGTGAAAAAGGAAGGACGACAAGCACGGGAGTGAATTCGTTGTTGCGGATGATGAGTCCGCAAGTAGAACGGATGGACCAGGAAAATCGGTTATTCTCCGCCGGAGAGCACCAGATTCGCATTGTCGAGCTGGATGGTATTCAGGATCTGTACGCCGCCCACGGTGTCGGTCTGCAAGGCAACGTGGCCGTTCTTGGCATCGACTAACTTCGCTGGAACAGTTACCGAAGCCTTACCCTTCGATTCAATGGTGACCTGGACGTTTGGCGCGGTGCCCGTCCACGTAACTTTGTAGTTGCCGGCAGGCAGTTGCGTCGAACCGACTTTCACGCTGTCGGTAAGTGTGATGGACTGTGAGTTCTTCGCAAAGGCTGGAATGGAGAGCGAGGCAAGTAAGAGTGCAGACACAAAGAAGCGCTTCATGGAGTCTCCTCAACCTGCCTCAGCACATCTACGATCTGACCGAAGCATTGGGGACATTACATACGCTTGTCCACTCGTTGCAGCTTAAGAATTCTTAAGACCGTGCGTACGTTCAACTGCCAGCGCTAGCTTGCTCCACCACAGCGCTCGTTTGGACGGCAAGCGGGATTGTGATCCGTACGCGCAACCCCGGAGATGCATTTTCAGCGGCGATCGTCCCGTGGTGCAACTGCACCGCACGTTTGGCGATAGATAGCCCCATGCCGGTTCCACCGCTGCCGGCATCGCGCGCATCTTCAACTCGAAAGAATGGATCGAAGATGCGTGCAATTGCACTTTCGGGGACGCCAGGTCCAAAATCCCGCACGGTCATCACCGCTTCGCGCGCATTCTCGCTCGCCGACAGTTGGATTTCGGAGTTCTTCGGCGAGTAGCGGATGCCATTGCGGAGGACATTCTCGATCGCGCGACGCAAGAGTTCTCGGCTGCCAATGACTTCGCAGGCAATTCTGCCGCCGAGGTTGATGGTGCATTCGCGCACCTGCGCTTCAAGCGCGCAATCGCGTACGACCTCGTCGACGACGTCGCCCAGGAGCACCGGCCTCATGTCTTGCACGGCCGGGTCGCCTTCAATGAAGGTGATTTCGACGATGTCGGCCACCAGTGACGTAATTCGGTCGACATCGCGCTCGATCCGATCGAGGGCTGCCTTGTTGTCCTGCGATGTGCGGGCCAGTTTGACCGCGAACTTCAGGCGTGCCAGCGGCGATCGGAGTTCATGCGAAATGTCGCCCAGCAACCTTCGCTCGCTGACGATCAATCTCTCTAGTCGATCGGCCATTTGATCGAATGTGCTGGCGAGTTGGCCGATCTCGTCCCGGCGCTTGTTTCGAATGCGCACAGTAAGGTCACCCTGGCCGAACTGGCCGATGCTCGTTGCGATGCGCCGAATCGGAGAAACCACCCCAATGAACGCGAGCCACACCAGGACCGCAGTTGTGCCGATGACGAGGAAGTAGTAGGGAAGAAAAGTCCAGATTTGTGGAGGGCCCAATTCCCCTTCGGCAGTAAACCAGTACTGGCCGTCGGGAGACCGGTGCGCGAGCGTCCAGTGTCCATGTGCGCGGATTCGGATTTTGTCCGCTGGGGGGGGCGGGAGCATTTTGGATCTATCTACACCGGTGACAAGGTCGATGCCGCGAGCGTCCAGCAGGTAGTGCGGTTCGCCGAACAGTCGGTCGAGGCTCCCCAAATAGTCCTGCAATCCCTCCCGGCCACGACGCTGCAACGCGGTGCGCGCAGTTTCCAGTTGCATCTCGTCGAACTTGTCGAACGTCGGTAGAATCTCCATGCGCTGCACGCGGGTGGCGATCAGATTGAAAGCGAGAAAGGACAAGGACAGGATGCTCACCACGGTCAGCACCACTGCGAACGACAGCGATATCGGCGGTGGCGTCCTAAGCCGTTCCCGTAAAGACATATCCAACTCCGCGGATGGTCCGGATCAGCTTTCGTCCGCCATGAAGCTTCTTGCGGAGATGACTGATGTGGACATCGAGAAATCGATCATAGGGAGTCGCCTCGCGCTCGAACAGCATCTTGGTGATCTGATCGCGCGAAACAACCTGGCCCGCGGACCTCATTAGTAGATCGAGAAGGTCGAATTCCATGGCGGTCAGTTCAATCGGAGCGCCTGCACTCCACACCTCACGCGTCGTCTGATTGACGCTGATTCCGCCAAGCGCGAGCGTCGACTCGCTAAGCGGCAACGAGTTCTGTGTGCGGCGCAGAACGGCGCGGATTCGCGCAAGCAACTCATCCGGATCGAAGGGCTTCGGCAGATAATCGTCGGCGCCGCTGTTCAAGCCGAGGATGCGGTCGTGTTGCTGGACACGCGCCGTCAGCATAATGACGGGCAGGTCCTTTTTCCGGCGTAATTGTTCGAGCACGGTGAGCCCATCCAAGCCGGGCAGCATCACGTCCAGAATCATCAGGTCGTAGCTGCCACGAAGCGCACTCGCCAGCCCTTCGCGTCCGTTGTAGGCGGTATCCAGCCTATGACCGGACTCGGCGAAGAACTCGCGCATCATCCCGCACAGTTCGGCGTCGTCATCCACGAGCAGCAGAGACAACTGCCTTTGGCGTTCTCCGAGTTCGGCTTCAATGCTGGACACCAAAGCTCCCACGGCTTTTTAGTCTCGCATAAACGAGGGAACGGACGTGCGGCTTAACAATTCTTAAGGTGCTCCCTGCGACTGCGATCTTCATCGGTCGCAAGCGGTCGACACGCTTACTCGAGGGCGAGGCAGGCGTCATGGATAGGTCTTCAGCAGGTGGTCTGGCTGGAGAGGAGATCGGGAGACCTTCGCCTGCACCGTGCAAGGCCAGAGGGTTGCCGAGAGCCTTCCGGGCTTGCTCCGCAATTGCGAGATTCGTCTGTTCATGCGGCCGAACGCTTTCGCGGGTGACCAGGCCCATCGCAGACGCTGCCGGGCCTGCATGTCTTCGTGTCGGACGGCCCCTGCGCGGCACGACATGGGCCTAATGAAAACAACAACATAGATCGATATACGATATTGAGTATCATATTGCGGTACAAAAGAGTCGCCTCGTGACAGCTGTCACGGTCCGAAAAATGGCCAATTTCTAGTATCGATCTATGGATATCGATACATATTTATCGGTTCCAGAAGTCCAGGGGGCCAAGCCCTTGGGGATACCGCAGCCGAGCCTGCATCGGCTGCCCCAGTATCACCACTACCTGACCGGACTTAACGCCAAAGGAATCAGCAGAGTATCGTGCAGCTTGATCGGGAACGACCTCAACCTTGTTCCTGTCCAGGTGCGCAAGGACCTGCAATATACCGGGATCGTCGGCAAGCCCAAGACAGGTTACTCAGTGCCCGAGCTGATTCGGGCCATTGAGACCTTTCTGGGGTGGAATAACGTGAATGAGGCGTTTCTGGTCGGGGCGGGCAACCTGGGAACGGCGCTGCTCGGCCACGAGCGTTTCACCCATTTCGGACTCAGAATCGTCGCGGCATTCGACACCGATCCCGAGAAGGTCGGGCAATGGGTTCATGAGCGAATGGTGCTTTCGCTCGACAAGCTGGCCGAACTGGCCCAACGGATGAGCATTCATCTCGGCATCATTACGACGCCCGCCGAGCATGCGCAATCCATCGCGAACGAGATGGTGAAGGGTGGTATCCAGGCGATCTGGAACTTTGCTCCCGTTC
>Ga0335069_10005445_pt1 | contig 18731 bp, 15 predicted proteins | sample Lox_Sample_11_FD_206714 | JGI IMG/M metagenome (GOLD analysis project Ga0335069, IMG submission 206714) | Soil microbial communities from Loxahatchee National Wildlife Refuge, Florida, United States - Lox_Sample_1.1 | ecosystem: Environmental > Terrestrial > Soil > Wetlands | place: USA... | reverse complement strand
TGACAGCTTCATGGCTGGCCTGAAGACAGTGCCCGCGATTGTAAACCGGCGAACAGCACGCCGAGGCCCCACGCGAACAGCAGCCGCTCGGTGTGGTCGATCAGCAGCGAATTGAACAGGCAGCCGGCCGCGATCGCCAGCACCAGCCCGCGCGCAAGATGGGTTTCGTGCGCGGTCGGCAGCCACGCCGCGCAGCGCCACGGCATCCAGAACAGCGTCAGCAGCGCCGCCAGTCCGGCCACGCCGAGCTGAGCCGTCATATGCAGATATTCGTTATGCGGATTGTCGGTCGGCTCCTGCGCGCTGCCGGCAATCTGCTGGCGGTACGCGTACGGGAAACCGCCGGTGCCGGCACCGACCAGCGGCCGCTCGCGGATGATCGCGAGGCTGTTGCGGTAGAACTCGAGCCGCAGGCCGACCGAGGTGTGCGTCGCCGCGCCCGGCCGCCATTGCTGCGCTTCGTGCAGCGCCAGCATGGCGCGATCGTGCAGCGTGGACGACAGAACAAAACCGCCGCTAACGATGATGACCAATCCCGCCGCCAGCGCCGCCAGTCCGGCCCGGCGCCGCCAGACGTAACCGAAGTACAGCGCCAGCAGCGCCAGTACCAGATAACCGGTGCGCCCCTGCACCATGAACAATACGTTGGTGGCGGCCAGCGCGGCGGCGGCGAACCATCCCGCGCGCTGCGCCGGGGTGGCCGAGTACAGCGCGCGCAGCGCGAACACGAAAGCGCCGAATGCCATCAGGATGCCGTGCGTCAGCCACTGCTTGAACACGACCGGATTACCGGGCGTGCCGTGCAGCCACGGGTTGGGCGGGACCAGGCCGCCGGCGGTGAGACACGACAGCGCCAGCAGCAGCAGCAGGCCGGCGGCGAGCGCCGACCACGCGCGCTGCCGCCACCGCGCGTCGGCGAACAGCATGATCAGCATTGCCACCAGCAACAGGTCCGCGTATTTGCCGAAATAGCGCCAGCCGTCGGCAAGCGGACGTTCGCCGTACGCCAGTCCGGCCGCCAGCAGCGCGACGAAGCCGAGCGCGGTCAGCGCCACCGGATTGGCGCGCAGCATCGTCCAGCGCCGACGCCAGTCGCCGGCCGCCAGCCAGCCCGCCAGCAGGAACACCAGCAGCACGTTGTCGAGCGCGGTCGAAAACGGCAGCGAGACGGCAAGCCCGAGCGCGCAGGCGCGCGCGACATCGGCGCTGTATTTCTGGAATTCCGACAAGGTCATTTTTCGGCGAATGCGATCAGCGATTTGCGCAGGCCCGGCACCGCGTCCTTCAGCATGGTGCCCAGGCTCTTCACGCGCTCGAGGCCGGTGCGGTAGCGGCGCGATTTCAGAAAGCGCACTTCGATGTTGCGGAAGCCGGCGGCGGCGAACAGGATTTCAAGTTCGCGCCCGGTGAATTCGCGGTTGTGGCGCAGCGGATAGAACGACATACCTTTGTAGCCGACCGGCTGCGCGCGCAGATAGTGTTCTTCGTAATCATAGGTGACGTTTTTGCCGCGCAGCAGCCGGCTGCGGTTGCGGAAGCTCGCCACGTTCGGCACATCGACTTCGACGATGCCGCCCGGCCTCAGCACGCGCCGCATTTCGATCATCGCCGGCAGGTGCGAGTGCGTGAAATGCTCGAGCACCTGGCAGCAGACGACCGCGTCGAAATAGCCGTCCGGATACGGTATCGGATCGACTTCGACGTTGCACGTCTTGAACGCGATCGGCTGGCTGCGGTAGATCTCCGGATATTCCTGCGCGCGGTCGGCGATGTCGAGCGCGTGGCATTCGTGGCCGAGCGCGTTGAGCAGCGCCAGCAGCATGCCGTGGCCGGCGCCGACATCGAGCACGCGCCGGCAGCCGCGCAGCCTGAGCGCGATGTCGCAGAAGCGGTCGATGCTGCCGCGGAACACGTCTTCGCGCGCGGTGTCATGCGGATCGAACAGGACGCCGCGCCGCCGCAGCTCGAGCGCGCGCCGCAGGACATCCCGCTTGCCGGGAACGCCGGCCGTCGCGGCGTCCATCATGCATCGCGTCCGTTGCCGCGGTATTCGAGCACCCAGTGCGCGAGCGCGCCGCGCACTTCGGCATCATCGCGCGGCGCGCCGGCCAGCCATTCGCCCAGTTGTGCCAGCCACGCGCCGTCTTCCTGGCGCGCCCTGGCGATGCGCAGCTTCGGATGCGGCGTCGGCAGCGAGTTTTCGTCGGCGGCGAGCGGCTCCTCGTAGAGTTTTTCTCCGGGACGCAATCCGGTGTAGACGATGCGGATTTCGCTCTCGCTGAACCCCGACAATTTGATCAGATCGCGCGCGAGATCGGCGATCAGCACCGGCTCGCCCATGTCGAGCACGAAGATCTCGCCGCCGTTGCCCATCAGTCCCGCCTGCAGCACCAGTTGCGCGGCCTCCGGGATCGACATGAAATAGCGCCGCATTTCCGGGTGGGTCACGGTAACCGGGCCGCCGGCCGCGATCTGCTCGCGGAACTTCGGAATCACGCTGCCGGTCGAGCCGAGCACGTTGCCGAAGCGCACCATCACGAAACCGGTGCCGCCGGCCGCCGCGGGCCGCTGCAGCGCCTGGCACACCATTTCCGCGAGCCGCTTGCTGGCGCCCATCACGCTGGTCGGATTGATCGCCTTGTCGGTCGAAATGAAAACGAATTTCTCGACGCCGTGCGCGAGCGCAGCCTGCGCCGCGACCAGCGTGCCGAGCACGTTGTTCTGCACCGCCTGCCACGCATTTTCCTGTTCCATCAGCGGCACATGCTTGTAGGCGGCGGCGTGGAACACCGCCGACGGACGATGGGCGCGCAGCACCTGCGCGATCCGCTCGCGATCCTTGACGTCGCCGATCATGAAGGCGAGCGCCAGTTCCGGACAGCGGGCGCGGAATTCCTGTTCGATCTTGTAGAGCGCGAATTCGCTGGCTTCGAACAGCACCAGCCGCGCCGGCTTGAAGCGCGCGATCTGACGGCACAGTTCGGCGCCGATCGAACCGCCGGCACCGGTCACCATGATGCAGCGGCCGTGGATCCAGCCGTCGAGGCCGGCGGTATCGAGCACCACCGGGTCGCGTCCGAGCAGATCGTCGAGCTCGACGTGGCGGATCTGCGATACCGTGACCTTGCCGCCGACCAGATCGTCGTACGACGGCACCGTCAGCACCTTCAGTCCGGCATCGCGGCAGATCTGCACCGCGCGCCGCCGCACGCCGTGGGCCGCGTCGGGCAGCGCGATGATCGCCTGCCGGATGCCGAGCCGCCGGCAATGTGCGGGCAGCTCGGCGATCGTTCCCACCACCCGCACCCCGTGCAGCTCGCGGCCGGTGTTGGCCTTGTCGTCGTCGAAGGCGGCGGCGACGCGCCATTGCGTGCTGCGCGCCAGCTCCTTGATCAGGTTCACCGCCGCCGCGCCGGCGCCGACCACTGCGACCGGTTCGCCCTGTCCGGAAATGCCGGCGAGTCCCTGTTCCTTCCACATCCGGTAAGCGAAGCGGCTGCCGCCCATCAGCAGCACCAGCAGCAGCGGATCGATGATCAGCACCGAGCGCGGCACCGTGATCTGCAGCATCACGAACACCGCGGGTATCGCGATTGCCGCGACCACGACCGCGGCGAGGATGCGCTTCAGATCGGGCAGGCTCGCGAAGCGCCAGATGCCGCGGTAGAGCCCGAACATCAGGAACAGCGCCGCCTGCAGCGGCACCACCCATGCCAGCGAATGCAGCGCGAGCGTGCCGAACGGCGCCGGAATGTCGAGATTGAAGCGCAGCCAGAATGAAATCAGCCACGCGATGCAGCAGGCGGCGACATCGTGCCCGAACGCGAGCCACATGCGCCAGTTGAATTTCATGTCCGACGTCCCGCCTCGAAGCGCCGCCACGCATTTTCGACGATCGCCATCAACAGCAGATACAGCACGGCGGCGATGCCAAGCGCAATCCACTGAGCCGTCGGCGCCAAGCTCAGCATCAGCAGCGCGGCGCCGCCGCACACGGCCATCAGCGCGTATTCGGCCATCGCCGTGCCGCGGTGCCCCCAGCCCAGCTGCACCAGGCGCTGATAATAATGGTCGCGGTGCGCCTGCCACACGCGCTCGCGGCGCACCATGCGGCGCAGCAGCGTGACGCTCGCATCGACGATGAACGGCGAGAACACCAGCGGCGGCAACCACCACGGCCAGTCGTGGCGCAGCCAGCCGAGCAGGCCGAGCGCGCCGGCAAAAAAACCGAGCGGCACCGCGCCGACATCGCCCATGAAAATCCGCGCCGGGTGGAAATTGAAGATCAAAAACGCCGCCGCTGCCGCCGCGATGCTGAAATTGGCCAGCGCGAACGGATGATCGCCGGTCAGCCACGCCGCAATCCCGTAAAACGAAAAGCCGGACAATGCCATGCCGCCGGCCAGGCCGTCCGCGCCGTCCATGAAATTGTAGAGATTGGCCATCCACGCCAGCGCCAGCGTCATCAGCAGCGCGGCGGGCAAACCGGATTCGGCGCGCAGCAAATCCGCCGCAAACAGGTAGGCGGCCAGCAGATAGATGATGAACCTTATCGCCACCGGCACGCCGCGCAGATCGTCCGTCAGCGATACCGCGAACAGCAGCGCGAACGCCAACCACAATGTGAACGGCAGCGGCGGATGGATCGTCAGCCAGGCGAGCACGATGCCGGCGTGGATGCCGATGCCGCCGCCGCGCGGCACTGGCAGCGAGTGCAGCGAGCGCTGGTTCGGGTGATCGAGTACGAGGTCGCTGAACCGGCTGCGCACGAGCCACCACACGATGACGAGGGTGGCGGCAAAGGCGGTCAGCGGGGCCCAGATCGCATGCGGCACGGCGGAATTATTCTGTGGATGAGCTTGCGCCAACCTGCGCATGATACCACCGCGCCGTCTGCGCCAGCCCCTGCGCCAGAGTGCATTCCGGCCGCCAGCCCAGTTCGCGCCGGATGCGGCCGCTGTCGACCTGCAGCGAGCCGGTCAGGCGCGCCATTGCGCCGCCGCGTCCGAGCAGCGCCGCCGCGGCGCGCAGCAGCGCAGGCGGAAACGGCAGCAGCCGCGCCGGCACGTCGAGCGCTGTGGCGATCGCGCGCACCAGTTCCGGCGTCGATATTCCTTCATCATCGGCCACCAGAAAGGTTTTGCCGGCCGCCGCCGGATCATCGATACAACGCGCGATGGCGGCGGCCAGATTGCCGACATGGAGCAGGCTGCGCTTGTTGTGTATGGACGCGAACGGCAGCGGCGTGCCGCGCGCAACCGCACGCAGCAATGTCAGAAAATTACCCTTGACGCCGGGGCCGTAGACCAGCGGCGCGCGCAGCACCACGACCTCGATCCCGCTTGCGGCCGCAATTTTCCACAGCGCCTGCTCGGCCTCCCATTTGGAGACCGCATAAGCGTCTTCCGGATGCGGCGCATCGTCTTCGGTGAACGGCTGTTTGACGGTGCGCTCGCCGTTGACCTTGATCGAACTCAGGAACACGAAACGCCGCACGCGCGCCGCCGCCGCGGCGCGCGCCAGCGCCGCCGCCGCGTCAACGTTGATGTGGCGGTACTCGGCCAGCGGATCGGCGGCGGTGTCGCGCATCACGTGCGTGCGCGCTGCGAGATGGATCACGCAGTCGATGCCGTCAAGCGCCGCGCCCCAGCCTGTCGCCGCAGCGAGGTCGCCGACCGCAACGGTTTCGATGCCGTCCGGGGGAACCCGTTTCTGCATCGGCGCGCGGATCGCGGCGCGCACCGCTTTGCCTTGTCGGCGCAACTGCCCGCATAGTGCCGTGCCGACAAAACCGCCGGCGCCGGTGACCAGTATCAATCGGGTTCTCCCATGTCCGGACCCCGGAGCGCGTTTTCCCGACAGCGGAGAATGGAACAGTCGCTGCGCTTCACGTTAAACTTCCCGTTTATGTCGCCGCAAGTCACGGTCTCGGTTGTCAGCCATGGTCAAGCTGCATTGGTCGGAGAACTCCTCTCCGACCTGGATGCCCATTGTTCGACCGGATTAACAGTCATCCTGACATTGAATATCGCGGAACCGCTGCCGTTTGCGCCGACGGATTTCAAATTTCCGGTCGCTATCATACGCAATGCCGCCGCGCGGGGGTTCTCGGCAAATCATAACGCGGCGTTCAGGCTGACCCAAACGGAATATTTTTGCGTGGTCAATCCGGACGTGCGCCTGAGCCGGGATCCGTTTCCGCCATTGCTCGACCGGTTGCAGGACGGCGTTATCGGCGTTGCCGCGCCCCTGGTGCTGGATCCCTCCGGGAAGATTGAAGACAGCGCGCGCAGGTTTCCGACCCCTTTCGGCATCCTGAAAAAGGCGCTGTCCGCAAGACGCGACATCGATTATGCGATCGGCGCGGAACCGGTTTTTCCGGACTGGGTCGCGGGCATGTTCATGTTGTTCCGCTCCGCGACGTTCGGCGCGATCGGCGGCTTCGACGAAGGATATTTTCTTTACTACGAGGACGTCGATATCTGCTGGCGATTGCGCCGGAAGGGGATGCGGCCGGTGCTGGTGCCGGCGGCGGGCATCGTTCACAATGCCCGCCGCGAAAGTCACCGCAACGCCCGCTACCGGGTTTGGCACGCGACGAGCATGGCGCGCTTTTTTCTGACCCGCGGCTTCGGTCATCGCGGACCCTGACGATCGACACACGACATGAGCCAGCGCTTCATCATCATCGGCGCTTCCGGCTTCATCGGAAGTCATCTTTACCGCAGACTCGGGCCGGAATCGGCGATTGCAACCTATCACGGCAATCCGCTGCCGGGCGGCCTGCAGTTCGATGCTGCCCGCATGCGCCTGTCGAACATCCTGGAACACCATCGTGGAATCACGCACGGTTTCATATTTCACGGCATCACCAGCTTCGAAGCCTGCGCAAAGGATCCTGCCGGGACCTGGAAAATAAACGTCGCAAGCGTGCGAACCGTGATCGACGATCTTGCCGCGTATGGGATAACGCCGATTTTCACGTCGAGCGACGCCGTCTTCGATGGCAGGCAGGGAGGGCGGACTGAACAGGATCCGGCCACGCCCATCACCACTTACGGACGCCAGAAAGTGGAGATCGAGGAGTACCTGTCGGCAAGATATTCTGATGCGATCACCGTCCGCATTTCGAAAATACTGGGCACCCACTCCGGCGTCAACGATATGCTCGGAGACTGGATCCGGCAGTTGGAGGCGGGAGCTGAAATTCGCTGTGCCTACGACCACATCTTTTCGCCCGCCGATATCGAGGATATCGTCAGCGCGCTGATATCGCTGGCCGACAGAAAGCTGCACGGGCTTTTCCACCTCTGCGGGCCGGAACCGATCAGCCGCCTGGATCTGCTGAACATGCTGGTCGGGGAGTTCCGCAAGTATCGCGACACCGCATCGAAAATCGCCGCGTGCAGCCTTCAGGATTTTGCCTCGCTGGAACCGCGCCCGCTGAATACTTCGATGTCTTCGCAGAAGCTGCGCGCCGCGCTCGGCATGAGATTCAAGACGCCCCGGGAAATCTGCCGCCAGCGGATCGCCTCCCATTTTGCGGCGATATCGGCGGCGAGGAATTGAGCGGCGGGAAGCGGGCGGAGTTCGCCGTCCGTCCAGCCCTCGTTACAAAATGAAACCGGACTGGCTCCCCAAAGGTTGACTCAAGCTTGCAATATACGGATGATACGGCCTTTTAAAGATGTCAGACAGCAGAAAGCGCCGCGACATTCCTATCCGCGACCGGCGTTAACCCGATGAACACCATTACGCACCAGTCCCTGGCCGATGCCGGCAGTTATCGCGATTTTTCGATAACGGGCGCCGACAGCGGCGTTGTGAAGAAACTGCACCGCTTCATGCTGCGGCTGCGTCAGTGCGAGGAAGCGCTGTCGCGCGAATACCATCCCGCGGACGAAATGCGCTGTCCGGTGCATTTCTGCATCGGGCAGGAAGCGGTGCCGGCGGCGCTCAGTCTGGTTCTCGGGCAAGACGATTATCTGTTCTGTCATCACCGTTCGCACGGCTATTACCTGGCCAAGGATGCGCCGATGCGCGAACTGTTCGCCGAACTGTACGGCAAAAAAACCGGCGCCAACGGCGGGATCGCCGGCTCCCAGGACATATCGTACGCGCCGCGCAATTTTTTCAGCGGCGCCATCCTCGGCGGCGCGGCGGCGATATCGGTGGGCACCGCGCTCAGCGCCCAACTGCGGAAAAATCCGGCCGTGACCGTCGCCGGTTTCGGCGAATCGGCGATGGACGAAGGCATCATGTGGGAGGCCGTCAGCTATGCCGCGTTGTGCAGGCTGCCGCTGGTTTTCATTTGCGAGAACAATAAATACTCGGTGTTTTCTCCGCAGCTGAAACGCCAGGCGGCCGATAATCTGAGCGAACGCGCCGCTGCATTCGGCGTTAAAAGCGTGGCGCTCTTCGGCAACGACGTGATCAAGGCCCATGCGGCGGTGAAGCGGGCGGTGGACGATGCTCACAATGGCGGCGGACCATGGTTCATCGAAGCCTATACCTACCGCTGGTGCGGCCACTATGGACCGGAGAGCGACGACATCATCGGCTATCGCTCCGAACAGGAGGTCGAATTCTGGAAAGCCAACTGCCCGATCGCGCTGCTGGAAGCCGAAATGAAACGGAACGGCCTGCTGACCGAGGCCGCAAAAGCGGAGATGATCCGCGAAATCGACGCCGAAATCGCCGATGCCTTCCGGTTTGCGAAAAGCAGTGATTTCCCGACCATCGCAGACTGGCGTGCGCTGAACCTCAATCCGGCCAGCCCGCGCGCGGATCAGTTGCTGGCCGACATCGATTTCGCCGAACCGGCATTCAATCCGAACCAGTCGGTGGCTCAGCCCAAGGGGTACTGAACAGATGCAAAGCATCCTGCGGCCTTCGTTCAAAGGTTCCGCGCAGCCGGAAGCGCTGCCGGCCATGAAGCAGCTGACCTACGCGCAGGCCCTGCAGCAGGGCATGAGCCAGGCGATGGAACTCGACGAGCGGGTGTTTCTGGCCGGACAACTGGTCGATTACAAGTCGGGTGTATTCGGAACGACCGGCGGCTTGGTCGAGAAATTCGGCGCGGCGCGGGTGCGGGATTTTCCGGTCGCGGAAAGCGTGATGACCTCGACCGCGATCGGCGCCGCGCTCGGCGGCATGCGCCCGGTGCTGGTGCATCACCGCCTCGACTTCATGCTTTATTCGATGGACGCGATCGTCAACTGGCTCTCGCTGTGGCGGTTCAAGTCCAATGGCAAGGCGTCATTGCCGATCACGATCCGCGCGATCGTCGGCAAAGGCTGGGGGCAGGGGCCGCAGCATTCGAAAAGCCTGCACGCGTGGTTTGCCCATGTGCCTGGACTGCAGGTGGCGATGCCGGTGACGCCGTTCGATGCGAAAGGGCTGCTGCTGGAAAGCATTTTCGGCGAGAACCCGACGATCATCATCGAGCACCGCGCGCTGTTTTCGATGACCGAGGACGTTCCCGAAGTTCCGTACCGGGTGCGTTTCGGCCGCGCGCGCATCAGGCGTCCGGGCCGCGACGTAACGCTGGTCGCGATCGGCGCGATGGTGCCGATCGCGCTGAAGGTCGCGGAACAACTGACGGCGCGCTCGATCGACGTCGAAGTGCTGGATCCGCGGACGATTTCGCCGCTCGATACCGATGCGATTTGCCAGTCCGTGATGAAAACCGGGCGGCTGGTCGTTGCCGATCCGGCCTGGAAGTCGTTCAGCGTTGCGGCGGAAGTGATCACCGCCGTCAGCGAGAAAATGGGCGATCGGCTGCGCGCCAATCCGTTGCGCATCACGCTTCCCGACAGCCATACTCCGATGAGCGCACCGCTCGAGAAAGCCTATTACCCCGACGAAACCACCGTCGTCAATGCCGTCACCTCGTGGTTCCGGCGCTAGTTTTTCGCCCGGCGCGGGCGCGCGGCGGCAACGCCGCGCCGCGCTGACATCGATCGAGGGGTAAAGTGTGCCGGTGAATGCCGATCGTTTGCCGTTTTATTACGTGATCGTGGTCTGGGGCGAGGAGTACGTCGATTCTCTGCTCAACGTCACCTTGCCCTGCCTGCTGGCGCCGGGCAATCTGCCGGCGCTGTCGAATCTCGAAGAATCGCGCCTGGTTTTTCTGACCACGCCGCAGGATGCGGCGCGCATCCAGGCCGCGCCGATATTCGCACGCCTCAAGCAGTGGATCACGCCGTTGTTTCCCGACAGCCCCTGGCTCGCTGAACCGATCCCGTACCATCTGAAAGCGGCGCGCGGGCATCAGGAAGCGGCGAAGCTCGCGATCGAAAACCACGGCATCTGCGTCTATCTTGCGCCGGATTTCGTCCTGTCCGACGGCTCGATGAGCCACCTGTTACGCATGGCCGAAGCCGGCAAGCAGGCGGTGATGATCGCCGTGCCGCGCCTCATCAAGGAAACATTTTTTGCCGAACTCGACAAACGTCATCTACTGAAGTCCGGCGAACCGCTCGCGCTCCCATCGCGCGAGCTGGTGGCCGTCACGCTGGAACACCTGCACGAGGACGATCGGCGCTACAACTGGGACCACCAATATTTTTCGCTGAATCCGGTGGTCTGCATGTGGAACGTGCCCGGGGAGAAGGGATTGCTGATCCATGCCTTCCATCTGCATCCGGTCATGGTGTCGATGCGCGGCGAACAGGACTTGTCGTCGCTTCAGCGCGAGACCATCGACGGCGACTTTCTTGCCTACAATGTCGACTGGGACAACATTCTGGTCGAGTCCGATTCCGACCGGATCGCGATGTTCTCGTTCACCAAGCAGCGCGACCGCTTGCAGCCGCTGGTTCCCCAGCGCGCCAGCATCGAGTATGTCGGACGCATGTCGATGCTGCCGCACGTGAACCCGCTGCACAAACGCTTCTTCATGAAGCCGATCATGCTGCACACCGCGGATCTCAACGAGAACTGGCGCCGCATGGAAAAGGAAACCGACCGGCTGGCCTACCAGATTTTGAAAGACAGCCCGGTCGGCGCCCTCTATTCGGTTCCCGCGCGATCCATCGCGTGGCATCTGCTGTCGCGCATCGCGCGCCGCATTTGCTCCCTCTTCAAGCCACGCTACGACCAGCGTTCGCGCTCGGAGTAAATTCAGCTCAGGCAGCGCGGGAAAACAGCGCCGCGATGCCGGCGGCGTCGGGGGCGTGGACGACGCCGCTTTCCGTAATCAGCGCGCTGACCAGTTCCGCCGGCGTGACATCGAACGCCGGATTGCGCACCGCGGCCTGCGGCGGGGCCCAGCGCGCATCGGCGAAGCCGCGCACCTCATCCGCGCCGCGCTCCTCGATCGGAATCGTTTCGCCGCTCGCCAGTTTCAGATCGATCGTCGACAGCGGCGCCGCAACGTAGAACGGGATGCGGTGTCGCTGCGCCAGCACCGCGACCGCGTAGGTGCCGATCTTGTTCGCGAAATCGCCGTTGGCGGCGACGCGGTCGGCGCCGACGATCACCGCGCCCACTTCGCCACGGCTCATCAAATGCCCCGCCATGTTGTCCGTGATCAGCGTGACCGGAATGTTGTCCTGCATCAGCTCCCAGACCGTCAGTCGCGCGCCCTGCAGGAACGGCCGCGTTTCGCAGGCGATGACGCTGATGCGTTTGCCGGCGGCGACCGCCGAGCGCACCACGCCGAGCGCGGTGCCGTGGCCGGCCGTCGCCAGCGCGCCGGCGTTGCAATAGGTGAGCACGCAAACCGACTCGGGGAGCAGCGCGCTGCCATGCGCGCCCAGCGCGCGGTTGGCCTGCACGTCGGCGGCGAGTATCGCGTGTGCTTCATCGAGCAGTCGTGCGGCGATCTGCGGCGGCGCGGCCTCCGCTGCCCGCTTCAGTACACTGCGCATTTGTGCGAGCGCCCAGAACAGGTTGACCGCAGTCGGGCGGCTCGCGGCGAGCGCGTCGAATGCGGCCTCCAGCCCGTTCAGGAATTCCCGGCGCGGCAGATGCTGCAAACGGAGCGCTTCGAGCGCGACGCCGTAAGCCGCGGCGCAGCCGATTGCGGGCGCGCCGCGCACCACCATCGTGCGGATCGCGTCGGCGACCTCCGCCGCCGAGCCGCAGGCCACGTATTCAAAGCGCATCGGCAGCACGCGCTGATCGATCATTTCGAGGCGGCCGTCGCGCCAGCGCAGGGTTTCGACGCCGGTCGGCGTCGCGGCCGGCGCGCGGCGGCTAGATGACGCGGTCATTACCGCCGTCCACCGGCAGTTGCGCGCCCGTCGTCTTCGCAAACAGCGCACCGCACATTTCGGCCGCCAGTTCGGCGACGTCGCGGCTCGTGACTTCGACCTTCAATACATTATTGGTCTTGTAATCGGCGACCGACATGCCGTAGTGCCTGGCGCGCGCGGCCAGCACTTCGTCGGTCCAGATCGCGGTGTCGAACACCGCATTGGGGTGCAGCGTGTTGATGCGTATCCGATCCTTGCCCCACTCGAGCGCGGCGACGCGCGCGAGCTGGGTCAATGCAGCCTTTGACGCCGAATAGGCGGCGGCGCCTGGCCCGGGCGCCGGCACGTTCTTCGAGCCGATCACGACCACGCGTCCGCCGTTCGGCGCCAGCTTGAGCAGCGGATGGCACTCGCGCAGCAGCGCAAGGTTGGCGTCGAGATTGACCTGCATCACCCGTTGCCACTCGTCGTCGCCGAGTTCGGCGATCGGCTTGCCGCCGGGGAAAATGCCGGCGTTCAGGATTAGCATGTCGAGCCCGCCGAACGCGCGCACACCGGCGTCGAGCGCAGCGGCGACCTCGCGGGAAGAGGTCACATCGCAACGCACGCCGAGGAAGGCCGGCGATTTGAACAAGCCGCTGATCCCGGCATCGATGTCGAGCCCGACCACGGCGGCGCCGCGTTTCAGCAGCGACTCGGCGCATGCCCTGCCGATGCCGGACCCGGCGCCGGTCACCAGCGCGATCTCGCCGGCGAACGGCGGCAGCGCGCCCGCCTTTTTGATTTTGGCCTGCTCCAGATCCCAGTACTCGACATCGAAAATGTCCTTCTCCGGCAGCGCGCGGTAGCCGCCGAGCGCGGTCGCGGCGAGGATCACCTCGATCGTGTGCTCATGGATGTCGCGCACGATTCGCGCATCCTTCGCGCTGCGCCCGACGCAGCCGAGCCCGAATTGCGGATCGAGCAGTACGCGCGGCGCCGGGTCGAGCATCGTCTTCGGCTCTTTCGCCAGCCGTGCGTTGCGCTCGAAGTAGGCGCGGTAGGCATCGGCATAGGCGGCGACATCGCGGCCGATCAGCGGCACGCGCTTGGTGCGCAACACATGATCAGGCGTGGCCGGACCTTGCTGCGAAATCTGCGCGACATCGCCGCACTGCGCGAAAGCCAGAAATTCCGGTTCGGGGTGGATCGCCAGAATCACCGGAAAACCCGCGCATTGCGACAGTTCGCGGCGCAATGCGGCGATTTCGGTACGCACCGGCAGCGCCGCAGCGCCGGTCTTTGCGGGAAGCTTGCGCGCGCCGTGCTTTTCCAGATGTGCTTCGGCGCGGCCGACCAGCTCGATCATCCGGTCGTAGGATTCCTTTGCGGTGCTGCCGAACGAAAAAATGCCGTGCTTCAAAAGCACCATGCCGATGGTGCCGGCGTGTGCGTCGGCGGCGAATTTCTGCGCGCACAGCCGCGCCAAGTCAAAGCCCGGCATCACGTAGGGAATCACCACCACGCTGTCGCCATAAATTTCGCGCACACGGCGCTCGCCGTCGGGCGTGTTGGTCACCGCGATCAGCGCGTCGGCGTGCGTATGATCGACATATTTGTGGGGCAGTATCGCGTGCAGGATTGCCTCGACCGAAGGCGCCGGCGCACCGGCGCGCGTTACATGCGTCGCCAGTTCATTGACCATCTGCGGGTCGGACAGCGCGTCGAGCCGGGATAGCTTCAGCAGATGCGCGATCCGCACCGGCGCGAAGCCGGCCTCTTCGATCGTTTCGAGGTCCCAGCCGCTGCCCTTGACGTAGAGGATGTCTTCTTCTTCGCCGACCGCGTTGCGTTGCCGCACCTTGACCGAAGTATTGCCGCCGCCGTGCAGCACCAGCGCCGCATCCTTTCCAAGCAGGCGCGAGGTATAGACGCGCTGCGCAACCTCTCCCGGATGGCGGCTGGCCTCGCTGTCGCTCCACAGATTTTTAATCATCGGTTGCTCGACGTGTTTCGGATTGGGGCAGGGTGGTGCGGAGCATCGAAGTTCCCATTGTATAATTCCGGCGGGGGTGGGCCGTCCGGTTGTGGCGGATTCCCGGATTTTAAAGTATCCGGCCGGCGAGGGCCGGCTCGAATCTTCGTTCCGATAGCGAGAAGTCATGCCATCGAAGTCAAAGCCCGGCTTGAAGCGGGAAAAGCAGTATCTCGAAAAAGCGCAGAACGTCGAGGAGCGCGGCAACCAGCGTCTCGGCATCATGACAAGCTGGGCGTACTGGGAAGACCCCAAGCGCCTCGCCTTTACTTTTGCGCGCTACAAGTTCGTCGCCAAAATGCTCAGCGGTTGCCGGCATGTGCTCGAAGTCGGCTGCGGCGACGGCTTCGTCAGCCGCGTGGTCGCCCAGGAAGTCGGCGCGCTGACCGCGATCGATTTCGACCAGGGCTTCATTGACGACGCGAACAGCCGCAGCAGCGCCGATGATCCGTGGCGCATCACTTTCAAACAGCACGACATGCTGGAAAATCCGGTCGCCGGCGAATTCGACGGCATTTTCAGTCTCGACGTACTTGAGCATATCCAGCCCGACCGGGAACACGTTTTCCTCAAGAACATGATCGCGCCGCTGACTGCGCGCGGCACCGTCATCATCGGCATGCCATCGTTGCAGTCGCAACAATACGCGTCGCCCCAGAGCAAGCAAGGCCATGTCAACTGCAAGGATCAGCAGGAATTCAGAAAACTGATGCTGGGCCATTTTCACAACGTGTATATGTTCTCGATGAACGACGAGGTCGTGCATACCGGCTACGGCGCGATGTCGCATTACAACATCGCGCTGTGCTGCGGAAAAATAAAGTAGAGAATCCCGAGGCGTATCAGCGCGCCATCTGCAGCAGAATCACGCCGGCCGCGACGATGCAGGCGGCGATGATCCGGCGCCGGCCGAACGGTTCCCCCAGCACCAGCGCGCCGATTGCGGCGGCAAAGATCACGCTGGTTTCGCGCAGCGCCGCGATCGCCGCCATCGCGCTCATGCTCAGCGCATAGAGCGCGAGACCATAGCTCGAAATCCCGAGTACCCCGCCCCACAGCGATTGCCGCCAGTAGCGCCGCAGAAACGGCGTCAGCCGGTCCCGGCGCAGCCAGCCGACGGTGGCGCCGACGAACAGGCCGTCGAGCATGAACAGCCACGCGATGTATATCGTCGGCGTCGCGGCCTTGCGCAGGCCGATGCCGTCGAGCACCGTATAGCAGGCGATGATCAGTCCGGTGGCGACGGCGTAAGCAACGCCGCGCGGCGCGGCCAGCGCGGTGCGCTCGAAAGCGAGCATTGCCACTCCGAGGCAGACGAGGCCGATGCTCGCCAGCCGCATGACGCTCAGCTGTTCGCCAGCGAAGATCAGCGCCAACACCGCCACGCCGAGCGGCGATATCCCGCGCGCCAGCGGCATCATCGCGCTCAGATCGCCGGCGCGGTAGGCGCCGACCAGAAAGAACGGATAGAACCAGTGCACGAGCATCGAGGCCAGAAGAATCAGCCAGACTTCAGCGGACGGCGCTGGTACGACCGCGATGAACGGCAGCGAAACGATAAAAGCCATCGCATTCATGCAGCCGCGCGTAAGCAGGCCGTCGTCGCTGGTTTTCACCAGCGCGTTGACCGCCGCGTGCAGCACCGCGGACAGCAGGATCAATAGAGTGGCGAGGGCGTTGACAGACATCGGATGGCGCAAGCGAGCAGCTAGAGTCCCTAATATGATGAAGCGCACGATGCGCTGGCACGATTTTGGGCGAGGGCGCGAAGCAAGACGCGCCGCTTGGCCATTCCAAGCCAGCGGTTTGCGACAAAGCGATCGGCCAAAATCGCGGCCAGCCCAGCGGGTTGCCGCCCAAAGCGCAGCTGCGGCGATGCGGTCTTTGGTTTCGTAGAGATCAACTACGGTCTGCGTTGCGCATTTTGCGTTCGCCCATTGCGACAGGCAACGCACGCGTGTTTCATCACATTAGGGACTCTTTAATACCAGAACTCCGGCATGGACGCAAAATGCCGGCCGGCGGTCAGCGGGACCGACGCGGTGAAACGATGCCTGTCCAGTTTATAATGCCGCTCGTTTGAGACTCGAAAATCAATAATGGACGTCGCAGAACTCGAATCCCGCATCACCGACAGCAAACTGGCGGTCGCCGGCGGCAAACCGGTACGCAGCCGGCCGATGCCGCCGAGAATGGCGATGGGCCCTGCGGAGATCGCGATGCTGGAGCAGGCGATCAATTACTACCGGGAACGGAACGCCGACCCCGGCTATCAGGACGCGTTCGAAAAACTCTACACCGACGAGTTTGTCGCGATGATGGGCGGCGGCTATGCCGATTCCGTCGCGACCGGCACGGCGTCCGTCTTCATTGCGCTTGCCGCACTCGACTTGCCGAAAGGCAGCGAAGTCATCGTCTCGCCGATCACCGACCCCGGCACGCTGAGCGCGATCACGATGAACGGTTTGAAACCGCGTCTCGCCGACAGTCAGCCCAACGATTACAACATCGGCGTTCAGCAGTTTGTGGATCGCATCGGCCCCAATGTTTCGGCCGCCGTGATCGTCCATGCGACCGGTCAGGCGACCGACATCGACCGCATCGTGCAGGAAGCGCATGCGCGCGGCGTCAAGATCATCGAAGATTGCAGCCAGTCGCATGGCGCGCAGATTCTCGGGCGGATGGTCGGCACTTTCGGCGACATCGCGGCGTTCTCCACGATGAACCGCAAAACCCATATCAGCAGTGGTTCCGGCGGCATGGTTTACAGCCGCAACCTCGATATTTTCCGTCAGGCGCTGGCGCACGCCGACCGTGGCAAGCCGCGCTGGATCGCGGGATTCGATGACCGCAATCCGGAAACCTTTCTGTTTCCCGCGATGAACTGGAATACCGACGAACTGTCGTGCGCGATCGGACTGGCATCGCTGCGCCGCCTGCGCGACACCATCATTCGTCGCCTCGCCTTCGTGTCGGAACTGGCGGCGCTGCTGGATGAGATGGACACCATGTTTTCGCTGCTGCCGTGGCGGCCCACCGATTCGCCGTTTGTGCTGCCGGTGTTTGTGGACTTGGCGCGTTCGAAACACGGCAAGATCGAAATCGCCGAAGCGGTGCGCGCCGAAGGCATCGGCCTCAATCCGCATTACCGCTACGTAGTCTCGGAATGGCCTTGGCTCAAGCCGTATCTTGCAGATGACTTCGGGACACCGGAAGCGCTCAGCAGCCGCAATCGCAGCTTCTGTCTCTACGTCAATGAAAATTACGGCAGCGAAGAGGCGCTGGATGTTGCCGCGGCGCTATTGAAAGTGGACCGCGCGTTCGGGAGCTCGATGAGCGGCGACGGGAATTAAGCATGGGATACAACGGGCAACTTTCTCCCGAAGCGTTCGACGTCAAGGCGCGTGCGCTGCGCCCCTTTTATTTTATCGTCGTGGTCTGGGGCGAGCGCTTCACCGATTACCTGGTCAACTTCTGCATCGCCTCGCTGCTCTCGCCCAACAACATCCCCGCCCTGCGTAACAGCGGGAACAAATTCCTGATCGCCGCCACCGACGAAGACTGGGCGCGGCTGCAACCCCACCCGCTGTTCCGGCTTCTCAAGCAGTACATAGAGCCGGTGTTCATCCGCATTCCGCCGTGCCCGGAAGGCGAGAACAAATACGTCCATATGGGCCTGGGCCACAAACTCGCCACCGAAATGGCGTTTCGGGATCATGCCTACGGCGCGATCCTGACCGCCGACCTGGTGTTCTCGGATGGCACGATCGCGGCGTTGCAGCGCCACGCGGTCAACGGTGTCGAAGTGGTGCTTACCGCAGCTTTGCGCTTCGGCGAGGAGCCCTTTTGCGATCAACTGAAGCAGCGGGGGTTCAGGATCGGCGCGGAGAATGGCCCGCTGGTTCTGACCGGCCGCGAACTGGTGGCGGTGGGCATCCGCAGCTTTCATCCTGAAACGCTGAGTTTCGGTTGGGAATCCCACGCCATCTGGCATTTTCCGTCCGCGGTGTGGTGGCATGTTCCGCGAGAGGACGGCGTGCTGGTGCACTCCCTGTCGTGGGCGCCGCTGCTGATGGATTATGGCGCGATCAAGCGGCATGACAGTTCGGCGATAGACAACTGGACGATCGACGGCGACTACGTTCACGGCAATTTCGGACTGCAAGGCAAGGTGCACGTGGTGCGCGATTCGGATGAGATGATGCTCGTCAGCTTCGGGCCGATGGCGGAAGGCGGAATATCGAACGAGAAGTCGAAGGCGCAAAGTACATTGAAGAAGGGAAAAATCCTGTTCGATACTTATCATCACCCCATGATGGATTTGCTGAAGCGGAAAGCATTCAGCGTACCGGTCTACTGGCATTCCCGCGACATCAATGCCGGATGGGAAGCGGTGAGAAAAAAGGCGGAGCGGGTCGTAACCAACACGACCCATCCCTCGGCCATCAGAATCTGGCTGTTTCGGGAATTGCCGCAGCGAGTGCTCGATGGTCGGCAAAAGTGCCGGGACTTCGCGC
>Ga0335069_10005444_pt1 | contig 18732 bp, 20 predicted proteins | sample Lox_Sample_11_FD_206714 | JGI IMG/M metagenome (GOLD analysis project Ga0335069, IMG submission 206714) | Soil microbial communities from Loxahatchee National Wildlife Refuge, Florida, United States - Lox_Sample_1.1 | ecosystem: Environmental > Terrestrial > Soil > Wetlands | place: USA... | reverse complement strand
CCGCCGCTACCGGCTGCTTGCTTGGATGTACCTGCTCCCATTCGCAGTCTTCTGGCTCGACAAGGGCCGCTTCTATTACGTAGCCGAAGCCTATCCGGCGCTGCTGGCCATGGGCTCAGCAGTCGGCGAACACTGGCTGTCCCGCCGGCCCAGGTGGGCTCAGCGCACGATTGAGGCCGTCTTCTTCACCGGCCTTTCGGCCTCCGGCGTTCTGGGCGCTGCCATGCTGGTTCCCATCGCCTCCAGCGGTCCACTCCGCGATTTTGCCCTGAAGAACAACGGCGATCTGCGCGAAGAGTTCGGATGGACCGACATGGTCCGAACCGTCGCGGCCATCCGCGATTCCCTGCCCCCCGATCAGCAATCCAGCTATGGCATCCTTGTCGGCAACTACGGCGAGCAGGGCGCGATCGAGATTCTCGGGGCCGCCTATCGTCTGCCGCTGCCCATCAGCATGACCAACTCGGCGTGGCTGCGCGGCTACCCCACGCCGCCGCCAACCACTTTAATCGTGCTGGGATTCTCGCGCGAGCAAGCCGAACACACCTTCAGCAGTTGCCGCTGGGCCGGGCACAACGGCAACGCATTCGGAATTCGTAATGAGGAGAGCGAGGACCACCCCGACATCTTCGTCTGCGGCCCGCCTCGGCAGCCGTGGCCTGATTTCTGGAAGAGCAATCAGCGTTTCGGATAACCCATATACTGATACCCGCCTGAACCCTCTGGAGGAACTTGTGGGCAAAACCCTCGCTAGCATCCTGGCTTTTTGCGGTTTGCTCTTTTCCTTGCCAGCCCTCGGAGCGAATAAAGCCGAGAGACTCAACTTCGATTTCGCAGGCCACAAGCGAACCATTTACTTCTTTGTCCCCGAAGAGGGTGGCCGATTGCCTGCCGTAGTCCTGCTGCATGGCTCGGGTCGAAATGGCGAAATCATGGTGGACCAGTGGAGAGACCTCGCTAAACGCGAAGGCATCGTTCTCGTCGCGCCGGATGCCTATGACCCAGTTGGATGGAATCCCAAGGACGATCCGCCCGGATTTCTTCATTCATCGGTGCAACAGGTTGCGGCTAGGCACCCGATCGACCTGAATCGCATCTACTTGTTCGGCCACTCCTCCGGTGCCGAGTACGCGCTGCTCCTTGCAATTCTTGACTCACATTACTTCGCCGCCGTCGCGGTGCACGCTGGATCGATCGCTGAAGCAAACTTCAAGCTCTTTGCCTATGCCGGCCGCCGACTGCCGGTCGGCTTCTGGATAGGCGATCGTGATCCGCTCTTCTCTCTCGACACTGTGAAAGCGACGAAACGAGCTTTCGACCAGAACGGATTCCCCACCCAGCTCACAGTGCTCCCCAATCACGATCACAATTACTACGCGATTTCGGACTTGGTGAACGCGCAGGCCTGGCAGTTCCTCATGCACACGCAGCTCCAGCCGCCAGCTGCCATAAAGCAATCTACTCAGTAGACACCGATTGCCTCCCCATCCGAGTAGAGGAGCATTGCCACACGGTAGGTATTGGGTTGCCATGCGAGGTCGCGCGCGCGACAAACACCAACAGCCACTTTGCGGAAGTGGCCCTGCGTGAGCGCCGACTTGACGTTATCGGGAAGTTGCGTCAGATCCTGGTTTTCCCAGGTCACCACATAACTCGGTTTGGCTTTTAAGATGTTTCCGCCGGCACAAAGTATCCTCGCGTCGCTCTTGTCAGCCACAATCGCGAGTCCACCTTGGTAGAGCTGCTTCTCTACGATCTTTTCCATCTCGTCCTGTTTGAACGGCGGTGCAGACTGGGCATAATCGGCCACGACATAAAGCATTCCATGGCTCTCTGAGACTGCGACGCCGACGCTGTCCATGTTGGGATTCAGAAATGTCATGTCTGGTGCTGAACTATCGAACCACTCTTTTGGGATCTGCGTGAGTCCAGATCCGAGGCCGAGGTCCTCTTCGACGTCTGAGAATTGAAAGCCCGCTTCGGCCACACGTTCTGCGACATCGCCCTCTCCCGGAAAGCGGCGCGCAAGGCTTCCTTCCAAAGACATCCGTTCGCAGTGTGGGCGGGCTGCTGCGGCAAGTTGTGCGTTCCACCTCAGAGGTTTGAGATGGGCGTCCTTCCTCTCCTGATTGATTTGCAGGAAAATCTGCCACGCCCGCGATTCTGTGCCCTTCGGCGCCTCTTGCGCGAGCATCAAACAAGTCGCCACCGCGGCGAAACCGACCAGAGTCAAAAGCGATCTACCCATCGTCTTCGCCATGACCTCGCGCCGGATTATACCCACACGCCGTGCTCTCCGACAACGCCAATGGCGCGTCTTGGAGCAAATCATCTGAGACGATCCACTAATACAACAGCACCGCAACCCTATACGCCGTGAACTGCCCCTCGACGTCGCGCGGAGGACAGCTTCCAATCGCGGCCCGGCGATACTGGCCCGACGCGAGCTTCTCGGTCAGCGGTTGCGGCAGCTGCTTCAACTCAGAATCCTGCCATTTCATCATGAACCCTGGTGTCGGTTGCCCCGGTACAATCGACCAATCGCCGCTGGATGCGCAGGCTGCCCGCGCCTGCTCGTGATTCGCGAGAATTGTAAGTCCACTCACCTGCACCAAGCTCGCCACACGCGCCTCCACCTGATCCCGCGTGAATGCCTGGACGCCGCGCGCATAATCTGCGGTGGCATAGAGCACCCCGCGCGCTGCAACGACTGCGATTCCCACTCGGTTGATGTCGCGATTGAGAAGGTTGGCCCGGTGGGGAGGTGAGTGCATCCACTCGTCGTGAATCCCTGCCGCATTCGGACCGATCGCCACGTTCTCCTCGATCAGGTCGAAGTGCGCGCCTGCCTTGCCTGCTCGTGTGGAGAGATCGTCTTCGCCCCCGTAGCGATGAGCAATTGGCCCTTCCGCTGCCATCCGCAAACAGTGGTCGCGCGCGGCAACGGCCAATCCCTCATCCCATTGCAGCTTGCCCAGGCCCTGCTCCGCCCGCGTCTGATTCGCCAGCGCCATCAACTGTTCGGCTGCACCCGGCACCACTTGCCCTGCAGGTTCTTGAGCACCCGCCGCCTGCAACGCAACAAGGAAGCCTAAACACAGGATCCCGGACCGCTGAACAAAATGTCTTCGCATCATGATTGGCATACTCATCCCACGATTAAGTGGCTTCAACGCCGCTTTCCAAGAAGCACCCTGTCCAGAGCGCCAACGTACATGAACTCCGGAACAGCCCTAGGCTGTGTCCTCTGTAGTTTCGAGCTGCTCGTTCCCTACATCGTCGCGCGGTCCGACCCACAGGAACAGAAGAAGTGCCGGCAATCCGACCACGCTGGTCAACGCGAAGAACCATACCCAGCCAATCTTCTCCGACAGGACTCCGCCCGATGACGCCACCACATTGCGCGCCAGCAATGCGAGCGAGGAAAGCAGAGCGTACTGCGTCGCCGTAAAAGCGGGCGAGCACAGACTGGAGATATAGGTCACCAAAGCGGTCCCCGCCATACCGCCCGTGATGTTTTCGGCAGTGACGCAGAGCGCAAGGTAGCCGATCCGATGCCCACCGACTGCCTGCAGCACAAAGAACAGGTTCCCCAGCGACTGCAAGATGCCGCACAAAATCAGAGACCGGCGGATTCCAAACCGGACTGTGACCACGCCGCCCAGCAGAGCCCCTGCCACAATCGAGAAGAAGCCGAAAAGCTTTGAAGCCGCGGCGATCTCAGGCAGCGAGAATCCCAGCGAGATATAGAGCGGCGTGGACATCACTCCAGCCATCGCCTCGCCCAGCTTGTATCCGAAAACAGCGATCAGAATGACAGGCCAAAGCGGCCGATGCATGAAATCGCGAAAGGGGCCGATCACAGCGGTCGCAAACGCATGGCGAACGGTGTGCCATCCCGATGCCTCGGCATGCGAAGTTTCCGCCGAGATTGCCGGTTCGGGAGCCAGCAAGAACACCACCACTCCCGCGCCGAGCAGCGCAGCCATGGTGGCATAGGCCGCGAACCATCCTGCGTATGCCGCGATCAACAAGCCTCCAGCCCCGGAAACAAGCATGGCGATCCGATAGCCCGCCTGAATCACCGCCGCTCCGGGTGCCTGCTGATCGCGCCTCAGGCTCTCCACGCGCCACGCATCGATCACGATATCCTGGCTCGCCGAGAGAAATGCGACAAGCACTGCCAAGGCGGCCATCAGGAGCAGGTTCCGCTTCGGATTGCACAATCCCAGGCAGAGAATAGCTCCAATCAGGAGAATCTGGATCGTAATCCCCCAACCGCGCCGTCGTCCCAACGGCAGTGGTGGAGGCACGCGGTCCATCAGCGGCGCCCACAGAAACTTGAATGCATACGGCGTACCAACCAGAGCAAACGTGCCGATCGCGGCACGCCGAACGCCCGACGTCGCCAGCCACGCGGAAAGAGTTGAGTAAGTCAGCAGGAGCGGCAAGCCGCTGGCAAACCCCAGCGCAAGCACCTGCAACACGCGCGGTTCAGTATAGGCCGCGACCGCGTGACGCCAGTTCGTCCCAACGTTTCTCTCGGGGATGGGGGATAATTCCTTTTCGCGACTTTCGGGCACTCGTTGTCAGCCTCTTGCCCTGCTTCGGCTCTTCAGATGAAAACAATCTCAGGCTAGCGTCAAACAACAATCCCAAGGTTACCAAAACACAAGCAGCCTCGCCTGTCCTCGATGTTCCCTTCCGCAGCCGGCGCTGCGCGATCGTCACGACCCTTCGTCGACGACTCGAAAAACGGGCTATGATGAGGGCATGTTTGCCTTGCACAAAGGCGACTGCGAGCACTGCCTCCGGACCTACCGCTACACGCTGCTGCACGCGGGGTTCGGCGACTTCTCGTATGCCTACTGCAATACCTGCGGAACGCTCGCAACCTTCGGCTATTCCAATAGCCAACTGGTAAAGTTGCCGCCGCCCTCGTCGCCACACCAGGTCATCGATCCGTCGTGGGAGCCATTTCTCGACGAATGCCCCTGTGGCGGCCACTTTCTTTCCGGTGCATCGCCCCGATGTGTCTTTTGCAAAGCTGCTCTGTCAGCCGACCATGCCGCCGCCCACATCGAGCGCAATGCCATCGGCGCTGGGCGCGGCTGGCGCTGGCAACGCAATTGGACCGACCTTTACTGCATCGCTCTCGAGGATCCCCGAGACCCCGGAAACCTTCGCCAGGTCGAGGACCCCTTCCTCGAACGCAGGTCACGCACCCAAAAACCGCGCAAGGGCCTTTGGTCGCGCATCTTCAGTTTCGGCTGATGCGCATCGGCGTCCTCAGCGACACCCATGGACTCCTCCGCCCCGAGGTCGTGCCCGCCCTTGAGGGCGTCGAGCACCTGCTCCACCTGGGCGATGTCGGGGAAGCTTCTATCCTCAAGAAGCTCGAGAAGATCGCGCCGATCCATGCCGTCCGCGGCAACATCGATCGCAGCGGTCCGTGCGCTCGCCTGCCCGAAACTGATGTCCTGCTCTTCGAAGGCCACTATGTTTACTTACTGCACGATGTCGGTACGCTGCATCTGGACCCGGCTGCGGCAAAGTTCTCGGCAGTGCTCTATGGCCACTCGCACCGGCCCGCGATCGTTCACAAAAAGGGCGTCCTCTACTTCAATCCCGGTTCCTGCGGCCCGCGCCGGTTCGACCTGCCCGTCACCGTCGGCATCCTCGATTTGTATCCAGGGACTCCGCCCGTTGCCGAACTCATCGACCTTCGCCGTTCGTGAGGCGCGCCTCACAACACGAAGGGCGCAGCCCCGCTCTTGTGGAGAGAGACTGCGCCCGAAAGCAGACTTTTGAATCTGCGGTTAGTTGCCCCGCGAAACGCCTGTGTTGAACAGGCGGCTATACTCGCTCACGTCTTTCGAGGAGCTCACCGGCTCTCTCCGCGCGAACGGATCGCTGACCGGTTGCTGCACAGGATACGGAATAGGGCTCGGCGCAGCCGACTGTACCGGCTCCGGCGCAGTGCGCATCGGCACTTCCACCGGCGCCTGCTGCCGCTCCGGAATCCCGGCTCGCTCAGAGGCATTGGCAGCCTCCATCGCCAGGACCAGAGGCTTCAACGCATCGACGACCTTCTCGATACGATCTTTTCTCAGGCGCAGCGCCTCATACTTCCCTAAAATCTCGCTCAACTCCGCGCTCGCTTCATCGTAGGCAACGCGATAGACTTCTTGTCTCATGCTCGCTCCAGGGCGTCTCATGTAAAAACTAAAATCCAAGGCACTCTTTCTAACAACCACTGTGCCGAATCAACGACTTTATTTTCATCCCCCGCAGCGTTCAAATCTCCAGTAAATGGTCACAGGGTCAGCGTAACGATGGATGCGCAGAGTAACCATCCGGTTCGCTCCGGCACGATTTCCACAGTGATCTGGCCCACCGCAAAACTGCAGACGATTCTTCCTGCGTACTCAGGGCTGCTTCTGCGGAGTCGCTTGGCGGGGATAGGCCCGCTCGACCGCGATTCTCAGATCCCGCAGCAAGGGAACATCCGGCGCATCAAGGCCATCCGGCCTCAGACGATTCCAGATGGGACCAATCATTCTGCCCTCATGCGTGGGGATGAACACCTGCAACATGTCCTCATTGGGTCCAACCTCTGCTCCGACGCCCACACCGGGGCCGTCGTCTCCGATCTGTCCGGGCTGGTGCCCCTGCCCCTGCTGCCCAGCTTGCCGCGGCAAGCCCATCGGGGCCCCCGCACGTACTTGCGCTCCGGCGCCACGTGCCGGACGCACAACGAACACAAGATCGGCCGTTCCCCCCTCGGTCACGATCACATACCGATTCCAATCCCTGATCCCGTCCTGGACAGCGCCAATCGCCTCCCGATCTTCGGGGTATAAGCCGGGCTTCAGCACGTCGCCAGCCTCTGCCCGCACGTAGACATACCGTGCTTGGGCAAACGCGGCAGAAACCTCACTCTGTTTCTTTGACTTGTTCTGAGCCGCTCCGGCAACCGGAGTCAACAAGATCAGGAACGCCACAGCGCAATACAACTTCATAGGCCCCACCTCCTGCGCTCTCCATCGAAATAGCGGGACCACACAACCCTACACCCTCCGGAGCCTTCCTGTGCATCCGCAACGTGCATGCGCCAAGGGGCAGCCGATGGCAGCAAGGGCCAGGTTGGTTCATTTTCTGTTGCCAGGGAAGCTGCGCTACTATCCAGTCCGGCCGGACAACAACACGGGGCATGCGAGCGAAAAGACCCGTAAAACCAGCGGTCCAAGTTGGACGGTTCAAGTTAGAAGGAGGCTCACGCAGTGGGCCCGATCTCAAGCGATCAGGCGCAGCGAACCGTCAGGCGACGAGTCTGCGTGTGAAAGATGCTGGCGCCGCCCGAGCAGCGGCGCGGGAGAATCGGTTCGGACTAATACGAGTAGGAAGGCGACTCGGCGTTGTTCCGCTCCCCTTGCGGGTCACCGGCAGCCAGAGGCTTCAGCGCCTCAACCACCTTCTCGACCCGTTCTTTTCGCATGCGGAGCTGCTCGAACTCACCCACAATCGCAGCCAACTCAGCGTTTGCTTCATCGAATGCGAAACGATAAACCTCTTTATTCATTCTTCCTCCACAACTGCCTTCGACCTGCCTGGTGCGAATCCTCGATGGACCGACCAACGCCCACCGTTCATCGACTCATCGCCGTCGGCCCACAAATCCAATAACTTATGCGCGAGAGAGCAAGCCGCTCAGCCCGCGGGGCATAACCTTCGAATCCCGGGTTCCAAGACCGTGCCGCAACGCCATATCGATCCGCCGCTGGAATGGATCAGAGGACTCCGCATAAGCCGGCTCGGCTTCCATGGCCGGTTCCGGAACCGCTTCCGGCTGCTGCTCAGGCGCGAGTTCCACGGACTGGTGCACAAGGAAAGGAGCATGCTCCGGCACCGCGGCACTCGATCCTGCCAACGCATTGCCTGACATCACTACTTTCAGGGCCGCGACAACCTGCTCCATCTGCTCCTTACGGGACTGCAAATGCTCGAACTGCGCCAGGATCTCGCGGAGCTCGGCGTTCGCTTCTTCATAAGCAAAACGGTAGGTCTCTTGTGTCATGTGGTTACTCCAGGCGCGTAGACTAGCACGAAAGAAGGTGAGATTTCCGCAAAAAGTAATACCTCAGAAAGTACAAAGGTAATGACAAATCAGCTGTTTAGCGCATCCCTGTGCCATTGCAACGCATGGCATGCAGTCCGCTGAAAGAAGTCCCTGGCTGAAATCCCGGCTAGTATATCGCCCCATCAACTCACAGATTTACACAGCCGGCTGGAGCCCTTTATGCTCGTGCCCATTATTGCTGCTGCTGAATTTCAGCGCATTCCTCACGCGCTGCTGGAAGGGGTCCGCAACCGTATCGTCGCTGTCGGAAGGAGCGTTCGAAGGCTGGTTATATGAATAACTTGCTGGATCAGATACCCCTTGCGGCGTTGGCGACATCGGTTCGCCCGCATTCTGCTGCGGCTGCGCTGCAACCTGCATTCCGAGAATCGGTCCGAGCGCCATCACGGCCGATTCCAGGGACTCCTTCCGCCGACGAAGCTCATCGTATCGATTCGAGATCTCAATCAGCTCCGAGTTCGCCTCGTCTAACGCAACCTTGTACACATCCTGTCTCATGCCAGAAGCTCTCCACTTTTTTGCTCTAGGGGCGTAGCTTAGCATGGTCCTTCCTGCCGCAATCTCAAGTAATCCATGGATTTGCGCACAAAGGTAACGCTGGTCACCTTCTCCATTGCACTCGCTTCAATGTCGATGCGGTGCCTGGGATCCCAGACCGGCGTGGAGACGGTCAACGCGTGGCCGGCGAAGCCTCCGGAGAGCCCCCCAGGGGCTCAACCCGCACTTTGCTGATCCTGCGCCCCGCCATCTCAACCACCGTCAACCGGCGTCCACCAAATTCCACCGTTTCGCCTCCCCGCGGGATCTTCCCGAGCTGGGTCAGGATGAAGCCGGCCAGCGTCTCTTCCCCTCCCTCGCGCGGGAGACTCCATTGCATCTGCGTCTCCAAATCGCGCAGATTCGCGCTGCCATCCAGCAGCAGCGCTCCGCTCGCGGTTGTCAGCACCGGGCGCGCAGGATCGTCGAACTCATCCTCCAACTCGCCGGTCAACTGTTCGATTGCATCCTCGGCTGTGACCAGCCCCATCGTCGAGCCATACTCATCCACCACAATCGCCATCTGCCGCCGGCGCTGCTGGAAATCGCGGATCAAATCCAGCACCGTCTTGGTTTCCGGCACCACCAGCACATCGTGCATCACCTGCCGCAAACGTAGCTCCACAAACGGCGGACCGGAACGGTCCGAAATCGCGGGCTTGGCTCCTGCCTTCGGCCACGACGGCCTGAAGTGAATCAACCGTGCCAGATCCTTCGAGTACACAACGCCGACAATATGTTCCGGGCCGAGTTTCTCGTCGTACACCGGCACACGCGAGTGCATGTGCTCGATCACCTTCGCACTCGCTTCCTCCACCAGCATCTCCGAGGACAACGAGAAAATCTTCTGCCGCGGAGTCATAATCTCGCGAATCGGCACGTCATTCAATTCCAACGCTCGATGAATGATCGTCTCCTGGAACTTGGGCAACACACCCATGCGCCGTGCCGCCGTCGCAATCAGTTTCAGTTCCTCCGGCGAATGCACCGCCGACCGCTCCGTCAGCGGCACGTCGAAGCCGCGCAAAACCAGGGCGGCCGAATTCCGCAAGAACCGCACCGCCGGCCGCGCCACGGCCATGAAGAGAATCATCGCTGGCGCAACCGCGACCGCAAGAGCCTCGGCTCGCCGAAGTGCCAGCGACTTGGGGACCAGTTCCCCCACCAGCACTTGAAAGTAAGTGATGGCCGCAAAGCTCAATACCACGGCACCCAGATGCGCATACACCAGAGCGTCCACTGGAATCGTCGGGAGCAGTTGCAGCCATCCCAGAAAGATGCTTGCCGCCAGCGGCTCGCCGATCCACCCCAGAGCAAGCGAACAGAGGGTGACCCCCAGCTGCACCGCAGGCAGGAAATCGTCGAGACCGTGCTGCAGCTTGCGCACGGCGCGAGCGCCAGGAACGCCTGCCATGACCATCTGTTCGATCCGCGTGTCGCGGACACTGACCATGGCAAATTCCGCGGCCACGAAAAATGCATTCGCTAGAATCAGCATGGCCACGGCGACGAATTGCAGCAGCGGCAGACCGTGCATCTCGCCTGTGAGAATAGCATCGCTGCCATATCGATTCGTCCCGCCGGGCGTGGAACCATCCCTCCACCCTATGCGTATGGATCGGTAGCGGTTCACCAGTCTGTTTCCTTTGCGATGTCTCTTCGGGTGACAGCCGGACGCCGCGACCGTCTGACCTATGGCTTCATCCTCCATAGGCCGGATTCGATCTTCACTCATGACGCGCCAACGATGGGAGGCTGCTGTGGCATCAAAGAAGGGCAAAAAGGTCTGGATTTGGATTGGGTCCGCCGGATTGCTGGTGATCGTGGTACTCGGCGTGATGGCCGCTCGTCTCGTCAAAGGCACGTCCATCGATCCCAATCGCCTCGCCAAGGTGCAGCGCGGTGACGTCGCCAAGTCGGTTGTCGCTACCGGGAAGATTCAGCCCATCACCAAGGTCGAAGTCAAATCCAAGGCCTCCGGCATCGTTGAGAAGCTCTTCGTCGACATCAACAACCATGTCCGCAAGGGCCAGCAACTGGCACAGCTCGACCAGATGGAAATTGAGGCTCAGGTGGACGCGCAACGCGCGCAGCTTGCCGCCGCCGAGGCCAACGTCGGCACCTACGAGGCCAACATCGAGCAGGATCGCGTCAACGCCGCAGCCCCCGATCTGCCCATGTACAAAGCCACCCTCGACCGCAATCTCCAGATGCAGAAAGAAGGCGTGGTCAGCCGGCAGGCCCTCGACGACGCCAATCGCGACTACCTGGCCGCGCTCAACAAGCGCGATGCCGCAAAAGCACAGATCGGCGTCGATATGGCGAAGCTGAAACAGGCTCACGCCCAGGTCCTGCAGAGCCAGGCGAGTCTTAAACAGCTCGAGGAACAGCTCAGTTACACCACCATCGTCGCGCCTATGGATGGCGTCATCCTCTCCCGCGACGTCGAGATCGGCGACGCCGTCAGCTCCATCCTCGTCCTCGGCTCGACGGCAACCCTCGTCATGACCGAAGGCGATACCACGCAAGTCTACGTGCAAGGCAAGGTCGACGAAGCCGACATCGCCCACGTCTATATGGGACAGCCTGCGCGCATCAAGGTAGAGAGCTTTCGCGATCGAATCTTTAATGGCAAAGTCACCAAGATCGCTCCACTTGGCGTGGAGAAAGACAACGTCACCACCTTTGAGGTGCGCGTGAGCATCGACAACCCCGGCGGCGAACTCAAGGCCAACATGACGGCCAACGCCGAGATCCTCCTCGATGAGCACAAAAATGTGCTCACCGTGCCTGAAAACGCCATCACTTACGACAACCAGAAGAACTCATTCGTCAACGTACCCGACCGCAACCAGAAAGACGGATTCCGCAAGGTTCCCGTGAAGATCGGCCTGTCCAATGGATCGGTTACTGAACTTGTCAGCGGCCTGAAAGAAGGCGACCAGGTCGTCCTCCAGCAGTAGCGCGCACGGTCACCGTTCGCCCACGCACAGAACTGTCCGCAAACGAACACAATGTCTCTTTTTCCGCAATTGGATAGTTGCCCTAAAGACTGGAATTGATTGGCGCTTGGCCGATCCTGCTTTGGCATCCGGAATGCTCTGTCACCGTGGGTAACATTCGGTGCTGGCCACCTGCCGACAACTGTCCACGGATAACTGACAACTGTTTCTTCGAGGAACACCATGAAACGTATCTTTGCAGCAGCAACCGCAGTCCTCATGGCAGCTGCCCTCCCGGCTTTCGCTGCCGAGGCCACGTTCGAACGCAATCTCTCCGTCAACGGGCAAGTGGAGCTCTCCGTGAACACCGGCTCGGGGAACATCCACCTCACCCGCGGCTCCGATAATCAGATCCACATCTTCGCCCGGGTGAAGGCCACTTGCTGGGGAATCAACTGCCCCAACGAACAAGCCGTCCACGAGATCGCCGCCAATCCGCCCATCGAACAGACCGGCAACATCGTCCGCATTGGCAACCGCCACGAGAGCTGGCATAACGTCAGCATCGACTACGAAATTCAGGCGCCCGCATCCTCGTTTCTCACCGCGGGCTCCGGTTCAGGCGACGTGACGATCGACGCCGTCGGCCAAAATGCCAAGCTCTCCACCGGCTCAGGCAATATTCACGCCACCGGACTCCATGGCAGCTTCTCCGTAAGCACCGGCTCGGGCGACATCGTTGCAGAACAGACCGGCGAGGGCGAAGTGAAGGCCGAAACGGGTTCCGGCAATATCGAGCTCCGTGACATCCGCGGCGGTCTGCATGCTCACACCGGTTCAGGCGACATCAAGTTCCACGGCGTTCCGACCATGGACTCGAAGCTCGAAACCGGCTCTGGAAATGTAGAACTCTGGCCCGGCGACGGCGGATTCACCCTCGATGCCTCAACTGGTTCCGGATCCGTTCACTCCGATGCCGAGATGGTCGTGCAGGGATCCTTCGATCACCATCACATGACCGGCAAGATTCACGGCGGAGGCCCCACTGTCCGCGTGGAAACCGGCTCGGGCGACATCAGCATTCACTAAGACCGTGGGCCGCTGGTCCGGCCCCACGCCAGGTTTGTTCCTCAGGCGGGACTTTTAGGTCTTCTGGGAGGGTCTCGCCTGCCTTTTTCCTCCCCCGCATCCCCTCCTCGAATTCCCCCGCGCCGCGAGCCCGATCCCTGAAGTGCAGGGTGCTTCCCATTCGACATCGCGACCATTAGAGTGTTGGTTGTTCTCAAACCAACACCATGAAGACCACAATTGGAATCCTCTCGCTCAACGCACTGATCCTCGCCTGCACATTCTCCCTGGCCGGCTTCGCACAGGAGCCTGCACTCCCCGTGCAGCCCGGCAAGTTACCCGCCCTCGGCTCAGTCGATGAGCGCTTCCAGTCCTACAACGTCGAGATGATCGAAATCACTGGCGGACGGTTCTGGGCGCCGTACAAGAAAGCCTCCAGCGCTCCCGCCGACACCGCGCAGCCCATGCCCGGGGGCATGCCGGCATCGCTCTACCGCTACCGCCCGCCCATCGATCTCGCCAATCCTCGTATGCGCAAGCTTGCTGCGGCGCTCGGGCCGGCCTATATGCGCGTCAGCGGTACCTGGGCCAACTCGACCTTTTTTCAGGATTCCGACGATCCTGCCCCCGAAAAGGTCCCCACCGGATTCAACGGCGTACTGACCCGCACGCAATGGCGCGGAGTTGTCGACTTCGCACATGCCGTCAACGCAGAAATCGTAACCTCCTTCGCCATCAGTCCTGGCGTGCGCGACGCCCAAGGCGTTTGGTCCCCGAGCGAAGCCGAAAAGATTGTCAAGTACACCCACAGCATCGGCGGCAACATCGCTGCGGCCGAGATGTTCAACGAACCGACCATAGCCGCCATGGGCGGCGCGCCCAAGGGCTACGACGCCGCAGCGTATGGCCGCGACTTTCGCACCTTCCACGCCTACATCGAAAAGGCCGCACCCAAGATGCTCATCCTCGGTCCCGGTTCCGTCGGCGAGGCATCTTTCGGACAGATCCCGGGCATGCCGATGATCCGCTCTGAAGACATGCTCCAGCAGCAGGGCCCCGGTTTGATCGATGCTTTCTCCTATCACTTCTACGGCGGAGTCTCGCAGCGTTGTGCCCGCATGGGACCTCTTGGTACCACGCCCGAAGCCGCACTCTCCCGTGACTGGCTCACCCGCACCGATCGCGACGAAGCCTTCTATGCCGCTCTGCGCGACCGCTTCGCCCCCGGCAAGCCGCTCTGGCTTACCGAAACCGGGGAGACCGCGTGCGGCGGCGATCCCTGGGCCTCCACCTTCCTCGATACCTTTCGCTATCTCTATCAGCTCGGCTCGCTCGCCAAGCGCGGCGTCCAGGTCGTCATCCACAACACCCTCGATGCCAGCGACTACGCCCTCATCGACGAAACGACGCTCCAGCCGCGCCCGGACTACTGGACTGCCCTGCTCTGGCGGCGCCTGATGGGAACCAAGGTCCTCGACGCAGGCGCATCCGCCACGCCAGACCTCTACGTCTTCGCGCACTGCCTGCGCGGCAAATCCGGCGGCGTAGCCCTCCTGGCCATCAACGCCGATAAAGCGACTACGCACGAACTTTCTCTTCCGGCAAAGTCGATGCGCTATACGCTGACATCGGGTGATCTTCAGTCGAGCACTGTCGATCTGAACGGCATCCAGCTCGCCCTCACCTCCGACGGCGATCTGCCCGCCCTTGAAGGCGTGTCCCAAGCCAAAGGAAATGTGTCTCTCGCTCCGGCAAGCATCACGTTCCTGGCAATTCCCGCAGCGAAAAACGTCGCTTGCCGATAACTGCAGACGCGATCGATCCACGCTGTCTCACTTGAGGAAGTAGTACGGATCGGGATATTTCACCGAGTACTCGGATTCCGGCGTACCGCGCAGATCGCTCCACTGGTCTCCGACATTGAGCACGATCCGATAGCCCTCGGTGACAATGTCCTTCCGCCTCGCCGACTTGAATTCGAGAGCGCTCAGCTTCTCCTGTCCGGGCTCGCGCAAAATCAGTTCCTGCCATCCATCGAATCTTGCCGCGTGCAGATTCCGCTCTGTCGCCCCGCGTTGCGCCTCAGCACGACCGGTCAGGAAGAACACACTCACTCCGAGTCGCTTCGCTTCATTGAAAAGCCGCAGGGTTCCCGGAATCGCCGGTGCCTGCGCCGAATCCACCCAAGCATTGAAGGTCTTCGTGTCGTACGCGAACCCCGCCCTCACCATCTCCTCGTAGTTCGAAAGCGTCGTCTCGTCGATGTCCAGGACCAGCGCCAGCTTCTCTCCCGTCTTCGCGCGTGCCGCCCGCACCCGCAAAAACGACATCGCTCGCTCGGCCTGCAAGTCCAGATCTTTGCCATAACAACCGCAACGGCATGTGCAGTCGTGATACTGCTTCAGCTCCTCTTTGAGCTTGTCGAGATTCGGGATGTTCTCCGATCGCGCCACGGGGGCGAACCGCGGTACACTCCCCTCCGCGCCAGTCTGCGCCGCCGTCAACTCCAGCGACCATGCTCCACCCACCAAAATCCAGGCAATCAAACACTTCAATCTCAGCAATTCGAATCTCCTTGAATGGCCGCGAACATTCCTCGCCTCCGTGGTGTCTAACCAACTAAGCCTAACGCCGTGGAACGAGGAAAGAGAGTGCTCCGACCGATGTCCGACAGGAATCCCGAATTCGTTGCCGACTCCCCCGATGCCGAACTTGCCCGCTATCTGCAGCGGTTCTGGCCCCATCGTGCCCACGAGGCTGGAACCCTGCGCAATCTCTGCTGCCTGCTCGGCTTCCATCTCTGGGCCCAGCCCGACTACTCAGCCCTCGCCTCGCGCCGCAGCATCCGCTTCTGCCGCTGGTGTAACACCGTCGAAATCGACGGCGTCCGCTACTCCTGAGCCGCTGAAGAGAGCTCGTTGTTCCATCGGCCGCCATCACCTCTGACACCTGAACCCTGAACCCTGACACCTACTTTTCGTACACTGAACTCATGGTTCGTGTCTTCCGTCCTATCCCCGTCGAATCCATCAAGCTGCTCGTCTTCGACCTCGACGGCACTCTCATCGACTCCGCTCAGGACCTATGCAACAGTGTCAACGCTGCTCTGGAACACATGGACCGTCCCCGTCTTGCCGATAACGTCATTGCCGGCTTCGTCGGCAACGGCGCTCCCCTGCTGGTACGCCGTGCACTCGCGGCAGAAGACGGCACACAACCTGACCAGGTTCCGGAAGACGAATTCAAAACCGCCTACAACTACTTCATCCAGCACTACCGCGAGCACAACCTCGACTTCACCTTGCCCTATCCCGGCACCGTGGAAGCACTGGCCGCGCTCAGCAGCGCGATGGCAGGCCCGCAGCGTTCTTTCGCTGTTCTGACCAACAAGCCCGTGCGACCGGCGCGCGCCATCTGCGAAGGCCTCGGCATCGCCCCCTATTTCCTCCATATCTACGGCGGCGATAGCTTCCCCGTGAAAAAGCCGGACCCGACCGGCCTGTTCTCTCTCATGGCCGAAACAGGAGCAAAGCCCGAAGAAACGGTCATGATCGGCGACAGCCAGGTCGACGTGCAAACGGCCCGGAATGCCGGGGCCTGGGCTATCGGCTGCACCTTCGGTCTCGCGCCCGGAAGCCTCGAAGCGATTCCTCCCGACGTCCTTGTCGACTCCCCCGAGGAGTGGACCGTCGCCCTGCAGCCCAGCCAGACCATTGCCGAGTCTCGATAAGGCTCTCGCCGACCCGTTCCAGGCCGCTGAATCCCACGCTCCCCGCCGACCGATCCGGCGTACACTGGCAGGCGACCGGGATTCGCTTCCAGGGCCCCCTCCGGAACTTTTCTCCAGCGTTTCTCGTAACTCGCCAGGAGAGATGCCATGAACCTGCGATCGATCCTCCCTTGCGCCTCCCTGCTCGCCACCTTCGCCCTCGCGGCCACACCCGCCCACGCCGACCGGGACGCCGTCCAGTTCGGCAGCAAAATCGAGATAGGACCCAACGAGTCTGTCCACGATGCGGTCTGCTTCTTCTGCAGCGTCGAGGCCCAGGGCCCCATCAATCACGATGTCGTCGTCTTCTTTGGCAACGTCCACATCGCCAAGCATTCCGACCACGATGTGGTGGTCTTCTTCGGCAATCTCCGGCTCGATCCCGACGCCACCATCACACACGATGTCGTCGACTTCTTCGGCAACATCCATCTCGGCGAAAATGCCTCCGTCGGTAACGATGTCGTTGCCATGTTCGGCAGCGTGCGCGCAGACGACTCGGCGTCCATCGGCGGCAATCGTGTCATCCAACCGGGCTGGGTTCTCTGGATCCCCCTCATGATCCTGGGCGGCATCGTCACCCTCATCGTCGGTGCGGTCCGCAGCCACCGGCGCCAACAGTACTACGCAGCCGGCTACTATCCCCCTCCACCGCCCCCACCGCCTGCGCAGCCGCAAGCCTGAAGAGCATACAGAACCAGCCATGCAGCAACTGCCATTCAGGTAGGCTCCCTGTCCCGGCACTGTCAGGCCCTCCGACATGTTATGAACATGTTCAAATTTCTCTTGACGTCAGAGAAAGGACTGGCTTACGCTATTTTTTGAACGTGTTCATTTTCTCGTCAGGAGGTCATTCCAAATGTATGTCGCCGCTTGCTACCTCAGCTACCTCGCCATCACCGTCGCCCTCACCATCTGGGTCGCTAAAACTCTCCATCGCACCGGCCGCGTGTTTCTTCTGGACGCCTTTCACGGCAACGCCTCGCTCGCTGACTCCGTCAATCAGCTCCTCGTCGTTGGCTTCTACCTCATTAACGTGGGCTACATCGCCCTCGCCCTCAAGACCACCGACCCGCTGGCCAACCTGCGTCAGGTTATCGAGTTGGAAAGCGGAAAAATCGGCGTCGTGCTCCTCATCCTCGGAGCCATGCACTTCTTCAACATGTTCGTTCTTGCGAAGATGCGCCGTCGCTCGGTCCAATCCCCAGCCGTCTAGGAGCAACCCGAGCCATGCCCCGTCAGCAGATCGCCAAATCCGAAGCCACCCGCGCCCGCATCCTAGCCGCCGCGCTCCAGGTCTTTCGCGAACGCGGATTTGCCGAATCCACCATGCGCGAGATCGCTGCAGTCGCAGGAGTCGCCGTCGGTGCAGCCTACTATTACTTCGATTCCAAAGACGCCCTGGTCATGGCCTTTTATGAACAGTCGCAGGCCGAAATGATTCCAGCCATCGAGCGCATTCTCGACGAAGGTCGCACCCTCGAGCAGCGCCTGCGCGGCCTCATCGAGGCCAAGTTTCAAGCTTTCGGCCCCAATCGCGCTCTCATGGGTGCCCTCTCGGCCCACATCGACCCAGGCCATCCCCTTTCACCCTTCGGCAGGCATACCGCCACCATCCGTCTGCGCGACATCGCCTACTTCAATCGCGCGGTCGCCGATTCCGGCGTCCGCCTGCCGCCCACCATCCTGCCGTATTTGCCTCGCCTGCTGTGGCTCTACCAGATGGGCCTGATGCTCTACTGGGTTTATGACCGCTCGCCCCAACAGGCCCACACCCGCCTGCTCTTCGATAAAACTCTCCACATGATGCTCCTCGTGCTCAAACTCGCAGGCCTTCCCGTGCTCCGTCCGCTCTTCCGCCCGGCTGGCGAACTGCTCCGCACCCTCTATGGCGACATCCAGCAATGACCACGCCTCTTCGCATCGTCATCCCCGGAGGCAGCGGCCAGCTCGGCCAGACCCTCGCCTCCCACTTCCAGATCCAGGGCCACCACGTCACCGTCCTCACCCGCAGCCCTTATACCGCGCCCTGGCAGACGGTCCATTGGGATGGCGCAAACCTCGGCCCATGGACCGAGCACCTCGAAGGCGCCGACGTCTGCATCAATCTCGCCGGACGCAGCGTCAACTGCCGCTATCACGCAGCCAATCGCGAGGCCATCTACAACTCGCGCATCGACACCACACGCCTGCTCAATCGCGTCATTCTCAACCTCGCCGACCCGCCCAAGGTCTGGCTGAACGCATCCACTGCCACGATCTATCGCCACACCCTC
>Ga0335069_10005443_pt1 | contig 18733 bp, 19 predicted proteins | sample Lox_Sample_11_FD_206714 | JGI IMG/M metagenome (GOLD analysis project Ga0335069, IMG submission 206714) | Soil microbial communities from Loxahatchee National Wildlife Refuge, Florida, United States - Lox_Sample_1.1 | ecosystem: Environmental > Terrestrial > Soil > Wetlands | place: USA... | reverse complement strand
TCCTGCTCCTTCCCCGGGAACGAAAAAGCCCGTCTGCGCTGCGCGCGCGGACGGGCTAGTCCAGACCCTCGCTTGTCGATCCGACGGGCCTCACTCGACCCGTCCCACCGAAGCATCCATACACCTGAAGAATAGGGCCTCGTGCCGACGGATGCCACTTCGGTTCTCCCGGGATTCCGGGTCAGTGAGATCGCGTACCGCGGGAGCCCGCTCCGCTACGCGGTCGCGGGCACCGGGCCGCCGCTCGTCCTCGTCCACGGGCTCGGCGGAGCCGCGGCGAACTGGCGCGCGCTGGCGCCGGCGCTCGCCTCCGAGCGCCGCGTGGTCGTCCCGGAGCTGCCGGGGCACGGCGGCTCCGCGCCGCTGCCTGCGGCGCCGACGGTCGACCCGTTCGCCGACGCGGTGCTCGCCGTGCTCGAGACCGAGGACGCGCTGCCGGCCCCCTGGGTCGGGCACTCGCTCGGCGGGCTCGTCGGGCTTCGCGCGGCTGTTCGCCGGCCCGACGCCGTCACCGGCATCGTGCTGGCAGCCGCTCCGGGGATCTCCTCGAGCGGCCGCGCTGCCGAGGTCGTCCTCTCGGTGCTCGGGCTCGCGCAGCCCGGCCGCATCGTCGCACGGCATCGACGTGCCTTCGGGAGCTCGGAGCTGGGACGCGCGGCCGCGTTCGGCTGGTGGGGTCTCGCCGACCCGGCCGCGCTCGATCCCGAGATCGCCGAGGCGTTCCTCGTCGGCCCGTCGGAGCACACCGACACCGTCGACGCAGGGCGCGCGCTGCTCGCCACCGACCCGCGGCGGGATCTCGACCGCGTCCGCTGCCCGTGCCTCTGCCTCTGGGGTGGCCAGGACAACTGGGTACCGCTCCGGGACGGCATGGAGTACGCGCGCCGCCTGCGCGCACCCCTGCGCGTCATCGCCGACTGCGGTCACCTGCTCATCGGCGAGCGGCCGGACGCCTGCCTCCGCGCGATCCGCGAGTTCCTCGCCCAGGTGTGAGCATGCGGCAATGAGCGCCTCCTTCGCGGGGGCGCCTCTCTGTGGGCTCGCCGCTACCCAGCGGCCGCCGCCTCGAACGGGATCACCTCTGCGCCGCCCTCGTCACGGCGCGGGCCGCCGAGGAATTCGACGCGCCGTGCGACCACCTCGACCGCCGTCCGGCGCTTTCCGTCCTCCTCCCACGAGCGGCTCTTCAGCCGCCCCTCGACGCCGACGCGGCGCCCCTTCGCGAGGTACTCCGCGCAGAGCTCGCCCTGCCGGTCCCAGGCCGACACGCTGACGAAGTCCGCACCGCCGTCCGTGCCACCGCGGTCGACCGCGAGCAGGAAGCTCGCCACCTTCTTGTCGTCTCCCACCTCGCGCAGGTCGACGTCCGTCGCGAGGTTGCCGATCAGGCTCACCGTGTTCATACAGCGACGCTAGCCGCCCAACCGTCACGCGACTGTGGAGCCTTTCCGGCGACTTTCCGGAAGGACGCAGCTAGAGTTGAAGGCCACATGGGGCTCTTCTCCTCGATGACCGGGTTCGGCGGCCGCGACATGGCAGTCGACCTCGGCACGGCGAACACGCTCGTCTACGTCCGCGGGCGCGGCATCGTCCTCTCGGAGCCGTCGGTCGTCGCGATCGACCAGCGTTCCGGCGAGGTCCATGCCGTCGGCGTCGAGGCGAAGCGGATGCTCGGGCGCACGCCGGGGACGATCCAGGCGATCCGGCCGCTGAAGGACGGCGTCATCGCCGACTTCGACGTGACCGAGCAGATGCTCCGCCACTTCATCCAGAAGGTGCACCAGCACCGCTTCGCGCATCCGCGCGTCGTCGTCTGCGTCCCGTCCGGCGTCACCGGCGTCGAGAAGCGCGCGGTCGAGGAGGCGACGCTCTCCGCCGGTGCGCGCCAGGCGTACCTGATCGAGGAGCCGATGGCCGCGGCGATCGGCGCGGGCCTCCCCGTCGCCGAGCCGACGGGGAACATGATCGTCGACATCGGCGGCGGCACGACCGAGGTCGCGGTGATCAGCCTCGGCGGCATCGTCGTCTCGCAGTCGCTGCGCGTCGGCGGCGACGAGATGGACGAGGCGATCATCAACCACATCAAGCGCGACTACAAGCTGCTCATCGGTCAGCAGACCGCGGAGGAGATCAAGCTCGAGATCGGCTCCGCGTGGGACCAGAAGGAGGAGCTGCAGGCGGAGGTGCGCGGGCGCGACATGCTCACCGGCCTGCCCAAGACGGTCATCCTCACGTCGGAGGAGATCCGCCGCGCGCTCGACGAGCCGGTGACGCAGATCATCGAGGCGATCAAGTCGACGCTCGACAAGACGCCGCCCGAGCTCGCCGCGGACATCATGGACCGCGGCATCGTCCTCGCCGGCGGCGGCTCGCTCCTCACCGGACTCGACGAGCGGCTCCGGCACGAGACGCAGATGCCGGTCCACCTCGCGGAGAGCCCGCTCACGTGCGTGGCGGTCGGCTCCGGGCGCAGCCTCGAGGAGTTCGAGGCGATCCACCGCTCGAACCGGGCGCGCGCCCGCTCTCGTAACGGTCGCCGCTACTCGTAGGACCGGCGGGAAGGCCGTCTGGGACTCGGCGCTCCGGGCAGCCCGATAACCTAGGGCGACCGTGGCACCACCGAACCGCTCCGGCCGCGTGGCGGTGCTGGGGTCGTCGCTCCAGCGCTCCAAGCCCAATCCGTATCCGTCCAAGGCCCGCTCGGCGATGGTCAGGAGGGCCGTCCTCGCGATCCTCGTCGTCGTCGCGCTCGCGATGCTGACGATCTCGTTCCGGTCGCCGACCTCGGGGGTGCTCCACGACGCGCAGAGCTATGGCGCCTCCGCGCTGCGCCCGTTCGAGGTCGCGGCCACGCGCGTCGCGCGTCCGTTCCGCGACGGCTACAACTACGTCACCTCGCTGACGAGCGCGAAGTCGGAGCTGAAGAAGTACAAGAAGATGGCGCAGGACTATCGCGCCGAGGCGCTCCGCAACGCAGCCGCGGCGCAGCAGAACGACGACCTCCAGGCGCTGCTCCGGTACGAGTCCGGCCCGCGCTACCCGCAGGACTACCGCGCGGTGAACACCGCCGTCATCTCGTTCCCGTCCGGTCCGTTCGCGCAGCAGCTCGTCATCGACGTCGGGACGAAGCAAGGCGTCCGGCTGAACACGCCGATCGTGAGCGCCGACGGCCTCGTCGGTCGCGTGACGAACCCGGGACGCAGCACGTCGGTCGTCACGCTCCTCACCGACCCCGACAGCGCGGTCCCGGCGCGCGACCTGAAGACCCACGTGAGCGGCCTCATCCGGCACGGGCAGGGCGGGACGCTCATCCTCGACCGGGTGGCGAAGAACCAGGTCGTGAACAAGGGCGACTGGATCGTCACGCGCGGCACCGTCGACCGGCGCTACCCGGACGAGTACCCGTACGGGATCCCGATCGGCCGCGTCATCTCGGTGGGCACGAGCGACATCGCGAGCTTCCTCACGGTGCAGATCCAGCCGCTCGCGCAGCTCGACTCGCTCGACTCGGTCGCCGCGCTCATCCCGACGAAGCACCGATCGCATCCGTGACCCTCGCCGACGGCCTCAAGGCCGCGGCCCTTCTGTTCGTCGCGGCGATCGTGCAGGTGTCGATCTTCTCGCAGGTGGACATCCTCGGCGGCGTCCCGCAGCTCGTGCTCGTCGTCCTCGTCGCCGTCTCGCTCCTGCGCGGCTCGGTCGCCGGCGCGACCGCCGGGTTCTTCGCGGGCCTCGTCGTCGACACCGCCACCCTCGGCCAGCTGGGATTGACGTCGCTCGTGCTCACCGTGTCGGGCTACTGCATCGGCCGCTACGGCGAGACCACGGGACGCGACCGTGCGCATGCGCCGTACCTCTCGGTCGCGGTGGTGACGTTCCTCTTTGCCTTCGGGGTCCTCATCGTCCACTTCATGCTCGGCGAGCGCGCGCCCGCCGGCGCCGTCATGCGCGGCGTGTGGCCGACCGTCGTGCTGAACCTCATCCTCACCGGTCCCGCATACGCGCTCGTCCGCCGCCTGCTGCGTCCGCGCGAGCGGGCCGACTACGCCACCGAGGTGCAGTTGCTTGGCTAGCACCGCGACGGAGCGGCCGCGCTCGAAGCGGTTCCTGCCGCCGAGCAAAGGCGTCGTCGAGCCGTACAGCCCCAGCCGGCGGCTCCTCCGCCGCGTCGGTGTCCTCGGCGTCGCGATGCTCGTCGTGTTCGCGGTGCTCGTCCTCCGCCTGTGGGCGCTGCAGGTGCTGTCCGGGTCGAAGTACGTCGACCAGGCGCAGGCGAACTCCTTCCGAACCGTGCGCGTCGACGCGCCGCGCGGCCAGATCGTCGACCGCAACGGCCTCCCGCTCGTCATGAACGTGCAGGCGACCGCGATCGAGCTGTGGCCCGCCGACCTGCCGAAGGTGTACGCGAAGCGCTACGGCGAGCTGCGCGAGCTCGCGCGGGTGAGCCGGGTCCCGCTGTACGAGATCGCGGCGGGGATCAAGGCGCGGCGCGAGGCGAACGACCTCGTGACGCCGGTGACGGTGCGCGAGGCGGCGAGCGAGCCGATGATCGACTACCTGTACGAGCACGCGACGCAGTTCCCCGGCGTCACCACCTGGCGGACGTTCATCCGCCACTACCCGTACCACTCGCTCGCGTCGCAGGTGCTCGGCTACGTCGGCCAGATCTCGCAGCCGCAGCTGCGGCAGCTCGCGAAGCAGGGCTACGCGCCGGGCGACGTCATCGGCCAGGCCGGCGTCGAGTCCGAGTACGACAGCTACCTCCGCGGCGTCGACGGCTCCGCGCGCCTCCACCACGACGCGCTCGGGCGGCCGCGCGGCGGGCTCGAGACGACGACGCTCGCGAAGCAGGGGAACAACGTGCGCCTGACGATCGACCTCCAGCTGCAGCAGGCGGCGGAGAAGGCCCTGCAGTACGGGATCAAGCTCGCGCAGGCGAACAAGAAGTGGGCCGCGCGCGCGGGCGCGATCGTCGCGATGGACCCGACCGACGGGTCCATCCTCGCGATGGCGTCGGCGCCCTCCTACGACCCGTCGGTGTACGCGGGCCACGTGACCGCGAAGGAGCTCGCCGCCGCGGGACTGACCGAGACGACCGCGGAGGCGAAGAACTACCCCTCGCTCGACCGTGCGATCTCGGGCACGTATCCGCCCGGGTCGACGTTCAAGCCCGTCACCGCGATCGCGGCCATGCAGGAGCACATGCTCTCGCCGTATGCGTACCTCCCGTGCACGCCGACGTTCAGCTCGCCGGAGGACCGCTCGCACCGCACGTTCCACAACTGGGACCCGAACGTCGACCAGGCGATGGACCTGCCGACCGCGCTCGCGTACTCGTGCGACACGTACTTCTACCGCGTCGGCAACAACTTCTACGAGCTGCCGTCCGACCGCGGCCAGCCGCTGCAGAAGTGGGCGGCGACGCTCGGCTTCGGGAGCACGACCGGCGTCGACGTCGGGCCCGAGGCGAGCGGCCTCCTCCCGACGACGCCGTGGAAGCACCGGCGCTACACGCCCGCGACCGATCCGGGGCACTGGGAGGTCGACCGCCTGTGGAAGCCGGGCGACTCGATCGAGCTCGCGGTCGGCCAGGGCGACCTGCTCGTGACCCCACTGCAGATGACCCGGCTGTACGCCGCGCTCGCGAACGGCGGCAACCTCGTCACCCCGCACGTGCTCGACGACGTCGAGACGGCGAACGGGGCGCGCGTCCCGGTGCCGGCGCTGCCGGCGCCGAAGCACGTCGGCATCGACCCGGCGGCGCTCAGGGTCGTCGACCAGGGGCTGTGGGACGCGACCCACCTCTCGTTCGGCACCTCGTACTCCGTGTTCTCGAAGTTCCCGGTCTCGATCGTCGGCAAGACGGGCACCGCGCAGAAGGTCGTCTCGCTGCCCGGGTACATCGGGCTGCAGAACCAGTCCTGGTGGTGCGGCTACGGCCCGTACGACTCGCCGAAGCTCGTCGTCTGCGCCCTGATCGAGAACGGCGGCTACGGCGGCGACGCGGCCGCGCCCGCCGCCGCCCAGGTCTTCGCCGCGTACTTCCACGTGAAGGTCCACATCGCCGGCCCCATCCACAGCGACTGAGAGAGAGGACGGGCAGACTGCGCTGATGCTCGAGTACGCCGGATCGCAGAGGACGGGCCGCCACGCCGACCACGGCGAGGGGCTGCCGTTCGTCGCCATCGTCCGCTCCCTCGACTGGCTCCTGCTCGGCGGCGTCGCGGGCCTCGTCGCCGTCGGCCTGTGGGCGGTGTCGGGCGCGACGCGGTTCGCGGTCGCGGGCGACCCGAGCTACTACCTCAACCGGCAGATGGTCTACGCCGGGGCGGGCGCGGCCTTGCTCGTCCTCCTCACCTTCGTCGACCCGGACGTCTACCGCCGCTACTGGAAGGTCGTCTTCGCCGCGCTCGTCGCGCTCATCGCGTTCGTGCTCCTCGTCGGCCACGCGGCGCGCGGCTCGACGCGGTGGATCAACGTCGGCTTCTTCACCTTCCAGCCGTCCGAGTTCGGGAAGCTCGCGTTCGTGCTCGCGCTCGGCGGCTTCCTCGCCGACCGCGCGCGCGGCGGGAGCTCGATGCAGACCACGCTGCGGGCGATCGCGCTCGGTTCGCTCCCGGTCGTGCTCGTGTTCGCGCAGCCCGACCTCGGCACCGCACTCGTGTACATCCTCGCCCTCGCGGCGATGCTGTTCGTCGGCGGCGTCCCGTGGCGCCAGCTCGCGGTCCTGGGGACGGTCGCGGTGCTCGCGGTCGCCGGCGTGCTGTGGATCGGCCCTGCGGCGGGCGTCAACTTCCTCAAGGGCTACCAGCAGGCGAGGCTCACGTGCTTCGTCCACCCGTCGAAGTGCTCGGACCGCGACACGCGCTACAACCTCGAGCAGTCGATCGTTGCCGTCGGCGCCGGCCAGGTGTACGGCCGAGGCGTGAACAACGCGACGCAGACGAACCTCAACTTCCTGCCCGAGCACGGCACCGACTTCGTGTTCGCGTCCTACAGCGAGCAGCGCGGGTTCGCGGGCGCGTCGCTGCTCCTCGCGCTCTACCTGCTCGTGCTGTGGCGCTCGCTGCGGATCGTGTCGGTCGCGCGCGACTTCTACTCCGCGATCGTCGCGGGCGGGATCGTCATCGCGCTGCTGTTCCAGATCTTCGTGAACGTCGGGATGACGATGGGGATCGCGCCGATCACCGGCATCCCGCTGCCGTTCGTGAGCGTCGGCGGATCGTCGATGATCGCGAACCTCGCAGCGATGGGAGTCCTGCTCGCGATCTACGCGCGCGGGCGGGCGGCTCGCCGGCGGCGCTGATGAAGTCGCCGGTCGCGCTCGGCGCGGTCCGCAAGCTGTTCAAGGAGCTCCGGGCATCGGAGCGGGACCGCCGGCCGGTCGCGGTCGGCGGCGCGCCCGCGCTCGCCCCGGTGGTGGCCCGCGAGCTCGCGCGCGGCGGCGACCCGTCGGCCGTGCGCGTCGGCGGCCCCGAGGGCGCCGCCCTCTACGTGCACGTCGCCGCCGGCCACGACGACGAGGAGCCGCTGCGGCGCGCGCACCGCGCCCGGGTCCCGATCGTCGCAGTCGCCTCCGGGGACGAGCCCCTGCCGTTCGTGCTCGAGACGGACGTCGTCCGGCTCCACGGCGGCGAGCGCCTGCCGGTGGACGAGATCGCCGAGGCGGTCGCGGCGCGCCTCGACGAGGCGGGGCCGCCGCTCGCGGCGCGCCTGCCGGTGCTACGCGGCCCGGTCTGCGACCGGATCGTCGCGTCGTTCGCGCGCAAGAACGGCGTCGTCGGCGCCGCGGTGTTCGTCCCCGGCGCGGACCTGCCCGTCCTCGCGCTCAACCAGATACGGATGCTGCTGCTCCTCGACCAGGCGTACGGGCTCGAGCTCGACCCGCGCGAGCGCCTCCCGGAGGTGCTCGCGACCGTCGGCGCGGGACTGGGCCTGCGCGCGGTCGCGCGCGAGCTGCTCGATCTCGTCCCGGTTGCGGGGTGGGCAGTAAAGGGCGGCGTTGCGTATACCGGCACGCGCGCCCTCGGCAAGGCCGCGATCCTCCGGCTCGAAGCAGTCCATGGCACGCATTCATAAGCCGTACGCCGGACGTGCCAACTCAGACCCGAGCCAACGCGAAGCGTCAGCGAGGGGCGGACCGCCCAGCACGAGACCTGCGCCGACACCCGTAAGAGCTCGCGGGCTTCGCCCGCGAGCGCTCCGCGAAGCGGAACCTCTCCCCGGCTGCAGGGGTCAGGCTGCGGCCGGATTCAGTCAGGCTGCCGCCGGATTGAGGCGCGCGCGACGGGCTTTGATGGCCCGGAGTCGTTGCTGGAGGCGGGCCCATGCCCAGGGCTCGAGCTCGAGATAGCGGACCTCGGTCTGACCGCGGATCGCCTCGCCGTACTCGAACCAGGCGTCCGCCTCCTCGATCAGCAGCAGCTCCTCGGCCTCTTGCTTCCCCGTCACGGTCACACCTCCATTCGCGGGATGCGCCGGATCGTAGGACCGGGGTCGGACGGCGCCCCTGCTACGCTGGCTCCAATGGTTTCGATCACCGACCTGCAGCGCACGCGCCGCCGCCCCGAGTCGCGGGCCGGCGCCGTCGCGCGCACGACTGAAGGAGATTTTTCTTGCCCTGGTTCCGACGACGGAAGCAATCCGACGTTGCAGCCGCTGAGCCGGCTGCGCCCGAGGCTCTCCCCGAGCCCGTCCTAAAGAGCGAACCCCCGGCCCGGGTCGACGACCCGGCCGAGACAACCGATCCCACCAAGCCCAAGCAGCGCCGTCGCGGCAGCCGCGGCGGGCGCGGGCGGAAGAAGCCGTCCACCGAGACGGCCGCCGCCGAGAAGGCGGAGAAGAAGCCGGAGCGCAAGCAGCCGGACCGCAAGCAGCCGCAGAAGCAGCTGTCGCAGCGCCAGGAGCGCCGCCGCCAGGAAGGCCGGCGCCGCCAGCCGCAGCGCCGCGCCCCGCTCCCGGCCGCGAAGCGCGAGCTGATCGTGTCCGTCGACGTCGGCGAGCAGCGCGTCGCCGTCCTCGAGGACGACCGCGTCGCCGAGGTCTACCTCGAGCGGCCCGAGCGGCGGTCGATCGCCGGGAACATCTACCTCGGCTCGGTCGACAACGTGCTGCCCGGGATGGAGGCCGCGTTCGTCGAGATCGGCCTCGAGAAGAACGGCTTCCTCTACGTCGACGAGATCGTCGGCCCGGAGCTCGAGCGCGGCCACGGCCGCCGCATCCAGGACCTCATCAGCCGCGGGCAGACGATCCTCGTCCAGGCGGTGAAGGACCCGATGAAGACGAAGGGCGCGCGGCTCACGACCCAGATCTCGCTCCCGGGCCGCTTCGTCGTGTTCGTCCCGCAGGGCGAGGGGCTCGGCGTGTCGCGCCGCCTCGACGACGACGAGCGCGGGCGGCTGAAGGAGATCCTCCGCAACCTGAACGTGAAGGAGGGCGGCGTCATCGTCCGCACCGCCGCCGAGGGCGCGTCCGAAGAGGACATCGAGCGCGACCTCGTGTTCCTCCAGCGGCTGTGGAAGTCCATCCAGGCGAAGGCGAAGACGGCGAAGGCGCCCGAGCTCGTGTACCAGGAGGCGGAGCTGCCGCTGCGCGTCACCCGCGACCTGTTCACCGGCGACTTCGAGAAGGCCTACGTCGACAACGACCAGGCGTACAAGCGCATCACCGGGTATCTCAAGAAGACCTCGCCGCACATGGTCGAGCGCGTCGTCCGCTACAAGGAGAAGACGCCGCTGATGGAGGCGTTCGGCGTCGAGGCCGAGATCAAGTCGACGCTCTCGCGCCGGGTCGACCTGCCCTCCGGCGGCTACCTCATCTTCGACTACGCGGAGGCGTTCACCGTCATCGACGTGAACACCGGCCGGTTCGTCGGCTCGCGCGGCAAGAGCGCGGGCGGCCGGCTCGAGGACACGATCACGAAGAACAACCTCGAGGCGGTGAAGGAAGTCGTCCGCCAGCTGCGCCTGCGCGACATCGGCGGGATCATCGTCATCGACTTCATCGACATGGCGAACCCGAAGAACCGGAAGACGGTCGAGGACGCCCTGCGCGAGGAGCTCGAGCGCGACCGGACGAAGACGTACGTCGTCGAGATCTCGCCGCTCGGGCTCGTGGAGATGACGCGGCAAAACGTGACCGACGGCCCGCGCGAGGTGATGACGCGCAAGTGCCCCACGTGCGGCGGCGACGGCATCGTGTACTCGGAGGCATCCGCGGCGATCGACGTCGAGCGCCGGCTGCGCGCGCTCGTCGCCGGATCGCGCTCGCAGGCGTACCGCGTCGAGCTCGCCGAGCCGATCGCGGCCGCGCGCATCGGCCCGGGCGCGAGGCGGCGCGTCGAGCTCGAGGCGCTGACGAAGCGGCGCTTCTTCCTCGAGGGCAAGCCCGACACGCATCTCGACCACTTCGTCGTGCTCGCCGAGGGCAAGCTCGCCGACCTCGCCCCGGCCTCGCCGGTCGCCGAGGGCGCCGAGCTCCAGCTCGAGCTCGTCGAGGTCGACCGCCACGACGCGTCGGCGGCGGTCGGCAAGGTCGACGGCATCGACGTGTGCGTCGGCGAGGCGGCGGGGCTCGTGGGCAAGCGCGTGAAGATCCGGATCGAGCGTGTGCTCGACGGCACCGCCTACGCCTCGCTCACACGGCCGTCGAAGAAGGTCGAGCCGCTGACCGCGGAGGCGGAGGCGGAGAAGCCGACGCGCAAGCCGCCGGCGCGGAAGGTGTCAGACACCGAATCCGTCTCAGACACCGAACCGGTGTCAGACACCGAACCGGAGAGCACGGAGCCGATCGAGGAGACCGACGAGGCCGGGGCACCCGCGGCCACGGCGAAGAAGAAGACGCGACGCGGCTCGCGCGGCGGGCGCGGCCGCAAGAAGACGGGCGCCGCGGCGACGACGATCCACCTCCCGCCCGACGACCTGGGCAAGCCGAAGAAGACCGCGGAGCCGCCGGCCGCCGAGCCGGAGCCCGAGAGGCCCACAGAGGTGTCTGACACCGAAACGGTGTCTGACACCGAAGTCGAGGCTCCGGCCGAGAACGGCGACGCCCCCCGCAAGAAGAAGACCCGGCGCGGCTCCCGCGGCGGCAGACGGCGGAAGAAGCCGGCTACGGCGGCCGCCAACGGCGCTGCTCCTGCGGCCGAGCAGCCGGAGGCCGACGCGGCCCCCGAGCCCGAGCCCGAGGCCGAGCCGGAGCCGGAGCCCGAAGGTGACTGGACCTACGTCCCCATGTCCGAATGGGGCGACGAGTTCGAGGGTTAGCTAGACTTTTCCGGCTCGCGAATCCGCGGGCATTTCTATGGGTTACGCGATCATCACCGTCGGCGGCAAGCAGCACCGCGTCCGCGAGGGCGAGCGGCTCCTCGTCGACCGCCTGAAGCTCGACGAAGGGAAGACGTTCAACCCCCGCGTCCTGCTCGTCGGCGGGGACGGGTCGACCGACCTCTCGCCCACGACCACCGTCACCGCCCGCGTCGTCGGCCACGTGCTCGGCGACAAGGTGCGGATCGGCAAGTACCGCCGCCGGACCGGCTATCGCCGCCACAACGGGCACCGCAGCCGGTTGACGCAGATCGAGATCGAGGCGATCGGCGCGGCGAAGAAGAAGGCCGCGGCCGCTCCGAAGGCGGAGAAGGCCGAGAAGGCGCCTGCGCCTGCGAAGGTCGAGCCGGCTCCCACGGCGCGGACCGCGCACCCGCCGAAGGGCTACGACGAGATGTCGATCGCGGAGATCAAGGAGCACGTCTCGACCTGGCGCCGCCCGAACGTCGAGGCAGCGCTCGAATACGAGCAGGCGAACGCGAACCGCAAGGGCGCGATCGCGGCGCTCGAGGCTGCGCTGAAGGAGAAGGACTAGATGGCACACAAGAAAGGCCTCGGCTCGTCGCGCAACGGCCGCGACTCCAAGCCGAAGATGCTCGGCGTCAAGCTCTTCGCCGGACAGGACGTCTCGGCGGGGATGATCCTCGTCCGCCAGCGCGGCACGCGCTTCCGCCCCGGCCCCGGCACGGGCATGGGCAAGGACGACACGATCTTCGCGACGCGCGACGGCAAAGTTACGTTCCGCTCGAGCGGCGAGCGGCGTTTCATCAGCGTCGACTAGCGCCGGCATGTTCCACGATCGCGCCCGTCTGTGGGTGCAGGGTGGCCGCGGCGGCGACGGCTCCATTCACTTCCGGCGCGAGAAGTTCGTGCCGAAGGGCGGGCCCGACGGCGGCGACGGCGGCGACGGCGGCGACGTCGTGCTCGTCGCGGACCCGCGCCGGCGCGACCTCTCCGGCTTTCGCCCGAACCAGAAGCTCCGCGCGGGTCGCGGCGGCGCCGGCGGCGCGCGCCTCTCGCACGGCGCGCAGGGAGAGGACGCCGTGCTCGCGGTGCCCGTCGGCACCCAGGTGATCGACCAGCACGACCGTCTCGTCGCCGACCTCGCCCATCCGGGCGCGCGCGTCGTGGTCGCGAAGGGCGGGAGCGGCGGTCGCGGCAACAAGCACTTCGCGCACGCGACGCGGCAGACGCCGCGGTTCGCGGAGATCGGGCTGCCGGGCGACGAGGGCGAGATCGAGCTGCGGCTGAAGCTCCTCGCCGACGCCGCGCTCGTCGGCCTCCCGAACGCCGGCAAGTCGTCGCTGCTCGCGCGCATCTCCAACGCGCGCCCGAAGGTGGCGGACTACCCGTTCACGACCCTCGCGCCGGTGCTCGGCACCGTCGAGTCGCCCGACGGTGCGCAGCTCACGGTCGCCGACGTCCCCGGCCTCATCGAGGGAGCGAGCGAGGGCGTCGGCCTCGGGTACGAGTTCCTCGCGCACCTCGAGCGCGCCCGCCTCCTCCTGCACGCGATCGACTCCTCCGAGGGCGACGCCGACGAGCGCTGGCGCACGATCGACGCCGAGCTCGCCGCGTACGGCGCGGGCCTCGACACGCGACCGCAGGTCGTCGTGCTGAACAAGATCGACCTCGTGCCGGAGCCGCCGCAGTTCCACGTCGAGGACGAGCGGATCGTGCGCGTCCTGCGCGTGTCGGCGGCGACGGGCGCCGGCATCGACGAGCTGAAGCGCGCGCTGTTCGAGCTCGTCCCCCGCGAGGAGCCGGTCGCGCCCGTGCCCGAAGAGACGGAGCTCGTCGACTACCTCGTGTACCGGCCGCAGCCGTCACGGCGCGCGTACCGTGTCTTCCGCACCGACCGGGGATTCCGTATCACCGGCCGCCCCCCGGAGACGAGGGAGCTCGAGGCGATCCTCAAGGCGGCCGGCGCACGCGAGGGCGACGAGGTCGAAGTGGGAGAGGAGACGCTGGAATGGCAATAGGTCTGTTCGGCGGCGCGTTCGACCCCCCGCACAATGGGCACGTCGCGCTCGCCGCGTGCGCGAAGGAGCGCTTCGACCTCCCGCGCCTCACCGTGCTCGTGTCCGAGCGACCCGGGCACAAGGACGTCGACCACCCGGCCGACGTGCGGCTCGAGCTCGCGCGCGCCGCATTCCCCGGCGACGACGTCCGGCTCGACCCGTATCCGCGCACGATCGATCTCCTGCGCGGAGAGAGCTTCGACGACCCCGTCTTCCTCGTCGGAGCCGACGAGTTCGTCGACTTCCTCACGTGGAAGGAGCCGCAGGCGGTGCTCGAGCTAACGCGTCTCGGGGTCGCCACCCGTCCCGGGTTCGACCGCGGCCTGCTCGACATCGTCCTGCGCAACCTCGAGCACCCGGAGCGGGTGACGTTCTTCGACATGGAGCCGAACCCGGCGGCCTCCCGCACCATCCGGGCCGCCCTCCTCGCCGGCGAGCCGCTCGGGGGGCTCGTCCCGCCCGAGGTCGAGCGGCTCATCCGCGAACGCCGGCTCTACGGCGTCGGTTGACGTCCGCAAGCCCTGGATAGACTGAAATGCAGTTGACGCCGATAGAGACCGCCCGCCGCATCGCCGCTCTCGCCCAGGAGAAGCTGGCGGAAGAGGTCGTGATCCTCGACATGCGGCCGGTGTGCACGTTCACCGACTTCTTCGTCATCTGCACCGGGCGCAACGCGCGGCAGACCGCCGCCGTCTGGGACGAGGTGCACGGCCGGATGAAGAAGGACCACGAGCTCCTGCCGCGCAGCGCGGACGGCGTCTCCGAGGGGTCGTGGATCCTCGCCGACTACCTCGACGTCGTGCTCCACGTCTTCACCCCCGAGGCGCGGGCGTTCTACCGGCTGGAAGAGCTGTGGGGCGACGTGCCCGCGGTCGAGCTCGACGCCGCCGCCGCGACCGGCTAGCTCGACAGGACGACGTTCGCCGGCGACGCCGGGAGGCCGGCCACGGGCCGGCCGCCGACCCGGATGTCGAGCGTGTTCGGCCGCCCCATCCGCACCCAGAGCTTCGAGTCGACCCGGAACCGCTTCGCCTGGCCCTGGTCGAGGAAGCCCTCGAAGACGACGGCGCCGGTCGGGCCGCCGTTGCGGACGAGGAGCCAGCAGCGGCCGCGGGCGGCGCTGATGAGCGCGAACGTCGGCGCGGCGGGACGCGCCTTCGGCGGCGTAGTCGTGGTGGCCGCGGACGGCGGCGCCTGGGAAGCGGCGGCGGCGACGCTCCCGACCCCGGAGGGGGCGGGCGGCGCCGACTTCGGCGGGGTGGACGACCCGCCGAGCCGCCAGGCGGCGAGGCCGGCGACGGCCGCTCCGAGCACGAGGATCGCCGCGAGCGCGACGAGCACGCTCCGCTGGGTGCTGCGGCCCGGGTCCACGCTCGCGTGCGCGACGAGCGGCTCGTCCTCGTGGCGGGCGATGCGGGCGTTGTACTCGTCGAGGTAGAGCTGGCCGTTGAGGCCGAGGAACTCCGCGTACGTCCGGAGGAAGCCCTTCGTGTACGCCTCCCCGGGGAGCATGTCCCAGCGCTCCTCCTCGAGTGCCGTCAGGTAGCGCTCGCGGATCCGGATCGCCTTGTGCACCTCGGCGGCCGTCAGCCCCCGGCGGGTGCGGGCCTCCCGCAGGCTGTCACCGATCTGGAACACCTGTGTGAATTGTCGCCAACGCTGTGGAAAAACGCCAGGGACTCGTGGAAACGATGTGGATAAGGCATCGGGAGCCGATCCTCCATCGCCGGGCGGCCGCGACGCCGCCGTCTCCCCGCTCCACGGGTCGCCGGCCGCCGAGGGACTCGACCGCCTTCGCCGCGAGGCGCGACGCGCGCATGCTGCGCGCCTGGTCCCAGGCGCACAAGCTCGAGCTCCGCCGGCATGCGCGCCGAAGCGACCGGCTCCTCACGCGCGGCTCCTCGTCGTGCTCCCAGCTCGCGGCCACGCGCGGCGAGCGGATGCTGAGCCCGTGGAGCGACCTCTTGTGGCGGGCGCCCGACGCCGAGCTGGACCGGATCCTCGTCGCGCTCAGGAACTACAGCTAGCGCGCGTCCTTCGCGCGCGGGTCGTCCGGCGACAGCTCCCACCACGCCGCGAAGAAGTACGGCAGGCCGGCGAGCGTCGCGGTACCGACGATGAACGCCGCCGGGATCGTCGACCCGTCCCTGCGATGGACGAGCCGGACGCCCTCGCGCATCGTCGGGCGCTGGAGGACGCTGCGGTCGATGCCGCCCTCGGTGAAGTCGGCGATGTCGTGCGCGAGCAGCTCGTCGCGCGTGTATCCCAGAAGCTCCGACGCGCGGCGGTTGAGGGCGACGATGCGCCCGTCGTCGTCGTAGACGCTGATCGCGATCGACGACGTGTCCGCGGCCTCACCGAGGAGGGCCTGGTGGAGCAGGTCGGGCGTGGGGACGCGGTCGGGAGCCATCGGCCGGGGGAGTCCAGCATGACCCCCGCCCGCCGCGGCGTGCAACCCCCTTTCAGTGGACCCGAGGGGACTCGAACCCCTGGCCTACTGGCTGCCAGCCAGTCGCTCTCCCAGCTGAGCTACGGGCCCCAGAGCGGCACCCAGTCTAGCCTCGAACTCGCAGTCGCGAGCCCGACGAACCCCCTAGCCGGCGAGCTCGCGCACCGCGCGCACGAGCTCCTCGGGCGCGAACGGCTTGCGCAGCACGGGCGCGGGCGCGTCGAGGACGAACTGGTCGCCGTAGCTCCCGGTCATGAGCAGCACCGGCAGGTCGGGGTTCGTCCGCCGCAGGCGCTCGGCGATCGCGTCGCCGCTCACGCCCGGCATCAGCACGTCGAGCACGGCCGCGTCCACGTCGCCGCCCTCGACCGCGGCGATCGCCGCCATTCCGTTGCTCACGCTCACGACCTCGTAGCCGGCGTCCTCGAGCACCGCCCGGTAGAGGAGCACGAGATGGGGGCTGTCGTCGGCGACGAGGACGCGCATCCACCCGTTGTATCCCACGAGCGAGCGCTCGGTAGTCCTGCCCCGCAACCACCGTTAAGGTTTTGCTGGTGGAGGGCAGCTCCTACGCTGCGCAGGCGGCTGCGCCCGGACGCGCGCGCTCCGCCGGGCCGCGGAGGCTGCTCTTCCCGGTCCGGCTGGCCGTCGGACGCCTGCGGGCGCACGCCCTCCGGAACGTCGTGGTCGCGATCGGGATCGCGGTCGGCGCGGCCGTGCTCGCGCTCACCGCGGTGGGCGCGGTCGCCGTCCAGGACCGGGCGGTCCAGCGCGCGCTCGGCGGGCTCGCCCCCTCCGACCGCGCGGTGCAGGCGGTGTGGAGCGGCGTCCCGGCGCAGTCGAGCCTCGCCTACCCGCAGCTCGACCGGCTCGCGCGCGGCGCGCTCGAGCCGGTTCTCCACCGGCCCGCGTTCGCGGTCGAGGTGTTCCGGCAGGCGACGTGGGGCGGAGCGTTCGTGAACCTCGGCGCCGTGGACGGGCTCTCGCGCTGGGTCGCGGTCCGCAGCGGCCGGCTTCCGCACACATGCACGCCCGCCGACTGCGAGCTCGTGCAGATCGGCGGCAGGCCGGCCGCGCCGAAGCTCCCGTTCCTCCACGTCGTCGGGCGCGCGACGTTCCGTCCGGGCGCGCCGCTCTCCGCGTACTTCGCGGCCGCGGGAGCGGACCGGCCGCCGGTGCTGCTCGCGAACGGCGTGCTGCCGTTCACGCACGCGCCGCTGCCCGACGCACCCGACATCGCGCGCACGTACGGGTGGGTCGTGCCCGTCGAGCCGGGTGCGGTGCACGACTGGGAGCTCGCGAGCCTCGGCACGCGCATCGACGCCGCGCAGTCGCAGCTCGAGGAGCGCAGCGACATCTTCACCGTCTCCGGGCCGCTCGACACGATCGCGGCGGTCCGGTCGACGAGCCGCGTCGCCGGCGAGCGGCTGCTCGTCCTCGGCGGCGACGCCGCCGTGCTCCTGCTCGGGTTCGCCGTGCTCGCGTCGACGCGGCTCCGGCGGGACCACGACGCGGTGCGGCGCCGCCTGACGTGGCTCGGAGCGCGGCGCGGGCAGGCGCTCGTCGTCGCCGCCGCCGAGGTGGCGGCGATCACGATCGTGTCGAGCGTCGCCGGCTGGCTCGCCGGGAGCGGCGCGGGAGCGCTGCTCGCACGCCACCTGGGCGAGCCGGGATGGCTCGCGGTCGAGCACGCGCTCTTCTCGCTGCGGGCGTTCGGGATCGCGGCCGCGCTAGCCGCGCTCACCGCGCTCGTCATGCTCGCGGCGCTGCGGATCGAGCGGATCGCGTTCGGCGGTCTCACGCTCACGGTCGCCGACGTCGCCGCGCTCGGGGCGCTCGGCGCGATCCTGCTCGCGCTCGCGCGCGGCAAGACCGACACGACGACGCTCGCGGCGAGCGGCGGCACGGGCGTCGTGCTGCTCCTCCTGCCGGGGCTCGTGCTGTTCGTGCTCGCGGTCCTGGCGGCGCGGCTGCTGTCGCCCGTCCTGCGTGTGCTCGAGCTCGCCGGGCGGCGCGGGCCGCACGCGCTTCGGCTCGCGCTCCTCTCGCTCGCCCGCTCGCCCGGGGGCGTGCTGCTCTCGGTCGTGTTCTTCGTGCTCAGCATCGGGGTCGCGCTGTTCGCGATCTCGTACCGCGCGACGCTCGAGCGCGGCGAGGTGCAGCAGGCGCGGTACGCCGTCCCCGCGCCGTACGTGCTGCAGGAGGACCTCTCGAAGCTCGTCACCGTCGAGCAGGCGGTGCCGCCCGGAACGGGGACGCGCGTGCTCCGGGACGACGGCTACGTCACCGCGAGCCGCGGGATCGACTTCACGCTCCTCGCGCTGCCGGCGCAGGCGGTGGCGCACGTGGACGGCTGGCGCTCGGACTTCTCCTCGCCGTCGCCGCAGGCGCTGGCGAAGCTGCTCGCGCCGCCGGTCGCCCCTCGGCTGCGCGGCGTCGACCTGCCGCGCTCCGCGGCGACGCTGACCCTGCCGCTGACGGTCGCGGGCGACCGCGTCGGCGTCCAGCTGAACGTCCTCGACCGCCGCGGCGACTTCACGCTGCTCGACCTCGGCGAGCTCGGTCCCGGGACGCACGTGCGCACGGTGCGGCTCCCGCCGGAGGCGCGAGGCGGGCGCATCGTCGCGATGCGGCTCTCGTTCCCGCAGATCGCGTCGTTCGTCGCCGGGCACCGCGAGAGCGGCACGAGCCTCTCCGTCAACGACCTCTCGACGGGGACGCTGCGCCTCGACCGCCGCTTCGCCGGCTGGGTCGGCGTCCACGGCGTGCGCGTCCGCGGGACGACGGTGCGGTACGTGGTGAACCGCGCCTCCGACTCGATCGTGCGGCCGCGCGAGCCGCTCGAAGGCGCGCCCGTGCCCGTGGTCGTGTCGCCCGACCTCGCGCGCGCGGCCGGCGGCGGCGGCACGTTGCCGCTCCACGTCGAGAACGAGACCGTCGAA
>Ga0335069_10005441_pt1 | contig 18734 bp, 17 predicted proteins | sample Lox_Sample_11_FD_206714 | JGI IMG/M metagenome (GOLD analysis project Ga0335069, IMG submission 206714) | Soil microbial communities from Loxahatchee National Wildlife Refuge, Florida, United States - Lox_Sample_1.1 | ecosystem: Environmental > Terrestrial > Soil > Wetlands | place: USA... | reverse complement strand
TTAGTAACTGCAACGATGATCTCGGCTCAGCCGAAGACTTCGGAGTACAGGATATCAAAAGTCATCCATCTTACAGGTAACGGGGGGTGGGATTATCTTTCCGTCGACCAGGTTAACGGCAACCTGTTCGTATCGCACGGCACTACCGTTAATGTCGTTGATCTTCAGAAGGGAGAAGAGATTTCGGTTATTCCCGGCACAAATGGTGTGCACGGTATAGCCGTGGCCAACGATCTTAACCTTGCTTTCATTTCATGTGGCAGGGATACTTCAGTGAAAGTCGTGGATCTACATAACTTCAAGGATGTGGCCAGGATAAAAGTTACAGGTCTCAATCCCGATGCGATACTTTATGACCAGTTCTCTCACCAGGTCCTTACATTTAACGGCCGGTCATCAAATGCAACGGTCATTGATGCCAAAACCTTCAAGGTAAAAGCCACAATTCCGTTGTCAGGGAAACCCGAGTTTCCACAGACGGACGGCAATGGCAAGATTTATGTGAACATCGAGGACAAGGGCGAAATTTCAATTATAAATGCCAGGAATCTGAAGGTTGAAAAAACCTGGTCGATAGCACCCGGTGAGGAACCCTCAGGCCTTGCGCTGGATGCTGTCAATAAAAGGCTATTCTCGGTTTGCGGAAACAAGATGATGGTTGTTTCTGATATTGAGGCAGGTAAAGTGGTTACGACAGTACCGATCGGCGACGGTTGCGACGGTGTGGCATTCGATCCTGAAAAAAAGAGAATCTACGCCTCATGTGGTGAGGGTGTTATGACAATCATCGGACAGGAAAGCGCCGATAAATACATTGTCGTGGAAAACATGCCCACAAAACAGGGTGCACGTACCATTACTGTCAATAAAAGCACTCACAAGGTTTACCTGTCAGTGGCTGAAAGGGAACAGGGATCGCGTACTTCAAAGCCGGATACATTTACAGTTCTTGAGATTGAACCGGTAAAATAGTATCTTTGCATCATGAAGAAATTTTTACTTATGACATTCATACCTGCAAGCCCAGACCTGGGCTTGCTTATTTTAAGGGTTTGGGCGGGGCTGAGCCTTTTCAGGCTTCATGGCATTGAAAAAATTGTGAATTTTTCAGGAATGCTCCAGCACTTTCCTGATCCCATACATGTGGGGGCCCTGCCCGGTTTGCTTTTTGCGACACTCGCAGATGCCATTTGTTCCCTGCTGGTCATTATAGGCCTGATGACCAGGCTTGCTTCACTTATTATTGTCATTAACCTTGCCATAGTATTCATATTCCTTCACAACTTTTCCTTCATGCAGGAACACGGTCAGCTGGTATATCTTTACCTTGGCATTTTTCTTTCCCTGGTTGCTGCAGGTGCAGGCAGGATAAGCATTGATAACCTCATCAAATAGTTCAGTAAACCCAGGGTATTATTTTTTTTGTGGATAGAGAATATTTAACATATTCATCACCAAAGAATTCAATGAGCAGCTTCTCCTCAACGTCTATCCTGTAATTTATTGCAAGGAAGACAGGAACAAAAACAATTAAAAGCGATACAATATTGTTCATTCCTGTCCCCAACCCGGCTATAATTAACAAGATCCCGAGATACGACGGGTGTCTGACCAAACGATAAAGGCCATTCGTCTTAAGTCTTTGACCTTCTGATACGGCCACATCGACAGTGAATGCTTTTCGCAGCTGGAATATTGACGTCCACCTGACTACCATCCCTGTAAGATATACCAGGAGGCCTGTTACAAGGGAAAAAATATTAAACGTATAACTTTTCCCTGCATAAAAGAAAGCTGCTGTCAGGCAGGTAAACATTACCAGCCATATTGCTGCCATGGATCCCCTGTCTTTCCGTTTCCAACTCGAGTTTTTATCAGATCTTTTGACTATTGAAAGAAGTAATTCTGATAATCCATAGAAAGCTGCCAGGTATGAAAAAATATCAAGCATGTCTTAAAAATCTTCAGGTTTTACTTATCCAGCCCGGTTCTGATGGTCCATCCGTATGAAGTGGATGTGGAAATTGCAATGCCCTTAACCTTCCGGTTGAACGGAGTAAAGATAACCGAATCATTTTTAGTATTTATCATCACAAAAAAATCGGGTTTCATGTCATGATCAAAGTCAATTGTGTCGGAAATTTTTTCCGCCACCTTCCCTCTCCAGTCCACCTGGACAAACCCGGACTTCCTGTCACCGAACAGACCATCAAATACAGGTTTATGAACAACAAGGGTGCAAGCCTGCATAGTTGTCTTATAAGCCACATCGCCACCGGTAAGTCTCGGATTTATTTTCATGAAAGACATTCCCGCCAGTTTTTCTGAAAATACGCCGGAACCCGGGAACATGATTATTATCACAACCAGTCCGATAAATGCCCAGCTGATTCCGAGTATTACTTTAACTTTTTTCATATTTCCCCGGTTAAAAAATTAGACTATAAAAACTTTTAAGCGTAAATATTATTGTACCTGAGGAGAAAACTGCCATGAAGAGAAATGATACAAAGAGGAACAGGTTCCTTGAAAAATTCTTCATGGTGCCTGCAGGTACACCCCTGATGCCGAAATGAACAGCGTTCTTTGTACAGTTATCTACACATTTTCCGCATTTACTGCAAAACATCGAAACAGAACCTGATCTGACTCCTTCGGGGGTGATTGCATACATGGGACATACATCAGCGCACTTCATGCAGTCGGTGCAAACGCCTTTATCGATCTTTACGACAAACGGCGTGATCTTATTCGAAAGAGTACTTATTGCACCCAGGGGACACAGGAAACTGCACTGAGTTCTCTTCTTTGTCATTACCGGCAATGCGACCACGAGCCCCGCGAAAAGAGAAATGAATACTGCCGCTTTTGCTGCTGACTCAACTCCTGTAACTTTTTCAAACTCCGTTACAGTCTTGAAAGGACAGATCCAGTCGCAGTAAGTCGGGATGAATGTCAGGGCTGCAGTTAACGATACCATGAACAGAACAGCGAATGGCATCCATTTCCAGGCATCGCCGACTTTCCTGATGAGCTTTCTTTTTCGCAGCCTTGAAAACCCGTCATCCCATCCTCCGTAAAAACAACCCCAGCTGCAAAATCCCCTTCCCATGACAAGCGTCGCAAGGAGCCATAGAACAATCATGGATGAAATGCTGGCAAAACTACCGAGGATCGTCCCGGGGAATATTATCGATTTGGTGAAAGCGGCCGGAAGGATCAGCATTGGAATCACCAGGTGACAGAAAGGTATTTTGCACTCGACAAGATCGGCCTGTGAGAATGACATGGAATGCCTTATCTCAATCATGTTCTTTATGAGGGTAAATGAAAGGCTGAGTGCGAAGACAATGAACAGCACCGCACGGTACTTATCAGTTTTACCTGTATAATGCATTAAAAAATACAGAACGTTCATTCCGAGAAAGACGGTAAGCAATGCCGCTGTCTGGGCAGGATCGGTGAATGTCGGGCGTCCGCCTGAAATGAACATGAAGGAAATAAGGAACATCGGCAGGGTGTACAAAAATGATTTACCCGGCGACTTTCCGTTGATGCTGCTTGTCAAGACTTTATCCATTTATCAAACCTCCTATTATTAAAGTAAGACCTTTTACAAAAAATATGACCCCGGCCACTCCCGTGGCCATGGTGCCTATAAGTTCCAGTGTTTCCTTTCTCTTAAGTTTCCCGGCAAAAGGAAGCGGAACGAACCACAGCGATGAGCCCAGAAAGAACATTACAAACGCCAGGTAGCTTTGCATCAGGGTCTGTTGTGATGCTCCCTTGGTAAGAATAAGCAGGAGAGCAGGACAAAAACCCAGGCTGTTGGTAATCCCGAGCATCACCGGCACAAGTCGCAGGTTATCGACCTTTTTTACAATAGCAGCAGGACAGTCCTTTCTTCTTCCGCGGCCAATACTGTACCAGACAAGCATAATTGCAAATACTGTATACAGGGTCCCCGTAAGGAAGGTGCGAAGGAAAACTGAAGAAAAAATTGCCTTGCCAAAATACCAGACTGCAGTGGCAAGTGCAAGGTAAATCAGAAACCTGGTCAGCATAAATAAGGACAGGTCAATGACAGTTCTTCTTAAACCGGCAGGGCCCGAAATAATATAAGGAATCAGGACCATTCCGCATGTAACCAGGCAGGCTGAACCGCTTGACAGACCAAGTAAAAATGACTCTCCCATCCGCTTTTTTCTGCAAATCTAAATACCGGTTTGTAACGAAAAAATTAATTGTGGCCACCTGTTTTCAAATGTGGCGAAATACAAAGCGGCTGTGGTAAAATGCTATTTCCTGGGGTAAATGGTTCGGGGCTCAGTACTTATTGACTGCTTTTATGACGAAAGATGCTTTTGACCTGGCAACCGGGATCTCGCATCCCGGAGCTTTTAGCTTCAACCGTAAGTTCTGGCTGTTACCAGAGCATGAATCGACATATTGAAGATTTACAATGTAGCATTTATGACACCTTATAAAGGATCCTTTCCTGTGAAGCTCCTCTTCAACTTTTTTGAGTGTACCCCTTATGGTCGTCTTCAAAGGCTGGCTTTCCCCTATCGTTACGATTGTAACATAATTATCATTCGAACAGATGTAAACAATTTGTCCTGGTCTTGTCCTGACATTATTCGAACTTACACCTGCAGTGATTATAATCTCGGGCTCCTGACCGGCCACAGCAGCTCCTATATCGGGCAGTGCAACCGGAACATGGTAGAGATTTTTGTATTCAAGAATAAGATAGATCGTAACAGGTATGCTTCCTACAAGAATGGCTGTCCATATAAAATAAAGGCAGGAAGTAAAGCTTATGTGAAGGTTCAGAATCAAGGAGGAATAGAAATAGTTAACCACACCGATCGATACAGCCATAAGCAGGTCCCATAGCATCTCTTTCCCGAGTGTCCATTTCCTGACAGCTATAATCGGCTCGAGAAGGAATTTGAAGATGAGCAGGACGAAAAAGGTAATAAGGCCATATCCAAATGTAATCAGCAGCTGATTCAGGAAAGGTGCATCAGAGATCCCGAAAGGCTTGAATAAAAACAAAAAGAGGAAGATAAAAAGTCCGAAGGCAAGAATTGATAAAAACTTCTTCCCGCCGCTCCCCGTTGCCCTGAATGGTCTTTTTAGGATATTTTCCATATCGATCGGCCAGTAGAGCAAATCTATCTATTAATTAATAAACAGGAAAATTATTCCGTTAAACTTTCATGGCAACAGCTTCAGCAGCCCTCATCCCGTCAACTGCAGATGAAACAATACCGCCGGCATATCCTGATCCCTCCCCACAGGGATATAATCCTTTAATACGTACATGGCAAAGCGACAGGCTGTCGCGGGGGATTCTTACAGGCGATGATGTTCTTGATTCGACAGCAGTTACGATTGCATCATTTGTCAGGTAGCCTTTCATTATTAACCCGAATTGTCTGAATCCCTCGCGTAACCGCGACGAGATGAAATCAGGCATCCATTCATGAACCGGGGAAGAGACGATTCCCGGGAAATATGAAGACCGGGGGAGGGTTGACGAGAAATGGCCGTTGACAAAATCGTCCAGCCGCTGGGCAGGTGAAGTCTGTGCCCTGCCACCGTTGATCCATGCCAGATGTTCCAATCCTTCCTGGTAAGCTAAGCCTGAAAGAACATTGGCTTCCGGCATGCCTCCGTAATCTTCCGGCCGGAGTTCGACGACAATACCCGAATTGGCAAAGGGTGAATTCCTTCCGGAAGGAGACATTCCGTTTACCACAACCTCCTCCTGGATCGTAGCGGAAGGAACGATGAATCCTCCAGGACACATGCAGAAAGAATATACACCACGGTCGCCTACCTGCCTGACAAGGTTATATGATGCAGCCGGCAGGTACTCTCCCCTCCTGTTTCCATGGTATTGTATCCTGTCAATAAGCTCCTGCGGATGTTCCACCCTTACCCCGGCTGCAAAAGCCTTGCGTTCAAGCTCTGCGCCGTTCCTGAACAGGATCTCATACATATCCCTCGAAGAGTGACCAGTGGCCAGTATTACTGATCCCGATCTGAATGTTTCACCTCCCCTGACTTTAACTCCTTCTATCCGGTCGTTGCTGATGACCAGGTCGGTAACCTTTTTACCAAATAGTATATCACCACCTGCGTCCCTCACGGTTTCACGGATTTTTGAAATGATGCCGGGCAGCTTGTCGGTGCCCAGGTGCGGATGCGCTTCATAAAGTATATTGCCACCTGCTCCATGAAGGCAGAGTAACTCAAGAACGCGGATGTTATCCCCCCTCTTTTTCGAACGAGTGTAGAGCTTGCCGTCAGAAAATGTACCCGCTCCTCCCTCACCGAAACAGTAGTTGCTGTCGGGATCTATAATCTGTTCACGACTTATTCTTGCTATATCCCGCTTTCGCGATGAGACATCCTTGCCACGTTCAAGCAATACGGGCTTATATCCCAGTTCAATCAGCCTTAAGGCTGCAAAAAGACCGGCGGGGCCAGCACCAATTATAATTATTTCTGGTGAAGACGAAACGTTTCTTATCCTGAACGGAGGTATTTCATGCGCGAGGTCATCATCGCCGGTGCTTATTTCAGCAGTAATGTTAACCTTAATACCGGTGTGACGTGCGTCGACAGAACGTCTTATTATCCTGAGACCAGTAATCGCATTTCTCTCAACACCTGCTGCGTTTGCTGCAGATCCTTTCAGCTTGTTTTCATCGGCAGCATCGGCAGGTGAAAGGGTGATCTGAACCTGTTTCCGCATATTATTCAAAATGGAACGCGATGATCCAGACCTGGGATCTCATCTTTTCGATTGCCCTCATATACTCGGGATGCATGCTTGCCGGATCGTGAATAAGAACATCCTTGGTTATTCCTGTTGAAACTTTCAGCTCAATGGAAAGCTTGAAATACGGAAGATAGATATCCATTCCTGAACCGCATTCATAGTACAGGTCGGGTCTCTGGATCCTTATATAAACCGGCTTGTCCTGGTCATATTCCTTTTTCCCGGCCAGGTCATATCTGAAGTTCAACCCGCCAATAAGATATGGTCTCACATTATTCAGCCTGTTTCCTTTTACCTTCAGCAGCAGTGGAAATTCAAGAAATGATGATTCAAGTCGCTGCTTCTCGTTTACGAGCACCCGCTGCTTATAAAACCTGATATTCCTCTCGCCGAATGATACTCCTGGCAAAAACCTGAGATCCATATAATTATTGAGCCTCAGGTCTGTGACTATCTGGATATTGATCCCGGGGTTAAGCTTCGATACTGACGGGTAAAGAGAATCCTTCTGCATATTTGCAAGAGAAGGTGTAATATTGAAATCCATTGTATTAAACCCGATGCTGAAGCCGAAATGAAGGAGCTTGTCATCAAACCATGATACGTTCTTTGGTTTTTGCTTCTGTCCCTGCAGCGGAATGACAAGGAAAAGCAACAAAGCTGAAAATAATATCCTGGAACCGGGCCGGGTCAAGCTATCCTATTTAAAAATTTCCTGTTTTCCAATATATTAAACTCACACGAAATTCATTTATTGCCTCATGGCTTAAATCCGGTATATATGCTCGCGATTCCACCGGTCAGCCTCTCCTGTTCCGTCGAAACGAATCCCGCCTTCTCAAGAAGTAAAAGGAAGTCTTTGTTATCGGGGAACTTCATCACCGATTCGGGCAGGTATGTATAAGCTGTCCTGTCCCTTGAGAAAAGGCGTCCGAAAAAAGGCAGTATCCTCCTGAAATACAATCGATATATCTGTTTGAAAGGGAACCTCGCGGGTTTCGAAAACTCCAGGACCATAATCATGCCTCCGCTCCTGACCACCCTGCACATTTCTGTGAGGCCTTTCAGGGGATCGCTGAAGTTTCTTACCCCGAATGCCACCATGGCAACATCAAATGACCCGTCGTCGAAAAGGATGTTCTCCGAATCTCCGGCAAGAAGTTCTATCGTGCCGTCAAGCCCGGTGCGTGATATTTTTTCCCTGCCGATTTCCAGCATATTTTCCGAAATATCTATTCCGGTGACCTTTCGCGGACTGAGCTTCAGGGCAGCTATGGCAAGGTCGCCGGTGCCGGTGGCAACGTCGAGGATTCCTGAAGGGCTGATATTCCTTGCAATTTTCCTGATGGCCCTTCTTCTCCACAGGCGGTCAATGCCGAAGGAGAGAAAATGATTAAGGAAATCGTATCTCCGGGCGATGGAATCGAACATCGATTCCACCATTTCCCTTTTGCCGCTGTCGTCCGATAAAGCCACCTGAAACTGATCTTGTGGCAACAAATATAATGTTTTATAGGTAAGTTTCATTATTGCACGAAGAGCCTGATACTGATAGTAACAACGATATAAGAAACAGCCGGATGATATTAGAGATAATTCCTACTTTTGAGAAAAATTGAAATCTCATGAACAGGATTATAATGGTAACTGGGGCAACCTCAGGTTTTGGGCGCGCTATCGCAGCCAGGTTTGCAGGTAACGGCTTTGATGTCATAATAACCGGACGCCGCAGGGAGAGACTTGATGAACTCGAAAATGAGCTTTGCCGGATAAGGGGAACAAGGGTCCTGGCGATGAATTTCGACGTCAGGAAGAGGTATGAGACCGAGGAAGCGATCAATTCACTTCCCGACGACTGGAAGAATATCGATATACTTGTAAACAATGCAGGGCTGGCAGTAGGGTTCAACCACATAGATGACGGTAATGTTGACGACTGGGACCGAATGATGGATACTAATGTAAAAGGACTTCTTTATGTTACCAGGGCGGTCGTTCCAGGAATGGTGCAAAGGAAAACTGGCTATATTTTTAATATCTCTTCAATCGCGGGAAAGGAAGAATATGAATACGGTAATGTATATTGTGCTTCCAAGCATGCGGTCGATTCACTCTCGCGGTCAATGAGAATTGACCTTGTAAAGCATAATATAAAGGTCACAAATATTGCACCGGGTATGGCCGAAACCGAGTTTTCGCTGGTAAGGTTCAAAGGCGACAAGGAAAGGGCAAAGGCTGTGTACAGGGGAATTGAGGCCATGACTGCCGGGGATATAGCCGACGTGGTTTTCTATTGTGCTTCGATGCCGGCTCACGTCTGTATCAACGACCTTGTCATCACCCCTGTACAACAGGCCAGCGTTATATACAATACCAGGAAGGAATAAAAAGGACTTTCGCGAAGGATTCCAAAAAATCAAAAAATATTTTATTCGCATAGCATTGTTTATCTGCATTTTATAAGTTCTTATTTTCCCGAACCGACCATTTTGGTAAAATAGTCCAGTAAAAATTTGCACAGGAAAAAAAGAGCACTTAATTTTGCCGGCAGAAAACCAGGATTATGGAAAGAGTATTCAGTGGAAATGATGAAATGAGGGACCATATTGTAGGTGTGGCCTCAAAGATCTTCGCCCATTTTGGGTTCAGGAAAGCCACGATGGATGAGATTGCATCCGCTACGCGAAAAGGTAAATCTTCGATCTATTATTATTTCAGCAGCAAGGAGGAGATATTCAAGGCAGTCGTGGAGAAAGAAGCATCGGAGCTTAAAAGAGAGCTCCATAAAGAGATCAGCAGGTACGATGACCCTACCGACAAGCTGAAATCCTACATTCTCATGAGGATGAAGAAGCTCAAAAAGGTTACAAACTTTTATTCCACCCTCAAAAGCGATTACCTGAGCCACCTCGAGTTTGCCGACAGGGTCAGGAAGAAATTCGACGAGGAAGAGATTGAAGTCGTAAGGGGAATACTACAGGGCGGTGTTGATAATGGAAATTTCGAACTTGAGGATTCATACCTTGGTGCAGTTGCAATCGTAACAGCAATGAAGGGGTTGGAGATTCCTCTGATAATTACTGATGACAATGGAAATCTCGAAGAAAGACTGGATAACCTGATAAGGTTTCTTTTCTACGGTCTTATCAAGAGAAAATAATTTTTTTGCCGTCCGTTCGACCGTTTTATGTTTTTAGTCTAATAGTCTAACAGTCAATATCACAACAATGAAAAAAATTCAGGTAATTGTTCTTTTCCTGATCCTGCTGCCCGCCGCGGCTCCCGGACAGAAAAAGGATGGATACAGCCTCGATGATTGCAGGAGGCTGGCAAAAGAGCACAATCAGAAAATTAAAATAGCAGAGGAACAGAAAGGAGCGGCAGATGAGATCCGGAAAGCTGCATTTACAGAGTTCCTTCCAAACTTCAGCATCAACGGAACATATGCAAGGCTCACAAAGGAATACCAGTTGCTCAGCAAGGACATGTTCCTTCCTGTGGTACCCTATTCCGCGATTGACGCAACCACAGGCGGGCTGAGCAATACTGCTCTCAGCGATCCCGCGGTTGCCGCTTCAACCTTTGTCATCAACCCTCTTACCGGCAAGGTGGTTACCGATGCTTCCGGCAATCCGGTATTTAAAAACTATTCATACCTGCCGGCGTCCGAAACAAAAATCAACTTCAGGAATGTTTATGCAGGCAATGCAGGCTTTACACAGCCTGTCTTCATGGGTGGAAAAATAATCCAGATGAACAGGATAGCAAGGTTAAATGAACAGGTGGCCGGGGAAAACCGGGTTCTGGCCGAAGATGAAGTTGTTTACAGTGTCGATGAGGCATACTGGCGCGTAGTATCGCTGAACGAAAAGGTCAGGCTCGCTGACCAGTATGAATCGATGCTTAAAAGGCTTGTGGCCGACATTGAGAATTTCAGTAAAGAAGGATTGATCACTGGGAATGATCTCCTGAGGGCAAGAGTAAGGCTCTCGGAGATCCAGCTTATGCAACTTAAAGCAAGCAACGGTTATGAACTTTCAAAAATGGCTCTCTGCCAGGTAACAGGTGTAGAATACAACAGCTCGGTATCTTTTACAGATTCACTTTCGCTAGATTCAAAATGTTCAGCTGACTCGCTCGCGGAATTCAGGTTGAACGACAGGCCGGAGATCAGAATGCTGGGCAAGGGAGTGGAAATCGCCGATGCATGGGTCAGCTTGATGAGATCGAGGTATATGCCCAATATAGGGCTCAGTGCTGGCTTCCTTGTCATGAATCCCAATCCGTACAGGGGATTCGCGCAGGAATTCGGATCCGACTGGACCGTCGGGATAGTCTGCAATATTCCTGTTTTTCATTTCGGGGAAAAAGTCCGCACAATGAAAGCGGCCGAACACGAAAGAAAAGTTGCCCAGCTCAGGCTGGATGAAACAGGCGAGCTCATCACACTCCAGGTCCGCCAGTCGGAATTCAGGTACAGGGAGGCGGTTAAAAAGACCGAGCTGGCAGGTCTTTCGCTCGACCAGGCAAAGGAGAACCTCAGGCTCACTGCCGACAATTTTGCGGAAGGGCGGCTGAAAACCACTGATATGCTTGAAGCACAGGCTGAATGGGAAAAGGCAGTCTCTGAACTGATCGATGCAAAAACAGAACGTCTCCTTGCTCTGAGCAATCTTAAAAAAGCAAAAGGAATTCATTAATAAAATAACAGTTTAATAAGATGAAAAAGCTTATTCTTTACGTGCTAATCCCGGTATTATTGACATCATGCACGGGAAAAGTCAGTACAACCCATGAAATCAATTCTCAGTCTCCGGTTCGTGTCAGAGTGATACGGGCAGAGACCAGAAAGCATAATCCTAAAATCAATGTTGCAGGTACGGCATTCGCCGAAAAGGAGGCCAACCTCGGTTCAGCCCTGCCGGGCAGGGTGGAAAAAGAATACTTTGCCGAAGGCGGCACGGTGAAGAAAGGTGATCTCCTGGTAAGCATGTCGGGAGAGCTGCTCGCCCAGACCCTCACCGAACACAGCACCATTGAGAAAGACTACCAGAGGGTGGCAAGGCTTCTTGAAAAAGGAAGTATAACGCAACAGGAATATGACCATGTGAAATCACTTTTTGATGCTTCATCTTCCCGGCTTGAGATGGTCAGGAGGAACTCTGAAATTACCGCACCCTTTTCAGGTACGATAGTGGAATATCTTGTGAGGGAGGGAGAAAACTACCTGTTCAATCTGAACCTCGACCCCGGGTATTCAAAAACTTCCGGCATAGTAAGGCTGATGAAGCTTGACCCCGTAATAGTAGAAACCGAAGTAAATGAAAAGGAGCTTATATCACTGCGTACGGGACAGAAAGCTGAAGTGTCATTTGATGCGGTTCCGGACTCGGTTATGAATGGAACAATCAGGAGCATATCACCCATGCTTTCATCACTGACCCATACTGCAAAAGTCAAAATTGAGGTGGCAAACCCGAACTACATCCTGAAACCAGGAATGTATGCAAAAGTCTCCATCTGCCTGCCGGAAGTAAATTCCGTAGCCATCCCGCTGAGCACTGTTTACAGGCAACCAGGGACAGCAGACGACTATGTCTTCATAGTCACCGGGAGAATTGTTGCCAGGAAGAAAATCACAACAGACTGGATAGAGGGATCAGAGGCCGGCATACGCGGTATAACGGCCGGTGAGACAGTCGTGGCTGCAGGAAAAGACAAGCTTGTAGACGGGTCACAGATTGAAATAATCAATTAAGAATCATTGAGATGAAATTACCTGAAATATCGGTCAGAAGACCTGTCGCAACAACAATGGTGTTCATGGCAGTCCTTCTATTCGGGATAGTTGCCCTTGTAAAACTGCCTCTCGACATAATGCCTGAGCTTGAGCTGCCTTCGCTTACTGTAATTACCGTATATCCCGGAGCATCGGCAACAGAGGTGGAAAAGCAGGTCAGCAAAACACTTGAATCTGTTCTTGCGGGGGCAGAAAACCTGAAAGACATTCACTCCTCCTCAAGGGAAAACGTATCCTTTGTGTCCCTGCAATTCAACTGGGGAACAGACATCACCGCGGCGGCCAACAATGCCAGGGACCTGCTGGAACTTGCTAAAAGCAAGCTGCCCGACAATGCCAGGAATCCGGTGATATACAAGATCAACAGCTCAATGATGCCTGTACTGATTTTCAGCGTAACAGCCACCGAGAACTATAATGGCCTGGATAAGCTGATCGATGAGAAAATCTCCACACCGCTGCGCAAGGTGAAGGGAGTCGGTTCGATAATGACAATCGGCCAGCCGGTAAGAGAAATTAAAGTGAAGACAGACCCGGACAAACTTCACGACTATAACCTGTCAATGGCACAGGTATCGGCAATGATCAAGGCTGAGAATATCAGCATTCCCGGAGGAAACATCAAGACGGGTCCGCAGGATTTCGCGGTAAGGATACCAGGCGAAATAGCCGATGCGTCGCAGCTTGAAAATGTGCCGGTCCTGAACCTGATGGGACGCCTTGTGAGAATAAAAGATATAGCAACTGTAGAAGACACTTACAGGGAATCTGATGAATTCGTGAGATCGAGGGCCGGAAAGGGAGCTCTTGTCATGGTTCAGAAGCAGTCAGGGGAGAATTCTCTCGGGGTGGTTGAAGATGTCAGGAGGAAGATGGGTGAAATCAGAAAGGGATTGCCCCCCGATGTCAGGGTGCAGGAGGTAATCACCCAGGAAGAGGTTGTCAGGCAATCGGTCGGTAACCTTACCGATACAATCTGGTGGGCCCTCCTGTTCGTTGTCCTGGTTGTCGTTGCTTTTCTGCGCGATTGGCGGAGCAGTGTCATAATTTTTCTTACTGTTCCGTTCTCGCTGATTACAGCCTTTATTGTGATGTATGCCATCGGCTGGACAATAAATATATTTTCATTGCTCTCACTGGTAATTGCCATTGGGATGGTAGTCGATGACGCGATTGTTGTTCTCGAGAACATAACAAGGCATGTCGAAAAAGGAAGCAGTCCGAAGGAGGCAGCTGTTTTTGCTACCGGTGAGATGGGGCTCGCGATAACCGCATCGACACTGACAACGGTCATCGTATTTGTCCCGTTGATTTTCGTCGGAGGAATCGTTGGCATCCTGTTCAAGCAGCTTGCCCTCCTTACTGCCGTAACACTTCTTGCTTCACTGGTAACCGCGCTGACTCTTACACCAATGGTGTCATCACTTCTTATAAGGTCACCTCACGACAGGAGATTCATAAAAAAAGGGAGGCTTTTCGAAGCAAGTGAAAGGCTCTTTAAAAAAATGGAATCATGGTACAAGAGCCTTATTGCATGGGCTGTCACCCACAGAATTGCAGTCATCTCAGGTTCACTACTCCTGCTGCTGGCTGCCCTGCTGGCAGGAAAAACCCTGGAGAGCGATTACCTGCCGACCTTTGACGCCGGCGATATCGTGGTGGTTTTCAAGACCGAGACTGGCAACAGTTCGGCCGAGACCGATAAGACCGCATGTAAGGTTATGGAGATAATGCAGAACAAGATTCCTGAGATGGTACCAGGGACCCTGGTGTCAATAGCTGGTCAGACCAGGGAAGGAATCCTTACCTCGGTCGGGTTTTCAGAAGGCAAGAATGTCGGGACCGTTATGTGCCATCTCACCTTACCTGATAAACGAAAAAGAACCGCAGCTGAAATAGGGCATGCACTGAGAGCAGAGCTGGGTTCGATCCCGGAAATTTCCAGGTTCCATGTCACGGCGGGCAATATTCTTGAGACTGCAATTCTTGGCAACAGGAAGCCCGTTGAGATCAGTATCAGCGGCACGGATCTCGAAAAGATGAATTCTGTGGCAGCACAGATAAAGACAGGCCTGGAGAAAGCAGACGGGATGGTCGACCTCGAATCCACATCCGACAATGACAAACAGGAATACCAGGTAATCATCGACAGGACCAAAGCTTCGCAGATGGGACTGAACAGCGCCATGATTGCCATGCAGGTCAGGCAATGCATCTATGGCTCAGCAGGAGGATCCCTTACCGAGGACGGTGAAAATTATGATATTACTGTAAGGTACGATTCTTTAAGCCGTTCCGGGATCGAGAAGATCGGTGATATAAATATCACTACTCTCCTGAACAGGCAGGTAAAGCTTTCTGAAGTTGCCGAAGTAATACAGGGTCACGGACCTCAGGAAATTGAAAGGCAGTCTCAGCAGAGGGTTGCCTATGTAAAGGCAGACCTGAAAAATATTTCCCTGGGAAAAGCAAGGGAAGAAGCAAACGGCGTTCTCGCCGGTATAACGGTTCCCGAAGGTATCGATGTGAAGCTGGAAGGACAGATAAGCTCGCAGAAGGAGTCGTTTTCCGACCTGTATGTCGTCCTGATTTTAGGTATAGTACTAGTATATATGGTGATGGCGGCTCAGTTTGAATCCTTCAGGAATCCTTTCATAATCATGCTGGCACTGCCTTTTACCGTCATCGGCGTCATCACTGCCTTCAAGCTGACATCAACCACCCTGAGTGTCACAACATTTATAGGCATCATCATGCTCGTTGGCATCGCGGTGAAGAACGGGATAATACTGGTCGATTATACAAACCTGCTTTTAAAGAAAGGATTATCTCTCCACGAGGCGGTATGTGAGGCGGGCAGATCGAGGCTGAGACCTGTTCTCATGACTTCATTCACGGCCATTTTTGCAATGATACCTATGGCAGTGACAAGGGGGATGGGACGGGAGATGTTTGCTCCGATGGGCATTACAATAATCGGGGGATTACTGTTCTCAACTCTCATCACATTAATCCTTGTTCCGGTGCTGTACGTGATATTCAACAGGAATAAATCAACAATATAATTGTCTGCCGATGGCCGACAGGAAACTTTTTATACAAACAAGAATCTTAAAAAAAACAATTATGAAATCAAGAATTTTTTTAGCCATTACGGCTATACTGGTGTTTGCCGCAGCGAGCGAAGCTGACGGTCAGTTATACTACGGGATCAGGGCCGGCGGTACATTGTCCACCCAGTCGGAGACAGGAATTCTCTGGACTAATGACGGCCTGCGTCAGGGCTTTAACCTGGGAGTATTCGGAGGTTACAGGCTGAACGAACATTTCTCTGTTCAGACAGGGGCCAAATTTGAAGAAAAGGGGATGAGGTATAATTATATAAACAACGAGGGAACATTCAGGGTCCTTCGCAAAAACGATTATATAAACATACCTTTCCTGTTAAAAGGTACGCTTGGTGAAAAATCCGGCTTGCCGGAATCATGGTCCATCTACGGGTTTGCCGGACCATATGCTGCCGTCCAGGTTTATGAAAAAGAGAAATTCATCAGCGGTCATCCGCAGGATGCAACAAACCTTACTGATTCCTCGAAATCACCGGATTTCGGTGCTGTTGCCGGGGCAGGGATATCGAAAAAAATCAGGAACGGACACGAGATTTTTTTCGAGCTGTCCTATGAAATGGGTCTCGTAAAAATTGATTCAAATAATCCGGATTACCGGAACAAGGCATCTGAGGCCAGTTTTGGTTTCAGGTTTTAAGTTTGGTTCGCGCCGGGAGTGGTTCCCCGGCAAATCAGGTAAAGGGGCAGTTGATGCCCCTTTCTTGTCTGAAACAAGCTTGCCTGCCAGGGTAGCCGGCACGACTATTTTATTGTACTTTTACAGTCTCAATAATTAATTATGTATCCATACAGCTATCTTTTCGATTTCACCAGGACTGTCTTCATGAGGATGGGGTGCAGCAGTGAAGACTCCGGAACAATAGCCCGGGTTTTCCTTGCCGCGGAATTACGTAATCATGCTTCGCATGGCATGCTCAGGATTAAAGATTACTTTGAATTATGGAAGGCAGGAAGAATCAATGTTTCCCCAGATGTGCGAATCGTTCATGAAACGCCCAGTACTGCAGTAGTCGACGGCGACAACTCTGTAGGCATGGTGGCAGCCAGGTGGTCGATGGAAATTGCCATAGAAAAAGCAAGGGTAGCAGGAACCGGCTGGGTATCGACGAGGAATTCGAATCATTTCGGAATAGCAGGATATTATGCAATGATGGCACTGGAACACGATATGATAGGAATCTGCCTTACAAATGCCAACCCCCTGGTGGCACCCACATTCTCAATTTCAAGGATGCTGGGAACCAATCCGATTGCCGTAGCAATTCCTGCAGGAGCCGAGCCTCCCTTTGTAGCTGATTTTGCAACAACCCCGGTAGCACGGGGAAAGCTTGCCGTAGCGGAAAAGAAGGGTGAGAAGGTTCCTCCAGGGCTTGTCCAGGACAGGAACGGTAATCCGTCAGATGATCCTGCCATACTCAAATCGGGAGGATCGATGCTGACCCTGGGAGGAGACAGGATACACGGCAGTCATAAAGGGTATTGCCTTTCTGCAATAGTGGATATATTCTCGGCAGTTTTCAGCGGTGCAAATTTTGGTCCTTTTGTTCCGCCAAGCGTTGCTTACCTTCCCGTTCTTGAGAAAAAAACGGGAGAAGGTACCGGTCATTTTTTCGGGGCAATGAGGGTGGATGCGTTCAGGCCTGCCGGTGAATTCAAGGCACAGATGGATGAATGGATCGCGACATTCAGGTTGGCAAAACCTGCTGAGGGTGCCGGGAAGGTACTAATACCAGGCGATCCTGAGCGGGAAGCGGAAGAAAGGATAATGCGCGACGGTATTGAACTTGTCCCCGCAATAAAGAAGGACCTTCTTGAAGTGGCCATGGCTCTGGGGATCGCCTTTGAATAGGCTCAGAGCCCGGTAGCGTTGCCTACTGGTTCATGAATCCCTGGTCCTTAAGCACCTGGAGCAGGGTTCCTGAGAAATAGACGTTATCTGTTTTTTTATACCTCACATCAGTAAACACCTGTGCGAGAGTAGTTCTTTTGTTCTCTTCAATGAACTTAAGGGAATCGCTTCGCTTCTCTTTCTCCCTGTAGAACCTGTCAATATCACTCCTTGTGTAATCGTGATAAACCTCCCTGTGAACAATCGCTTCCAGCGGAAGCCGGTCGGGCTGCACAGGGTTTTCATCGGGCCAGCCCATTGTTATGGTGGCAACAGGCACAACTCCCCCGGGGAGCTTCAGTATATCTATTATCTTGTGAGCCATGTAGGTTACGGTGCCGAGGTAACAGATTCCCAGTCCTTTCGATTCAGCTGCAACACAGACAGTCTGTGCAGCTATTACCGCATCGATCGCGGCGGTGACAAATGACAGGAAATTATCATGGCCTGGCTCTGCGTCCCTGTAACTGCACCACTTGTTAAACCTGTTGAAATCTGCACAAAAGGTAAGCATAACCGGCGCCTCCGTAGCCATCCTCTGGTTAAAATGCAGCGGGGCAAGAGCATTTTTCATTTCCTGGTCGCGGGTTACGATTATGCTGTAAACCTGCATATTGCCGGTATTTGAGCTCCTGCAGCCAGCTGTCAGAATCTCATCAAGCAAATCCTCACTGATTTCCTTCTGCGCGTATTTCCTTATTGTCCGACGATTCACCAAACTGTCCATAATCAGCAATTTTGCATCAAATTAAGCAAAATCATTTAAATACACCATCTCCCACTCTCCCACTCTCCCAGTCTCCCAGTCTCCCAGTCTCCCACTCCCCCACTCACTCTTTCTCCACGCCTTTCCATCAGAACCTTTTCATAAAAGCATGGCAGTAGGGTGCTTTGCCGTTTTTGAAATAATAGTCCTGGTGATAATCCTCGGCATCATAGAATTCAGTTGCTTTCGTAACTTTCGTGGTTGTTTTATAGCCCTTGTCATTAAGAATCTTAAGGAGTTTTCCAGCGGTTGCCTTCTGCTCGTCGTTCATATAGAAGATTTCGGACCTGTACTGGTCGCCTATATCAGGTCCCTGACCTCCGGCCTGTGTCGGGTCGTGTATCTCCAGAAAAAGT